>Ga0100391_1002818_pt1 | contig 18128 bp, 19 predicted proteins | sample CryGeymeta201515_FD_81541 | JGI IMG/M metagenome (GOLD analysis project Ga0100391, IMG submission 81541) | Groundwater microbial communities from Crystal Geyser aquifers in Utah, USA - Crystal Geyser metaG 2015-15 | ecosystem: Environmental > Aquatic > Deep subsurface > Groundwater | place: USA...
ACGCGGGCATAACGCGGGGCATCACGCGGGGTATAACGCGGGGCGTGGCACGGATCGCGACGACGCGCCAAGATCGCTGAAACGAATGGGAGAGCCGCGATGATCTCCGAGGTCGAGGCCTATTTCACCAAGGGCTGCGGGCGCTGCAACCGGTTCGGGACGGCGGATTGCCCGGCGCGGCTCTGGGCCGACGAACCGGTCGAGGCGCTGCACGCCGACCCGGAACTGGCCGACGCCTTCGCCGCCCTGACGCCGGGGCGGCAGCGAAGTTACGTGCTGCAGGTGGACGGCGCGACGCAGGCGGCAACGAAGCTGGCGCGCATCGCCCGGGCGCGCGACCGGATCATCGCCGGCAAGGGCGCGCAGGAGCGGTAGCGGCATCCGGCCCGCGTCAATGGCCCCCCGGCGTGCCGGCGCCGCGCGCGCGGTGGCGTTCCAGCCCGAGTTGCCGCTCGCGCCAGATGATCGCCACGCCCGCCGTGACGACAAGCGCTGCCCCCGCCAGCATCGTGGCGGTGGGCACTTCGGCGAAGACGAAATAACCGACCCCGATGGCCAGCAGCATCGAGGTGTATTCGAACGGCGCGATCAGGGACGCGTCGGCGTGGCGGTAGGACGCGGTCAGCAGGATCTGCCCCACCCCGCCCGCCAGCCCCGCGCCCACCAGCATCGCCCATTGCCCGCCCGTGGGCCAGGCCCAGCCCCAGGGCAGGGTCAGCAGCGACAGGCAGGAGGCGGTGATGGAGAACCAGAACACGATCGCCGCCGTCCGCTCGGTCTGGACCAGCTTGCGCACGAAGACCTGCGCCAACGCGGCGCAGACCGCCCCCATCAGCACCACCACCGCGCCCAGCGTCTGCGCCGTGTCGGCGGTGGCAGGGTCGAGGTTCAGGCGCGGCGACAGCACGATCAGCACGCCACCCATGCCCAGCGCCACCATCGACAGGCGAAACAGGCGCACCTGTTCGCCGAGGAACATCGCCGCGAAGATCACGACGAGAATGGGGGCGGCGTAGCCGATGGCCGTCACCTCGGGGAACGGCAGCAGGCCCAGCCCCGCGAAGCCCAGCCCCATGGCCGAGGTGCCCACCAGCCCGCGCCAGACATGGCCCATGGGGTTGCGCGTCTCCAGCCCGTGGGCGAGGTCGTGCCGCAGCAGCAGCCACGCGAGGATCACCGGAATGGCGAAGAACGACCGGAAGAACACCGCCTCCCCCGGCGGGATCGCCCCGGCCGTCGCCTTGATGAGGCTGGCCATGGAGACGAAGATGCACACCGACCCGACCTTTAACGCGATGCCGCGCAGGGGGTTCTGGGGGACCGGAGGCGAAGAGTCGGGCATGATGGGAGGGTTACGCCCGGTTGGGAAAGGCGGCAAGGGGAAAGGGCCGGGCGGACAGGGCGCTCAGGATGGATGATTGAGGTCAAGTTATTGATAGTGAGTGATATTACATTAGAGCATAGGGTTCATCCAGGGAGTTGCTCAGGCCCGACCTTCGACCATGACCTCTTGTGACAGGAACGGCTTTCCCTAACATGCCGGCATCGCGGAGCGGGCGGGAAGGCGCATGGAGCGAATGGTCGAGACGGTCGACGGCGTGCGCGCGACCGAAAGCTTCGGGCGCGCGGGCGACACGGCGCTGGTGCTGGTCATGGGGGCCACCGCGTCGATGCTGGGCTGGCCCGACGCCTTCTGCACGGCATTGGCCGACCAGAACTTGCGGGTGATCCGGTTCGACCACCGCGATACCGGGCGCTCCACCACCGTGCCGCCGGGGGCCGCACGCTACAAGATCGAGGACATGGCGGGAGATATCGTCACGATCCTCGACGCATATGGCATCGAAAGGGCGCATCTGGCCGGAATGTCTCTGGGCGGCTACCTGTCGCAGATGGTGGCGCTTGACCAGCCCGAGCGCATCGCGTCGCTGTGCCTGATCGCGTCCGAGCCGTTGGGTTGGGACGGCGCGCCGCTGCCCCATATCTCCGACGCCTTCATGGATCACTTCCGGGCGCTGGGCACGCTCGACTGGTCGGACGCGGTGGCGGTGACGGAGTTCCTTGTGGAGAGCGACCGGCTCTGCGCGGGGCCGGGCACGGCGTTCGATGTGCAAGCGGCCCGCACCCGCGTCGGGCAGGTTCTGGCGCGCACCGACAGCCCGGCCAGCATGTTCAACCATGCGACACTGGACAGCGCCCGCGATTGGACCGGACGATTCCGCGACATTGCCTGCCCGGTGCTGGTGGTGCATGGCGAGGCCGACCCGATCCTGCCGCCGGAGAACGGGCGCGCGATCGCTGCGGGGATCGAGGGCGCGGCGCTGAAGGTGCTGCCGGGCGTCGGGCACGAGATACCGCCGGAGCAGATCCGTTTCCTTGCATCGCGCATCGCGCGCCACGTGGGGGCGGCCGGGGCCTGACGGGTGCAGGGTGACGGATGACTCGGGGCGAAGCGGGACCCGACGCAGGCGCCGCTCAGGCGCGACCACGATATGCGAAGGGCCGCAATTCCTGCGGCCGGGCGTCGAGATATCGCAACGTCTGGCGGCGCTTTTCACCACCGCGCGTGTCGGGGGCAGATCCGGCACCGGGATCTGAGAAGAAACCGGGCATGAATGTCTCGATCCGGTCGAAGATGGCGCGCCAATGCTGACGCACGCCATCGCGCGAAATGCCGAGCGCTTCGGCGATTGCCGCGTCGGTCATCCCGTCAAGGGCCAGGATGGCGACATCCTGCTGCCGCAAGCTGAGGCGCAATTCCGGGGCGGTATAGTAAAGCAGCACCTTGGAAATCCCCGTCGCGGGCGCGGACAGGGCATCGTCGCGGGTGATGCCGTAGACCGCGCGAGGGCCGCCGCCGCCGGGGGACATGCTGAACGGGTCGTCGGGTTGGGTATCGAAGAGATGCGGGTTTCCGCCCGCCACCTGGATATGTCCAACCGCGACCTCGGTCTCGTGCAGGATGCGCTTGATGTTGTTGCCCCGGAAACAGCGATGATAGATCGGCACGATGGTGTTGAGCAGTTGATGCGCCCAGGGATCGGTGAAATCGAAGGTCTCCTGCCAGTATTCCATGACGAACATGGTCAGCCCGTCGGTGGCATTGCCGATGGCCTGACCTTCGCGTTTGAGGAACACGGTGCCGTCGCCATCGCGATGACGGCGCAGCAGGCGCGCGTTGAGATAGGGGCGTGGCGCGGCGATGAAGGCGGGAAGCCAGTCGGCCCAGCGGTTCCGATCGGGAAGCACCCCGGCCCAGGCCGCCGCGACGATGCCGCCATCGCCGGGGCGCATCAGGCGCCCCACTAGGTTGTCGCGTTGTCCCGTCACGCGGCCGCGCGCCCTTGTTTTCAATGGCCTACCCTTTATGGGTATTGGTGGCGTCGGTCGCTTCTTCGTAAACTGTGCCAGGGAACTTCGGTCCTCGGTCCAGTGAAAAGATGCCGGAGCCGGAGTTCCCGAAGCGGACCATCATCTGCACGCGTCCCGACCCGGACGGGGCTATTTCGCCCCGCCCTTGGCCTGCGCGTGCCCCATCGAAGAAAGCGACCCATAGTCATGAGACCCGATCTTTCGAATTTAAGGACAATTGCGGCGGCCTGTGCGGTCGGCATCACATTTGCCGGTGCCCCGGCCATCGCCGCGACGCTTCTGATTGACGACAATGGCATTCTGCTGGGCGCGATGGGCCTCGATATCGGCGGCGCCTTCTACGATGTCGCGTTTCAGGAAGGATCCTGTGCCAGCCTGTTTTCCGGCTGCGACGACGCGGCGGATTTCGACTTTGCCACGCAGGACGGCGCGCTTGCGGCGGGGCGGGCCTTGCTGGAGTCGGTTTTCGTCAATGACCCCTTGGGGAATTTCGACGACAACCCGGCCCTGACCTTCGGCATCAACGCGACGGATATGGGCAGCGTCTATATATCCCCTATGAACGGATCCTGGGCTTCACCTACCTTGGGGTCAGCGTGACGAATGCTGGTTCCGGGATGCTGGATAGTTTCGGCTTGGTCAGCCCCGATCCGAGGTCCAGCACCCTGAACATCGGCGAGACTGTCTTTGCGCGGTTTTCGCTGAGCGATGCGCAACCTCCGGTCGTGCCGCCTGTCACGCCATCGCCCGTGCCGCTTCCGGCGGGGGGGCTGCTGTTGCTGGCTGGTCTGGCGGGATTGGCAGTGTGTCGGCGGCGCGGCGCGTGACCTGAGACGTTCCCGACGGCGCCGCGCGATCTACAACCGCGCCGCCCCGAAGGTGTCGCAGGCGTTCGGGTCGCCCGTTTCATACCCCGTCGTGAACCAGCGCCGCCGCTGGTCGGACGTGCCATGGGTGAAGGTATGGGGGTTCACGGCGCGGCCCGCGCGGGCTTGCAGGTAGTCGTCGCCGATACGCTCGGCGGCGTTCAGCGCTTCGTCCAGATCGCCCGGCTCCAGCACGTCGCCCAGCCGCGACGCCCAGACCCCGGAAAGGCAATCGGCCTGCAACTCGATCATCACGGAAATCCCGTTGGACCGTGTCGGGGAGGCTGCGGCGCGTTGGCGGTTGGCCTCGGACAGAATGCCAAGCTGGTCCTGCACGCCATGGGCGACCTCGTGGGCGATCACGTAGGCGGCGGCGAAATCGCCCCCCGCGCCCAGTTGCCGCGAGAGATAGGCGAAGAAGGCGGTAGCGAGATAGGCGCGCCGGTCCGCCGGGCAGTAGAACGGCCCGGTGGCGGCCTGCGCCCCGCCACAGCCCGATTGCGTGGCCTCCGAGAACAGCACCAGCGCAGGCGCGCGATAGGGTTGCCCGAAGGCGGCGGGGAAGATGTCGGCCCAGATATCCTCGGTCGTGGCCAGCACGCGGGCGGCGAATTCACCGGCCTGCTGTTCCTCGGGCGACAGCGGGCCCTGGCCGCCGGTTGTCTGTTGCCGCGGCGCGCCCTGCTGGTCGAGCAGCGGGGTCAGGTCCACGCCGAGGAAATAGCCGATGGCCACGATGGCCAGCAGGCCGAGCCCCCCGGTCGCCCCGACCGTGCGGCCCGCGCCGCGGCGACGGCCCGCGCGGCGCTGATCCACGACATTGCGGCTGGAGCGTGTGTTTCGCAGGCGCATGGCACGCGGCTCCCTTTTCCGGGCAAGAGGGTTGAACGCCTGCCGTTATAGCGCACGTCTGGCGCTGCCGTCTTGCGATTCGCGGCGAAGCGCCCTATCTGCACCCCCGAGAGGTTGGCGCGGGCAAGCACTTCGCCAACCCGGTCAGATCCGGAAGGAAGCAGCCGCAACGAATTCCGCTTGGGTCGTCGTCCAGCCTCTCACCACGCAAGGGTTCTGCCGCAGGCGGGGTCTTTGCAGGCAACTATTCTGCCACAGGCAGGGTCCATGCCGCCCGAAAGCGAGGTCTCGCGCAGCGAGGGTCCGCGTGGGCGTGCCGACCTTTGCCACACATCACCATCCCGTCATGGCCGGCGCGATCGCTGCATGCCTCCCGTCCGCACGCGCCACCTTTCCGCACGCGCGCCCCCCTGTCTGCCCCCCCAACACACCACATTGACCCCGCCGCCGCTTCCAGCGCCTACTGCGCCCATGCATTCGGCCACCCGACCATGACCCACCCCACCCTGTCCGACCTTGGCTGGACCGCGCGCCATGCCGCGCAACTGGCCGAGGGCGAGGACCCGGCCCGCGCCGCGCGGATCACCACCGTCGCCCGCTCGCGCCTGCGCGCGCTGTCCCCCGATGGCCCGCTCAGCCTGCTGGCGCCGCCCGACCAGCGCACCTCGGACTTCGCCACCGGCGACTGGATCCTGACCGACCCCGAACGCACCATGGCCACCCGTCGGCTGGAGCGCGAGACCCTGCTGCAACGGCGCGGCGCGGGCGAAAGCCATACCGCGCAACTGATCGCGGCCAATGTCGAGACGCTGGCGATCGTCACGTCCTGCAACGCCGATTACAACGAGGCCCGGCTGGAACGCTACCTCGCGCTGGCCTCCAGCGCCGGCTGCCTGCCCCTGATCGTGCTGACCAAACCGGACATGAGCGACGCCGCGGACGACTACCTGAACCGGGCCAACCGCCTGTCGCCGCTGGCCGATGCCATCGCCGTGAACGCCAAGGCCGATGATGCCGCCGAGACCCTGAAGACCTGGGCCGGGCCGGGGCAGACGCTGGCGCTGGTCGGCTCGTCCGGGGTTGGCAAGACGACGCTCGCCAATGCCCTGACCGGGGGCGACGCGGCCACGGCGGGCATCCGCGAGGATGACGCGCGCGGCCGCCACACCACCACCGCGCGGGGGCTGGCGCGCACCCGCTTCGGCGGCTGGCTGATCGACACGCCGGGGATGCGGGCAATCTCGCTCAACGACGCGGCGGACGGCATCGGCGCGGTCTTCGCCGATATCGAGACGCTGGCAGAGAGCTGCCGGTTTCGCGACTGCGCCCACGAGACGGAACCCGGATGCGCGGTGCAAGATGCCATCGGGCGGGGCGAGATCGACGCGGCGCGGCTGGCGCGCTACACCAAACTGTCGCGCGAGGATGCGCTGAATTCCGTCGCCACCGACCAGGGCCGCCCGCGCGGACAGGGTCCGCGCAAGAAACCGGGCCGCCGCAACACGGGTGCCTAGAGCACGTCGCGCAGAAGTGGAAACCGGTCTTGCGCGTCGCGGACGTGCGGTATCAGACGGTCAGAGCGCGTCGCGTGCCTGCGAATGAACGCGACGCGCGTCAGGCCGCCGGACCCAACAGCGCCACGCCCACAAGCCCCGCGAACACCACCAGCAGACCGACGCACCACCAGCCCGGCACGAAGGCAAGCCGACGCAACAGGGCGCCGCGCGGCAACGGGCGCGCGGCCAGCCACGCCACCAGCGCCAGCATCGCCGCGCCAAGCTGCCAGCCGAGGAACCCGATGGTCCGGTTCATCCCGCGCGTGAACCCGTCGCCCACGGGTTCCGCCGCAAGGGCCAGCCCCGAGGCCACCATGGCCAGGCACCACGCCACCAGCACCAGCCAGATCGCGGCCCGACGCCACCGATGCCACCGGCCGCTCACCGGCCGCTCACGGGCCGCCCCCGGCCGCTCACGGGCCGCCCCCGGTCGCCCCCGGGCGTTGCCATCGGCGCGCGCTCCCCCACCACCGCATGCTCCATTCGACGCCCCATATCCCGCGGCGCCGGACCTTGCCCGACAACCACCCGAAGGGACCAATCCCCCTGCTTCATCTATCCATAAATACTCAAGACATCCCGACCGCGCCACCCGGGCCGCCGCCCGACACGGCGCGCACCCGCAGCCCCAACCGCCTACCGCCCACCGCCCACCGCCCACCGCGCGGAACGCGCGCAGGCGCATGCAGCGCAGCTGCACCATGCGGTCTGGCCCATGGAGATCGCCACGCCAACGCGTTGGCGCAACTACGCGCGGTCCATCCCCGCTGCCTCGGCGGCGGCGACAAGCCGCGGCCAGCTGGCAAAGCCCTGTTCGCGGGCGATCAAATGGAGGAAGTCGGCATGTTTCAGCGCCATGTCTGGCCCGGCCTGCGGCACAGCGTCCTGCCCCGTGCGCCGAGTTCTGGCGGGGGGCAGGACGGCCTGCACTCGGGTCAAGGCCGCACGGTCGTTCGCGTGGCAGGCCTTCTTCAACGCCGTGGCGTCACGGCGCAGTTCGTCGGTCGATTTGGTCATCGGGGACCCTCACATCTGCCCCACGATCCGCCGGGAGGGGCTGAGAGACACCGCCGTGATGTCTGTCTTTGCTCTGGGGGGTGCCGATGACGGCTTTCCGCGGATCCGGGTGCTGCCCCTGCAACAACTGGTACAATAGCGCACGGGGGCCTCGTTTCAAGTGAAACAACCGATCGGGCCTCTACCGGGCGGCTATCGGTCCAGCATGCCGAGGATGGAGGCCGCCAGCGCATTGCCAAGCACCGCGATCACGCAAGCCGCCGAGAAGTAGACGGCCGACGCCAGAAGCCCCGCGCGCAGGACGGCCCGGCCTTGGAAGGCCCCGTCCCGCCACAGCACGATCGCCGCCGCCATGGCCGGGAGGTGCGCGATGGCGAACAGCACCATCAGGGTCATGTCGATCCCGGCGATCACCGCGCGCGGACCGCCCGCAACCAGGGCCGCGATCCAGAAGGCCAGCGCGGCCAGCGACATCGCGGCGGTGAACCCCACCAGCAGCGGGCGGATGCGCGGCCCGATCATGGGCGGGCCGTTCGGGTTGACCACGCGGCGCAACGCCGGGCCGAACTGCGAAACGATCTGTGCATGGGCTGTCCGGGTCCTGTCCTGGGGCGGCATTGCGCGGCGTCCGGCGCCGCCCTGTCGACCTTGCCCGATCCGAAGCGGGGACGACAAGCGGAACCGGTCCGGTGTCTAATCCGGTGGACGCGCGCAAGCCCTGCCCCTAGTTTGGGGGGCGCAACCCGTTCGAGGCCCCATGCCCGCAGACCAAGCCCCAGCCCCCAACCCGGCACCTGCCCCAAAGGCTCCGGCCTACCAGGTTCTTGCCCGGAAATACCGCCCCGCCACCTTCGCCGACCTGATCGGGCAGGAGGCGATGGTGCGCACCCTGAAGAACGCGTTCGAGGCCGACCGCATCGCGCAGGCCTTCATGCTGACCGGCATCCGCGGCACCGGCAAGACCACGACGGCGCGGATCATCGCCAAGGGGCTGAACTGCATCGGCGTGGACGGCAGCGGCGGGCCCACCACGGACCCCTGCGGCCTTTGCGACAATTGCACGGCCATTGCCGAGGGCCGCCATGTCGACGTGATGGAGATGGACGCGGCCTCCAACACCGGGGTGCAGAACATCCGCGACGCGATCATCGAGACGGTCAGCTACCGCGCCGCGCAGGCGCGCTACAAGATCTTCATCATCGACGAAGTGCACATGCTGTCGCCCTCCGCCTTCAACGCGCTGCTCAAGACGCTGGAGGAACCGCCCGCCCACGTCAAATTCCTGTTCGCCACCACCGAGATCCGCAAGGTCCCGGTCACGGTCCTGTCGCGCTGCCAGCGCTTCGACCTGCGCCGGATCGAACCGGAGGTGATGATCGCGCATCTGCAAAGGATCGCGGGCCTTGAAGGGGTGCGGATCGCCGAGGATGCGCTGGCGCTGATCACGCGGGCCGCCGAAGGGTCGGTGCGCGACGCGATGTCCCTGCTGGACCAGGCCATTGCCCATGGCGCGGGCGAGACCACCGCCGACCAGGTCCGCGCCATGCTGGGGCTGGCCGACCGGGGCCGCGTGCTGGACCTGTTCGAGGCGATCATGGCGGGCGACGCGGCGCGCGCGCTGGACGAATTGGGCGGCCAGTATGCCGATGGCGCGGACCCGGTCGCCGTGCTGCGCGACCTGGCCGAGATCACCCATTGGCTGAGCGTGATCTCCATCACCCCCGACGCCGCCGAGGACCCGACCATCGCGCCCGACGAACGGGTGCGCGGGATGGCGCTGGCGGCACGCCTGCCGATGCGGGTGCTGACGCGGATGTGGCAGATGCTGCTCAAGGCGCTGGAAGAGGTGCGGCTTGCCCCCAACGCGATGATGGCCGCCGAGATGGCGGTGATCCGCCTGACCCATGTGGCCGAACTGCCGACACCGGGCGATTTGGTGCAGAAACTGTCCGGGATGCCGCGCCCCACCGGCGGCGCGGCGCCGGTGGGTGCCGGGCCGTCGCAGGGAGCCGTGCCCACCGGTGCCGCACCGACAGGTTCGGGGCAGGCAGGTTCGGGGCATGCAGGTTCGGGGCAGGCAGGTTCGGGGCCGGTTGGCCCCGGGCCGGTACCGCGCGCCCCGGCCTCGGCACCGATGGGCGGCGGCGGCCCGCAGACCGCGCTGGCGGCGCAGACCGGGCCGGACCTGTCGATCTACCCGACCTTCGGCTCGGTGGTGGCGCTGGTCGAGGCGGCCCGCGACATCAAGCTGGCGATCGAGGTGAAGAGTTGCTTGCGGCTGGTCTCCTACAGCCCCGGCCGGATCGAGGTGGAAGTGACCGACCGCGCCCCGCGCGACCTGGTCCCGCGCCTCGGGCGCCTGTTGCAGACGGCCACCGGCGCGCGCTGGGGGATCACCGTCGCGTCCTCCGGTGGCGGTCCGACGATCGAGGAACAGGACCAGGCCGACCGCAGCGCCGCAGAGGCGGAAGTCACCCGGCACCCCCTGATGCAGGCGGTGCTGGCGCGGTTCCCCAAGGCCCGCATTGCGGAAATCCGCACGCACGCGGACCTGGCGCAGCAAGCGGCCGCGACGGCGCTGGAGGACATCCCCGAAGAGGCCGATGACTGGGACCCCTTCGAGGACGAGTGACCGGACGCCCATGACTTGACGCCCATGACTTGACGCCCGTGACTTGACGCCCGTGACTTGACGCCCATCTCCGGCCGCGCGGACGGGGCGCACAAGTCAGGCGGCGTCAGTTCTCCTGCCAGCCCTCCGGGTCAGTCCGGCTGCCAGCCCTCCGGGCTGATCGCGCCGAGGATCTCGATATCATCGCCCGCCGCGCGCAGGACATGGCCCACCCCCTGCGGTTCGGGATAGATGCCCGTGACCGCCGCGAACGGATCGTCATGGCCGACGATGACGCGGTTGGTGCCCGCAGGCACGGCGGCTGGCAGCAGCGGCAAGACGCGCGCGCGCATCGCGGCGACCTAGTCCGGGGTATACTCCTCGGCCGGCTGGACGTTCAGGCCCGCGTCTTCCGTCACGTGCCCGAAAGCAAGATCTGCGGTCTGCCAGGCGCGGCAATACTGGCTGGCCAGCACCTCGCCCACGGGGATGCCCTGGGCCTCGATGGCGGCGCCGATGGTGCGGGCCTGATCCCATCCGGTGCGGCTGAGAACCCGCTGGGGCGCGCAATCGAGCGGATCGGCGCTGACCTGGTCGGCATAGTCGCTTTCGGTCTGGGCATGGCGGAAATAGATCACGTAGCCGCCGCCGCGCAGGGCCGCCAGAAGCGCCTCGGACGCGTCCTGGGCCTTGACCGCAAAGGGGATCGACGCGGCCAGCGCGGCGAGGGGAAGCAGGGTGAGGTAGATGCGGTTGGACATCGGAGATGCCTTTCGGCATGAGTCAAGATGCTGGTGAGCCAAGAGAAGTGACACGCTTCGGATAGATTACCTGAGTATTTTTGTCAAAATTTGGATGGTCTTGCCGCTTCGGCCCGCAACCGATAACGGTGAAGCAACCGGAACACGTGGAGAACAAGGCTATGCTGAAGGGATTGGGCGGTCTTGGCGACATGGCCAAGATGATGAAACAGGCGCAGGATCTGCAGGTGAAAATGAGCGAGATGCAGGACGCGCTCGCCACGCTCACCGTGCAGGGCGAATCCGGCGCCGGGCTGGTGAAGGCCACCGCGACCGCCAGGGGTGAGCTGGTAGGCCTCGACATCGACCCCTCGATCTTCAACGAGGACGACAAGGCCGTGGTGGAGGACCTGATCCTCGCCGCGATCAAGGACGCGCAAGGCCGCGCCAAGGAAACCGCCGACAGCGAACTGGCCAAGCTGACCGAAAGCATGGGCCTGCCCTCGGGCGTGAAACTGCCGTTCTGAGGCCGCGCCCGTGGCCCGGACCCCGAGGGATATCGACGCGCTGATCGGGATCTTGGCGCGGCTGCCGGGGCTGGGCCCCCGCTCGGCCCGGCGTGCGGTGCTGGTGCTGCTGCGCAAACGCGGCGCGCTGATGCGCCCGCTGGCCGAGGCGATGCTGCACGTGGCGGACACGGCACGGGACTGCGTGAATTGCGGCAATATCGGCACCGGCGACCTGTGCGACATCTGCACCGATCCGGCGCGCGCCACGGGCGAGCTGTGCGTGGTGGAGGATGTCGCCGACCTCTGGGCGATGGAACGCGGGCAGGCATTTCGTGGTCGGTATCACGTGTTGGGCGGCACCTTGTCGGCGCTGGACGACGTGGGGCCGGACGACCTCGGCATCCCGCGGCTCAAGGGGCGGATCGCCGATGAGGGCATCACCGAAGTGATCCTGGCGCTCAACGCCACCGTCGACGGGCAGACGACCGCCCATTACATCGCCGACGCGCTGGACGGGACCGGCGTGCGCCTGACCTCGCTGGCACAGGGCGTGCCGATCGGGGGCGAGCTGGATTACCTCGACGACGGCACCATCTCGGCCGCACTCCGCGCACGGAAAACGATGTGATTTCGACCTGATAGCGCAGCGTCGCCGCCGTCGTTCCGATTGTTCGGCGCTTGTGGCAACGACCGGGCCTCGCCATGGGCGCCGCCCCGGTTGCCTGCGTCGCTGTGAGTTTTTCTGCCAAGATGAAAACAGGCGCGGCGCAGAGCCTCAGGGGGCCTCCGTCCGTTCGGCGGGCTCAAACATGGCCGCTTACCCGGCGGACGGAGGCTTTCACCTTGGACGCCGAGTCGGTCTCCACCTATCGACGCAGGACAACGCTCGCCCATTAACCTTAATGCAACGTAAACGCCCCCTCATCTTGGCAAAAAACCTCTCGGGGGGAGTCGCCTTGGCGACGGGGGGCAGACAGCCCCCCGCGACCGATCGTCCGGGCGCGGCCTTCTCCGGCACCGCGCGGAGGGGGCAGGCGCGTCGGGGTGGGTGGGTGGGCGACGCGTCTGCCCCCTCTCCATCCCCTCGCCCTAGCGCATCGGAGAGAACAGCGCGTCGGGCGAGGTGCAATCCCGGATCACGTCGGCACCGCAGGACCGCGGCTCGAGCGCGCGCGTCAGGCAGATGCGCACCTCCTGGATCCGGTTGGCCCGGCAGGTGACCGTCACCATGTCGGCATCTAGCTGCGGGTTTACCTCCAGAAATGCCTCCTCGATCACGGCGGCGGGCAAACGGACCTCGCGGTCGATCCGGCGCAGCAGATCGGGGCGGGTGACGCTATCATAGGCCAGACGCGACAGGTCGTAGTAGGCGTCCGCCTCCAGCCCGCTGCACACGCCATGCTTGCGCCACTGGTGCCAGGCCAGCCCGCTGCTCCCCATGATATCGGCCATGTCGCCCGTCATCCTGCGCGTGGGCGGGCGCAGCGCGCTGGGGCAGTAGCTGGGCCAGCCGGAGTCGTATTGCGGCCAGAGACCGTGCAGGGTGAAGCCGAACCCCTGTGCGTCGTCACATTGCGGGCTGTCGCGGGCGTCGCCTTCCAGGTCGCACCATGTCGGAGTCCAGCTGAGGCTCATGACGTAGTAATCGAACACGCCGGCCGGTTCGCCGTCCGCATGGGCCGCGCCGGTGGACAGCAGGAGCGCGAGTATCAGTCGTTTCATGGATTGTCCTTCGAACCCGGCCGTTGCGCGACATAAGGGCTTCCCTCGCCGCCTCACCTCGCCTATATACCTCTCGATTTCCCCGAAATCGAGGATCTGCGGGCCCTGCGCCAGCGAGCCGCTTCCACCGGCCCTGTTCCTCGTATCGACATATCCGGAGACCCGAGATGAGCAAACCCATCATGGCCAAGGCAACTGCTGTCTGGCTTGTCGACAACACCACCCTGACCTTCAAGCAGGTCGGCGATTTCTGCGGCCTGCACGAGCTGGAGGTGCAGGGCATCGCCGATGGCGACGTGGCGCAGGGCGTGAAGGGGTTCGACCCCATCGTCAACAACCAGTTGACGGAGGCCGAGATCGAAGCCGCCGAGAAGAACCCGAACCACAAGCTGAAGCTGAAGTTCAATTCCGCCGCCGTGGGCGAGGAGAAGCGGCGCGGGCCGCGCTACACGCCGCTGTCCAAGCGGCAGGATCGTCCGGCCTCGATCTACTGGCTGGTGAAGTTCCATCCGGAGCTGACCGATGGCCAGATCTCCAAGCTGGTCGGCACCACCAAGCCGACGATCCAGGCGATCCGCGAGCGGACCCACTGGAACATCAACAACATCCAGCCGATCGACCCGGTGGCCCTTGGCTTGTGCAAGCAGACCGAACTGGACGCCGCTGTGCAGAAGGCCAATGCCAAGAAGCTGGCCGCGGGCGGCGCGATGTCCGATGACGAGCGGCGCAAGCTGGTCTCCACCCAGACCTCGCTGGGGATGGTTGCCGGGTCGTCCGTGCCGTCCTCCATCGCCGGGCTCGAGACATTCAGCCTGTCGCGCGACGACGAGGAGGAGGAGGATCGCTTCAAGCCGACGCCGAATGCCGACAACCTGTTCAACCTGCCCGATGCCGGGGATGATGACGACGACGATTGATCGGCGGCGGGCCGCAGGCCCCGACGTGGTCCCGTGACGCTCCAGCCCCGCGCCGTATCGGTCGCGGGGTTTTCTTTTGGAGCAGAGGGCCGATGCCGCCCGCAGCATGGCTTCGGGGGGGGGCCGGCGCGGTGTTGCGCCTGGCACGTCCTGCCCGGTTTCCGACTTCGGACGCCCCCCCGCGATCACGGGATCCGTTGCATTGATGCAGATCATAGGAGGAATCTATCGCCGTGATAGACTCTGCCTTGCGATACGATGTCAGGGACAGTTCCGATTTTTCCACGCGATTGCGTCGCGAGCCGTCTGCGTGTCCGCGCTTTTTCACCAGCAATCGTGAAAGGATATGATATGCAGTCACCAAAGTCATTATTGGCTCTGGCCCTGTTCGGCGGCACGCTTGTTTTCGCCTGGGTCACCCATGGAACCGGCGTTGTGATCGACGACGCCGATCGCAATATTGCCATACCCTCCGACCTGACGGTGCCCCTGCAGGTGCAGGCGGCCTACAACAACACGACGATGTTCTTCCGCTATCGCTGGCCTGCGGAGCGTCCGGGCATCTTCCACGACGTGCTGCGGTACCAGGACGGCGAATGGATTCGCGAAGGCCGCGCCGTGCCGGGTTCGCAGCCCGATGGCCTGCACGAGGATCGCGTCGCGATGATGCTCGACGACGGCAGCGTGCCCGAGTTCGGGCGCTACGGCGGGTATATCGCCATTGGCGACGGGCTTGCCGGGTTGACCGACGAGGCCCCGGAAGAGGTCACGAAATACCTGCCGCAAACCCGCAACAGCCTTGGCCAGTGGGATGACATGGCCGGGGACGACACGATCGCCGCGCAGCGCGCTGCGGGCTATTTCCTCGACCTTTGGCATTGGCGTGGGGGGCGGTCCAATCCGATCAACGTCGCCGATGACCAGGTGATCGCCGCCGCGCGCGGGGGTGATGTGGGCCGGTCGAGTTACGGCACCAACTGGGACGGTGATCTGAACCAGCCGCAAATGATGTTCGCCGCCGGACACGACACCTTGCAATGGGACGCCATCCTTGCCGGTGGCGTGACCCAGGACGATACCTACGCGCTGACCCCGGTCACGGCAGTGCCGTTCGATCCGGAGGCCGGCTGGCAGAACGGGGACGTGGTTCCACGCCGCGTCTTGCGGACCCCCGAAGGTTCGCGCGCCGATATCGGTGTTGTGGGCGAGGGCCGCTGGGAAGATGGCTATTGGGATGTGACCCTGTCGCGCGCACTGGATACCGGTGCCCCCGAGGATGACAAGATCCTGCGCGATCAGGGTGCCTACCAGGTGGCCTTCGCGATCCACCGCAACGCCACGGGCGGGCGCTGGCACTATGTCTCGCTGCCGGCAACACTGGGGCTTGGCCGTCCCGGCGATATCGTCGCGACACAATTCCAGGGCCGCACCCCCACCTGGGGCGAGGACTGGACCGACGTGACCCTGTTCTACCCGGGCCAGGTCACGTGGCCGATGCTCAACAGTGCCGAACATGCCGGTGCCGAATCCATCGCCGAGGGCGTTCCGGTGGCCTTCCGCCACTCGCCCGAGCAATTGGCGAATTACGGCATCGAGCGGGAATTCCAGCCGCAGATCCGGCGTCAGTGGTTGTTCACCCTGCTGGCGGGCGTCGCATTGATAGCGACATTCGGCTTCGCCCTGAGTTCCACCCTGTCCAACCGCGAAGGAGCCTGATCCAATGGCTGCATATCACGTCGTCATGGTCCACTTTCCGATCGCCCTCTGGCTGGTGGCCGGACTTGCGATCTTCATCCGGGGCGTTTCTGCCGGGGCCATCGGGCAAAGCTTTGACAAGGCCCTGCCGACCTTGCTGGTCGGGGGGCTGATCTTCGGTGCCGTGGCCTGGGGTCTGGGGCTGAGTGTCTGGCCATGGGAAACCCTCAGCGCCACGCCGATGGGCCGCAACCACATGCTGCTGGCCAGTTGGTCCTGGGCCTATTTTGCCCTGCTGACATGGCTGCGGCTGCGCCACGGCGCGGCGATCTGGCAGGGGCTGAACCGGCTTCTGATGGTCGGGCTGGCCGGTATCGGGGTTGTCTTCGTCGGCATCACCGGCACGCTGGGCGGGCACCTGGTGGGCAATTACACCGAGGTGGGGCAGGTTCTGCGCCTGCTGGGGTGGGAGATCTATACCACCTTCTACGTGCCCGACCTGGCGCTTTGGGTCATCGTCGCAGTCAGCGTGGTGCTTTTGGCCCTTGGCGTGCTGGGCCGAGGCGGCCCGCGCAAGGCGGGCTGAGGGGCGCAGCGCCCGCTCCTTGACCAGACCACAGGCCCCCGGTTCGGACAGATGCCGAACCGGGGGCCTTTCCTGTCGCCATGCCAAAAGCTCTATGCCGGTGCGGTGACATGGCGATGACCGCCGCGCTGCCGGAAGCGTGTCGCGTTCACGCGCAGTCACGCGACCCAATCGAACCTTTTGATACCGCCCGTCCGAGACGCGCACGACCGGTATCCACTTTTGCGCGACGTGTTCTAATGCGCCGCCCGGCTGACGCTGTCCAGAAGCGTGCGGCCACCGTCGATGGTGATGATCTCGCCGGTCATGAAACCCGCCCCGTCCGAGGCCAGGAACTGCACCGCCTCCGTCACCTCGCGGGGGGAGGCGATGCGCCCCATCGGCGTGCACTCGCGGATCTCGGCGCGCAGGCCGTCGGTTTCGTTCAGGCTGTCCTTGAGGCTGTTGGACATCACCGATCCGAAGGCCACGGAATTCACCCGGATGCGGTGCGGTGCCAGCGCCACCGCAAGGCTGCGCGTGACCTGATCGAGCGCCGCCGTGGCGATGGAATAGCCCAACAGGTCGCCATGGGTGCGCCGCGCCGCGATGGACGAGATGTTGACGATGGAACCCACCGGCCCCTCTGTCTGCCCGTCGGCCTCGGCCTGGGCGATCATGCGCCTGGCGACAAGCTGGCTCAGGCGGAGGGCGGGAAAGGTGTTCTGGCTCAACATGTCCTCGACCGAACCGTCGGTGGGGTCAAGCGGGTCGGTCATGGTGAACTGGCGGCTGGCATTGACCAGGATGTCGATGCGGTCATAGGCGTCCACGGTGGCGGAGACGAGGTTTTCCAGCGTCAGGCGTTCGCGCAGGTCGCCCGAGAAGTAGCGGATATTGCCCTGGTCGCCGCCGCGCCCGCCGCATTCGTCCTTCAGCCTGGCCTTGTCGCGGTCCGCGAACATCACGTTCGCCCCCTGGTCGAGGAAATGCCGCGCAATCGCGAGGCCCAGGCCATTGGCGGCGCCAGTGACGATGGCGGTCTTGCCTTGGATGGATAGTCCCATCAGTTGCGTTCCCTGGAGTTGTGGACCGGTGCGCGTTTGGCGCCGGGTTTCGCCCCGGTGCGGGGCTTGCTGGCCTCGTAGATCTTGTAGCCTTCCAACTCGCCCAGCATGGAGCCTGCGCCGAAAACGGCCTTGAGGGTGTCCTCATAGGGCAGGTGGCGGTTGGCGACCATGAAAAAGCGGCCCCGTGCCGTCAGGTTCCGCGCCGCCGACGCGATGAAGGCGCGGCCCAGCCCCGGATCGGCACGGCGACCGACATGGAAGGGCGGGTTGCACAGGATCGCGTCATAGGGCGCGGCGGGCGTGAAGCGGTTCACATCGGCCCAGTGGAAGGCGGCACGCGGATCCGCGACATTGATCCGGGCGGCCTCCAGCATGGCGTGGTCGGCCTCCACCAGGTCGAGCGCTTCGATCCCGGGCTGTTCGTCGAGCACTTCGCCCGCGACATAGCCCCAGCCCGCCCCCCAATCGGCCACCCGGCCGGAAAGTTGCGGCACCAGCGCCACCAGGATCTCGGACCCCCGGTCTGGGCCATCGGCGGAAAAGCCGCCCGGAACCGTCAGGTAGCCGGCCCCGGTCTGCGTCGGCGCGGCGATCCAGTCCGTGACCTGCGCCGACAGGTCGACCGGGCGGCGCAGC
>Ga0100391_1002827_pt1 | contig 18106 bp, 13 predicted proteins | sample CryGeymeta201515_FD_81541 | JGI IMG/M metagenome (GOLD analysis project Ga0100391, IMG submission 81541) | Groundwater microbial communities from Crystal Geyser aquifers in Utah, USA - Crystal Geyser metaG 2015-15 | ecosystem: Environmental > Aquatic > Deep subsurface > Groundwater | place: USA...
AAAAAAAAAAAAAACCGGACGGAAACAAAAGGAAAAAGCCTCCGGGGAAGAACCGTTTAAATTTATTTGCCCCCCCCCCCCGGCATCCATTTCTTGCAGCTTACTCACATTCCTTATGCATGGCTATCTATGCCCACGCCCCAACTGCTACAGAAACCTGTGAACTTGTTGAATCCCAGCAGGAAGTGGAGTGCCCTAAACCCCCACCTGTGCCATTGCCAGTAAAGTGTGCTGGTGCCAGTGCCAGCTGGAGCGGGGATCCACACATGGTTACATTTGACAAAGTGAAGTATGATTGCCAAGGACAAGGAGAGTTTCACGTTGTCAAGAGTTTGGATTCTGGCTTTAGCTTGCAGGGACGGTTTATCAAGTATCGACAGAATAGATTTCCAACAGTCACAAGATCTCTTGCATTCAACTCAGGTGAAGACAATGAGAAAACAATCCAAGTGAACGTTCCAGACACTGCCTCTGATGGAATATGCACCCCTACCTTCCTCATGGATGGAGTTGCAGAGCAGATGCAGGAAGATGAAGTAACAATTGGTGACCTGCGCATTAAGAGGACCACCACCTCCAACTCAAGGGGGTTCATTTTCTATTATGAATCAACAGGAGTCCAACTCAAGGTAACGGCAAAGTTTTGGAATGGCTGCTACCTTGCCGCTGATCTTTGCCTCCCTGATTGCTACAAACGGCGTGGTGAGTCCTTTGTTGGGCTATTGGGAACACCAGATGGTGATAATTCCAATGACTGGATGGACAGCTCTGGATACAATCTTCCCTTCAACAGCAACAGAAAAGCGCAAACAAATTACTGTACTGCAAACTGGTGCATTGAAAATCAAGCTGAGTCTATCTTCCATTACAATGACAATGGCCAGGATGAAAAAGGCAAGTCTTTTGATGATTATAATAATTGCAATCTTGGACCCGACTCTGAGACCGAAGCATGCATGAGCAACCCAGACAGAGTTGTACCTGGCCTGACTGACATTTGCAAGAAAGATGAGGCATGCCTCCTGGATGGTTGCGTTGGTGGAATTGAAGCAGCTAAGCTATACGTTCACACTGTGTTGGGCATGGTTGACAAGAACTGCGGAAAAGAGCTTCTTTACGAAGATTTCGAAGACCCCGACGATGAAGGCTGGGGAACGATTGCAAAAATGTCGGAAGGGGATGGAGCTTCCTTCCTTCGTTTGAGCAAGGGAGCCAACTCTGCCTCAAAGTCGCTTGATATTCCAGGTGATGCATCATTGGTGGAGATAGAGTAAGTTCATTGCCTGTCTGATTATAAAGGCGTCTTCCATTCATTTCTGATACCTGCTTCTTGCGGTTTGCCCATCTTCTCACGCCTGTCTCTTCAGATTCCTTTTTTATGAGATTGGTGGCTGGGATGCTAGTGGTACTTCTAAAGACTCCATTACACTCACCATTGAAGAAACCAAGATTGATTTTGGTGCTTTCTCTGGCATGGCTGATGATGCAGACAAATCTGGCATTGCTGAGGGCATGGAGTTCACAGTCCATGCTCTCACTAATGCTGCATCTCTTGGGGTTGAAGGTGGCGACGACAATGATCAAATTCACCAAATTTCCATCAAAATCCCAATTGAGAAGCTGACGGGCAAACTTGATCTTCTCTTTGAAGTGAACATTGATGAAGAAAACGACAACACAAGTGCTGGTATTGACGAACTCAGAATCATTAGCTACAGGGGATCATGTACAGTTGACTGTGATGGAACCATGGTTGTCTTTGAAGACTTTAATGGCTCTGAAGATGAGTCCAGTTGGGGAAAAGTAACCAAATTTGGAGATGGTCATGTCATTTTAGGCCCTCTCCAAGGAGGTGAAAAAAAGATCGAAAAGGTCTTTCCGATGTCACCAGTTGTTGCCAGTGCTCAGATCGAGTTTGTCTTGTATGAGATAGATAATTGGGAGGGCGAAGGAGACGATGCAAACAAGTTTGAGATTCAAATAGGATCTTTGACCTTTGACTTAGCCTTGACTTTGTTTGCTGATGAGGACGAAGAAGTTGGTGGTTATGCAAGTGGAGATGTTGGTGCGAACGGAGAAATTCACTGGGATCGCGTTCTAAAAGCAAAAGATGCCGATCTTGGGATTGGCACTGATAGAACAGACAAGATTCACAAGGTAACAATTGATGTTGATAGCTCTCTCTTTGTTGATGAAAGCATTTACATTTCATTCAATGTTATTGGAGATAGCCAAGCTGCTGCGGGCATTGATGACTACAAGATTTTTGTTTTTCCTGATAAGGAGGCATGTGCAGCAGTAAAAGAGGAGAAGGAGGAGTTGGTGAGTTCTTGCGCTTTGTACATGTAGTCGAACTTGATGTATCATCCTGCAGAAAAGTGCCTCCCTATAAAACGTAATGAATTTTCTCTTTCTTCTTCCTCTCATTCTTCTTTCCTTTCTTCTTTTGTTTTGCCATAGCAATACTGCCCGATTGATGCTGATCCCAACCCATTTGGTGAAAAGAAATGCTACAAAAATGTAATGGAAAAGAACTGCAAAGACACCAAAAAGTGGTATTGCATCAAGGATGGCGAAGGCGGATTCAAGAAGACTGAACCACTGGCACCTGAAAATAAACCAGATCCAGAGACTATCACTAAGAAAAAAAATTGCAACACTAGGAAATATTGCATCCCTGATGGCAATAATGGCTTCAAGAAAACCGCTTCATTACCCATTGAAAATGCACCAAAAGACAATGTTGATATGTCCAAGTGCAACAGCAGCAGGAAGAGCTACTGTATTGAGAATGAAGATGGCACCTTTACCAAGCGTGAAAAGGTTGAGAAGGAACCAGAGGGTGTCACTGTTGTTAAAATGTCCAAGTGCAATCAAAGCAAGTCACTTCCATCTCCCAGTCCAACGAAATCTCCTACTTTTATCACTGGTGACCCTGTACGTGCATGCCGCAATCTTTTTTTCTTTTGGCCCCGAAGTTACTTTTCATACTTACTATTTTTCCTTTTTCCCCTTTCCATAGCACATCCGACGATGGGACGGGGTTACGTATGACTTTCATGGAGGTTGCGATCTTGTTCTACTTTCCGATCCAGCGTTCAATAGCGGACAGGGTCTCTTTATTCATGTGCGGACCGTTATCACTCGTTGGTGGTCTTCCATTCAAAGCGCCGCGGTTCGCATCGGCGATGATGTCTTTGAGGTAAAGGCCGGGATCCAAGACAGACCATACTGGATTAATGGCGAAGAGGGCCGTTTTATGACTAGTATGCCTTTCCCATTTACCCTTGGTGGTTTCGAAGGTCGTTACCGTTACATCAGTGACCGTGTTATTCAGTATAAAATTTTCTTGAATGACCATCAGAACATTACAATTCGTTCAGTGAAGGATATGCTCCGCATCGAGATGGAAGGAAGTGATCTCGACGACTACGGTGAGAGTCTTGGGCTCATGGGATCCTTTAATGGCGATCTTGTTGGACGCGATGGAACCACAATCTTCACTGATACCAATGAATTTGGACTTCACTGGCAGGTCAATCCCAGTGTCGATGGACAGCTCTTCCTTCAGCCAGAAGGACGTCAGTTCCCCGAGAAATGCGCTATGCCTTCAACGACAGCCACTTCGACCAGTCGTCGTCTTCGTGGTACCATCTCGAAAGAAGCTGCCGAGCGTGCTTGTGCCGGTGTTCCTGGAGATCAGGAAGCCAACTGTGTATTCGACGTTATGGCCATGGATGATGTTGACGCAGCTTTGAATTACTAGTTTCTTTTGGTGTTGTGCTACAAACGAGCATTTGCATGACATTTCACGGTGCACTGATCTTGACTCTTAGCAATGGACAGCTCTCGTGTCGTTGAATGGCTCATTATAAGTTTGTGGCGTATATTAGTGTGGACGATTAATATTCATATAAAGAATAATTTACGAGTATCGTTTGGGTCCACATTTCTTAGTTTGAGCACTACTTTATCAACTACTCTCAGAGTACTGTACGATCGAGAACGCTACGGAGTGTAGGAAGAAACCATTAATAGCAATACTACTTAGAAAAACTTTGTGCCGCCGACTGCGGGAGCATGAATCGTTACTGCAACAATTGAATGCACCAAACTAATTAAATTTCGAGGATCGATAAAAGATCGCCCATGGGACCGTGTGAACGCAAATGAGGCCATGTAGTTTTCGACAAAGGTGAAAGGGCAAATTAAGTAAGATAAATAATACAGTTTTACTTTTTTGAGTTTGCGACGGCAACAACAACGATGAAAACACCAACCTCAGACAAACAACAATAACGACGACAACGACAAAAGAGAAATTAAAGGAGTGTCAAAACTAATAATACAACGTTGATTCTCCCTAGAGCTAGTATAAAATAATCCTACCACTAGACGTGACGTACTGCTTAGAGAGTAGAACCTACCACTGTACTAGCTAGACTAGCTAGTAGTACTACTCGAGAACATGCAGTTTTGCGAATATTAGACTCTAGTATTTTCTTATAGTATCCGAATAAATAGATTACCGGTACCTGGTACTCAATAAAATAATAATACGTCACCATCAGTTACTCGTTTTCACAACGGCATCATCTTTCGTTCCGACTGTGGGATGTGAGTTGGAGCTGTCCCAAAATAGTGATACATTCTTTAATAGGGATAATGCTAAGTACTAGGAGGTTTTTCATTTAGACGTTGGCGAGATTTTAAAACAAGTTCAACTGAAAGAGCATCCCACCAAAACAAAGTAAAGAAACCAATACACAATAAAACACCACCACGACAAACAAAAACAAGCCGTAATACTAGTAAGCCAACAAACACAACAACTTGACTTGAGAGGAATAATAAGACAAAGATAAAACAGCGCATATATTGTCAAACGCCTTGACAAAGAAGTCATAGAGCTGTTTGCCGTTGTCTTTTAGAACACCAAAGTATCAAAAGAATCAAGAGCGCAAAACGTATTTTTTCTCCATTTTGACAGAGCACCACCAAACCATAAAATAATTAGAACGCCAACGCATTTCCCAAAAAGCACACCTTCATTTCGTACTCGCACCCGCCCCCATGATGACGACAGAAACCAGAATGGCTCCTGCTGGTGCACTGGATTCTCTCTCCCAACCACCACCACCACCACCACCACAACAACAACAGCATAGTAATACCAATAGCAACGTTTGGAGCAAAACTGGACGTCACAACAACAGTAACAACAGCAAGCAGTCAGGCAATCGACGTTTCTATTACCATCAACATCAAGTCAACAGTCCTTTGTCAACAAAACCATTATTGTCATCTCCAGTTGCATCACCGTTTGCGATATCTCCTCTGGCTACTACAACTACTGTCGATCAAGGACCGGCGAAAACAAGAGCAACAGCAACAACAAGCATGATGAGCAGTAGCGGCAGCAGTCATCGTGATCGTCGTCATGGTGGTGGTGGTGGTGGTAATGGTTCTTCTTCCAACCTGGTTACACCCGAAAAGAAACGATACCATTCAATATCTCATCCTTCGCATTCTCTTCCATTCAAAACCCCACCAAGATCAGGATCAGAACTGCAAAAACAACAGCACAAACCATCCATGGTTACAAAAGCATCGCACAGTATGACTCGTAGCAGTCCTATCACGACGACGACGGCGACGGCGACGATTCAAAACACCACCAACAGCAACAAAAAGAGCAACAAGAACAACAACCAGAATACGACTTCGCTGACACCATCAACGACTTTAGTGACTCTACCTTCTCCACCCCGTCATGTTATTATTGCATCGCCCTCTCGTCGTCGTCGTCCTATCAGTTCTGAAATAGTTTCGAGTCCCGCTGACGCCACGACTGTTACCACCAACAATAACAACAACACTACTAGTGCTGTTGCTGTTGCTCCCAACAGTCCATGTGCCATTGCTTTGGATTATTCGGCACAAGCAAGTGAATGTCTGGAACAACAAGAATTGGAAGTAGCACTGCAATGGTATCAACGTGCATTGCTCGTTTATCAAACAACCTTGTTGCACATGGAAGAACAAAATGATCGCAATGATGATGATGATGACGACGGTACTGTCATTGCAGAATTGAGTATTGTGGATACGTGTAATGCAGCAGCAACATTACATAATATGGGAGCCGTGTACACTGCACTCGAACAAGCAGATGCTGCATTACAATGTTACAGTGATGCGGAATCTCTTTATCGAGAGTGTCGCGAACGTCTTCTTATTTTGGAACAAGACAATCACGACCACGACGACGATAATGATAATGTCCACCAACAATACCGTTACGACAACATTGTAAAAACTAACAACAACAAGACCTACGCTACCAATGATACTAATAAACAAGAAGAAGAAACTGTTTGTTTGACGTCTTTGATTGCAGAAACACTCCACCACCGAGCATCCATTTACGAATCTAGTATTTGGGACAGCGTGGCAGCATTGGAATGTCACGAAGCCTGTGTTGAATTATTGACTACGGAAGAAATTATTGACGACGATGGCAATGACGACGATGGTACTACGCCGAAACAACAACAACAACGAGTTGTATGTATCGATGATGTTTATTTTGAATTGTACTGTCCCACTCAGGACAAGATTCAATGGTTGACCACAAGCTATAAGGCTCTTTCCAAATTGTACAAGAACAGTGATACGCCCACTGATGGATTGGTGGCGCTACAATCGTGGCAACATTTGTTGACCGTGCATTTGAATCATCAGCAGCAGCAACAACAACAACGGCAAGCGACTAAAGGTACAACCGCGACTCGTGCAGCAACAACAACTACAGTAACGGCAGAATGGAGAGCCTCGTTGACGGAATGTTATCAACAATTGGCGGAGTACTATTTTGATCAAAATCAAGTCGTTCAGGGTGTAGATGCACTGCAAAAAGCCATGGAATTGCAGATCCAACGAAGGCAGGAAAAAAGCTCAAGCTATGTCCGAGACAGTACTACAACGATAACAACGAATACCAGCAGCACCGATGCATCATCACATGCTTCGAGTAGTAAATCTTCGTCACTGCAATCGGTTGCAGCTATGAGTCATGCACTCATTCAGCAAATGAATACCATGGCATTGCAACAAGAGGACCAGGGTGACTACAACGCGGCATTGGTATGTTATGAAAAGGTATTGCTATGCATATCCAAGTATTTGGGAGACAATCATATGGAAGTTGCAGAAGCCTTGGTAAATATTGGACGTGTCATGGAATTACTGGGTAATTCTGCTGGTGGTTTGGATTTGTACCAGGCAGCTCACACAATATATCAGGCGGCACAAAAGGATGTTGGCGATGAAGCTATAATTGCAAAAAATCATAAAAACAAGAGCAGTATAGTACCAACGTCGCCCGTTTCGATGATGGATGCTGAAAACGACGACAATGACAAGACGGACGAAGATGATCAAGCATTATCGAATCGTGCTGCCACGGCAAGTGTTGTTCGCATTGCAAATGTACTTATGAGTCAAAAACGTTGGCAGGAAGCTGTCGACTTTTTGCGAGAACTGCCACAAGCCAAGGAATGGTTGTCATGGTTGGGCGATGACGAAACATCGTCGTCGTCGTCGTTTGGGCACGATAGTCTTCCGGCCTCTCCGTCTCGAAAATCGCCACCCAGTGTCGATCAAGCGATTGTGTTTCGAGAATTAGGACGTGCCTATATGGGCATGGGATCCTTGGGAAAGGCCAAGCAGTGTCTTTTGGAATCGGCACGACGGTTGGAAGGCACCGATCACGAAGAAGATGTTTTTGAGCTCCTAATGCACGTGGAGTTTTGTCAAAAACAAGAACAGAAGGCATCCTTGGCGAGCAGAGGAAAAAATCGATGCGAGCAGAGATCGCAAAGCAAGAGTCGTACCAGAACTCATGGTCAATCAAACCGATCTGGTCATAGCCGGAGTAACAGCAACGGGAACAGCAGCCTGACTCGAATAACAAAGGATGCCGTGGCAGCAGTGTTGTCGCCTACTTCATTGGCATTGTCAGAAAGTCGCAGTTCACCACCCAAAATGACACGCTATGACATGATACAAGTGGACTCGCCGAAGAGTCCTGCCATCAAAACCTCATCATTGCCTCTAAAGCCACCACCAGCTTCTCCGCAATGGATCGAGGATAATCAAAGTGCAGACACACGATCATTAGGCAGTCTTGCAACTCAAAGCAGCGTTAGCAGCCAGCGTCAAACACCCGTCAAGCCGACGTCCAGAAATGCTCCGCTAGGCGGTGATGCCACACTCTCGCCGAATGACTCCTTTCAAGTGGCACGTGCCAAGGATATTATCATGAAACGCTTTGGTAGTTCTCCCACTACCCTCTTGCAAGAGGACGGCAGCAAGTCTGAATCAGACGTTGTCTCGTCTGTCTTGTTGGGATTGGATATCGATATTGATCTTCCGCCCAATTCACCATCGCCAAGACGTCCTGAAAAGTCGCAAGGCGCTGCCAGGTCCACGCAGCATCATTTTGACGGGGCATCGCTATCGCAGGCTTCGAGCGTTGACCGTCCGTTTGATGAAGGCTCTCGGAGGAGTTCAACCAGCTCCCCGGTCGAAGGACGAAGCGGCGGAGGCTATCCGATGTTACCTGTCTACAGGACGCAACTTGACAGTTCCAACGAGTCAGATTTGACCCCTTCCCTTGGACGATCATCGTCGTCATCCTTGACGAATGCTTCTGCTACCTACAAGAAGGCAAAACAACTTCCATCTTTGCTTCAGCAAACGTACGACGAGCATGATACCGATCAAGCAGCGCTATTACCACCACCACCAATACAGGACCAGACTCAGATGCTTCCAAGGTTGTCATGTCGGCTCTCGCCTACTTCTGCATCGACTTCATCGTCAACTTCGCCCTTTCCTGTGCAGTGCTTGTCAAGTGCCTCGCCAGAAGGGCAGGAGTTGAAAGATGGAGTTAACACCAATGGGTTGTTATTGAAAGACAACAGAATGCCATCTGGAGAAAATGATGACGCCAGCTCTGATCCCTTTGAAGGCTACGATGAGTTTGAAGAGGATGCCTTGAGCGAAGGGAATAAGTCGCCATCTTACAGTGGTGATTCAGAATCAGGAGGTTACACGCGGTTCGCGGAAGAGGACATTCTTACATCAGATGAAGAAGACTCTGTGGAGTCGTACGGCAAAGGTGCTTTCTATCCTCTGGGACCAGGCATGCACCATGTTGCTCAACAGCATCATGAACTTGTCGCTCGAAAGGACTTTGTCACTACCAGCAATCCGCACCAACAGGACAAATTATGCGAGGATGTTCGTCAGCCGGGCCAAGCTTACGAAGGGCAGCCTGTTTCGTCGTCATCGGGAACTCGGGATTCTCCATTATCAGGAGACGCCCCTCCGGTTTCTTCCAACCCTTTTCGCGACAAACATATCAGTCCATCACTCCGCGTGGAAACCAATGAACGTTTATCATCGGAGAAAGACTCTCCGACTAATCTCTCGACACCAACCAAAAAGAAGCGCCACACGCCTTCGCCGTCGCCTAGTCACCGCATCGTCAGGGCTCTCTCGAATTCCATTCGCCGCCGCCGCCGAATGAACAAAAATGGGCGAGGCTTTGACACGTTACCCTCTAACGATTCCCAAGAAAAATGCGCAGAAGCGAAGGAAGCTGACGAGGTTTCTCCCACAGAGCAGGCGCCACCACAAGAAGCGGACGACGAATTCGACGAGGACTTGATCAACGCCCCCAATAGACCTATTCAATTTCTCTCCATGCCCTCTCCATCGTTCGACCAAGATGCCGTGTCCCAAATTACTTTCTTGCAAGATGACTACAAGGTTGGATCTTCCAAGAGCACTAGTCAATGGTGGGGACAACTGGGATTGACGGGTGGCAGATTGGACGGTTGGTTTCCAGCTAACACATATCTCAACCAAGCGGTAGAGGCTGCCGAAGGGTTTCTTTCTGCCAAAGCTATCCACCAGCAAGTCAAGTCTCAACCTCTAGACTTTGACTCGGACGATGACGAAGAAGACGACGTCAACGTTCAAAAGAACGTATCGCTTCCAGCTGCTGCTGCTGTATTGGCGGCGACCACAACAACTGCCGATGATTTAGTCGGAACTCCCTGTGGAAATATTCACTTGTTCCAAGATGACAACTCTCCAATTTCTCCCGCTATATTGGTCCCACCCGAAATTCCTAAGGATGCTGCTCTCTTAAATAAAAGTGCTTTTCCATCGGAAGTGTTGACAGCCACGCCTTCTCCGGAGAAGAAGAAGAATCAGGCCGTGGAAGCCAAGACCACTCTTGCCAATGAAGTCGAACGACACGAGCAACTTGTAGAGCAATTAGAGTCCGAAGGAGCAGATGACGACGCAACTAATCGTAAATTGGCGACAACTATGTTTCGCTTATCAATTTTGTATATTCAGAGTGACAAGCTTGAAGAAGCTATGGACGCGACGAATGAAGCTCTTCGTATGCAAAAGATGCTCGGAGACTCTGCTGACGCAACACGTTCCCTCCACTTGCTGGCAGATATCTTTGTTCGCAAGGGAGAATACGAATCTGCTTTGTCGTGTTATGCCGAGGTTCAAGATATGGAGCTGGCCTTGTACGGATACATCCACGAAGACACGGCCAACACTTTGAATCGAATTGGAAGTGTTTTGGCTCGTCAATCCAAATTCAGTTTGGCCATGGGGGAACATCATGAAGCCTTGCGAATTCTCAAGGAATACCACGGCGAAGAGTTGCGCCACCCCATGGTTTCCCAAACGCTCATTCACATTGGCGCAGTTTACTATCGAGAACGCAACTCATTGGTGACAGCGCGCAACGGAAGTGATAATTACTCAACTTTTATCGAAGCGGGCATGCTGGAAGTCATTGGCCGGGCACACGAGGACCGTGGATCATACAAGATGGCGATTTCGTTTTTTCAAGAAAAGCTGCAATTCCTCAACCAAAAGAGCAAAGACCCACAGACAGGGGAAGGACGTGCCAATTTAGAAGACGTGGCCACCACCCTTAATAGCATAGGCATGTTGAGTTGTCGGGCTGGTATCTACATGGAAGCTATTGCCTATTATGACCGGGCTCTGGAAGTTCAAAAGCAGATTGGCTGCGACAAATTGCACGTTGCCACTGCACGAGTTCTCACAGCAACGGTACAGTTTCACCTGGGATACTATCGCAAGGCGCTTCGACTACTACAAGATGCTCTCGAAGAGCTTCAGCTAGAAACGGGAACCGACCACGAAACAGTTGCTGCAACGTGGTTCCAAATTGGCGTTGTGCAAGTGGCGATGTGCGAATACGATGATGGTATGGATGCTCTGGAAGAAGCCCTCCGAATTCAGACGAAACTGTTGGGCAAGGTACATCCCGCCACACTTCGGACTCGGCGAGAGATTGGCAACATGTATGCTATTTATGAATCGGAATTGGACGCGGCCTTTCTGCAGTTTAACGATATTTTGACGACACAGCGTCGTATTCATGGATACAAGCATCCCAATGTTGCCGAGACTCTTCACAGCTTAGGATGTGCCTTTGCCCGAAAGGGTGACTATAGCAATGCAATCAAGACGCTTGAAGAGTGCTACTATATGCGGATGGACTATTTGGGCGCCGATCATCCCCTCCAAGCCACGACCTTGCACGAAATTGCCGTCATTCACAAGAAGCGTCAGCGGTATCGAAAAGCTATCCACATTTGCAATGCTGTTTTGCAGATTCGTAAAGAAACTTTGAGTGAACGTCACTTGGACGTAGCTGTTACTATGGCTACCCGCGCGGATTGTTTGGTCGCTATTGGCAAATTTAAGGAAGCCCAAGATTCGTTGATGGATGCTTTACCCATGATCGAATCTTCTGTGGGCCCTCGTCACCCCGCAATGGCGGATATGTACATCCATATCGCCGGTATGCACCTGCGTAAGTGTCATTTTGACGAAGCCAAAGAATGGATTGAAAAGGCCTTGTCCATCTACCATTCCTCGAATTTCGACGTAGATCATCCATCGTTGAAGGAAGCTGTGGCTCTGATGGAACGAGTCGATCGCGACGAAATGTTGTGTGTCTAAATTTAGATGACATAACGATAACTAAGAATAGAGATGGAATGCTACCATAATTATTTCATCAAAAAATGTGAATCAGATATGAAAAGTGTGCTCTGGGTGATTTCCTTTGCAAACCATAACCTGACATAGTTTCATTATTTCTTCTCGAGTTGCCTTCCCGAATACTGTACTTCTTTGTCTCCTTCTTTATCTGTGAAGATAGTGAGCATAGCTAGTAGTGCCATGTGCTCCTTTTTCCAATAGACCTACTGTAGTCGATGTAATTGGCTAGCTACTAGTAGTAAAAAGAGTAGTCTAGCTAGCGTCCTCTACCTAAGAGTAGTCTAGCTAGCGTCGTCTACCAGGTAGCGTCTAGCATACCTTAAACAATCTATTATCTTGAATTATTTCAGTACTCTGAATACAACCATCATGTGATCCACCTGGGCTAAATTCAATTTATTGTTCGCAAATCCTGAGTACTGTACGTACCTGGTATCTTTTTGCCAGTCGAGGGCAATACATAGTAGAGTAATGAACATTTTTTTTCTTACTACTGTAGACTAGACTAGACCCTAGTAGCACTGGTACCATGTAGCTAGGCTATACTACCATACTGTACTACTAGTACCTGGTGGTAATGATGAATGGCGAAACGGAAACCCTCGCGCTGGCGGTGCCATAGAATCTTTTTTCGCCATGATCTTTTTTTTAAAGTTGACACGCTTGTTAACAGTTACTGCTGGTAATAGTTCTAAGTACTACCAGCTCCCTCTTAGTAGAGTAGTCGGAGTGCCGGTACCTGGTACTAGCTAGCTACTATGGTACTCTACAGCAGTAGGCTTCTTCCGGTAGTACTACAGTAATAAGAATAATAACAATACTTACGAGTATGAGATTCCCCGTAAATGTCATTTGAATGCAATATTTGATGATGAGAGCACCAGTACTGGTAGAGTGGAACCGCTTCTTCATCAGCCTGCCTACCCTGGTAACTTGCACTATTATTATTTCTACCTGGTAGTCCAGACCTATCATACTCTTTATCTGCTCTATTCCTTGACTACTACGGTATTACTAGTACTAAGTATTAGTATTTGCTTTATCATCACGAGATGGCGGATAATAAAGTTGTTGCTACTTCTAGTAGTGATGACCATCTACTAGTAGGCTCGGAGACGACCCTTGAAGAATCCAGACATGTCATGTTTAAGAACGAGGAAGGTCCTCATAAAGTAGATGAGGAAAGCCGATCCAATCGTCGAGGTCGTTTGGCTGGTCTGATTCGTGACCAAAAGGCTTTTCGTAAACTGTCTGTCAGGCATTTACTCGTGGAGGACGACGACGGTGCCGATGCCGATGCCGAGATTGGTCCCAGGTCCCTTCAAGATAGTAACGGTAAGGTCATTGGAGCCGAATCCAAGCTAGCGTTGGCAAATGAACAGAGAATGAAGAGCATTAGAGATAAAAAAATCTCTGCTGAAGAGCTGTTTACTCTTCCCGTCGAAGTGCGAATTAAGGGTTTGACCTACACGGCTTTGTTTAATCGTTCGGAACCAAAAATCAAGACTGTGTACAATAGTTCCTCTTTGTATAGACTGGGCAAGAAGTGGAAACGTTTCAGGGGCAAAATTCCCCCAGCAAAGACCGAAGAAAAACACATTTTGAAGGATATCAATTTGGTTTTCAAACCAGGAACTCAATATTTGGTCTTGGGACCACCAGCCTCAGGCAAATCTAGTCTGTTAAAAGCGATCGCTGGACGGCTGCACCTTGACAAACAAACAAAAATGTCACTGACAGGAACGGTTGAATACAATGGCAAAGAAATGAACCACAAGAAGAACAAAGAACAGCAGAAATACTACATTGAGAATGTTGTGGCCTACATTGATCAATTGGATCGACATGCGCCACGATACACTGTCCAAGAGACTTTTGAATTTGCGTTCCAGTGCAAAACCGGTGGTGTAGCTCCTCAACGGTCCATGCAAGAAAATCTCAAGAAGTCAGGCAACCATGATGCCATTAAAAATTCGGAAGAGGCCAACGAACCTACAGATATGTCTTCTCGTGTCCGTATTGGGTTGGAGTATCTGGGCTTGTACCATGTCAAGGACACCTTTGTGGGAGATTCCAATGTACGCGGTGTATCCGGAGGTCAGAGGCGGCGTGTGACTGTTGGTGAAATGATTATGGATCAAACACCAATCTTGTGTGGAGATGAGATTTCGACCGGATTGGATGCTGCCTCGACTTATGAAATGGTCGACCTTGCGACATTCTATGGAAGAACACAAGAAGCGACACGTATCTTTGCACTGTTGCAGCCATCTCCTGAAACGGTCAGTCTATTTGATGAAGTTATTGTTTTGGCAGAAGGAAAAATATTGTATGCTGGTCCCATTGATTCGGTCGAACAATATTTTCAAGATCTTGGATACGCTCCACCACCAGAATGTGATGTGGCGGATTTCTTGCAGGTACTATCGACACCGGATGCTGCTGCTTTGTGGAGTTGCCCCGAGTCGAAAAATGGCATCGAACGCACAACAGCGTACAGTGTCGATGAGCTAGCCGAGATCTTTGTTCAAAGTGAAATCCATCGAGCTATCCTGAAGGATTTGAACTCCCCTCACCGGTACGTGTGGGATGACGGTCAACGAAAGGTTGTCAACGAAAGCGACATAGAATCGAATGCCCATATTCCCGTTCACTTGTCCAGCTGGAAGGCTGTTCATCGAAGGTATGCCAACTCTTTTCCGAGATCTGCATGGCTGAATCTCAAGAGGTCTATCATCTTGTGGATTCGAGATCGGAGGGTCTTGATCGCAAATTTTCTTAAAAATGCAATTATGGGAGTCTCCGTGGGTGGAGTCTTTTGGCAAACAACAGATCCAATCTCCATCCTTGGAGTTCTCTTCCAGAGTATGCTGTTCATCATGTTGGGTGCATCGACTGCGGCTCCTGCCTTGACAGACGATCGTGTCATCTTTCGAAAGCACTTCGAAGCCAACTTTTTCTCTCCCTATCCATTTATCATTGGACGAGCGATCTCTCAAATGCCACAGGTACGTGCTAGGGTCAGTGTCCTCGTATTTGCCTGTGTTCTGTTTACCTCACGCTTAACCTGTTATCGCTTTCAGATACTAAGTGACGTGCTCGTTTTTGGTTCGATTTTATACTTCATGGTTGGGCTGCACCTATCCGCATCGAGCTTCTTTGTGTTCATTGCGATACTGTTCTCTTTTAGCCTTCTGATCACCCAAATTATGGCCGTGTTTGCAGCTGGCGCGTCAACAAAGTCAACCGTCCAAGTCATTAATTCAGGTCTGCTTCTTGTTTGCATTCTTTTTGGCGGCTTTATCGTCCCGCCCGACGTCATTCCAGGCTATTGGGAATGGATATATTGGTGGAATCCATTTGCTTGGGCTTACAGAGCCCTTTTACTACTTGAATTTGAAAGCGACGACTGGTCTGATGGCAGCGCCATTCTTGTATCAATGGGCTTTATTGCACCTGACGGCAATGCTTTTCCGAAGGAATGGATCTGGTATTGGTTTGCTTACATGGCTGGGCATTACATTCTCTGTGTCTTTGCAGCTGCATGGGCCCTTGGAATGTACGCTGGTAGTGAAAATTCTTCTTCTGCATCCAGCGAGATCGTTGAGCCGACAGGCAAAGGCGATGAGAAGAATAGTAATGATGGCGAGTCAGATATCCCCTTTGTACCAGCAACGCTGACCTTCAAAGATATATGCTACGATGTTCAAGCTTCGACTGGAAAGGAGACCTTGCGACTGTTGAACAAAGTCACGGGAGCGTTTGAAGCTGGTCGTATGTGTGCACTAATGGGAAGCTCAGGTGCTGGGTAAGTCTTTTACTATCTTTAAGTATGCTGTCGACGTCTCTTTCGTCAGCTCATCTTTCTGTTGATTGCCGCAGAAAGACTACCTTGATGGATGTCATCGCAATGAGGAAAAATACGGGCACTGTGTCCGGAGAAGTGCTTGTCAATGGATTTCCTCAAGACGAGGTCTCTTTCCGCAGATTTGCCGGATATGTAGAACAGTTTGATGTCCAATCCCCCGAATTGACTGTTTTTGAGACAATCCTCTTTTCTGCTAGACTCCGACTCGATGAAAGCCAAATAAGTTCAGACGAAGGCAAAGTTGAATTTGTGAATTTGTTGATGAAATTACTGGAACTGTCGCCTTTTGCGGACTCCCTGGTAGGCATCGCCGAGGACGGCGGACTTTCGTTTGAGCAGAAGAAGCGGTTATCCATAGCCGTGGAGCTCGCAGCGTCACCATCTATCATATTTCTAGATGAGCCTACAAGTGGTCTTGATGCACGAAGTGCGCTTCTAGTTGTGAAACTCTTGAGAGAGATTGCGTCTACAGGGAGGACTATTTGCGCAACAATTCACCAGGTACAGCTAGTCGGCCTTCGATTTGTGGTTATGAATTTTTGCTGCATTCTCTAACGCTTTTTCGTTTCATGCTTATGTAGCCCTCTTCCGCCGTTTTCGAAATGTTTGTAAGTATAACTGTGCTGCTTTTCCCCTCTTTTTGAACCTGTACTTTTAATCAGCTCATCCATCTGTCGCCACCCTTTAATAGGATGATCTTCTACTTTTAAAGAAAGGCGGTTACACTGTCTACTTTGGAGAGCTTGGTAAACATAGTAATAAGCTGGTGGCTTACTTTGAAAACCGGGGAGCGCGCCCGATTCAGCGTGGGGAGAATCCTGCCAATTGGGTTTTGACGGCCATGACATCCGGTGACCGAGACTTTGCGAAAGACTTTTTGGAGTCTGACGAGTACACAAGGACGCAAGGTCGGTTGGTCGAAATTCAGGCAAATCGTAGTCCAGAGAAAGAAATATCCTACGATGAGGTGTTTGCCTGTCCCAAAAAGCAGCGATCTCACTTAATGAGCACGCGGCTCATGACAATTTATTGGCGGTCACCCAGCTACAACTGTAAGAACAATTTGTCCAGTGCACACACTTGCCATATTGGTGCTAGTAGACAGTGCATTCTCACCTTGTTTTATGCCCTTATTGGGGTTGTACGATAATAGTATCGCGAGTAACCGTGGCTGCGTTCATTGCTGTGATCATGGGCTCCGTGCTCATTGTCGACAGGCCGAATGACACTTTCACAGAGACGCAAATGAGAGCGCAGTTCGCTACAATCTTCCTGTCTTTTATCATAATGGGTATTATGTCCATTTTCTCGGTTTTACCCATCATGATGAGCATCCGGGACATGTACTACCGCCATCGAGCGTCCGGAATGATCGGGCCGGTTTCACTAGCTTGGTCATTGGGATACGCAGAAAAGGGTTTCATTCTTGTGTCGTCCACCATCTTTTGTGCGATCTTTTTGTTTGTATCATTTCACCCATCCGCCCAAACTGTGAGGGGAGGATTGGCCTTTTGGGGCTTCTTTACCTTCAACATTGCCATTTATTCCTATTTCGGCCAAGCTTTTGTTTGCTTTTTCAAGCCAATGGCAACAGCTCAGATTCTGGCCAGTGTCTTTATCGGACTCAACAACTTTTTCTCCGGCTTGATTGTCCGTCCTCAATACATGACAGGCCTTTTTGCAATTACCTACTGGATAGCACCTGGACATTTTGTATACGAAGGAATGATCACCGCCATGTATCACCAAGACAATCGATTAGTCGTCGCGGACAATAATACAGACTTTTACAATTACCTCGGTTGTGCTGAACAGAATTTTACCACGACGGAACAATGCACAGGAACCCTCGAACAGTACATGCTAATTTTCTTTGGTGGGAAATTTCAGCACGACCATACAGTGCGAAACCTTATCATTTTGGCGGTCATTCTCTGCGTGGCTCGATTTACGACTTTTTTGGCTTTGTGTTATATCAACTTTTCAGCTACGTAAAATACATGTTTTTTTTAAATTGACACTGAAACCTTGGTACGAAAATAGTTATGAGTTATTATTGGTTGCCCGTCTTCCTTGATGCGAAAAGACAACAAATCCCAGCATGGA
>Ga0100391_1002830_pt1 | contig 18095 bp, 10 predicted proteins | sample CryGeymeta201515_FD_81541 | JGI IMG/M metagenome (GOLD analysis project Ga0100391, IMG submission 81541) | Groundwater microbial communities from Crystal Geyser aquifers in Utah, USA - Crystal Geyser metaG 2015-15 | ecosystem: Environmental > Aquatic > Deep subsurface > Groundwater | place: USA...
GAGGCTTTGCAGGAGCAAGAAGATTGATGGAAAGGTTATTGAATGGCTTAGTCCAAACAAGGGTGGCTAACAAGGTTATCTTATGTCATAAAGTGCTGCGATTGGCCAGATTGGTTGGGGTTTTTCTGATGTTTTCAGCCTTTCTTCCAGTCGCCGCAGATGCGAATAAACAGACTTTTTTAACGGATGTTTTAAAGGGGTTTCCGCTTCCGATTTTAATTATTGAACCTTATTCAGGGCAAATATTGGATGCGAATCAGGCTGCGGCCGCCTATTATGGTTATGACATTGCTGATTTAAAAAGCCGGCAGATAGATCAATTAAATTTGTTGACACCGGAGCAGGTTAAGCAGGAGCGGCTCGCGGCCTTGAAAGAAAAACGCAACTTTTTTGTATTTCGTCATCAGTTGGCTTCCGGTGATGAGCGATTGGTTGCAGTTTATTCTAAGTCCTATTGGCTGAACGATCGTTCAGTGTTATTGTCAACCATTTTACCGCTGGAACAATTCGGCCAATCGCAAGTTCAGCAAGCCATTGACCGTCTTAATAGCGCCTTGGTGAAACAGGTTGATCAACAAAATAGTCAGTTGCTAGAGCAGAAAAACCAAGTTTTGATTGGGCTGGGGTTGGCATTACTGGTGATGACTCTGATTGCTTTGCGGATGTTTTGGCAGTGGCGACGCCAAAAGCAGATTCAGTTGCAATTAGCGACATTACATCATGATTTTGAAATCTTTTTGAATCACACCGGTGATTTCGTTTATTTCAAAGATGCGCAACGACGTCTCAGGTTTTGTTCGTTGTCGATGGCCAAATTGGTGGGGGCGGATACTTGGCAAGCGTTAATAGGCAAAACCGACTTTGAGATATTTCCCAAAGAGACTGCCGAGGTTTATTACAAAGAAGAAGACACCCTCTATGAAACGGGTACGCCACTATTAGATAAAGTGGATCCTTATTATAAAGAGAATGGTGAATCGGGTTGGGTGCAAACTTATAAGTGGCCTGTGTGGGATGATGCCGGCGAAAAGGTGATTGGTCTATTCGGGATCAGTCGTGATGTCACCGAAATGCATCAATTGCAGGCGTCGCTACAAACTGCCAAACAGCAAGCCGAAGCGGCTAATGTGGCGAAATCCGATTTTGTTCAAAATCTCAGTCACGACGTTCGTACCCCTATGACCACCATTTTGGGGATGAGTGAGACTTTAAGTGATGATCAGCAAGATGCGATGGATTATAAAATGAAGTTGCATCACATTCATCGATCCGCACAACTGCTCATGACCTTGATTGATGATTTAAGTGATCTGTCCAAAATGGAAACGGGTGACTTTCATATTGAAGAGTCGCCATTTTATTTATCACAATTATTGCAAAATATCCAAGACTTATATGCGCTAAAAGCGGATGAAAAAGAGGTCGTGCTTTATTGTGAACGGGCAAAGTCATTTAAACGCTCGGAAGACTGTTTCCGAGGGGATGCCAGACGCATCGGCCAGGTCTTGTTTAATTTAGTCGAAAATGCACTGAATGCCACCCAACAGGGGAAGGTCACCTTGAGTGTCCAGTTGCGCCAAGCTAAAAATGACCAGGCCTGGTTAAAATTTACCGTTAAAGATACCGGTATGGGGATTGCAGAAGCCCAGCAAGCCGAACTCTATGAATTGTTTTCTCAGCAAGCTTTACCCCCTTCGCAGCAGAAAAAATTGGGCTTGAGTATGAGCCAGTTGTTGGTGCAGCGATTGGGGGGAGAAGGACTTCAGTTTCAAAGTGAACAGGGGCATGGCAGTGTGTTTTGGTTCGAGGTTCCGGTGACGCAGTGTTCTCAAGCAGATGAAGCCAGCTTAATTTCGCAACCGATAGAGGGTGAAAGTCTGTCCAAGCAATTCAAAGTGTTGTTGGTGGAAGATAACCTTCTGAATCAAAAAATCGCCCTATCTTTTTTGAAAAAAATGGGGATAGAACCTATGTTGGCGGAAAATGGTCAACAGGCCGTCGATTTATGCCGACAGCACCCATTTGATTTGGTGTTAATGGACATTCATATGCCGGTGATGGATGGCTATGAGGCGACCTGCGAAATCCGTCGTTTTGCGCCCGACTTACCCATTATTGCATTAACCGCAGCAGTGACGGCTTCCGACAAGGCTAAAGCGAAACAAATGGGGATGAATGATCACCTTTGTAAACCGATTGTTTGGCAAAAGTTTCAACAAACCGTCCAAAATTGGTTGGCACAGGTAAAAAAGAATCTATCAGCAAGTGACAATAGACCGTCCGATAATCAGACGCATTCAGCGCCGACTGTTATTCCGCTTGAAGATACAGACTCGCTCAACCCGAACCCTTCCTTAGCGAAAAAGCCCGATCTGGTCGCCGAGCTGACGAGCAGAAGGGTCTATGATATTTTGATCGTCGATGATGTTAAAGAAAATCTGCGTATTTTAGCAAATGGTTTGATAGATCAATATCAAATTCAAGTCGCTGATCGTGGCTATAAAGCGATAGAGCTGGCAAAAGCGTCACCGCAACCGGATCTGATCTTACTGGATGTAATGATGCCGGATCTGGATGGTTTTGAAGTTTGCCGGTTGTTGAAAAACGATCCGAAAACACAAGACATTCCGGTGATTTTTGTCACGGCGTTGAATGACCCGTCCGAAGAAGCAAGAGGATTGGATTTGGGGGCAGTGGATTTTATTTCTAAACCGTTTAATTTGCCGGTAATCCGCTCTCGGGTTCGCAGTCATCTTAACCTTAAAATCAAAACGGATATGCTCGAGCAGATGTCGCATCTCGATGGCTTGACCCATATTGCTAATCGACGCTTATTGGATGAGCGTTTATTAGACGAAGCAAAACGCCATGCTCGAAATGGTCAAATCCTGGGGTTAATTATGATGGATATTGACTATTTTAAGGCCTATAACGATCACTATGGTCATGGTAAAGGCGATGAATGTTTGATTGCGGTGGCTAGCGCATTAAAACAAGCGATTCATCGCCCAAGCGATTTATTGGCGCGTTATGGGGGGGAAGAATTTGCAGTGATTTTACCCGATACCGATCAAGAAGGCGTGATGCAACTGGCCGAAAGAATGCGCCTTGCGGTGAGCCGGTTACAGATAAAACATGAATATTCGAGTGTTGCGAATCATGTCACGATCAGCGTTGGGGCGATCGCCAGTCAGATTAAAGAGTCGCACAGTGTTCAGGCGCTAGCAAAACACGCTGATTTGGCGTTATATCGCGCTAAAAAATCCGGGCGAAATTGTGTCAAATACGCGCGCTGGGAACCCGAGGTAGAGTGATGGATAAGACCTTTAAAAATGGCTTGTCACGTCGAAAACTGCTCAAATCCATACCGTTGGTGATGATGTCACCAATGGCATTGGCATTATCCGGTTGCAGTGAATCTGCAAAGCCGCTTCAGTTAGGGGTGCAGCCTTGGATTGGCTTTGAGCCTTTTTATATTGCCAAAGAGCAACATTTACTGCCGGATACCCTTAAGATTGTTGAGTTTGCCAATCAAACCAAAAAGACTGCTGCGATGATGGCAGGCGATTTAGATGCCATGGCGCTTTCGCTTGATGAGGTCTTTCTGTTTCGGGCGCAAGGGATTGCTTTGACGGTGATTGCTGTCTTGGATGTGTCTGCCGGCGCCGATGTGGTGATAGCCAAACGCGATAAAAATGGCCGATCTTCAATGAAACCGGGGGTCCGTTTAGCGTATGAGCCCAATAGTGTGGGGCAGTTAATGTTAATGATGACGTTGAATAAGCTTGGATTGCAAAAGGATGAGGTCACCCTTGTGCCTTTGGCGGTGGGCGAGCCGCAACAGCAGGCCTGGCTAAATAATCAGATTGACGCCGCCATTACCTATGAACCCTATGCCAGTAAGCTTTTACGGATGGGCTGTCAAGTGCATTTAACCAGTCGAGATTTGCCCAGATATATTTATGATGTGTTAGCGGTTCGGAGTGAGTTGATCGTACAAAGCCCCGCGCAAGTCCAGCAATTAACGGACACTTATTATCATGCATTAGAACATTTTGTTGTGTATCAAGATGATTCATTGTATCGTATTGCTACACGGCAGAAATTAAGTTATGCCGAAGCGCAAAAAGCACTTCAAGGAATCGTGATTCCGGGTAAGCAACAGAATGCTCGGTTATTAAAGCCGCATTCTGAGTTTGAAGCGGCGTTAAAAGCGGTGAATCGATTACTCTTTGAGGAAGGTATTTTGGCGACCCCTGATACTTTAAAGAATATTTGGAGTAATCAGTTTTTATAACCCTAAGAGACCTTTGCACCAGATGGAGTCACCAATAAAAATGGTTAAAATTTCCCACATTTTTCTTTCGTGCCTCACGGATGCAAAGCTCTCCCTAAGAATTCTTGGTTGTTATTGTCAAGTTTTAAAAAACGATGTCATTTTATTTTAAATCATTTTTAAGCCCTCTTTGGGTTGTTGCATGGCTATGGTTGAGTGCTAGTAGCGAAGTTGCAAATGCTCATGCCAATTTTAATTTTCATGCTAATGCTAATGCTAATGACTTATCCGTATTGAATGGCGTTCAGACAGCGCCAATGGCGTCAAATAAAAAGCGATTGCATTTAGGCATTTATTTACACCAAGACCGCCAGTTGTTGACAGAACGTTATCAGCTTTTTATGGATTATTTAAATCAAGCCTTGCCGGGGTATCAAATCGAATGGGCGCTGTATTCCCCTGACGAGATGAAACATGCATTACAGCATCATCAATTAGATCTGCTGTTTACCAACCCAAGCCTATATCAGCTGATTCGTTTTGAAAACCGTTTGGGGGCACCCATTGCAACGGTGCAGAAAATTCGTAAAGGCGTGGTGTCTTCCAGCTTAGGGGGCACCATTTTTACACGGCCTTCTCATCAGCATATCAATCAATTGACGGATTTGATCGATGTCAAGATTGCCATTCCCGGTTTTTCAAATACCGGTGCCTACCAGGTTCCTTTGTATGAATTGCATAAAATTGGCATTCAACCTTCACAACTTAATTTTGAATGTGTTGGAACCAATGATGATGTCGTCAAAGCGGTGTTGACAGGTAAAGCTGAAGTCGGGTTTGTGCGCACAGGGATATTAGAGGATTTGATTCAAAGAGGGATGATCAAACAGACTGATTTTAAACTGCTTAACCTTCAGGGAGTCCCGTCATTTCCTTATTGGTTGTCAACCCAACTGGTGCCGGAGTGGCCTTTTTTTGCTTTATCGCATGTGGAAACCAAGACGATAAAACAGTTGACCGTGGCGTTGTTTCAATTAAGTCAAGATCATCCTGCCATGCAAAAACTCGGCTTCGCCGGGTTTCAGCCCGCCAAAGATTATTTGCCTTTGGAAATCATGCTAAAGGATATGAATTTACCCCCTTTTGAAACGGATAAGTCCATTCAGTTATCGGATTTATGGCAGCAATATCAATTGGTGATTGTGGTGACGTTATTGTTGCTGGCCGGTTTTTTTATTTTGACGGGGTTGCGAGAACGCTTATTGCTAAAAGTTCAAGCCAGTGAACAATTAGCCAATCAGGCGAGAATTGAAGCACAAACAGCCGACGCGGCAAAATCTGAGTTTTTAGCCAATATGAGTCATGAAATCCGAACCCCCTTGAATGCCATTATTGCTATGGCGCAATTGGGTCAGATGGATTCGCAGCTCCCGGATTGCCAGGTGCATCACCAGAAAGTTCAGCACTCAGCGCAGTTGCTATTACGAATTTTAAATGATTTACTCGACTTTTCAAAGATGGAGGCCGGTCAGCTACAACTCGACCAACGATGGTTTCGTCTTGCGGTTATGTTTGATGACTTAACCACTTTGTTTATGCCTTTGGTAGAGGAAAAAGGCTTGAAGTTCGAGATGAAATGTTTTGAACAACAGTCTGTCGCCAATCAGTGGCGGTTGATGGGGGATGGTTTACGTTTAGGTCAAATTTTAAGCAATTTATTAAGTAATGCGATTAAATTTACAGCCAAGGGCACAGTGACCTTACAAGTTGAATTGCGCGCACAAAAAAATGGCCAGGCCTGGTTGAAATTTCAGGTTTGCGATACGGGTAAGGGCATTCCAAAACAACAGTATCAACAGTTGTTTCAACGCTTTAGTCAAGGAGATGCCTCTATTACCCGTCAATTTGGTGGTACCGGACTGGGGTTAGCCATCAGTCAAAAGCTGTTGGTCGCGATGGGCGGAAAGGGGATTCAATTTGAATCTGAAGAAGGTCATGGGAGTTGTTTTTGGTTTGAATTACCGTTTGAATATCAAACTGCTTACGCAGAGGATGAGGATAGGGTATCGTCTTCAACTTTTCATGCTAAAGAGCCTTTATTACGAGGCAAGGTTCTGTTGGTTGAGGATAATGTTATCAATCAAGAAGTGGCGGTCGAGTTATTAACGGCTTTAGGGGTGAAAACGGTGGTTGCGAATAATGGCGAAGAAGGGGTGGCTGCGGTTAAAAAAGCCTGTTTCGATGCGGTTATTATGGATGTGCAGATGCCGGTGATGGATGGTTATGAGGCGACTCGACAAATACGCCGCTTTAACCAGAAGGTGCCCATTATTGCGCTGACGGCTGCGGCGCGAGAAGCCGAGTTGGAAAAAGCGCTGGACGAAGGGATGAACCACTATTTGACCAAACCGATTGACCTAAACAAACTCTATGAAATTTTGGCGCGATATTTGCCGAAACGGACATGATCTAACGTTTAGGTAGCGTTGGGATCTTGTCAGCCAGTGTTTACATAACGGCTAATCTGCCTTAAGCGGCTGGGATACTGTCCGTGAGGATTTTTCGTAGCCTTTCGGCTTTAAAGGGTTTGCTGATAAAGTCATTCATACCGGCTTCAAAACACTGTTGTTTGTCTTCGGCGGTGGCGTTGGCCGTCATGGCAATAATCGGCGTGGGAAATAATTGATATTGATTTTCAAATGCGCGCCATTGGCGTGTGGCTTCCAAGCCATCCATTACCGGCATTTGCATATCCATTAGCACCGCATCAAATGGTTGCTGTTTTAATCTGTCTAGCGCTTCTTGGCCATTGTTGGCATGGTGGACTTCATAGCCCATTTTGGTTAGCACTGCGGTGGCAATTTTTCGGTTCACTTCATTATCCTCAACCAATAAAATGCTTTCGGAGGCATGTTTAACCTCAGCGGAAGCCGTTACGGCAGGTTGTTGTTCGGCGATAATCGAGGTGTTAACCGGCAGCTTTAAGGTAAAGTAAAACCGACTGCCTTTGCCGGGTTCACTGTCAATGGCGATGTCGGATTGCATTAAATTAAGCAGGCGGCGACAAATGGCCAGCCCCAGTCCGGTTCCCCCATGTCGACGGGTTGAAGAGGAATCGACCTGAGTGAATTCGCTAAACAAGTTTTGTTGATCCGCTAAGGCAATCCCGGCTCCTGTGTCAATCACTTCAAATAGCATGGTTTGTTCGCTCGCTTCAGCAGCGTTGGGCGATGCCAGGGTGACTTTGAGTTCACAATGGCCTTGTTCGGTAAACTTAACGGCATTGCCCATAAGGTTTAATAAAATTTGTCTAAGGCGCGCGTCATCGCCGATTAGACTCTCGTTGAGGCGATCATCAATGGATAACTTGAGTGTGATGCCCTTACGTTGGGCTTGCGCGGTTAAGGTGGTTAAGATGCCCTGGCAAAGTTGCCGCAAATGGAAGGGATGTGAGTGTAAATCGAATTTGCCCGCTTCCATTTTTGAAAAGTCTAAAATGTCATTCAAAATCGTCATTAACGCATCGGCTGAATATTTGACTGCTTCAAGATTTTCGTGTTGTTCGGCGGATAAAGGGGTATCTAATAATAATTCGGTCATGCCCATAATGCCGTTCATCGGCGTGCGAATTTCATGACTCATGGTGGCAATAAAATCACTTTTGGCTTGGCTGGCGGCATCGGCACTTCTTTTGGCCTTTTTAAGAGACGCTTCTAAATTCTTTTGCCCGGTAATATCGGTTCGAATGGAAATATATTGGAAGATTTTGCCGGTCGCATCATATAACGGCACAATGGTGGCATTGACCCAGTAATAGCCACCGCCTTTGCGTTTGTTTTTAACTTCGCCGTGCCAAACGTTACCTTGGCTAATGGTTTGCCATAAATTGGCAAAAAACGCCGGAGGGTGTTGCTCCGATTTGATTAAACGATGATTTTGACCTAAAAGTTCTTGTTGGCTATAACCACTGATTTTGATAAATAAATCATTGACATAGATAATGTTTCCGTCCGGGTCGGTAATGCTGACAATGGCATGCTGATCTAGCGCAAATTGCTGATTTTGTAACGATATAATCATCGTGCGAATGGTTTGAAAACTGTAGATGGCATAGATCAATAAGATGATCGACAATAACATCAGTAACCAGGTGTAAATATTGGCGGTTTTTTCGCGTTCACTAATATAAGCGGCATAATAATCTCGAAGCTTAACGCCATATTGATAGTCAGTTTGAATCAGTTTATTCAGTTGTTGGTCAATTTCATCTGTGACCTCAATAATCTTTTGAGCATGCTTGTTAAGGCTTTTCAGTGTGGGTAAAGAATATTGATCCAGTGATTGTAACAGTTGCTGTATTTCGGGTGCATTGATGTCGGTCGTTTGCTGATTGATTTTGGTTGGGGTGATCAGCAGTTGTTCGAGTTTTCGTAATTGCTGATGAATTTGTATAAAGTTATTTTGATTGGGACGCTGATTGAGATGCTGATAAGTTTGGCTAATCAATTCTTCCGCATAGTAGCGTGAATTTTTAAGCACGGCATTATGGGATAAAAAACGTTCTAATAGCGTTGTTTTGTCTTTAAACAGATTTTTTTCTTCGGAACGAATCGTTTTAAAATCTAATGCTTTAACCGTTTCTAACCCTTCTAATAATGGCCACAGTTGCCGATAATGATATTCAATGTAGCTGTGGGTTTGATTGAGGGGATCATAGTTATTCAATAATTGATAACGACTCTTTAATAATAATTCAGAGAGTTTGCTGTTGCCCAATATCAATGCATTGATATGTTGATTGATTTGTTTATTTTTATGAATGTCAATGCTTCGACTCGCTTGGAAAAAAAAGGTGATTAGGCCAATAATCAAGGCAATAAACATAAGGTGTTTATATTGATCTATCCAATGTCGTTTTTGATTGGGTGAGTGCATTATGGTGTCTTTTCCAAAGGCGGTATTTTACCGGCTAATGATTGTATAAAAACCTCTATATCGCCGATGTCCTCCGGCGTTAATTTAATCCCCAATTGATACCAGCCCATTTTGGCACTGGCTTCACGGAGTTGCCAAACCGAGCCATCATGAAAATAGGGGGCGGTCATACTGGCGGTTCGCAAGGAAGGCACTTTAAATTCATGGCGCTGATCTTCTTCACCCGTTAGGTTGTAGCGACCCAAATCGGCCGGGGTAATATTACCGCCCCGATCGGCAAAGTAATCATTAAGGGTGCCGATTTTTTCAAAAAGCCCGCCACCGACCGCAGCCCCTTGATGGCAGGCAATGCAGCCATAGCTCTTAAATTTTTCATAACCGCGCTTGGCTTGGCCTGAAATGGCATTGACATCGCCTTTTAGCCATCGATCAAATGGGCTATCGACTAACACTAAGCTACGTTCAAAGGTTGCCAGGGCAAAGGCAAGGTTTTGGGCGCTAATGGGAAGCGAAAAACTTTGTTTGTATTGTTTTATAAAGGCTTTGTCAAACGTCAGTTTGGAGATGACTTCTTGCCAATTGGATCCCATTTCAACGGGATTATGAATCGGCCCTTGCGCTTGTTCTTCCAGGGATTTGGCGCGGCCATCCCAAAACTGGCGGATATTGTAGGCGGTGTTAAAAACAGTTGGGGCGTTAAGGGCACCGATTTGACCATTAATCCCAACGGATTTGGGCATATTGTCATCGCCCCCCGTTTGTAAATTGTGGCAAGATGCGCAGGAAAGGCTGTTGTCTTTTGATAAACGTTTGTCAAAAAACAATTGTTGTCCCAGTGAGACGACTTTAGGATCCAGATTGGCAATGGGTTTGAGTGGGGTAATGGGGGCGGTTGGATCTTTAGTCGGTAATTGAGGTTGATTGATTTTTGTATTGTGATCGGTTTGCAGGTGTTGCCAGTAACCAATCGAAGCGACCAGCACGATAAGCATCATGGCCGCGAAGAATAAGGTCTTTTTTGATAAAGGGGGGTTCAGCATGGCCACCTCAATAGGTCTTAGTTGAATGATTATAACAAAGTCAATTATTCGCGCTCAATAATTATAGCTACCACTATAGCAGTGGGGTTGGACCGGCTAATTTATTTGCTTGCTGAACCTTTGGACTTTATTTGAGCCGATTTTTTGGCTTTGGCTTTTTTAAGTTTGGTTTTCGTCTTAGCTTTTGTTTTGGTCTTTTTAGGACGAGAGAGATAGTCTTTTAAAGAATAATTGGGTTCTAAACCGGCAATCTTAGCAAGAGGAATCGGTTGCTGTAAATGGTATTCAATGCGTTGAAGATTGCGAATATCATGGCGTTCTACTAAATTGATGGCTATACCGACCTGTTGGGCACGTCCGGTGCGACCAACACGGTGTATATAGGTGTCGCCGCGAAAAGGAATGTCATAATTAATGACATGGGTAATATTAAGCATGTCCAATCCGCGTGCAGCAACATCGGTTGCGACCATGACTTTGACTTTGCCTTGGGTAGATTTTTGGGTTTTTTCCATGCGTTTGGCTTGAATAAAATCGCCGTGCAACACGGTGCTGGAAATCGCTTGGTCTTGTAGCCAGTCATTGAGTTCAATCGCGCGCTCTTTTTTATTACAAAATACCAGCGCACTTTGGCAGCTTTGGTCTTGCAATATCGCTTGCAATAGCGCCTGCTTGTGCGCTTTATCATTCGCAAGGTAAACCAGTTGTTGGACTTGTTGGGATTGTTGGTTAGCGGCATCGACTTGAATGATGGTGGGGTGATCGAGCACGTCTTGTGCAAATTTAACCAGGCCTGACCCGGCGAGGGTGGCTGAAAAACAGGCTGCCTGGAAATCGCCGGGGATGGCTTCAATTAACGCTAACACATCAGGTCCTTGACCCATATCGAGCATGCGGTCGGCTTCATCAATAATGAGTAATTCGACATTGGATAGATCAATATAGTCTTGACTCATAATATTGAGTAAGCGCCCGGGGGTTGCAACTAGGATGTCAAGCTGTGTTTGCAGTGCGGCCAGTTGCTTGTCGGCAGCAAACCCCCCGGTAACCACATTGCTTTCAAAGTGGCAAAAGGTTCCCAGTTGTTTGACGACCTTGAGGATTTGAATGGCCAATTCACGCGTCGGTGCAAGTATCAAAACTCTGACGTGACTGCTTGGCCGAGGGTCATCCAGTAAAAATTGTAATGCGGGTAACACAAAAGCGGCCGTTTTGCCGGTACCGGTCGCGGCGCCCGCTAATACATCTTTGCTTAAGAGCATTTCGGGGATGGCTTGCTGCTGAATCGGCGTGGGTTTATGAAAGTGTTGCTGTTCTATGGCGCTAAGCAATTTGGGGTCTAAGTCGAGTTCTTCAAAGGTCATGGGTTACTCATTTTTGAGGGATGATTGCGAGACAATATTATAGCAAGGCTCATAGTGATCTGTGCCGAGTTTCATCCGACGTTGTTCCACAAATCGTTTCAATAATTGATCGATGTGCTGCATGATGATGGGATCACCACTGATTTGAAAAGGCCCCTGTTTTTCAATTTGAGCAATCCCTTCGCTTTTGACATTGCCGGCAACAATGGCTGAGAACACGCGTCGTAATTGACCGGCCAGTTGGTGGTCGGGTTGATCTCGATGCAGCTGTAGGGCTGCAACACTTTGGTGTGTCGGCGAAAATGGCTGTTGAAGTTCAAAAGGAATGTGAAGGTTCCAATTAAAATAGTAGGCATCACTGGTGGCATTGCGATAAGCGGTAACGGATTCAATGCCGTCTTTTAAAAAGTCAGCGACCTCTTCGGGTTGGTCAATTAAAATGGTGAGCTTTTGGCTGGCTGCTTTGCCCAGTGCCTGCTCAATAAAGTTAAGAACGGCTTCAAAATAGTCGCGAGCTGATTCGGGTGCCGTTAACACCACAGGAAACGGAATATTATTATTTTGTGGATGGAGCAAAATGCTTAGCAAGTATAAAATTTCTTCTAAGGTGCCGGCGCCACCGGGGAAAATGACAATGCCGTGACCAATGCGCATAAAGGCTTCTAAACGCTTTTCAATATCGGGAAGAATGGTCAGCTCATTCACAATCGCATTGGGTGCTTCGGCGGCAATAATGCCCGGCTCGGTCAATCCAATAAATCTTGCGCTGTCATATCGCTGTTTACCATGCCCTAAAACCGCGCCCTTCATTGGGCCTTTCATGGCTCCCGGGCCACATCCGGTACAAATGTCGAGCTTGCGTAACCCCAGTTGATAACCAATTTGTTTGGTATATTTGTATTCGTCCAAACTGATAGAGTGGCCGCCCCAGCACACCACAATATTGGGATCAATTTCGGGCTGCATAATCCCGGCATTTCGAGCAATGTGAAACACGGCATTGGTGATGCCGAATGACGTGTCTAAATCAAATTCAGAATTTTCAATAATATCATTTTGCGCGTAAATTAAATCTCGAATGACGGCGGATAGGTGTTCCTGCAAACCCACAATCATTTCACCGTTGACAAAGGCATGCTCAGGGGCATTATCAATTTCAATCTGCAACCCGCGACCTTTGGTGTGCACTTTTATGTGAAAGTCCGGATGGGTTTCCAGCAATGCATTGCCACTGTCACCTTTGGCACCGGTATTTAAGACGGCTAGGCTACAGCGGCGTAATACTTCGTTTAAGCCTTCTTTGGTTTGGTCGCAAAGTTGTTGGGCTTCTTTATAAGAAAGGATTTGCAGTGCGCCCGCCGGGCGAATTAAAACTTTTTTGATTGGGTTATTCATGGTAGATTGTGTGTAATTTGTTGGTTTGTAACAGGATACTATTATGCGCGCAAATGCTCCTTATGAGGAAGGTTTTTTAATCATTTTACTATTGGCAGCCATCATGGGGTTGCTGTGGTTATTTTCACCCTTTTTAGAGGGCTTGTTATTTGCGATGATTTTGGCAACAGCAACCTATAGTTTATATTTAAAAATCTTGCCAAAAGTGAATCAATCGGAAGATATGGCCGCAGCACTCATGAGTGTCGCGGTTTTTTTGACGGTGATTGCACCCGTCAGTTATTTGCTACTGGAAGTCGGGCTGCAAGTGGGCAGTTTGGTTTCCCAGACACAAAATTGGCTGTCGCAACAAACCCCGCAAAGCTTGGCTGAGCTGAATCAGAATTTGGTAGCGGTTTTGCCACTGCCGGAAGGCTCGCAACTGGAGTTGATTAAACAGTTTAAAGCCCATTCTAGTGAGATCATTCAGTTTGCACAACAGGCGATTTTATTTTTGGTACAAGGCATTTTTGGCAGTACCACATCGTTTTTAACCTTTATTTTTTTAGCGGTGTTTGCCTTGTACTTTTTTTACCGGGACGGACATCGAATCGCGCATCATTTAAAGGTGTTGTCACCATTAGAAAATTATTACGATACGATGATTATGACGCGATTTTCTAATCTATCGACGATTTTATTGTTGTCGGTATTAGGGATTGCGCTGATGCAAGGGGTGGTGTTTGCGGTGTTGGCTTGGTTTTTGGGGTTACCCGGTTTATTTATTGGGCTTGCCATTGCGATTACTTCCTTTATTCCATTGGTGGGGGCGGCACTGATTTGGGTGCCCTTGAGTTTATTGTTGGCCGCACAAGGCGATTATGTATCCGCCGGATGGGTGGTGTTTTTTGGTGCCGTGGTGAATGGCTTTTTAATCGATAATCTGTTCCGACCTATGTTGATTCGTCGTATTGCCAGCGCCCTGGGCGGCGCTTCTGAAGAATTGGCTGTGGCCAATCATACGTTGATAACCGTATTAGCGACTTTTGCCGGGTTAATTCATTTTGGCATGATTGGCTTGTTTTTTGGTCCGGTGATGGCCGCAATGGCCATTACCATTTTTGATGTTTATGCCCATAAAAATTCAGATTTATTAGATCGCAGTTAGCGGGTTTGATTGAATTGTTTTTGGGGGCATTAAAAACATCAATAAGGCCAATGAGATTGAAGTGGTATTATCCTCTAAATGATGCGTAAACCATCAATTCAGATAACTTTTTGAGGAGGATGTTATGAAAAAACACACGTTAGTGAGTTTGGTTGCAATGAGTTTGGTGACCCCCACAAGCTGGGCGCAACAAAATGAAGATCCTTATGTGGCGGGATTTGAGCGTTGGGCTGAAGAGGTCAGTTGGCAAGATGATGGTGTGATGTCTGATGCAGCCCAAACTTATGCTAAAGAGGCCAGCTCCACGATTCGCCAAGCCGGCTATATCGGTAAAACCTTACCGTTACCTAAAGCGGTGAAGGTGGCTGAAGGGGTTTATACGGTTGTTGGCAGTCAGATTTGGCATAATCCCTCGAACTTTGGTTTTAATAATAATATTTCATTTGTTATTTTTGAAGAGGGTGTATTTGTGTTTAATACCGGAGCCAATCCGGCGATTTCTTATAGTGTGCATCAGCAAATCAAACAAATCACTGATAAACCGGTGAAATGGGTTGCGGTTGAAAATAATCAGGGGCATGCTTACTTTGGCGCCAGTTATTGGGTGGATATTGGTGTTAAGAATTTCTACTCCAGTGATATGGCGAATGGTCAGTTTGATGTGGGGTTTGAACGAGCGAAAGCAGAGTGGTCTGAGCGTGTTGGCAAGGCATTGATGAATGATATTCGCAATGTTTCAGATAAATTTACCACCTTTGATAGTGAAATGAAAATTGATGTGGGTGGCGGTGAGTATTTACACTTAATTGATTTTGGCCCCGGTCATACGCCGGCATCTACCAGTGTTTATATTCCGTCGCGTAAGTTACTTTTGGCAGGCGATTTGGCTTTTAACGAACGGATGCCGGTGATGTTTACTTACACCAACAGTATTGCTTGGATGGAGTCATTTGAAGCGATGATGGCAACCATTCCTAAAGATACCAAGGTTATTCCGGGTCATGGCACGCCAACGGATATGGCAACTGTGAAAAAGCAGACTTATGATTATTTCCGCTATGTGCAAGCGCAAGTGCAAAAGGTTGTGGAGGAAGGCGGAGATTTAGAAGCCGCAGAAAATGTAGATCAATCCATGTATAAAGATCGTCCGGTGTTTGATCAAGCGGCAAAAAACAATGCCCGTAAAATTTATTATGAAATTACCGGTGGCGTTTTCTAACGTTTAGGTGCGTTATAGAGGTTAAAAACGACCAGGCCTGGTCGTTTTTTCATTCTAGAGGGGGCGTTGCGTGATATTTCTCGATAAAGTGCTGAGTTTCAGTGGCGCTGATGGGTTTTGAAAGGTAATAGCCTTGAATTTCATGGCAACCCATTTGCTTTAAAAGCGCGGCTTCTTCCGCTTTTTCAATGCCTTCAGCGATAATCCGGCGATTCATACTGTTAGCAATGGCAATAATCGCACGCACGATGGCTTGGTCGCTGAGATTCGTCATCATATCTTTGATAAAAGCACGGTCTATTTTGATGTATTCCACCGGAAATTTTTGCAGGTATTCGAGCGAGGAATAGCCTGTGCCAAAGTCATCAATGGCAATCGTTATGCCGGTTGCTTTTAGCGCTTCCAATGTGTGCAATGCCGAATTAGGGTTTTGCATGGCAATGCCTTCGGTGATTTCGAGGTCAAGCAGTTGCGGAGGCAGCTGAGCGTCTTTAAGCGCTTGGGCAATATTGCTAATTAGGTCATTTCTAAGAAATTGACGTGCAGATAAGTTGATCCCAACTCGGATAGGGTGGCCTTGGTCATGCCAGATTTTAGCTTGATTGACGGCACTGCGTAATGTCCAATCGCCAAAGGCGTGTATGAGATCCATCTCTTCAATAATCGGCACAAATTCGGCGGGGGAGATCATCCCTAATTCTGGGTGTTGCCATCTGACCAGGGCTTCAACACCGACGATTTTATTGGTTTGTAAATTCAGTTGTGGTTGATAATGTAATACAAATTGACCTTGTTGCAGCGCTTGATGCAATGCGGTTTCTAAGGTGAGACGTCTGGAGTGATCGGGTTGTTGTTTGGGGTCGTAAAACCGGAATTGATTCCCTCCGAGTGATTTTGCACTTTTTCTGGCTTGTACCGCTGCATTGAGTAGATCTGCGCTACACAGGCCATCTTTAGGGGGCAAGGCAATGCCGACACTGGTTTCGATATGAACAAGGGTTTGGGAAAATTCATAAGGAATGGTGAGTTCTGCTTGCAAACCTTCTACCCAATGTTGCAGGTTTTCGGGTGACATAGGGGTATTGACGAGTATGCTGAATTCGTCAGCACTCATTCGTGCGCAGGGGTAATGGTGATCTAGGTATTGACGAATGCGGTTAGCGAAATCTTTTAAGAAAATATCTCCTTGAGCATGACCGAGGGTGTTGTTGATTAAATTAAAACGATCAATGTCGATTGAGATAATGGCTAACGAATCGGACGCATAGGGTTTTGCTAAGGCTTTATCCACTTGTTGGGTGAAATGAAGACGATTACTCAAGTGGGTGATGGGATCATAATAAGTTTGGAATTCTAGCGCTTTTTCGGTTTGTAATAGCTCTGAAATATCTTGTATAACGCCAAAAATGTGTTGATGCTCATCTAATTCGGCAATGACACGAATGTGATAAGTTTGGTTTGCAAATATCAAGTCATGCTGAAGAGAGATGCGTTTGGATTGACCACTGAGCAGGGCTTGTGCGGATTGTTGGATGCCTGCAATTTGTTCTTTAGGCACTCGGCGTAAATAATCCGCAAGACTTTGTGGGCTTTGATCCGGTTGAATTGAAAACACCTGAGCCAGGCCTTTTGACCAAGTCATTTGATCTGGTTGAGGGACCCATTCCCAAAAGCCCAGTTTGGCGACATCTTGAGCATGGGCTTGACGCAATTGGGCTTTGGCCAGTTTTTGGGTTAAGCGGTAAGTTCTCAACGCGTAGCGTACTCGACGCACCAATAACGGCCAATTAATAGGCTTGGTAATAAAGTCGGTCGCACCGGCTGAGAATGCAGAATCAATGGCATGAATATCATCTAGCCCTGTGAGCATGAGGATCGGCACCGATTCGATCAGGGGTAGATTTCGCAGAGCTTGGCAAGTTTCAAAACCATCCATGTCAGGCATAATAACATCTAAAAGGATGAGATCCGGTTGCTTCGTTTGACAAATGTCGATGGCCACTTCACCATTTTCGGCTTGTATTAATTGATAGCCTTCTTTGGTTAATATTTTGGAGAGCGTTAGGCGAATACTGGTGTCGTCATCGATGACGAGAATGGTTTGTTGACTCATGGTGCCATGGTGCCTTTGGTCTTATCTAAGTTATTGATGTTTAACATAGTTTGAAATGGCTTGCTTTAGGTCCGTAGCATTTTTATCAAGGGAGGCTGCCAAGGGGGCAATGCCATCAAGGGTTCCTGCTTTCGCTAAGGCTTCGATTTGTCTTGAGGTTTCTGATAATTGTAACCCTCCGACGTTGGCCGCGCTACTTTTTAACGTATGAGCCGCATGAAAAATGGTCGGCGCTTGCTGAGTTTCTAATCCCAATAGAATGTCATTGATGAGTTTGGGTAATTGCTCTAAAAAGGGTGTTAATATGGCATCCAAATCGCCATCTAGTAACTCATTGAGTTCATCTAAGGTTGGTTCTTCTAGAGTAGGATGGGTCATGTCAATCGTTCCTTGAATTTTTATGACATATTGAGACTTTTGCATGAGTGGGACGCGAAAAAAAATTTTCTACATTTTTGTTCGTGTCGCCATCTCCTGCAAATGTCTTATATTATTATGTGTTATTTCGGTATATTAAGCTCGAAAATTTTTCTAATATTGAGCGTTAGACTGCATTGATAAATCATAACATGCTTGGATTTATTAGAAGATAACAAATGCAGTTAA
>Ga0100391_1002838_pt1 | contig 18082 bp, 29 predicted proteins | sample CryGeymeta201515_FD_81541 | JGI IMG/M metagenome (GOLD analysis project Ga0100391, IMG submission 81541) | Groundwater microbial communities from Crystal Geyser aquifers in Utah, USA - Crystal Geyser metaG 2015-15 | ecosystem: Environmental > Aquatic > Deep subsurface > Groundwater | place: USA...
GGTCCCTGTTCTCGTCCATCACGGCCTCGCCGGCTGCAAGTGCGGCGGCCAGCGCCGGGTCATTCGCCATGACGCGCAAAGACCCGTCATCGCCCCGCACGACATGAAGGGTGTCGCCCTCTTTCGCGTCGAGAATGGCCAACATCTCGGCGGTCAGGGTCATCACTGCGGAGTTGCCGACCTTGCGGATTTTGGTTGAGGTCATGGGGCACCTTGCGAATATACGTCCGTATATACCATCACGTGCAATACGACAAGGATTATAGGGTTGCGGCACCGCCGCTTTGCCCCTATACGCGCCCTCTATTCACCGAACTCCACGGGAATCGGCGTGACCCTGCGTGCAGGGGCGCACCCGTGATGTTGAAAGGAACCGGGCGATGGACGCCAAGGAACTACGTGACAAGACGCCGGATCAGCTGCGCGATCAGCTGGTTCAGTTGAAGAAGGAGGCCTTCAACCTCCGCTTCCAGCAGGCCACCGGCCAGATCGAGAACACCGCCCGCATGCGCGCGGTTCGCCGTGACGCGGCCCGCGTGAAGACGATCCTCAACGAAAAAGCGGCCGCTGCCGCAGCGGAGGCGTAAGACAATGCCCAAACGCATCCTGACCGGCACCGTCACCTCGGACGCCAACCAGCAGACCGTCACCGTGTCGGTCGAGCGCCGCTTCAAGCACCCCGTGCTCCAGAAGACGATCCGCAAGTCGAAGAAATACCGGGCCCATGACCCGGAGAACACCTACAAGGTGGGCGATCAGGTGCGCATTCAGGAATGCGCTCCGGTCTCTAAAACGAAACGCTGGGAGGTGATCGTCGCCTGACGCTCACATTCCGGTTTGAACGAAACCCCGCGGTCAATGTCCTAGTCAGGCGGCCGCGGACGTCGGGAGAAACCAAATGATCCAGATGCAGACCAATCTGGATGTTGCTGACAACAGCGGCGCGCGCCGTGTTCAGTGCATCAAGGTTCTGGGTGGCTCGCACCGTCGCTATGCGTCGGTGGGCGACATCATCGTCGTCTCCGTGAAGGAAGCCATCCCGCGTGGTCGCGTGAAGAAGGGCGACGTGCGCAAGGCCGTCGTCGTGCGCACCGCCAAGCAGGTGCGTCGCGAAGATGGCACCGCCATCCGCTTCGACCGCAACGCCGCCGTCATCCTCAACAACAACAACGAGCCGATCGGCACCCGTATCTTCGGGCCGGTGGTGCGTGAGTTGCGCGCGAAGAACTTCATGAAGATCATCTCGCTTGCGCCGGAGGTGCTGTAATGGCTGCCAAACTCAAGAAGGGCGACAAGGTCGTCGTGCTTGCCGGCAAGGACAAGGGCAAGAAGGGTGAAATCACCACCGTTCTGCCCGCCGCCGGCAAGGCCATCGTGGACGGCGTGAACATCGCCATCCGTCACACCAAGCAAAGCCAGTCGACCCAGGGCGGCCGCATCCCGCAAGCGATGCCGATCCAGCTGTCGAACCTGGCGCTTCTGGATGCAAACGGCAAGGCCACCCGCGTCGGCTTCAAGATCGAAGACGGCAAGAAGGTGCGCGTCGCCAAGACCACGGGGGACGTGATCTGATGTTGGATACCGCCAATTATACCCCGCGCCTGAAGGCCACCTTCGCCGAGGTCATCAAGCCCGCGATGAAAGAGGAATTCGGCTATCGCAACGACATGGAGATCCCGCGTCTTGAGAAGATCGTTCTCAACATCGGGTGCGGCGCGGAAGCCGTGCGGGACAGCAAGAAGGCGAAATCGGCCCAGGAAGACCTGACCGCCATCGCCGGGCAGCACGCCGTCGTGACCAAGGCCAAGAAATCCATCGCCGGCTTCCGGGTCCGCGAAGAGATGCCGTTGGGTGCGAAGGTCACCCTGCGCGGCGATCGCATGTATGATTTCCTCGACCGCCTGACCACCATCGCGATGCCCCGCATCCGGGACTTTCGCGGCGTGAAGCCGTCCTTCGACGGGCGTGGCAACTTCGCCATGGGCATCAAGGAACATATCGTGTTCCCCGAGATCAACTTCGACAAGGTCGACGAGGTTTGGGGTATCGATATCATCATCGTAACGACGGCGAAGACCGACGCCGAGGCGAAGTCGCTGTTGAAGCACTTCAACATGCCCTTCAACGCTTGACGCAGAGGATCTGACCCATGGCAAAAGAATCCATGATCGAACGCCAGAAGAAGCGCGAGCGTCTGGTGGCACAATATGCAACGAAGCGCGCGGCCCTGAAGGCGATCACGCAAGACGAGGCGCGTCCGATGGAAGAGCGGTTCAAGGCGCAACTCAAACTGGCGAAGCTGCCGCGTAACAGCTCGGCCACGCGCCTGAACAACCGGTGCCAGCTGACGGGACGTCCGCGGTCGTATTACCGCAAGCTGAAAATGTCGCGGATCAAGCTGCGGGACCTTGCCTCGATGGGCCAGATCCCCGGCATGGTCAAGTCGAGCTGGTAAGGGAGCAAAGATATGAATGATCCCATCGGTGATATGCTGACCCGCATCCGCAACAGCCAGATGCGCGGGAAGTCCACGGTCGAGACCCCGGCCTCCCAGCAGCGCGCCCGCGTTCTGGATGTGCTGGCGGACGAAGGCTATATCCGCGGCTACGAGCCCACGACCGGCAAGGATGGTCACCCGGCATTCGAGATCAGCTTGAAGTACTACGAAGGCACGCCTGTCATTCGTGAACTCAAGCGCGTGTCGAAGCCCGGCCGCCGCGTCTACATGAGTGTGGGTGACATTCCCTCGGTCCGCCAGGGCCTGGGCGTGTCGATCGTCTCCACATCCAAGGGCGTGATGTCCGATGCAAACGCTCGCAGCCAGAATGTTGGCGGCGAAGTGCTTTGCACGATCTTCTGAGGGAGCTGGCTTATGTCTCGTATTGGCAAGAAACCGGTCGGACTGCCCGGGGGTGTCGAAGCCTCCGTGTCGGGTCAGACCATCGAGGTGAAGGGGCCGAAAGGCACCCGCGCCTTTACCGCAACCGACGACGTCACGCTGGCCGTCGCGGACAAGGAGATCACCGTCACGCCGCGCGGCAAGTCCAAGCGCGCGCGGCAGCAGTGGGGCATGTCCCGCTCGATGGTGGAAAATCTCGTTACCGGCGTCACCGACGGGTTCAAGAAAGAGCTTGAGATCCAGGGCGTGGGTTACCGGGCGCAGATGCAGGGCAATGTCCTGAAGCTGTCGCTGGGCTATTCGCACGACGTGGATTTCCCGGTTCCCGCCGGTGTAACCGTCACCACCCCCAAGAACACCGAAGTGGTGATCGAAGGGATCGACCAGCAGCTGGTCGGACAGGTCGCGGCGAATATTCGTGAGTGGCGTGCGCCCGAGCCCTACAAGGGCAAGGGCATTCGCTACAAGGGTGAGTACATCTTCCGCAAGGAAGGCAAGAAGAAGTAAGGGCTGGCACAATGGCACTGAGCAAACGAGAGCTGTTCCAGAAGCGCCGCCTGCGCAACCGGAACAAGATCAAGGCGATGGCCAACGGACGTGCGCGTCTGTCGGTTCATCGGTCGAACAAGAACATCTCTGTCCAACTGATCGACGATGTGAACGGTGTGACGCTGGCTTCGGCCTCGTCGCTGGAGCCGTCGCTGGGGATCATCGGCAAGAACAACCTGGAGGCTTCGGCCAAGATCGGCGCCGCAATCGCCGAGCGGGCGAAGAAGGCCGGGGTCGAAGAGTGTTTCTTCGATCGGGGCGGCTTCCTGTTCCACGGACGTGTGAAGGCCTTGGCCGACGCCGCCCGTGAAGGTGGTCTGAAGTTCTGAGAATTGCGGTGGCGGCGGGCTTGAGGCCCGCCCCACGGCGTGACGTGAGGGCGGTGCGTTCCGTGTCGCCTCGATGATCGGGGCCGGGGTTCGAAGGAACCCGGGCACTGCGATCGGTCAAAACGGCGCGAAGGCGTCACCGAGAGAAGGAATTGCCATATGGCAGAACGTGAACACCGCGGTCGGGGACGTCGTCCGGAGCGTGACGAAACGCCGGAATTCGCGGACCGTCTGGTCGCGATCAACCGCGTGTCCAAGACCGTCAAGGGCGGCAAGCGCTTCGGCTTCGCGGCGCTTGTCGTCGTGGGCGACCAGCGCGGCCGGGTCGGGTTCGGCAAGGGCAAGGCCAAGGAGGTCCCCGAGGCGATCCGCAAGGCGACCGAACAGGCCAAGCGCCAGATGATCCGCGTGCCGCTGAAGGAAGGCCGCACGCTGCACCACGACATCCTGGGCCGCCATGGCGCGGGCAAGGTCGTGATGCGGACCGCGCCGGAAGGCACCGGGATCATCGCCGGTGGTCCGATGCGTGCCGTGTTCGAGATGTTGGGTGTGAAGGACGTCGTGTCGAAATCGACCGGGTCGCAGAACCCCTACAACATGATCCGCGCCACGCTGGACGGATTGACCAAGGAATCGAGCCCGCGCCAGATCGCGTCGCGTCGTGGCAAGAAAGTCGCCGACATCCTGCCCAAGCGTGATGACGCTCCGGCAGCCGAGACCGCAGCCGAGACCGAGGAGGCTTGAGCACAATGGCAAAAACCATCGTCGTCCAGCAGATCGGCTCGCCGATCCGCCGCCCGGAAATTCAGCGCAAGACGCTGATCGGCCTGGGTCTGAACAAGATGCACCGCACGCGGGAGCTGGAGGATACCCCCTCTGTCCGCGGCATGGTCAACAAGATCCCGCATCTTGTGAAGATCATCGAAGAGCGCGGCTGACGATCGTCACCGCAACCTTCGACGAGATCGCATTGCCCTGACCGGACTGGTTGGGGCATTGTCGTTTGGCGGACCCTTCCGACGGTTTCGAATTGGCGACGGGGGGGGGCGCTGCATCGACGTGACACCGAGTGAAAAGCTGAGCGTGATCCCCCGTGCCGATCGAGTTCTCTACCTGTCTGGAGCGCGACCTTGTTTATGCCCGCTGGCATGGGGCGATCGATTATCCGCAGTTCGTGCAGAACTTCGCCGATTATGTGTCCGACGCGCATTACCGGCCCGGCCGTCCGGAACTGATCGACCATTCCGGGATCACGTCGTTCGACATCAACTTCAACCTCGTTCGGTCGATCCTGCGGAAGGTCAATGACCAGTCGCCAGCGGCCAAGGTGACCACGCACACGGTGATCTATTCGCCCAACGAGACGGTCTTCGGCATGGGGCGCATGTATCAGATCCTCGCCGATCTTGCGGAAGGCATAAAGGTGGAGGTGTTCCAGACCGAGCGGGAGGCGCTGGATGCCTTGGGCCTGCCATATGCCAGCATCGCGGAGTTGCTGGACGCGGAGCTGTTTCTGCCCGCGACAAGGCGCCTGGGCTGACCTCCGGCTTGCGGGCAACGCCAGCGCCAGGCGTTGACCCCTTGCAGGGCGCGACCGAGTTCCGTATAGGCACCCGGTGGCCGACCCCGGCCCGTTTTCAGGGCACGCATCGGCGTGGCCTTCACAATCAAGAAACGCCGCGTCTGCCCATATCGCTTCGGGGGCATGTCCGGCTTAGGAGAAGCGACATGAAACTGCACGAACTCAGTGACAATCCCGGCGCAACCAAGAAGCGCAAGCGCATCGGTCGCGGCCCGGGCTCCGGCACGGGCAAGACCGCCGGACGTGGTATCAAGGGTCAGAAGTCCCGGTCGGGCGTTGCGATCAACGCCTATGAGGGCGGCCAGATGCCGCTGTACCAGCGTCTGCCCAAGCGCGGCTTCACCAAGCCGAACCAGAAGAAATACGCCGTCGTGAACCTGGGCCTGATCCAGAAGTTCATCGACGCGGGCAAGATCGACGCCAAGGCCGAGATCACCGAGGATGCGCTGGTCGCCTCCGGGCTGGTGCGGCGCAAGCTGGACGGTATCCGCGTGCTGGCCAAGGGCGATGTTTCGGACAAGCTGACGATCACCGTGACCGGCGCGTCGAAATCGGCGGTCGAGGCGGTCGAAAAGGCCGGTGGCGCGTTGAACGTGGCGTCCCAGGCTGCGGCGGAGTAACCCGTTCACGGGGGTTTTGTCCCCGTGACGCTTGTGGGCGGAGCGTGCTCCGCCTACATCACGTCTTAAGGTTTTTCCCGCGCCGCGTGGCCTCCGTGCAAAGGGGCCGTCACGGTATTGCGGCAATCAGGTGAGGCACCATGGCATCAGCAGCGGAGCAAATGGCCTCCAACATGAGCTGGAGCGCGTTCGGCAAGGCGACCGAACTGCGCCAGCGCATCTGGTTTACTCTGGGCCTCCTGATCATCTACCGGATCGGCACCTACATTCCGGTTCCGGGTATCGACGCGGCTGAATTGCGGGCCTTCTTCGATTCGGCTGCGGCGGGCCTTGGCGGCGTGCTGAACATGTTCACCGGCGGCGCGCTGAGCCGGATGGGCGTCTTCGCCCTTGGGATCATGCCCTATATCTCGGCCTCGATCATCGTGCAGCTCATGGCGGCCATGGTGCCGGCGCTGGAGACGCTGAAGAAAGAGGGCGAGAGCGGGCGCAAGAAGCTCAACCAATATACCCGCTACGGCACCGTCGCGCTGGCCACGGCGCAGGCCTATGGCCTTGCCGTCAGCATGGAGGGTGGCGGGCTGGTCACCGACCCCGGCTGGTTCTTCCGCATCGGCTGCGTCATCACGCTGGTCGGTGGCACCATGTTCCTGATGTGGCTGGGCGAGCAGATCACCAATCGCGGCATCGGCAACGGTATCTCGCTGATCATCTTTGTCGGTATCATCGCCGAGATCCCCGCCGCCCTGGCGCAGTTCTTCGAAAGCGGGCGGTCCGGCGCGATTTCCACCCCCGCAACCCTGGGCGTGATCGTGATGCTGATCGGCACGCTGATCTTCGTGGTCTTCATGGAGCGATCGCTGCGCAAGATCCATATCCAGTATCCACGCCGACAGGTGGGGATGAAGGTCTATGACGGCGGGTCGAGCCACTTGCCGATCAAGGTGAACCCGGCGGGCGTGATCCCGGCGATCTTCGCGTCGTCGCTGCTGTTGTTGCCGACCACGTTGATGACGTTCGGCGGAGCCGGCGATGCCGGGCCGGTGATGGGATGGATCCTTGCCAATTTCGGGCCCGGCCAGCCGCTCTACTTCGTTTTCTTTGCGTCGATGATCATCTTCTTCACCTATTTCTACACGCTCAACGTGTCGTTCAAGGTGGAGGATGTGGCCGACAACCTGAAGAACCAGAACGGCTTCATTCCGGGCATTCGCCCGGGCACACGGACGGCGGAATACCTGGAATACGTTGTGCGCCGTGTCCTTGTTCTGGGCTCCGGCTACCTTGCGCTAGTTTGTCTCATGCCCGAGATTGTTCGGACAAACCTTGCGATTACTGCCTATTTTGGCGGCACTTCGATCCTGATCATCGTTTCGGTGGGCATGGACACGGTGCAGCAGATACAGTCGCATCTGCTGGCGCACCAGTATGAAGGGCTGCTTGAGAAGTCCCAACTCCGCGGGCGTAAGAGTGGCGCCAAGAAACCGCGGAAGGGACCTGCGCGTAGATGAACATAATCTTGTTGGGCCCGCCGGGTGCGGGCAAGGGAACGCAGGCGCGAATCCTCGTGGAGGGGCGTCGGATGGTGCAACTGTCCACGGGCGACATGTTGCGCGAGGCCTAGGACAGCGGCACCGAGATGGGCAATCTGGTTGCAAGCGTGATGGCACGCGGCGACCTTGTCACCGACGAGATCGTCATCGGCCTGATCCGCGAGAAGCTGGCCGAAGGTGGCACCGGGTTCATCTTCGACGGCTTCCCCCGCACATTGCCCCAGGCGGATGCCCTGGGGGCGTTGATGGAAGAGGTGGGCCAGACCCTTGACCACGTGATCGAGATGCAGGTCGATGACGAGGCGCTGGTTGCGCGCATCACGGCACGGGCCACCTGCGGATCCTGCGGAGAGGTCTATAACGACGAGACCAAGCCGATCCCCGCGGATGGCAAATGCACCAGCTGCGGCGGAACCGAGTTCAAGCGCCGCGCCGATGACAATGCCGAAAGCTTCAAGACCCGTCTGCTGGCCTACTACAAGCAGACCAGCCCCCTGATCGGCTACTACTACGCCAAGGGGCTGCTGAAATCGGTGGACGGCCTGGGCGAGATCGACGCCGTGGCAAGCGAAATCTCGGCTGCGCTGCAGGGATGATCTGCGTCAGGTCCACTGACTATTGACCTTTGGTCGAATGGGGCATACCACGCCGATCTTGGCGGGAATCGGGTGCGCATCCGATGCCGTGAACCACGTTCGCAAGCCCGGCGCTTCAGGCCCGGGCTTACGTTGTGAAAAAAGGGCCTGGCATGACGGGCTCGCAACGAAAAGGATATGCCACAGATGGCACGTATTTCCGGGGTTAACCTCCCCACGTCCAAGCGCGTCCCGATCGCGCTGACCTATGTTACCGGAATTGGACACACCTCCGCCGCAGCGATCTGCGAGGCCGTCGGCATCGACAGCTCGCGCCGCGTGAACGAGCTGACCGATGCAGAGGTGCTGCAGATCCGCGAGCACATCGACGCGAACTATACCGTCGAGGGCGACCTGCGCCGCGACACCCAGATGAACATCAAGCGCTTGATGGACCTGGGCTGCTATCGGGGTCTGCGTCATCGCCGGAACCTGCCCGTGCGCGGCCAGCGGACCCATACCAACGCACGCACCCGTAAAGGCCCCGCAAAGGCCATTGCCGGCAAGAAGAAATAAGGGAGGGCTGATAGCATGGCTCGCGATCGTCGCCCCGCAAAGAAGAAGGTTTCCAAGAACATTGCCGCTGGCGTTGCTCATGTGAACTCGTCGTTCAACAACACCAAGATCCTGATCTCCGACGTGCAGGGCAATGCGATCGCATGGTCGTCTGCCGGCACGATGGGCTTCAAGGGCAGCCGGAAATCCACACCCTTCGCCGCACAGATGGCTGCAGAGGATGCGGGCAAGAAAGCGCAGGACCATGGCGTCCGCACGCTGGATGTCGAGGTTCAGGGCCCCGGTTCGGGTCGGGAAAGCGCGCTGCGCGCCCTCGCGGCCCTGGGTTTCCAGATCTCGTCCATCCGTGACGTGACGCCGATGGCCCATAACGGTTGCCGCCCGCCCAAACGCCGCCGCGTCTAAGCTCGGTTTTTTCTCTGCCGGGTCCGTGCTGTTTGCACGGCCCGGTTCCGTCATTTTTACCTCGAGTGTGCCCGGGACGGATCCCCCAGGGCACGAGCATGGAGGCGACGCATGATCCACAAGAATTGGCAAGAGCTGATCAAACCGACCCAGTTGGTTGTTCAGCCCGGCAATGACCCGGCGCGCAAGGCGACCGCTGTCGCCGAACCGCTGGAGCGGGGCTTCGGCCTGACGCTGGGCAACGCGCTGCGGCGCGTTCTGATGTCGTCGCTGCAAGGCGCGGCGATCACGTCGGTGCAGATCGACGGCGTTCTGCACGAGTTCTCCAGCGTGGCTGGCGTGCGCGAGGACGTGACCGACATCGTGTTGAACCTCAAGGGCGTGGCGATCCGCATGGAGGCCGAAGGGCCCAAACGCGTGTCGATCTCGGCCAAGGGGCCGCGCGTCGTGACGGCGGGCGATATTTCCGAATCCGCAGGGATCGAGGTTCTGAACAAGGATCACGTGATCTGCCACCTCGACGATGGTGCCGACCTTTACATCGAGCTGACGGTCAACACCGGCAAGGGCTATGTGGCCGCCGAAAAGAACCGTCCCGAGGATGCGCCCATCGGCCTCATGCCGATCGACGCGATCTATTCGCCGGTCAAGAAGGTTTCCTATGAAGTGCAGCCCACCCGCGAAGGGCAGGTGCTGGATTACGACAAGCTGACCCTGAAGCTGGAAACCGACGGTTCGGTCACTCCGGACGATGCCGTGGCCTATGCCGCGCGGATCATCCAGGATCAGCTGTCCATCTTCGTGAACTTCGACGAGCCCGAGCGCGATACCCGTGCGGAGGACGAGGACGACCTGGAATTCAACCCGCTTCTGCTGAAGAAAGTGGACGAGTTGGAATTGTCGGTGCGCTCCGCGAACTGCCTGAAGAACGACAACATCGTCTATATCGGGGATCTGATCCAGAAAACCGAGGCCGAGATGCTGCGCACGCCGAACTTCGGGCGCAAGTCGCTCAACGAGATCAAGGAAGTGCTGTCGGGGATGGGGCTCCACCTCGGCATGGATATCGTCGACTGGCCGCCGGACAACATCGAGGAACTGGCCAAGAAATACGAAGACAACTTTTGAAGATCGGCCCCGGGCTTGAGTCCGGTCTACGTCACACCGCGTAGGCCTTGGCCCGGGACCCAAGATGAAGACCGAGACCGGGCACGAGCGCCCCAAGGAGAGGGACCCACGAAACGCATGGGCCCCCGGACAAAGCAAAATCGCCCGTAGAGGGCACCATATTGGAGAAAGACCATGCGTCACGCTCGCGGATATCGCCGCCTGAACCGGACCCATGAACATCGCAAGGCGATGTTCGCCAACATGTCCGGCTCGCTCATCGAACATGAACAGATCAAGACGACCCTGCCAAAGGCCAAGGAACTGCGTCCGATCGTGGAGAAGCTGATCACGCTGGCCAAGCGTGGCGATCTGCATGCGCGCCGCCAGGCCGCGTCGCAGTTGAAACAGGATGCCTATGTGGCGAAACTGTTCGACATCCTTGGCCCGCGCTACGCCGAGCGTCAGGGCGGGTATGTCCGGATCATGCGGGCAGGTTTCCGTTACGGCGACATGGCGCCGATGGCGATCATCGAATTCGTGGACCGCGACGTCGATGCCAAGGGCGCCGGCGACCGCGCCCGTGTCGCCGAAATCGAGGCGATGGAGGACTGATCCCCGCGCCCTGTCGGAGATTGCAAAGCCCTCCGGATCACCGGGGGGCTTTTTTTGCTTCTGGGGTTGGCACGGGCAGGAATATGGCCGCAGAATCAGTGATGTTTGGGCTTCGGAGCCGTTTCGGCATCGCGCTGCGCGCTGGCCACATGGGCCGACAGCACGGCAAGCTGGCGGGCCGACACAGGCGTCTGGCCGATATATTCAAGCAGATCGTTGCGCGTCGCGGAAGAAAGCTTCATGAGACGCGCAAAAAGATCCGGGTCGATCCTTTTGGTCATAGGTCTCACCTGCCAACTAACACCCCTATGATCCAACTTGACCCCCCTTCAGGCAACCTGTCTAAATGGACATGTCTATTTGGTGGGTTCCATGACGAAAGCTCCGGTTCTTGATTTGCTGCTGCACGAGCTTTCGTTGGCGGCCCCGGCGGGCTTCGCGGTGGGGTTGCACATCCGTTACGTGTCGCCGTTGATCATGGTGAATACCTACCCGGATCGCTGGCAGGAGGTCTATACGTCGAAGCTTTACGGGTTGCGCGACCCGACACTGGCCTGGGGGCTGAGCCATACGGGAACGCGCCGCTGGAGCCAGATCGGCCTGCCCGATCCGTTCGGCATCCTCAAGGAATCAGGCGAATACGGGCTGAAATACGGGATGATCGCATCCATCGGCCCCATGTCATCGCGCACCATCGCGGGCGCCAGCCGGGCGGATCGCGAATTCGCCGATGACGAAATGGAACTTGTCTACCGGATCGTGCACCGCATGCATGATCTGTCCGAACCGCCGGCGCGCCTGTCAAAGGCGCAGGCCGACGCACTGAAATGCATCGCGGAGGGGGACCGCCATGCAGCTGCTGCCGCAAAGCTCGGGATATCCGAAAGTGCCTTCAAGGCGCGGTTGACGTCTGCCCGCCAGAAGCTGATGGCGCGCACAACGGCCGAGGCCGTGCAACGGGCCAAGGAATACGGATTGATCTGAGACAAGGGGCCGCAGCCCCGCAGGAGAGCCTTCTTGGCGGTGCATCGTTGACCACGATTCACCTAATGGGAAGACTCAACATGCAGACCACCACCCTGTCGTTCGACAATTTTCACAACCACGGCCCCCTGTTCACGAACATGCTCCGGGCCCGGCATCGCACCTTCATCGAAGAGATGGGGTGGGAGATCCCGTCGGAAGGGGACATGGAATTCGATCAGTATGATACCGCGCAAAGCCGTTGGGTTTGCGTCCATGACGGGCTGCGTGTGCTTGCGGGCGTGCGGCTGACGCCGACAACGGCATCCTGCGGCGTCTACAGCTACATGGTGCGCGACGCGCAGCGAGGGCTGCTGGAGTCGATCCCGGCCAACCTGCTGGACGAACCCGCGCCCATCGCGAGCCATATCTGGGACGCCAACCGGCTGTTCGTGGCCGAAGGCGTGGAGACGGATATCCGGCGCGACGTCCAGTTGTCCTTGATGGGGCACATGGTCCGCTCGGCGCGGTCATTGGGGGCGACGACGCTTCTGGGGCTGCTGCCCATCGGGATCCCGCGCCTTGGCCGTCGCCTTGGCATCGATATGGAGCCCGGCGGACCTGTCATGCGGATCGGCGGCGTGGCGCATCGGTGCTACTTCGTGTCGATGGCGTCCAAGATGCACTGATGGACCCTGTCGGGGGTGTTTGGGGCCTGACCGGCCTTCGGGGAGGACGGTGTCGCATCGCGGGGATCGCGAATGGCACGATCCAAGCGGGCGTCCCGTTCGATTTCGTGGCGCCCGTGGTGGCCTGTCGCCCGTGGCGCCCGCCTGATCTGGCGGGGCGGGCGGGAAAGCCGTAGTTTGCGCCCATGAGCGACCTGTTCGACACCGCCCCGCCGCCCGACACCCCGAAAGGCCCGCGCCCGCTGGCCGATCGCTTGCGCCCGCGCGCGCTGGACGAGGTGATCGGGCAGGCGCATCTGCTGGGGCCTGAGGGCGCGCTCAGGGTGATGCTGGATGCCGGGGCGTTGTCGTCGCTGATCTTCTGGGGGCCGCCGGGGGTGGGCAAGACCACCATCGCGCGGCTGCTGGCCGATGAGAGCGACCTGCACTTCGTGCAGATCAGCGCCATTTTCACCGGCATGCCGGACCTGCGGAAGGTGTTCGACACGGCCAAGATGCGCCATGCGAACGGACAGGGGACGCTGCTGTTCGTCGATGAGATCCACCGCTTCAACAAGGCGCAACAGGACGGGTTCCTGCCGCATATGGAGGATGGCACGATCCTGCTGGTGGGCGCCACGACCGAGAATCCGTCTTTCGAGTTGAACGCTGCCGTGATGTCGCGAAGTCAGGTCATGGTTCTTGAGCGGCTGAGCGATGCCGATCTGGAGGCGTTGCTGGTGCGGGCGGAAGCGGAGCTTGGCCGCACGCTGCCGTTGCTGCCCGATGCCCGCGTCAGCTTGCGCGAGATGGCGGACGGGGACGGGCGCGCGTTGTTGAACCTGGTGGAGCAGGTGGCGGCGTGGAAGGCGGAGCCGCTGGATACCAAGGCGCTGGGGGCGCGGTTGCAGCGCCGTGCGGCGCAATACGACAAGTCGGGCGATGCCCATTACAACCTGATCTCGGCCTTGCACAAATCGGTGCGCGGGTCTGACCCGGACGCGGCCTTGTATTGGTTCGCGCGAATGCTGGAGGGCGGCGAGGACCCGCGTTACCTGGCGCGGCGGATCACGCGGATGGCGGTGGAGGATATCGGGCTGGCCGACCCGCAGGCGCAGCGCCAGTGCCTCGACGCGTGGGAGACCTATGAACGGCTCGGCTCGCCCGAGGGGGAATTGGCCTTGGCGCAGGCGGTGATCTACCTTGCGCTCGCGCCGAAATCGAACGGGGCCTATGTGGCCTACAAGGCAGCGCGGGCGAGTGCGAAATCCACCGGCTCCGCCCCGCCGCCCAAGCACATCCTGAACGCGCCGACCGCGCTGATGAAGGATCAGGGCTATGGCAAGGGCTATGACTACGATCACGATGCGGAGGACGGGTTTTCCGGGGCGAACTACTTCCCCGACACCATGTCGCGCGCCCATTTCTACGCCCCCAGGGAGCGCGGCTTCGAGCGGGATCTGAAGAAGCGGCTGGACTGGTTCGAAAGCCTCCGCAAGAAGCGCAGGACATGAGCGCCAGAGGGGCAGCCGAAATGGGCCGACCGTTGACAATCCGCGCGCCGCGCCGCATCCCCCGCCCATGATTGCTGTCCTTCAAGTTGCCCTTGGCGGGGCCGTTGGTGCCGTGCTGCGATACCTGACGGGCATCGGGATGGTTCGCCTGTTGGGGCACGGAGCGTTTCCGCTGCCGATCCTGACGGTGAACGTGGTCGGCTCGGTCCTGATGGGCGTCTTCGTGGTGGTCGCGGCGCAGCGCGGGCTGACACATCTGTCGCCGCTGGTGATGACCGGCTTCCTGGGCGGGTTCACCACGTTCTCGGCGTTCTCGCTCGAGGCGGTGACGATGTATGAACGCGGCGATGTGGGGCAGGCGGCGCTTTACGTGGGACTGTCGGTGGTGCTGTCCATCGCGGGCTTGATGGCGGGCCTGTGGCTGGCGCGGGGGATTTTCGGATGAGTGCGGTTCAGACCCTGGTGGTCGGCGCGGACGAGGGCGATCAGCGGCTGGACCGCTGGTTCCGGCGGCATTTTCCCCACATTCCGCAGGGCCGGATCGAGAAGATGTGCCGCAAGGGCGATATCCGCGTCGATGGCGGGCGGGTAAAAAGCTCGACCCGGGTGGCGGTGGGCCAGAGCGTGCGCATCCCGCCGCTCCCCGACAATGCCGCGCCCGGGCCGGACCACATGCGCGTGCCGAAAGTGTCGCAGGCCGATGCCGAGATGATCCGCCGCGCCGTGATCTACCGCGACGACCACATCATCGCGATCAACAAGCCGGCGGGATTGCCGACGCAGGGCGGCACCGGGCAGGTGCGGCATGTGGACGGGCTGGCCGAGGCGCTGTGCTTCGGCCTCGATGACAAGCCGCGGCTGGTGCATCGGCTGGACAAGGACACTTCGGGCGTCTTGCTGCTGGCGCGCACACGGATGGGGGCCAAGGCGCTGACCGACGCGTTCCGGGCGCGCAGCACGCGGAAGATCTACTGGGCCGCCGTCGCGGGGACGCCGTTTCCCAGGATGGGCACAATCAAGCTGGGGCTGGTGAAGGCACCGGGCCATGGGCGCAGTGGCGAGAACGAGAAGATGCGCTGCGTCCCGGTAGCGGAGATCGCGCAGGTCGAGGGCGCAAAGCGCGCCGAGACCGATTACGCGGTGCTGTCGAACCTGGGCGGGCGGGTGAGTTGGTGCGCCTTGGTGCCGATCACCGGGCGCACGCACCAATTGCGTGCGCATATGGCCGAGATCGGGCATCCGGTGATCGGCGACGGCAAGTATGGCGGCAGCGGGCAGGAGAACCTGGGCGATGGCTGGGGCGCGCAACTGGGCGGCGAAATCAGCCGCAAGCTGCATCTGCACGCGCGGTCACTGTCGTTCGAGCATCCGATGACGGGGGCCAAGGTGACCCTTGTGGCCCCGTTGCCCGACCACATGGCCAAGACCTGGTCGACCTTGGGCTGGGATCCGCGCGACGTGCCCGCCGACCCGTTCGAGGATGACGCGTTTTGACCCTGCGACTGGTGATCTTCGATGTCGATGGCACGCTGGTCGACAGCCAGGCGCATATCGTGGCCTCCATGGAGGGGGCCTTCGCGGCCCATGCCCTGCCCACGCCCGAACGCGCGGCGATCCTGTCGATCGTCGGGCTGTCGCTGCCCGAGGCCTTCGTACGGCTGGTGCCCGACCATGCCGATCGCCGCGACAGCCTTGTGCAGGCCTACAAGGACACCTTCGCGGACCTGCGCAGGACCGGGCACGGCCTGTCGCCGCTGTACCCCGGTGCGGCGGAGGTGCTGGCCGTGCTGGCGGCGCAGCCGGAGACGCTGCTGGGCATCGCCACGGGGAAGACGCGCCGGGGGTTCGATGTCCTGGTCGAGGAGCATGGCTGGACGGGTCTGTTCCAGACGGTGCAGGTGGCGGATCATCATCCGTCCAAGCCGCACCCGTCAATGGTGCTGACCTGCCTCGACGAACTTGGGCTGAGCCTGGCGCAGGCCGTCATGGTGGGCGATACGAGCTATGACATGGCCATGGCGCGCGCTGCCGGGGTTGCGGGCCTTGGGGTCGGCTGGGGCTACCATGACGGTGCCGCCCTGATGCAGGCCGGTGCGCGCCGTGTCCTGCCCGATTTCGCCGCGCTTGTCCCGGCGCTGTCCGACATGCGGGCGGTCGCATGAGCGAGTGGAAGGCCAAGCGGTTCTGGACGGAGGTTTGTGTCGTCGCCGTGGAAGGCGGCTTTCGCGTGATGCTGGACGGGCGCGGCGTGGCGACGCCGGGCAAGTTGCCGCTGATCCTGCCGACCCGCGCCATGGCCGACGCCGTCGCTGCCGAATGGGCGGCGCAGGAGGGCGAGGTGAAGCCGCTGACGATGCCCAACACCCGCTCGGCCAATTCGGCGGTGGAGAGAGTCGCGCCGCAACACCGGCAGGTGGCCGAGATGCTGGCCAGCTACGGCGAGACCGATCTTTTGTGCTATCGCGCCGAGCGTCCGGCGGATTTGACGCTACGTCAGGCAGAGGGCTGGGATCCGCTGCTGGCTTGGGCGGCAGAGCGCTACGACGCGACCCTGCGGGTGACAGCCGGCGTGCTGCCGGTGGACCAGCCACAAGACAGCGTAAATCGCCTGGCGCAGGCGGTGGCCGGGGTGCCGCCTTTCCCGATGACCGCGCTGCACGATCTGGTCACCCTGACGGGGTCGCTTGTCCTGGGTCTGGCGGTAGCCGAAAAGCGGCTAACTGCCAATCATGCATGGGATTTGAGCCGAATCGATGAGGCCTGGCAGATGGCGCAATGGGGCGAAGACGCGGAGGCCGCCGAGGCCGCAGCCGCCCGAGCGGAACAATTGCAGCATGCCGAAAGGTTCTGGCGCCTCTGTTTCGCCGACTGACCGTCCCGGGGCAGGCCACGGATACCATTGTGCAATTTCTAGGCAATTGATGCCCGCGCGAGCGCAAACACCGTGTTTCTGCTTCCTTTTCGTCGATGCTCGCCCTTGACCTTGTGCACAGCTTTTGTCCACCTTGGGGGTGGAGGAGGTCAGCATAGGCGTCCCCGGCACATGCCAATGTCCGTCAGGAGAACGAAATGATCCCGCCGGGCGTATTCACAGGAAGAGGTAAACAATGAAAAAATCCGTATTTTTCGGCACACTGGCCGTTGCAGGTGCGGCCGCAGGGTTCGCGTCCGCGACCACACTCGAAGACGTTCAGGCGCGCGGTTCGCTGAATTGCGGCGTAACGACCGGCCTGACCGGTTTCGCGGCACCCGATGCCAGCGGTGAATGGCAAGGCTTCGACGTCGCGGTTTGTCGCGCTGTCGCGGCGGCTGTCCTGGGCGATGCAACGGCCGTCACCTTTGTCCCGACCACGGGGCAGACACGGTTCACCGCACTCGCCTCGGGCGAGGTCGATGTCTTGGCCCGAAACACCACTTGGACATTCAGCCGTGACACCGACCTTTCGTTCGAATTCGTCGGTGTGAACTACTATGATGGCCAAGGCTTCATGGTTCCGCGCGAACTGGGCGTGTCCTCGGCGCTGGAACTGGACGGCGCGACCGTCTGCATCCAGACCGGCACCACCACCGAACTGAACCTCGCCGACTTCTTCTCGTCGAACAACATGAGCTACGAGCCCGTGCCGATCGAGACGAACGCGGAAGCGCAGCAGCAATATCTTGCGGGTGCCTGCGACGTCTACACGACGGATGCCTCCGGTCTGGCTGCGACGCGTGCCACGTTCGAGGATCCCTCGGCCCACGTGATCTTGCCCGAGATCATTTCGAAAGAGCCGCTTGGCCCGCTGGTGCGTCACGGTGACCACGAGTGGGGCGATATCGTCCGCTGGACGCTGAACGCTCTGATTTCGGCGGAAGAACTGGGCGTGACGTCGGCCAACGTGGGCGAGATCGGCACCTCCACCCAAAACCCGGAGATCATGCGTCTTCTGGGCACCGAGGGTGATCTGGGCGCGATGATCGGCCTCGATGCCGACTGGGCCGCACGTGCGATCGCAGCCGTAGGAAACTATGGCGAGGGCTTCGGGGGCAACATCGGGGAAAGCACTCCGATCGGACTGGCGCGCGGTCTGAACGCACGGCGGGCCGAGGGCGGCCTGCTCTAGAGCCCGCCGCTCCGGTAGAAC
>Ga0100391_1002844_pt1 | contig 18066 bp, 14 predicted proteins | sample CryGeymeta201515_FD_81541 | JGI IMG/M metagenome (GOLD analysis project Ga0100391, IMG submission 81541) | Groundwater microbial communities from Crystal Geyser aquifers in Utah, USA - Crystal Geyser metaG 2015-15 | ecosystem: Environmental > Aquatic > Deep subsurface > Groundwater | place: USA...
CTCCTTTTCCCGGTCACCCAGTAATCGTTGACCACCCACCACGCGGCTCATCGCATGGTAGCAAGCCGGCACATCCTCCAGTTTTGTTCGTTTCATAGAGTCTCACTATGCGACCCATCACCACAAGTCAATCTCAAAATTTATTAGCAGACTATAAAATTATAGAGGGTAGTTGGAGGTCTGGGTTGATTGAATGACTACCTGCGGTGTAACCATGCCTCACTGGCGAAGCGTATTTTCAGTTGCTGGATGAGCGTGTTGTCGAAGAGATGGCGTAGGTCCTGCGCTGGTTCTTGGGTCATTTGCAGGATGGCTGTGAGTGCGGTGACAAAGGCGTTATGGAAAGCTTGTTGATCGAGGTTATCCGCGAGCATGCTGCGGGCGATGGAGCCTTGGATAAGCAGGCCGTGGCGGGTGCGCTTCATGGCCGCACCGGCAATTTTTGCCCCGTTTGGGTGGAGGACGTCGTTCATGACGGGTTGCACAAAGCACTGGTCCGGTCCAGCGATCTTTGCGACCAGAGCTCCGCATTGGCGCGGGCAGGGGGCAAGCCGGGTTTTAATGCCTTGTTGTTCGAGCGCATCGGCGAGCGCCGTGTGCAGTTGCCGGTAGAGTTCGGTTGAGGCAGAGTGGGCGCAGGTCGCGTCGCGGTGGATGACGAGCGCGTAGGTCCAGTCGTTGCGATGGTCCACCATCCCGCCGCCGCTTAGCCGACGGCAGAGGGTGATGCCAGCGGGCGCATGTGCGGCCACTTCGCGATAGTGCTGGCTGTAGCCGAAGGTGAGGGCCGGCTCGGTCCAGCCGTAGTGGCGGAAGACTGCGGTGGCTGGCGGCAGTGTTTCGAGCAGGGCAGCGTCGATCGCCATATTGGTGGCTGCATCGCCAAAGGTGTTGGGTATGGTGATCAACATGACGATGGAAAAATTACGTGCGCAGGGCTTTGATTCGGGTAAGTGATTCCAGTTGTTCGTCGAAATGTTGTGGTCGGGTCTTGATTTTGCTAATGATAGGGTGAAGGTTAAAGCATAGGTTGGTCGGGCGGTGCGCCATACTTGGATCTTCTTTTTGGATGGCAGAGGCTATTTTTGCGGGATCGATGCCGAAATGCCGCAGGATGCGCAGGCCCATTTCGAAGCGGCTGAGGGTTTCGCTGCCGGCCCAGTGAAAAATGCCGTGCAAATCGCGGCGCTCGGTCAATTCAAGCATGACCTCGGCGACGTTTTCGGCAGAAGCAGGCTGGCGGATTTCATCACAGAAGAGCCTGGGGCGCTGGCCGGTCCGAATCGCGGCGATCAGTTTTTCGTGGACACTGCGTTGACCGCCGGGGCTGTTACCCATCAGGATGGGAATGCGCAGAACGACTGGATCCACCGGGTTGTGTTCAAGCACCTCGCGTTCGGCCATGAGCTTGGTTTGGCCGTAGAGATTGGTCGGTGCCGGCATATCCGTTGAGCGATAGGGCTGCCCGGACTGGCCGTCGAAGACCATGTCGGTTGAGATATGGATCAGGCGTGCGCCCAGGTGGTGGGACAGCTGGGCGAGCTGTCGGGGCAGTGCGACATTGATTTTTTCGGCGAGCGCAGGCTGGGCTGCGACGGACGCCGGATTGGAGATGGCGGCGCAGTTGACGATGGCATCCGGCCAGATTTCCAAGCAGAGGCTGATGAGTGCGTCCGGGCGGGACAGGTCGAGCTGCACGCTACGGGAGAGTCCCGGTGCGCCGGGGATGTTCACGTTTGCGAGTGCGCTAAGCTGGTGGCCACGACGAACAGCGGCCCGGGCATAGGCATTTCCGAGTAGGCCGGAGGCTCCGGTGAGGAGAATTTTCATAAGTGGGAGTTTTTGTTGCAATCGGGCACTGGGGAGGCAAGTTCAAAGCCAAATTCAATGAAATACGCTGAACTTGCGAATCCCGGAGTGATGGAACAACCGGTCTATGAACCCGGCAAACCGATCGAGTCTGTCGCGCGCGAATATGGGCTGGATCCTGCGGGCGTGGCCAAACTTGCATCGAATGAGAATCCTTTTGGTGCATCTCCGCGAGGTCTCGCTGCCGCCCAGGCAGCCTTGCAACAGGTGCAGCTGTATCCGGACGGGAGCTGCCATGAATTGCGTGCAGCGATTTCACGGGTGCGGGGGATTCCGGCAGAGGGCATTCTGATCGGCAATGGATCGAACGAAATTATTGAGTTGCTGGGGCATGCCTTGCTGCGTCCCGGCCTGGAGGCGGTGATGGGTGCGCAGGCTTTTATCGTTTACAAGCTGGTGGCGAAGCTGTTTGGGGCGACCCCGGTTGAGGTGCCGATGCAGGGTTATACGCATGATTTGGCTGCGATGCGGGCGGCGGTGACGGAGCGCACGCGTTTGCTCTTTGTGGCGAGTCCGAATAATCCGACCGGTGGGGCAAATTCCGCGTCGGAGCTGATCGAGTTGGCCGAAAGCTTGCCGGAGCAGGTAATTTTTTGTCTGGATGAAGCCTATGCGGAGTATCTGGAAACGGCCCCGGATTTGCGGCGGTTGATTCAGGCGGGCCGAAAAATAATCTGCATGCGGACGTTCTCCAAAATCTATGGCCTTAGCGGCTTGCGGGTTGGCTATGCTTATGGAGACCCTGAGCTGATCGCGCTGCTGCAACGGGTGCGTCAACCATTTAACGTGAATTCGGTCGCGCAGGCCGCAGCGGTCGCTGCACTGGAAGATACCGAATTTTTGCAAATGTGCCGCCGGGAAAACGAGCAGGGCCGCAGCGTCTTATGTCAAGGCTTGCAGGCTTTGGGGGTCGAGACCTTTGGCGGCTCCGCCAACTTTGTATTGAGTCGGGTAGGTGATGGGATGAAGGTATTTGGTGAACTTCAGCAGCGCGGGATTATCGTGCGTCCGCTGGCACCCTACGGTATGCCGGAACATGTGCGGATCACGATCGGTCGCCCGGACGAGAACCAGCGCCTGCTGCAAGCCATGTCCGGCCTGCTTGCAACCGCATGAGCGCGGACTGGATCAGTTTCCTGCTCGTTTCGCTGGCCGTCGGCACGATGCTGGTTTTGCACGGTTTTGTTGTGACCTGCGAAATCAGCTTGATGAAGCTGCGATATGGCGAAGTGGATGACGAGCAACTGGCGGGCCTGATGCGTAAAAAGGGAATCGCCCGTTTGATTGAAAACAGTGACTTGAGCGGGCGGGTGATCCGCTTCAGCAAGACCTTGTGCACGGTTGCGGTGGGCCTGTTATTGATTCCGTGGGTCAATGACTGCTTCACGCTGATTCATGTGGTGCTGGATGCGAATCAGTGGATCGTGGTTCCGCTTGCCTTTACCTGTGCGGTCTCGGTGCACTTTATATTCGGGGAAATTTTACCCCGGGGCTTGGCCATGCGCAATCCGGTGGCTGCGTTGAACAGTTCTTACCGGGTGCTGCTGGCTTTTCAGGTGGTTACTGCCCCGCTGATGCAGTTTTTCCGGGTGATTAAGCGCGGGCTATACCGTATGCTGGAGGTCGATTTGAGCGACGAATTCAATCCGCTTGATCTGGATGTTCAAATCCGGGCCATGGGCGAGGACAGTCAGGCGATTTCCGGGGTTTTACGTAAAATTATGGATCGCACGATGCAGATGCGGGAACTGGTCGTGCATGATGTGCTGCTCCCCCGCAGCCAGGTGGTCATCTGTGATCTGCAGCAGGATATCGCGACGAATTTGGAGCTGATGCAGCAGGCCGGTCACACGCGCTATCCGCTGTGCCGGGATAGTCTGGATGATTGTGTCGGCTTGATTCACATTAAGGACATCTTCCGCCGCCGTGAGCCTTTGTCACAAATTGATTTGATGGAGTTAAAGCGCAATGTGGCGGTGTTTGATTTGGAGACACCGCTCGAAGAGGCGCTGCAACGCATGTTGCGGGCACGCTTTCACATGGCGCTGGCTATGGATGAATTTGGAGGAGTGGTGGGGGTGATCACGCTCGAGTCGATTTTAGAAGAGTTGGTAGGTGAGATACAGGATGAATTTGATTGTGAGGAAGAGCAGATCGTGGCGCTCTCCAAGCCCGGTTGCTACCGGATTTCAGCGCTGGCACCGATTCACGATGTGGAGGAGGCACTTAATATCGAAATTGAGAACAACGACGTTTCCACATTTGGCGGATTGATCGTCGGTGAGCTAGGCCGTATTCCTGAGCAAGGTGAGCATCTGCAGGTTCAGAATATGAGCGTGAGCATTGAACAGGTGGACCAGCGCCGGGTTATCTCGACCCGGGTGGAATTAATCAAGCCGTCAGACGCTTGAAGCTGCCCCGAGGGTGCAATTAAAAGTGCGGGGTAAGCTTTATTCGGGTAGCGCGGCCTCGTCCCGCGGCGCACCTTGCGGCTGTGGTGTTCTGGAAGTGTTGGGGTCCGGTCTTGGAGGCTTGGCTCTACGAACGCACCTGCGGTGCGGGGACGCACCTGCGCTACCTTTTAAGGCCAAGTTGCCCTGCACTTTTAATTGCACCCCTGCCCCGGCCAGCGGCTCGATTAACCGGTCAACACACCTATCCACTGAGATGAAAAAGCCCGGCGGGTGTTTCCGCCGGGCTGGGTGAAATCTGTGACCGATGCTTGCGCTTGAAGCGCAAGGGGGCACCGTTAGCGTTTGAGCGTGCCAGCGTAAACCGCGTTGTCGCCCAGTTCTTCTTCGATGCGGAGGAGCTGGTTGTATTTCGCGATTCGGTCGGAGCGGCTCATGGAGCCGGTCTTGATCTGGCCCGCGTTGGTGGCCACTGCGATATCGGCGATAGTGGTGTCTTCGGTTTCGCCGGAGCGGTGGGAGACCACGGAGTTGTAGCCGTGGACCTTGCCGAGCTCGATGGCTTCAAGGGTCTCGGTCAAGGTGCCGATTTGGTTGACCTTGATTAGAATCGAGTTGGCCACGCCGAGATCGATGCCCTTTTGCAGGAATTCGACGTTGGTGACGAAGAGGTCGTCGCCCACCAGCTGGACTTTGTTGCCGATTTTTTCGGTGAGCAGCTTCCAGCCGTCCCAGTCGTTTTCGTCGCAACCGTCTTCGATGGAGTCGATCGGATACTTTTCGCAGAGTTCGGCCAGGTAAGCGGCCTGCTCCTCGGAGTTGCGCTTGGCACCGCCTTCGCCTTCGAATTTGCTGTAGTCGTAAACGCCGTCGCTGAAGAACTCGGAGGAGGCGCAGTCGAGCGCGAAGGTTATGTCTTTGCCCACCGTGTAGCCGGCGGCTTCGACTGCCTTGATCAGGGTATCGAGGGCGTCTTCGGTGCCTTCGAATTTGGGGGCGAACCCGCCTTCGTCGCCAACCGCAGTGCTGAGGCCACGGTCCTTGAGGACCTTCTTCAGGCTGTGGAAGCACTCGGCACCCATGCGGATCGCTTCCTTAAAGGAAGGGGCACCGACCGGGCGGATCATAAATTCCTGGAAGGCGATCGGCGCATCGGAGTGCGAGCCGCCGTTGATCACGTTCATCATCGGGACCGGCAGCACCTTGGCATTCGGGCCGCCAAGGTATTTGTAAAGCGGCAGGCCTACGGCTTCTGCGGCGGCTCTGGCTACGGCCAGGGAGACGCCCAGCACAGCGTTGGCGCCCAGCTTGCCTTTGTTTTTTGTGCCGTCGATTTCGAGCATGGTCTTGTCGATTTCGAGCTGGTCGCAGGCATCCAGCCCCACCAGTTCGGGGGCAATGAGGGTATCGACGTTTTCGACAGCCTGCAGCACGCCCTTGCCGAGGTAGCGGTTCTTGTCGCCGTCACGCAGCTCAACTGCTTCGTGCTCGCCGGTGGAAGCGCCGGAGGGAACTGCAGCGCGGCCAACGACGCCGCATTCGAGTTCAACGTCAACTTCGATAGTAGGATTGCCGCGCGAATCGATGATTTCGCGGGCGCGGATGTCTATAATGGTGGTGCTCATGTGAAGCATTTCTATTTCTGATTATGGATGGATTGATCGCTGCCGCTACTTGCGGCAGGCGGACACTGGTTGTGCAGTCCAAACGGCGGCTGTCAATGCTTCCCCGCTGCGGCTGCAACAGTGGGGTGCAGCTATCAGCGCAACTTCAGTAGGCGATTCGGATTGGTGCGGGCGTTTGCCCTGTTTTAGCCAGTAGAGCAAATCAGGGTATGCGCCTGAACGGCGATACTGGCCTCCGCAAGCGGAGCCGCTACAGGTTTGGGAATTAGGCCTCTGCTTTGAAGTCTTTCAGTTCCCAGGTGGTTTTACCGCATTCCTCGGCGAGTTCGTTGAAGGCGTTGATCTCGGCTTCGGTGAAGAGCAGGCCGCCGGCTTTCACCACACGCTCGGCCCAGCGGGCTTCGAGCTGGCCGGGGAGCAGGCAATTTTCGTTGCCGTGGCCGAGGATGTCGTCGATCACAGCTTTTACGTTGGCTGCCTGGTCACGGCCCTGGGCGAAAGCGCCGCCACTGATGGCGTCGGGGTGGATCACCTGGAAATAAAAGGCGGGGGTGCGCTTCTCGCCCGCCGGAATATCGCGGCTGCGGAGGGTGGGCAGACTGCCGCCGATGAAGGCACCGACCAGTTCGTTGATGAGCGAGAGGCCGTAGCCTTTGTGGGCACCGAAAGTGGTGAGCGCGGCGACTTCTTTGGCATCAGTGGTCATGTTGCCGCTTTTGTCCACCGCCGCATTCGGCGGCAGGGGGGTGCCTTCGCGCAGAAACTGCTGGACGCGGCCCATGGCGATGACCGAGGTGGCCCAGTCGATCACAATCGGAAAGCCGAGGGCATCGGTGGTGGGGAAGCCCCAGCTGTGCGGGTTGGTGCCAAGGGTCGGGTATTTGCCGCCAAAAGGTACCACTTCGGCCAGCGCGGCGGTGCAGTTGGTGTAGGCGATGTAGCCGCGCTTGGCGGCTTCCATCACGTAGCCGCCGCCCCAGAGGTAGTGGAAGGCGTTATCGACCGCGACCTGGCCGATGCCGTAGGTATCGGCCAGCGCGATGCATGCGTCCATCGCCTCGTAGGCGGTGGCTTGGCCGAGCTTCTTATTGGCATTCCAGACCTGGCTGGCGGCAAATTTGGAATCGAGCTTTTCGATTTCTGCTGCCGGCACACATCCACCGGCGGCACTGCCGAAGAGATGGTCGAGGTGCAGCGCTTTGAGTGCGTTGTGGGTGCGGATGCCGTGATGGGCCGCGAGTTCGGAGAAGCGGGCGGCCTGGCCGGCTTCTTCGGCGGTGTATCCGCGGTGTTGATACGCGGATTGGACCAGGTCGTTATGCTGCCGGGCGGGGACGATGTAGAAGGTTTCGGACATGGGCTTTGGAACGTTGAACGTCCAACATTGAACGTCCAATCTTGAATGGTTTGATGTTTTATTGGGTTAAATCCAGGAGGATGAAGTCAAATGGTCAAATGGTCAAATGGTCAAATGGTCGATGTTCAACCCAGCAGTGCGGCGGGCGGGGGCACGTCGTTGACCTGGGCCAGTGGCTTTTGGCCTTTGAGCAGCAGGATCAGGTTTTCCGTGGCCATGCCGGCCTGGCGCACGACGCTTTCGTAGGTGCGGGAGCCGACGTGGGGGGTGATGATGCAGTTCTTTGCGCCCAACAGCGGGTGGTCGGCGGGGGGCGGTTCCTGATCGAGCACGTCGGCCCCGTAGCCGGCCAGCTTGCCGCTGGCGAGGGCGGCGGCGATGTCGCTGGAGTTGGTCAGTTCGCCGCGGCCGCAATTGATCAAGGTCGCACCGTCCTTCATGTTTTTAATGCTGTCCGCGCAGATCATGTCGCGGGTCTCTTCGGTCAGGTTGGTGTGGAGAGAGACGATGTCGCTTTCGCGCAGCAACTGGGTGACTCCGTCCATGCGCTTGACCTGATGCTCTTGGGCGAATTCCTCCGGCCAGTAGAGGTCGTAGCTGATGCAGGTCATGCCGAATGCGTTGGCGCGGATCGCCACCTCGCGACCGATGCGGCCGAGGCCGATGATGCCGATGGTTTTGCCCATGATCTCGTGGCCGGTCATGCGCTTCCAGCCGCCAGCGGCGGTGGCATTGGCCTGCTCGATCAGATTCTTGTTGAGCGCGAGCAGCAGCATGAAGACGTGCTCCGCGACCGTGGTGTGGTTGACGCCGGGGCAGAAGCTGACCGGGATCTGCTTGGCTGTGGCGTAGGCCACGTCGATCTTATCCACGCCGATGCCGTATTTCGCGATGATCTTCAGGCGGGGGAGGGACTTATCGATCACGGCCTGCGTGATTTCGTCGTCACCGCAAAGAAAAGCGTCGAACTCGCCGGCGAGTTCCAGCATGCGGGACTCCGGCAGCGGGCCGCGTTCGCGCACGATTTCCGCGCCCGTGCTTTCGAGCAGCCCGTGGTGCGGGCCGGGGGTGTCCTGATAGGAGGTGGTGGTTAATAGGATTTTCATGGAAAATAGTTCTTTGGTTTTTAGTTATCCGGTTTTCTAGTCTGGGAATCCGAAATAGCGGTGGGCGTTTTCGTAGCAGATGCCGCTGATGAGATGGTTGAGGAGCGCCTTGTCATCCGGGATGAGGCCGGCTTCGACATCGCTGCCGATGATATTGCAGAGCAGGCGGCGAAAATACTCGTGGCGCGGGAAGCTGAGGAAGCTGCGTGAATCGGTGAGCATGCCCACGAACTGGCTGAGCAAGCCGACGCTGGAGAGTGTCTCGATTTGGGCGCGCATGCCATGGAGGGTGTCCACGTGCCACCAGCCGGAGCCGAGCTGCATCTTGCCGGCGGTCTTGCCATCCTGGAAGCTGCCCATCAAGGTGGCCAGCGGGTAGAGCATCGCGGGGTTGATGTGGTAGAAGATACACTTGGGCAGGGCATCCTCGCAGGCTAGGCTACCAAGCAGGCTGATGGTCTTGCGCGCCACCGGCTCGTCCAGCATGGCATCGTAGCCGGTGTCCGGACCGAGCTGCTCAAACATGCGGGAGTTGTTGTTGCGGATCGGGCCGATATGGAACTGCATGGTCCAGCCTTTTGCCGCGTTCCAGCGGCCGACATGCTGCAGGATGTAGGTCATCCATTGCTCGGCTTCGCTGGCGGTGGGCGCGTCGCCGTTGCGCAGTTTGGTAAATATCGCGGCGGCCTGCGCGTCGCTGCACGGAGCAAAGGGGACGCTTTCCAGACCGTGGTCGGTCAGGCGGCAACCGTTGTCGTGGAAAAAGTCGTGGCGCTGCTGGAGTGCGTCGATGAAGTCGCCTGCACTGTCGAGGCTTTTGCCGGATGCGGCGGCCAGTTTATTCGTCCAGGCGTTCCAGGCGCTCAGGTCGGCGGTGGCGGTGGCTTTGTCCGGGCGGTAGGTGGGGCACATCCGGGTGGGGTGCTCCGCTGCGGCGAAGGCGGCGTGGTGCTCCAGTGTGTCCGCCGGGTCGTCGGTGGTGCCGACCACTCTTACGTCGAATTTCTTCAGGATATTTTGAGTGCTCAGCTCCGGCGTGGCGAGTTTGGCATTGGTCCATTTCCAGATTTCTTCGGCGGTGTCGGGCCCGAGCACCAGGTCGCAGTCGAAGCAGCGCTTCAGCTCCAGGTGGGTCCAGTGGTGCAGGGGGTTGCGCACGGTCTGCGGGACGGTGCGGGCCCAGGCGAGAAATTTGTCTTTCGGGTCGGCGTCGCCGGTGATGAGTTGCTCCGGTTCGCCCGCCGCCCGCATCGCGCGCCACTTGTAGTGGTCGCCGCCCAGCCCAATCTGTGTGATGCTCTCGAAGCCGACATTGTCCGCCACTTCTTCCGGCGGCAGGTGGCAGTGGTAGTCGATGATGGGCTGCCCCGCAGCCACCTCATGGTAAAGGCGCTGCGCGGTCCGGTTGGGGAGGAGGAAGTCGGCGTGCAGGTATTTCATAGAAATAAGTTGTTCAGTTTACGGTTATCCAGTTTTCAGTTTATTCTTGTAGCAGTTAGAACCGAAAACTGGAAAACCAGCAACTGGTTAACTGCGTAGCTCCGCTTCGTCTAAATCGTCATTGAGGCGTAGCCGCCGTCCACCACGATTTCGGCTCCGTTCATAAAGCTGCCGGCCCCGGAGGCGAGCAGCAGGGTGGCCCCGATCAACTCGTGGGCTTCGCCGAAGCGCTTGGCCGGGGTGTGCCCCATGATACTGGCCACGCGCTCGGGGGTGAGCACTTTCTTGTTTTGTTCGGCGGGAAAGAAGCCCGGCACGATGGTGTTGACCCGCACCTTGTCCCCGGCCCACTCGCGGGCGAGGTTCTTGGAGAGGTTGTGCACGGCTGCCTTGCTGGCGGAGTAGGTAAAGACGCGCGAGAGCGGGATGATGCCGCTCATCGAACCGATGTTGATGATGCTGCCGCCCTCGCCGCGCTCGACCAGGTATTTGCCAAAGACCTGCGAGGCAAAGAGCACGGCCTTCAGGTTGGTGGTGAGGATGCGGTCGAACTCCTCCTCCCCAATGTCGAAGATCGGAGTGGGAGAGTTGACGCCCGCGCCGTTGATCAGGATGTCAACTTTACCGGACTTTTTCAGCACCTGATCGAGTAGACCCTGGATCGAGAGCTTCGAGTTGACATCGACCTTTTCGAAATAGGCTTTGCCCCCGGCAGCTTCGATCCTGGCCAGGCGGGCGGCGGCTTTTTCCTCGCTGCGGCCCACCAGCACGGTCTCGGCTCCGGCCGCCGCGAGTCCTTCGGCCATGGCGCCGCAGAGCTCGCCGGTGCCCCCGATGACGACGGCGACTTTGCCCGCAAGTGAAAAAACGGATTCAAGATATTCAGATGGATGCATGTATAAATTTTAGCAAATTCGCGCCGCCGGATAAATAGATTGCTCCTGCAAAAATTTGCATTATTTCATCTTCCTATGGCTTTTCGTGTGCAGTCTCCCGTCCTCGACTTCGATTCGCTCCAATTGGTGGACCGCCCGTGGTTTCCTTATCTGTGCACCGAGGTCGAATACTGGCAGTGGAAGACGGCGGGCGAGGATCATTTCAACTTCTGGCTGGCCTTGGCTGGCGAGGGTTATCTCAGTTGTGATGGGCAGGCGTTCCGCATCCAGCCGGGGAGTTTTTTTATCTTTTCTCCACACCAGAACATTAATGCCGCGCACCATGCGGGGCCGCGGATCACGCGTTTCTCGGCCCACTTTTTTCCGCTGCGGCTGGGCGCTCGGCTCAAGCAGCTGCCGGGCCTGCCCTTGCTGGGTGGAACCGTGGACTCGCTGGCTGTGGTGCAGCGGCAGATTGATGTGATCATGCGCATCGCCCTGCGGCGGGAGGATGACGCGATGCTGGCGCGAAAACTGTATGAATTGATCCTCCAGGCCGCGGGACTCTCCGGCGGCCTGGCCGGGGCCGGTCGCGCGGCGCTGAGTCCGGTAGTCAGCGAAGCTTTGCGGGTTTTTCGGGAGCACCCGGCTTCGGTCGAATCGATCGAGGCATTTGCGCGTGGTCTGGGCAGCTCGCGCTCGCACTTCGACCGGGAGTTCACCGCTCAGGTCGGGCAGCCACCGCGCCAGTTTCTGATTAATTGTAAAATCATCGAGGCCCGCCGCTACCTGGAAAGCAGCTCTTTACGGGTGGGGGAGATCGCCGAGGCACTCGGCTACAAGGATATTTATTTTTTCAGCCGCCAGTTCAAGCAACTGGTGGGAGTCTCCCCGGTGCAGTATCGTCGCGGCCTCAGAACCTAACATTGATTTTTCCCGCAAATGAGAAAAAAACGCATTGACAAGTAAAAAACCTACACATAAATGGGGTATAAACCTTATTTAAATATCATGAAAGATCTACTCAATGCAAGGATGGAGCCTAAAAAAGCAATGCGATCTTTTTGTGATCAAGCACCCCAGCCGAAGCGTTCAAAGCTCAGAGCAAGGACAGTGCTTTTTCTTTATTTTGCTGCACCGGTGTTGGCCATACCCGGCATCGCGTATTGTGGTTTCGAGATGGTTGATCGTTTTTATTCCGAAGCATCCGCCGCCAGTGATGCTCCGGTGGCTGATCTGTCTATTACAGATTTAATGGATGCGCATGTCAAAGCCAGCGAAGGCAGTTTCTCCCAGAGTGAACTCGATCATTTACGGTTTTTGGGAAGCGTTTTCAACGGCGCGCAAACGCTTACTTTTGAAGGTGTTAGTTCACGTGCGGATGGGTATTCCCTGTTGCTGCTGGATAGGGAATCGCAAGTGTCAATAGAGCTTAAAGGGGGCACCAGTCACGCGCCATTCGATGCCGTTAACGCGTTTGACAATTCTGGCGATTATCTGTGCTACACACTGGCTACGATATTTTCAGATCTGGACCATCAGGCAATGCACTATCTGGAAAAAATCGGCGAGCGCATTATCAGTGTGGAGCGCATTAAAGTGGGCCGGGAGGACCTTCTCCAGGTGACGTTCGCAACTGTTGAGGAGGCAACATCGGCGCTGTATTTCGACGAGAAGTCGATGCAGTTGGTCGCTCGACGGGACTTTTGCGGTGAAGAAGTCGTGGCCACTTTTCGGTATGGGGACTATAAAACAGTTGCTGGTGTGGCTTTACCTCATTCGGTGGTTGCCCAGATGCAGGGGCGTGAACCCGTAAGGCTGTATTTTCAAAGTTTGCGTGTAAACAATCAACCATCAGGAGGCTTGGGGCGGGGGAGCCTTGCCTTGGGTGAGCTGACCAGAATCATCAAATAAAGCTGAGTGCACGCGTGACTGTATTATTCAGTCACCGTAATAAGTGCTCTGCTGATCGCGTAGCGGGTCAAGCTGGCAACATCATGCAGACCGAGTTTACGCATAAGATTAGTACGATGATTTTCTGCGGTCTTTACGCTGATGGCAAGTTTCTCCGCAATATCCCGTGTGCTATGGCTCGTTGCGATTAGTTGCAGGACTTCACGTTCGCGTTGAGTCAGGATATTTGAGGCAGACTCGCCCTTTTTGGGATCAGCCAGGGCTTCTCTCAAAAGAAGTGCCACTTCCGGGCTAAAATAGCTGCCGCCACTGGAAACAATATCCACCCCCTTCTGCAATTCAGTCAAAGCGGCGGACTTTTCCACGAAACCATGTGCGCCCGCCTGCAGTAATTCGCGGATTAATTCCGGGCTATGGTAGCCGGAAAAGACCAGGAACCGGCTGCCCGGCATTTCATCTGCAAAAAGCCGCAGAATGTCTGTACCATTAAGGTTCGGCAGCATGACATCCAAAATAACCAGATCCGGTTTGAACTCCATGCATTGCTCGTAGCCTTCCCGTCCGTCGCCAGCGCTAAAGACGATCTCAAAGATATTCGGGTCCAGCACGACCTGGCTGATCATTTCCCGGATGGCGGTCTGATCCTCGATAATTCCAACTGTTTTCATCGTATATTAATTCATTTCCCGATCATGCTGTTTTCACTCCCAGACGGATCGTCGCCACTGGCTGCAGTAAAGTCTGCCAGTGCTTTAATTGTGTTTTGCACATGTAGGGCAAGATCGGATGCCAGCTGATTTGTGTCTCCGGGATGTTGACCGTTAACGCACACTTCGAGTGCCCGAGCAGCAGTGGATAACTGAGCACACTTCATCACGCAGGCGACACCGTTGATGGAATGCGCATGGTAGTATATTTTTTCCGCATCGGCTTGTTGCAACGCAACTGTCAAGTTGAGCTGTTGCTGTTGGAGATCCCTTATTGCCTGCTGCGCGATCTTTCGTGCAACGGTGAGATCTCCAAAAACATATGCCACAAAGCCGTCATGGTCGAATAGCTCTCGCTCGCATGCTCTAGTGTTTGTTTTTATATCGTGACGTGGTTTCAGGGCAATTGTTTGGTCAACCCGGCTTCATCAATCGGAGGGGGAGGGGGCAAATTGTGTTCGGCGTATTGGTTGACGCGGATAGATGGACCATAGTGAGTAAACATGGCACTTAGGCAGGTAAAGACAAATGCTGGATGAATTTCAAATTATGCGGGTCAAGCAGATTCCCCCCGGGTCGGCCAGTTGCCCCAGGTGGGCACTTGAATGCGAGGAAGCGATGGACGCGGCAAATGCCGTGCTCTCGCTCCCTCCAAGCACTGGAAATTTGAACGGGCACATCTTTTGTTCGCCATTGGGTGAACAATCTCTTAACTTTGGAGAATGATGAAATTGCGTGGCGGTTTATTTTTTTTCGCTTTAATCATAGCACTGACGTTGTGCTGGTGGGAATTATCGGATCGTCCGGGCGGACCCGGTGCAGCGGTTGAAAGCGTTCAGGATTTCTCCGGCGCACAGATGGATGCCGGGGAGTCAGCAGATCCGGTGGCGCATCAGTCAGCCATGCACTTTCAGCAGGGAGCGGCACAGGCGGCGTTCAGACGTTGGCTGGCGGATTACCGCTCGCATCCGGCGGCGGTCACCGATGCGGAAATGATTACTGGGGCCGAGCTGGCGACCGCTCGCCGGGCTGAGCTATACCGCATGATGGAACAGGATCCCGCTGAGGCGTTGTCCTGGACATTACAGCTGGGTGAATACGCCGCGTTGCCGCAACAAGTGGCCCCTTATGTGGAACGTCCGGCAAGCGGGCGGGGCGATATTGATCTACTCTGGTCCGCGCACTTAAATGAGGACGGGAGCATACCTTGCAGCCATGAGAACCGTCTTTATCTTCAGGGCAGTAACTATGCTGCATTCGGCAACGAACTCATGGGTGGGCGGGCACCCGTGCTGGGTACACCGGTTTTTGCCTACCTGCTGGATGACCGTGCGCTGTTGGCTGATTCGCCGGTCTATGCGCTCCGGCCCGAAGAGCTCACGGCTGCGGAAACGTATCTTGGGGCCGAGATCAATGCCTCCGATCCACTGGGCCGTACGGGCGGGGCGGGCGGGCACCCGGCTTTGGTCGGGGGGCAGGTGCACCCATTCGGCAGCGCCGGCAGTCTGGCTCATGTGGAAGCAGGCATTCGGTTGGCCGAGACAGCTGCGGAGCAGCAGCAGCGTTGGGCAGTTGAGTTGCCATACGCCTGGTTGGCTGGAGATGCAGGCAGCTATCAGCCGGCGTTGACGCAAAGCAGCTTCTTCGACGATGACGCGATCAGCGTGCTCTTTATACGCTGTGATTTTGCAGATTTTTCCGGCGCGGCGGTGTCGGCAGTGGATTTGCAAAATGATCTGGCGGCGGTGAGTGCGAATTTGAACGAGATGTCTTACGGGGTGGCCTCACTCTCGGCCACTGTGACGACGACAGTCTATCGGGCTTCGGGCGCCGGCACTTCCTATGCCCAGGCCGGGGATAATGACGGCCTCTACCAGGATGTTGTGGCCGCTTACGATGCGGCACCGGAGGCTTCGGTCAGCAGCAGCTATGACGTGGTGGCTATTTTCTTCCCTGATTTGGACGGGGTTTCCGGTTCGAAAATCACTTATGGCGGACTGGCATCGGTGGGGGGTAGCCGGATGTGGATAAACGGAGTCAGCTTCAGCAGCGGGCGGATAAGTGTGCTCACACACGAGTTTGGGCACAATTATGGTCTGTATCACTCCAATTACTGGCACCCCGAGCAAGCGCTGGGCGGGAGCTATTACAGCAGCCCCGCCTATAGTCTTGAATATGGCGATATCTTCGACCGGATGGGGAGTGGCTCTTTGCCGGAAGCCCATTTCAACCATTATCAAAAGCACCGCATCGAGTGGTTGCCGGAAAATAATGTGGCCACCGCGACTGGTGATGCCAGTTACCGGATCTTTCGTTTCGACGATGTCAATGCGACGGCAAATCCGCTGCTGGCTCTACGCGTTCCGGTGAGTGGTGACGTGACCTGGTGGGTTGGCCACCGCCAGCGCTATGATTCCAATCCCAATCTCGAAAACGGTGCTTATTTGGTGGCTGAAGGACTTTATGCCAATCGTCCGAATCTGCTTGATATGACGCCCGGATCCGCACCCGATGCGAGCTCTGATCGTTTTGATGCCGCGCTGCCGGTCGGGTTGTCCTACACCGATGCCGCTGCCGGTGTCACCCTGCGCACAGTGGCAGCGGGCAGTAACGGAGCCGGTAATGAATGGATCGATGTGGCGGTCGATTTTGAGCCCAGGCTCGGGTTCAGTCAGGCCTTCTTTGAATTTGAGGAGGCCGGCGGCGTGGCCCACCTGACGCTGCGGCGCGAGCTGGACAGCACTGGGACGGTGAGCGTTGATTATGCCAGCAGCGACCAGACGGCTGTGGCCGGATCCGATTACTATGCAGCGGCGGGCACAGTCGTATGGGCCGATGGGGATATGGCGGACAAAACGATTACGCTGCACCTCCGCCCGGATCAATTGGCCGAAAGTGGCGAGCGGTTCAGCGTGACTTTAAGCCAGCCTGCCAACGCCGTAATTGATGTCAACCGTGCCAGTGCCGATGTCTATTTGCTCGATCCGGGTGAACGTTATGCCTCCTTTACGCCTGCATTTTTCAATAAAACAGTCCGCGCGCTTGGCTTCCAGAGTGATGGACGGGCGGTGATCGGGGGCACTATCGGCGCGACCAGCGGGGCATTTGCCGGAGCTGGCAATATCGCTCGCCTGGACCGCGACGGATCCGTGGATGCCGCGTTCAACGACGGCGGCAGCGGCTTCGACCAAGAGGTGCAGGTGTTGCTGGTGCTGCCGGATGACCGGATCGTCCTGGCTGGTGACTTTACCCGCTACAACGGTCAGAGCGTGCCGGGACTGGTTTGTTTGCAGCCGGATGGTGCCTTGGACAACGCCTTTGTTGCGTCCCTCGGTGCTGGTCCGAATGCCGCTGTGCTGAGTCTGGCCGTCGAGGCGGACGGGCGTATTCTGGTGGGCGGCGAGTTCAGTGAATTCAATGGCACTGCCGTGTTGGGACTGGTGCGCCTTAACTCCGATGGGAGTACAGCGGACGCGCTCAATTTGCCTTTTAGCAGCGACTTTAGAGTCATTTTTCGCGACATCGCGGTGCTTCCGGACGGTGATCTGCTGGTGACCGGCACGTTCAACACAGGCTGGATTGGTTCCGGTTTTCGTTCGGGTGTAGCGCGGTTGAATGCCGATGGCAGCCAGGATCTCGCATTTGATCCTGATGCCGGCTTACATGCGGACGGGAGTCTAAATTCTTTACGCAATGGCTACCAGTTGGCACTGCATCCGGACGGTGATCTGCTGCTGGGCGGCAGTTTTACCGCATACGATGAAAATGCGGCGGTCAACCTCGTTCGCGTCAATGCCAGTGGTAGCTTTGACCGCGCCAGTCCGCTGGTGCTGGACAATCTTGTCAGCAGTCTCTTGGTGGAACCCTTTGGGGGTCTGTTAGTCGGCAAGTGGAGAGGGGTGGGTTCCTGCTTGCGCCGCATCGCGCCGGATTGGACCGAAGATGCGAACTTCATCAGCCGGGGCGGACCATCCGGGCCGGTCTATACGCTCAGCTACGCGCCGGATGGCAGTCTATGGGTGGCAGGTAATTTTTTCTCTTACAATGGCAGCAGCTCGCGGCCTATCGTGCGCGTGGCCAGCGGGGTATCTACCTATGAACGATGGACCGAAACCTACTTTAGCGGCAGCGAGCGAATCGGCGGGGCCGCCAGCCCGGAGCACGATGCGGATGGCGACGGCATTCCCAATATCGGTGAAATCGCTTTCGGCACGGATCCGACAGTGGTCAATGCCAGCTCGGATTTCGGCGAGGGCTTTCTGGACGGCCTGTCACTGGCCACAGTTGGCAGTGACCAGTTCCTGCAACTCACGATCAACAAGTCCGCGCTGACTGGCGGAGTTTGGTATGGGGTGCAGCTCACTTCGGATCTCAGTAACTGGCCGCAGGAATCATTCACGCCCGGTGATGATAGCGTCTTTGAAATCATCGAAGACAGCCGGGATCGACTGGTCATCCGCGACCGCACACCGATCCGTTCCAGTGTCTCACGATTCGTCCGCATGGTGTTAAGTCTTCCCGAGTAGCCGATTGGTGGAATGCGGCTTGGATCAGCCTGGAAAAGGGAGTCAGAGGGCGGGGTCTATTTAGAGCTTGTCCCAAATCGGCTGTTTTTTGAGTCAGTTTTTAAGAGCTTTTGAATAACTATACTTAATAACGTGAGCATTACAACTGGCCACCCCTGAAGCTCGTATTTCCCACCTGTTTTCGAAAAAAATCGACGCTTGCACTTATGTCGGAAGACAGCTCCGCCCTGGAGTTC
>Ga0100391_1002845_pt1 | contig 18065 bp, 22 predicted proteins | sample CryGeymeta201515_FD_81541 | JGI IMG/M metagenome (GOLD analysis project Ga0100391, IMG submission 81541) | Groundwater microbial communities from Crystal Geyser aquifers in Utah, USA - Crystal Geyser metaG 2015-15 | ecosystem: Environmental > Aquatic > Deep subsurface > Groundwater | place: USA...
ATTGTTTTAGTGTTCATGATACTTGGTGTCATTATTGAATCTACAATGGAAAATGACACTGCAAACCCAAGAGATCCTATGAACATAGGCCGTCAAAATTTAAAATCACTAATTGGTCAAGAGTTTTCTCAGTCCATGTTAGATACATTGGGTGAAGCAGCTACTATAGATGAGTCTGATATCAAATATTTGATTACCTATATAGATACTGCAAATGCTTCATTTTTAGTAAACAGGTCAACTCAAATAATTGAATATGCTGCTTTTGGACGTAATAGTGCAAGTAATTATCTGGCAAAATCGAAACAAGAGAGATTTGATAAGGTAGAAGCTCAATTTAGTGCATGGAATGGGTCGCATATCAACCTAACCAAGTTGATAAAACAAAACATGAACGATCCGAGTAGCTATGAGCATATTTCAACTAACTACTGGGACATGAATGATCACTTGGTAGTGCTAACCAAATACAGAGGAAACAATGCGTTTGGAGGCAAGGTTGCCGGGTATGTTAAAGCAAAAGTTGATTTAAATGGCAACGTGATTGAGATAATGGAAAATGAATAAGTTTGCCTAATACGCAAACAAAATGGCGTTTGGTGCAAACTAATTTGCAAACCAGCCTCCTGTTTTCAGGGGGCTTTTTTTATGGTATTATCCAGGCCTTCGGCCAGTTTTTTGGTTATTTTTTGGTTCAGCACTTCGGAGTCGCCAATAAACTGGCGTTTGGGTATGCTTACGTTGCGGCTGCGCCCGGCGGTGCTGGTTCCGCTATTGTGGGCATCGGCATAGGCCTTGTCGCTGTGTATGGTAACCTGTCCATTGGCGGCATTTTTGTAATCGATGCTCATGCCCAGGTCGCCGGTGTCGCCGGTGAGTATTTTGCGGCTTGCTTTTGCGCCTTTGGTTTTAGGGTTCAGGCGGCGTTTCACTTCGTCCCATTTTTCAAAAGCCGCATCCGTGAAGCCCTCGTCCTGGAAGCTCTCTTTAAAGTGGTCGCGGGCTTCTTTTCCCATTATTTCGGGGCTGTCGTTATTGATAAAGTTTTCAACCTCGGTTGATAGGTTCAGCAGGTGGTTTGCAAATTCTTGTCCGTCCATAATTAAAAACTTGACAAAGTTTAAAAATGTATTACTTTTGTGGTGTCTGCGTTGCGCGCGTGGACGCCTTATGGCAAATATAACTCCGGTTGTGTTTGCCATTCGTATTTTATGGCAAGAAGTCAAACATCTTGTCATTAAAAAAAATAACAATTCTTTGTAAATTTGGATGTATTTTAAATTGCGTTTCTGCAATTTGATTAAAATCCAACTCTTTTTCCGATATAAGAATTACTACATCAGATTTTTTTGCAGCATCACCAATCTCGTTAATGATATTTCTTCTTGTTTTTCTGCCAGAGTTTTTTACAGCTTTTAATTCTACAAACAATCCATCGCATAAAGTGTCGGGGCATTTGGATGAGCTTATTATTTTTTGACCAAAATAACGTTCCCTCAGCACTGTTTCTTTCCTGTCGATTTGTGGTAAAAACTTAATATTTTTAAATCCCGCCCTGTTTATCAGAGGTAAATAGCGTACATTGATTTCATTAAACTCTTTCTGAGCATTAAAGTGAAGTTGGTATTTAATGCCATTCGTCTCTTTATTTAAGTAAGCAATATCGTCACTATTATGCAGCACACCCAAGTCAGGTATATGCTTATCAACACGCTTAAAGTAAGGATGTTTATCCGTAAAAATCTCATTGGTTGTTGCCGGGTTGCCTTCGAGCCCTGGCGAAGCCGGAACCGGTTTCAGGTCCTGGTTATCAGTTGCAGGCTTATCGGTGTTTTTCCAATCGCATTTGCAGCCCCACACACAGCCCGGATGATTAGTTTGAAGGAAAGGGTCGTCCATTGGCCAAACGCGCCCCACATAAGCTAAATGAACCTCACGTGGCGAAGCTGAGCGGGTACGCAGCCACTCGATATTTGGGAACAGTCGTTTTGTTTCCTGGAAACGATTCATCTGCTTGTAGATCCGCGTGCGATGCACAGCAGCATTGTATTCGGCAGCCTGGGTAGTGTTGGCACGGCTGATGATCTTTTTGGCTTCTTTTTGATACACTGCTTTAGGACGGATCACACCATTTTTATCAGCCCTGGCACGTTGTAGCAACTGAGCGGTGTAATTAGCTTTAGCTGCAGCCATGCGTGTGAGGTTGTTTTTTAACAGCTTAGCCGCCTCCGGATCCACGCCACTGACAGCTTTATGCAAATTGCTGTTGTAGGTTTCGAACAAGGCAGGTATCAGTTCGGAGTTGTCGCCCTTATAAACAGCCTCCACAGCCTGGTTAAGGGCTTCTGTGCGGCTAATCAGCTGCAGGCTGGGGTAATCGTTAATAGTGAGCCTTCGGTTGTTTAAATCGCCTGCAAAATAGATTTGGTCAAAGTCAATTTCAAACGCCCCCGGGCTCAAGGGGCTTATCCGAAAAAACCCAACGGCTCCACAGCAGGTTTTGCTTCGCTCCTGGGGTTGTCAGGATCCAGCTCTACATCGTAGGTATCCTCAATGTATTTTGCGGTCATATTCCAACCACCGGCCATCAATGCCTGGTCGATCTTAATCCTGTTTTCGGGTTTAACTACTGTTTTTTCGACCAGCTCCACATAATGCCCTTCAGGGATGTCGTACCCTATATTTCGCATCACCGGAATAAAATCATCGCTTATCCAGTCCTGCACGTCCATAATGTCGGCATCGGTGTAATCCTGATAGATCTCCAGGTGAACATCGGCCTGGCTTTTGCTCGAGCCATCGTCCATGGTCATTGTCTGACCTAAAATTCCCTTTGAAATTTCTTTGTTGATAATGCTGATTTTTTCAGCAAAAACTTTAAAGGAATCGGTTTTTTGATTTTCTTTAATCTCGATGTCAACCTGTTTGTCGAAAATAGCATAGGCAGCTGTTCCCATTGTTTCGAGCCACGATTGCAGTTCGTTTTTATGCTTATCGGTATTGATAGCCGTGCGGGCAATACGAATAGGAACGCCGAATATTTGTTCAAACTCGTCCCAGCTGGCCCAGGAGTGGCGTTTAAAAATTGTCATGGGTGCAATACGCTCGAGTATGCCAATTGCATCCTCGTTGAGCTGGATATAAATCAAGTTATTGCTAAACAATCTGTAATCAATTGATTCGCCCATTGGCTGATAAGCATCTTTAAGTAGCAGATACTTTTCAGGAATCACATTTTCGCGGTTGATGTTGATGAATCCGCTGATGTTACCCGGGCTGTAATCCTGAATGAACACCATTGAATAGCCAAAAAACTTACTTTCGATAGCTTTACGGATCAATTGCCTGAACCAGCGTTTTTGTACCCAGGCTGATCTTTCATCATCGCGCTGGCCGCTTTTATCTTTAAACACAAATTCTTTGTTGATGATGCGCAATATCCTGCTTTCGATGGCTCCGCGCAGGTGATTGTCGAGCATGGCATCTTTGTAGAGCTGTTGAATGGGATAAGTGACCGGGTTGAAGGGATCGTACCTGGTTAATCGTGCATTTTGCCAATCGGTTACTTCCTTCCGGTATAACGACTCATACAAATGGAAATAGTCGATTTCGAGTTTATCGGTTCCTCTTGTATCTGTAATTGGCGGCTGCTTGCCTTTTCGGATGCCCTGATTGTTGGCTGCCAGCTGCAAAGGATATTGACGTCTTTTTTTCATGGGGGTAGAAATTTAATAAGCTGAATTATATTTAGTGTTTCCTCCAAATCTGATGTCGCCGGTAGTTCCTTCGCCATCAGTTTCAACAGGAGGTTTTGGTGGTAGGGTACGGTCGCCCAGTTCTCCGGTATAAACCTTTTCGAGCCAGTCCATAGCCTCGGCATAACGGCGGGCTGCCACATCGTTTGTGCTGCGGGTGTGACGTTCGTAAATTTCATAAATTACGATGTCCTTCAGGCGTTTTACAATGCTTTTTTTACGATCATCGCCCTGTTGATCAAAAATGCTGTCGGTATCGTAAAATCGGCTCATAAAGCCCTTCATCTTATCAATGCTTTCAGCAATGATGTCAGCAACGATGGTGTCGTCAAGATTGATAATAATATCAACGATCTCAAGGTCGCTTACTGTTTTTAATTCATCTTTGGTTAAAAATGCCATTTCATTTAGATTTAAAGTGAAATTTAATAGCCTTTAAGTTTACGTTTGCCAATCACCGGTTTATTGCTTTCATCATCATTTGTGGCATCAATTAAATACTCCTGTGCCTTGATGATAGCATCTGTAAGTGCATCCGGGAAGTCAACCGGGTATTTTCCTCCTTTTTCAAAGTTCAACATTTGAGCCTTTGCTTCCTCCCAATCCGGATTCTCAAGTAATTCCTCTGAAAAATCGAGTAGTCCGGTTATCAAAACACTCACCAGCGTTGTATCAATTTTGATGAACTTATCCACCGTGCTTTTTTGCGGGATAGGCACATTGTACGATTTATGCTTTTTGGCTGCCCTGTATAACACTGGTTCGTATATTGCTTCCTGAGCAACTGAGGCATCGTAATAAAACAGCATTGAGCTATTTAGTTTTACTGTTTTTTTAGCCTGGGTATAATGATAGTCCAGAGCCGTATCGATATCGGCAGTTTGCCGGCAAAAAACATCAAGAACAGTCATATGCATCCCTTGTATCCCAAGCGTAGCCATTGCCTTGTAGCAAGCAGCATCAGAATAGGCAAAGTCCCAGTTGCCAACTATAACCAAGTACTGATCATAAGCCTTTGGCTTCACCATGCGAATCATATGCTTTTTGATGCGCTTACCTACATTGATAGGTGTGTTGTAAAATTCGCCGCTCAACACTTCTTTGTCGTGTTGGTATTGTTGTTTTTTGCGCAGGCAGGCAAGGTGCGAATAACGTTCAGGCCATGAAGGATTCCATTCGCCAATATTTTCGACCCGTATCTGGTCGTAATACTTATCTGTAAGGTTTATCAGGTAGAGCTTTGCAAAATCTTTATCAATAATTTGATTTTGTTTTGTATCTATGTTCCTGATGTCGAAACCCTTTTTTTCGAGCAGGGTATGAATAAACCCTTTTTCAACAAAGTAATTGTTATTTATGATAGTTCGCTCCGACTTGGTTGAGAAAGCTCCCTGGATGTCGCCGGTAACCTTATCAGCATACTCTTGAACCAGGCGTTTGTTCATTGCCTTTTTTTTATCCTCAACATCGTCAATAGAGGCATATTCGAGCCTAACGCCGTTTTGGCGAAGCCCGCGAAATGGTTGGTCGATACCTAAAGCCATAAAGGTGCAGCGATCAACCGTTTCAAACTGGCCGTCAGCCCAGTTGCCATAGCTTTTTTGTAGCCCAAAGTCTTTAATGATGCGATTGTTAGCTTCAAACTGCACCTGCAGATCCTGCAGCAACATGGCCGCCCTAACTTCATTGGCTCCTACGGTTAGGAAAAACTTAGCCTTATCACTTTGTTTGAGCGCAAAGGGATAGCCCATATTGGCATGAGTTGACTTAGCTCCGCCCCGAAATATTAAATTAAAAAGTGTAAGGAATGCATCGTTATACAAATCGCGATACACAGCGTTATGAAACCAGGCACATTCGCTATCGGCCATTGGTATTGGAGTGCCAACACCGAAGTAGTACGAAAACATTTGTCCATAGTTTTCGGGCTTAATGAGCATCGTAACACGTGCCTCCTGCTCCTCTGGCGTTTCCTCACGGATAGATTCGATAGTAGCTCTATTAATGAATAAACTGCGTTCGCGAAACCGCTCAAGTAAATCTTTGTATTCTCGTTTTGTCATGATCCACCGGTATAATAAAATGATATACGCTTCAGGTCGTCAACAGTAAAGTGCTTTGGGAATTTACCCTTGCGTTTGTTTTCCTTAAACCATTTGCGCGATACAATTCTGATACGGCCATTGAGCCGCACAACAAACATTTGAGACTTTTCTGAACGTCTCAGCTTTTCAGCTTTACGCTTAAGGCGTGTAATGTACCAGCCTACTATCAGCTGCTTGTATTCAACTAAAAGGTCGTTAAGTTTACTCATCACCCAGTACTTCTTTTGTTAATCGTGTCAATACCTTATCCATCCTGCCCCTTAAACTTCTAAGCTCTACAAGCAGTTTTTCTTTATCTGCCGGTTTCTTTGATTTCTGAAGGTCGGTCATAAATTCCTCACTCAGTAATTCAAAAGCTTCGTACATGTACGATAAAACCTGCTTTTTGCTGCTAAACTTTTCAAAAGCGTTAGCATACTTCACAGCCTGGTCAGCTGATATACGCGGTTCTTTTCCATCCAGCACTTCGGCATAGCTTTCCAGGATTGAATTCCTGATTTCAGAAAGCGCGATAACCTGGCTTTTTTTCTTTTTTTCGAACTCGTAATCGCGGATCCATTTTTCAACAGTTCGCTCACTCACATCCGACATGATATCGGATATTGTTTTAGCATCAAAGCCTTTGCAATACATGCGGCTTGCCTGCTCAATTTTTTGGTCTCTATCAGCTTTTGAAAATCGCGCCATGGGATTAATTATTAGAATGCAAAAATGTAAACTAACAAGGCCAGAAAAAAAAATCACTGTCAAAATGGCACATCTTTTTTGAATAATTGAATCAGGTATTTTCCTTTGCAGCCTAAACAAACATTTAAACCGTTTTTGAAAAGTGCAGTATAATGACAGAAAAAAGAAAATTACCAGATACGCTTGAGCATGATTTTATCATATGCGATGAAAGCGTAAATCGCTATGGGTGGCGGCTATTGGTTGGCGGCATTGATTTGACCGGCTTCACTAAAAATCCAGTGCTTATTATGCAGCATAATACCTTTACGGTATCAATAGGCCGCTGGAAAAATCTGCGCATTGAAAATGGCGAGCTCAAGGGCACGGCTGAGTTTGACAGAAACGATGATGACGCTGTGAAGCTGTATTGGAAATATAAGGATGGCTATATGAGTGCCGTGAGCCTTAATGTGATCCCAATTGAAGAAAGCAAAGACAAAGCCTTGCTGCTTCCAGGTCAAAAATACCCAACACTTACCAAAAGCGAAATGATTGAAATCAGCCTGGTTACCATACCAGGACAAAAAAATGCTGTAAGGCTATCAACGCCGGAAGGCAGTGAGTATAAACTTCATTTAATAACTAATAATCAGATGGAAAAAAATGAACAAACTGTTGAGCAACTAAAAAAGGACTTGGATGCTCAAAGGCGTTTAAATGCCGAAAACATTGTAATGAGACACAAAGAAAGGGGTGTGGTTCAGGATGGAGAAATTGAATCCTTGAAGACACTGGCCTTTAACGATTACGAAACCGTGAGCAAAATGCTTGATGCTCGTCAAAAACCTGCCGCGCAAAATGAAAATGCTGATGAAACACCGGAAGCAAAGGCAAAAGCACTTGTAGCCCTTCACCTGGGCCGCAATGCAATTTTGCCTTCGGAAGTGCCATTCTACGAAAATGCAGCCAAGCTGGATTTCGATGGCACAAAAGCACAGCTGGAAGCAAAAAAAGGCGTTCGCGACATTGATTCGTTTGTGCAGGGTATGAATTCAAACGGTCAGCAAAAAAGCGATGACGAGCGCAAATCATGGGGCTATTACGATTATTTCAAAAAAGACCCTGAGGCACTTCAACTCATGGAGAAAAACGATCCGGATCGGTACAAAAAACTTGTTGCCGACTTTGAGTCGAGCACAAAAAAGAGTGGCCTGGTAGGCTAGTAAACAAAGTAGTAACAATTAATTATTTAACAATGAAAAATGTTTTAAGATTTTTTAGTTTTATGATGATGCTGGCCATAGTTGGCATCAGCGTGCTTACCGGGCATGATGCAGTTGCGATGGTAGCTGCAGCTCCGGTAGTGCTCGACACACAAAAAATGGTGTTTCTTACCTCTCTAAAGGAGGAGTATAATGCCATTGACACCTGGTTGACCAACGCAGAAGATTTGAGTTCGTTTGTGAAAGACGGACAAACGCTGGTTTTCCCGGAAGCCGGTGCGGATCCTGCAGTGTATAAAAACAGGGTAACTGACATTGATAACGTTGAACCTACAGAAACAACACATGAAGTTCCGCTGGACGTTTATGATAGTCAGAATTACAAGTTAAGAAATATTTATCTGCACGCCTTACCGTTCGATAAAGTTCAATACTACACACGAAAGTCGGCTGATGCTATTGTTCGCCAGGAAGTTGAAGATGCAGCTCATGCTTTTGCTGCAGATGCAGCTGGCAACAAAAAAATAGTAATTGGCTCCTCCGGAAATGCCCGCAATGGCTTTAAGATGCTTACACTTGACGATGTTGTAAACTTTGCCAGGGCAGCTGATAATTATCAGTTTCCGGATAAAGGTCGCAACATTGTTTTGCCTTCAGATATGTGGTGGGATTTAGTGAATAACAACAGCATTTTGAAGGGGCAGCTTGAGCGAACTCCTCATACCGGGATAATTGAACCTAAGCTGGTTGAATATTACGGTATCAAGATTCACAAGTCAATTCAGGCTATCAATGTTGGGTATGATTTGGTTGAATCTGAAAAAGCAGCTCAGGGCACTGTAATAACAGGCGATATTGTCCCGGCAGCATTTTTCTTCCTGAACAGCGAAGTGTTCAGAGCTGATGGTATGTTTGAGATGTTCCGCAAGGTGAAGTCGGAAAATACCGAAGGTCGTGCCGAAGAGTTCGGATTCCAACATCGCTTTAAAGCTGACCACCAAATGTCGGCTAAACGCTACAGCGGACTGATATATTTAAGCAAGGTTTAGAGTTTTTTTGTGTGCATGGTTAGTGATAACCCGGGGGCGCAAGCCCCTGGGTTTGTTTAAAACAAAAAAATGAAAAGATCAGTAATATACAAGGCAATTCGTGACAAAGCTAAGTTGGAACTCGGTAGCTTGAAGTTTATCGATCTGCAAAAAGGTCAGATGAATAACCAACGTCAAAACTACCCGGTTCCACTGCCTGCCTTGTTTGTCGAAATTGGCAATTTTTCATTTACTAATCAACTGCATAATGCACAAAAGGGTGCCGGAACTATTTCATTTTATCTGTATGTAAACAATAATGCTGATAGTTTTTCCGGAGCCGAAAATGAAGACCACAGCATCGAACTGCTTGATCATTTTGATACGCTCTTTGAGACATTCCAGGATATGGCAATCGAAAATTGTACGCCATTGATCCGTACTACCGAATTTAAACCGCAATATGGTAAAGGTTTTATCATGTTCCAGGTTGATTTTACTACCGTTGTAGATGATGCTCAAGATCAGAATAACGCCACAACACCTAAACCAAGCCCTGATTTAAACCCTAAATACAAATTTGAATGAAAGCTTCCAAAAAATGTTTTGACTTGATAAAACACTTCGAAAGCCTGCACGATGGCGACTTAAGCAGGATTGGTTTACAACCTAAAATGTGCCCGGCAGGATATTGGACGGAAGGTTATGGAGCTTTGGTTCTGGATGCCGCTGGCCGCAAAATAAAAGGGCAGGCAAACAAAGAAAAGGCTTACCAGCACAGCAAAATTAAAACCATAGCACAAGCCGAAATTGCTTTAGCTGCTGATGTGAAGTTGCGCGAAAGCATGATTAACGGCTTAAAACTTAGCCTTACTCAAGGACAATTTGATGCGCTCGTATCATTTGTTTACAACCTGGGATTAGGCAATTTACAATCAAGCACACTTTTAAAGATCATAAAAAAAACACCCAACAGCCCACTTATCAGAAGCGAGTTTATGAAGTGGAAATATGCTGACGGACGTGTTCAGAGAGGCCTTGTATTGCGCCGTAAGGCCGAGGCAGATTTGTATTATTCGTAAAAAGTAAAAGGCATGAATGTACTCGAAATTGTATCGCTTGTATTGAATCTGGTGTTTGGTACCGGATTTATCGTAACACTGGTTACTTTGAAGTCGGCCAGATCAGAAGCGGATGCTAAAGCTAAGTTAGCTGTTAGCGAATACAAAACAAATGAAATTCAAAATGTTGAATCAGCAATTAAGATATGGCGACAAATGGCCGAGCAAATGTCTGATAAATACGATGAAGTAATTCATGAGCTTGACAAGCTTCGAAAAGAAGTGAACAGGCTTAATCGTATCAACACGCGAATTATGAAGCTGCTTGATAAGATAACGCCTGATAATATGGAGACTATTGTAGAACAAATTAAAGAGGAGATCAAAAATGAAAGCAAAGATGAGCTTCATATTTCTCATAATAATTAGTTTGTCGAGTTGTAAAACAACTGAGCGGACGATTGACCACAAGCAGGATACTATTGTTGAAAAAAACGATAGCATTTCAGAACGCACAGAGCGTGATGTTATCCCTTTCTTTGTTCCGGCATCCCTGGCTCAGTTGAATTTAAGCAAATCTGCGCTTGATAAACTTCCGCCTGGTGCAATGTATCAATCACGTAGCGATAACGCAACAGCTACTGTAACTCGTATTGATAGCGTATTTATTTTTAAAGCCAACTGCGACAGCCTGACTATATTAACCGAAAGCCTTCGCACCGAGGTATTTCATTTAAAAGGTGAAAACATAGTGCTTAAAGAACATTTAAGCCAACAAGACATAAAAGTAATCAATGAACCAACGTCCTGGCAATGGTTCCAGATTCATGGGTTCAGAGTATTAGTAATCATAAACTTAATCATACTGTTATGGCAAAAAAGAAAACTGCTGTTCCTGTAGTAAAACAGGCTACACAACAAAAAACCGCACAAGCTCCGGACGAAACAAAAGCTCCTGAAGCTGAAGTTGAAAATACCCAAGCTCCGGACGAAATAAAAGCTCCTGAAGCTGAAGTTGAAAATACCCAAGCTCCGGACGAAACAAAAGCTCCTGAAGCTGAAGTTGAAAATACCCAAGCTCCGGACGAAACAAAAGCTCCTGAAGCTGAAACTAAAACTGAGCTTGAAAAGGAAGCCGAAAAATTGATGCAGGATTTAGGCATTAAGGAGATATACCGTTGCCCCGTGAAAGGGTATTGGTTCACGCGCAGCGACTATGCCAGTGAGCATGAAAAGAAAGTTAAACAAAGTGTACAAACCTTTAATCTTTAAAAGATGTCACTACCTAATGTTACAATTGAATTAGTCCGTAACGGACTCGGCCTCGTTGCCGTAACAAACGACAACACATGCGGCCTTGTGCTTACCGGTGTAGCTGTAGCTGACAAACTCGAGTTGGGCAAAGCATATGCCATTTACAGTACCGATGGAGCTAAAGAGCTAGGCATTGAAGCTACGGGCGACAATGCTTCTGCTTACCGGCATATTTCAGAGTTTTACTCAACCGCCGGTACAGGCGCAAAACTCTGGATTATTATGGTTGCAGCTACTGTTAAGCTATCCGAAATGGTAGATGTAGAAGTTGCTACCTCAGCTGCAAGGGTATTGCTAAATGCTGCCCAGGGCGAAATCGCTGTGTTAGCAATATCGGCACAAGCCGATGCTGAAACAACTGTTGACGGCCTGGATAGCGAAGTATATACAGCCATGCTAAAAGCACAGGCATTAGCAGAGGACTTTCTTGCTAAAATTATGCCTGCAGTAATCCTTATTGAAGGAAGAGGTATGACCTCGGCAGATGAACTGCGCGACCTGGGAACAGAAGACAAGTATCGCACTGCTATTGTGCTGGCCAGTACTAAAAATGACGGAAGTGCATCAGTTGGTTTGGTGCTTGGACAAATTGCCGCACTGCCGGTGCAACGCAAGATTAGCCGCGTTAAGAACGGAAGCTTACCCATTGAATATGGCTATTTGACAGATGGCGAAGCTGTGGCAGATCGTGAAGATCTGGCAACCATACACGGCAAACGCTTTATTATCCTGCGAAATTTCCCAAACAGGAGCGGATACTTCTTTAATGGCGATTTTACGGCCACAGCAGCCACTGACGATCTTAATTTGATTGCCAGGGTGCGAACCATCGACAAAGCCTTGAAAATCGCTTACAACACCTATGTAGAGGAGATTGATGACGATGTTGATGTGAATGAGGATGGCACCTTAAATCGTGCTGTTGCGGCTTACCTGAAGCAGAAAATAGAAAATCAGATCAATAACGTAATGGCCGGAGAGATTTCGAGCTTTACGGCAACAATTGACACTTCTATTGACATTGTTTCGGGCAATGATCAGAAGATCTATCTGGACATTATTCCAAAAGGCTACCTGAGTAATATCCGTGTGGTTCTGGGCTTTAAAAACGAGTAGTAACAATTAAAAATTTACAGATATGGCTTATAGTTGGTCAGAATACAGAGTTTATATGGGTGGTCGCTTTGTTACAGGCGTTCGGGGTTTTAAATACAAAACATCGCGCGAGATTGAGGCAATTTATGCCGAAGGTGACGAAGCTGTTGATGTGGGTTATGGAAACAAAACCTATACATCTGAAATAAAGCTGCTGCAAAACGAATTGGAAGCAATTATTGCAGCTGCACCCGGCAGAGACCCACACAGGGTCAAGTTTACAATGGTACACTCCTACACCCCTAAAAATGGCCCCGGCAGGATCATTACCGATGTGTGCGAGGATTGTCATTTCATGGAGATTGAGAAAGCAATGGAACAGGGAGCAAAATTCATGGAAATAACTATTCCGGTATTTACAAAAAAAATCAAGTACGACACCACTAATCCCTTTTAGATTATGAAAGAAGTAATTAAACTTATTGGTGAAGTTTCCACTGAGCAAATTGAAAAATGGAAGGCTAAATATGGCAAGGTACATGGCGTGGTGGTTGATGGCCACATAGCTTATGTGCGCAAACCCGACCGTGCAACCGTGAGCTATGCCCTTAGCCAGCTTTCATTCCGTATGTCAACCGAAAAAGGTTCCGATGATGGCCAAAGCCTCGAAATGAACATGGGCAAGCTATTGAAGCAGGGCGAGGCTGTGATGACCAATTGCTGGCTGGGCGGATCGGAGGAAATAAAAGCTGAAGCCGAGCTTTGGACAGCTGCCTGCATGAAAGCCGGTGAGCTGATCGAAATGAAGGAGGCCGAGCTAAAAAACTTCTGAGCGAGGCTTCCGAAGCCCGGGTAGAAGACAACTGGATCGGTTTGATAACCACTACGGTTGAATACTACCTGGGCTATGAGGTCTCGCATTTGAGCGACCAGGAGTTGTTTGCAAAATACTTTCAGTTAAATCACATACGCAGCTTAGAGGCAAAATCAAACGGGTTATGAGTTCAGGTGTTGAATATCTATTAAGGGCACGCGACATGCTTAGCGGCACACTACAAAATGCCGCCAGGCAGGCGCAGGCCATGCAGGGAAGTGTAAACAACATTAATAGGTCATTTGACCAGGCCGGTAAGGCATCCGGCAAGTTTTCCGCAACTGCAAGTAGCGGCACATCGCAAATAAGCGGCAAAATACAACGCCTCAATGATCATTTGATTGATTTAAAGAACCGCCAAATACGGGCATTTGATGATAAATCCATAGCACGATATAATTCGTATATCAGGAAAACGCAGGTTGAGCTTAGGAGGCTTAATAACCTTCCTCCGGCTTCATTTATGCAACGAATGAGAAGTCTCCCTGGAAGGCTGGGAATGATTGGGGCTGGTTTTGGAATTGCCTTTGCTGTGCAAAATGTATTTCAGTTCGGTAAGAGTATCGTAACAGCTACTGCAGATGTTGAAAAGTATAAACTGACACTTGAGAATATGCTTGGCAGCAAAGATGCAGCTGATGCGCGTATGAAAGAGTATTTGAAAATTGCTGCTAAAACTCCTTTTGAAATTAACGATGTTGTTGAGCTCGGTAATGGGTTACAAGCACTTGGCCGTTATTCAAAGTCTAATGTAATGATGCTTGGTGATTTGGCTGCTGCAGCTGACAAACCATTGGATCAAGTGCGCGGAGCTTATGCAAAATTAGCTTCAGGACAAAAAGGAATTGCTGTTGACATGTTTCGGGATTTACTCATAACCACTGACGATTGGGTAAAAGCAACCGGTAAAGGAGTCTCAAAAAGCGGTGAGCTTATGGCTACTACCGAAGAAATGCTGGCAGCTTTACCCCGCATTATGAATGCCAAAAATTTTGAAGGCATGATGGATAAGCTGGCAGAAGGTATATGGGGCAGACTTAGTAATATCAAGGACACGCTTTATCTATTTATAGTTGGTTTGGGCGAAAGGCTTAAACCATTGATTGATGCAGCAATTACCCTGCTATCAAAAGCATCAGACGGATTAGTAGGTTTATTAGATTTTCTGGATGATAACAAAGAAACACTAATTGCTATTACAACTGGTATAGGAGCTGCTATTACAGTTTGGGGTGCATACAGGACAGCTTTATTTTTAACATCGGCAACTACATACTCAACCATTATCCCTGCGATTAAAGCGATTGGAATTGCGATATATAACATTCCGATGCTTGGATGGATTTTTGCAATAATAGGAGCTTTGATTGCGCTTGGCACGTATTTTTATCGAACCAGTGAAACATTTAGAGGCGTGTTAATGGGAATGGGGGAAGCTGCCATGGTAATATTTGGAGAGCTTGGTGAATTTATGTTAGAAGTTTTAGGCGGAGTTTGGGACTTAATAAAAGCAGTTTTCAATCCAGCAAACTGGTTTGATGGTCAGGATCAAACTGGTGCAGCACTTGACCGCATTAAAAATGCCGCTTCCAAATATGGAAAGGCTATATCACAAGGATATGAGGCAGGTAAAAAGGCTGGTGTTGCTACATTCAAAAAGGAGAAGACGGAAGAAGCAGAAGAGAACAATCCTGAAGAAGTTAATGCTAAGAATGGCAATGAGGTTAACGAAAGCCTTCAAAGCATCACTTCCGGAGGGGCAAAGCAAACACATATAAACATTAATTTGAACAAAGAAATGGTCGGCCAGATCACAATAAATCCAACCACCATGCAAGAAGGCGTAAGTGATATCAAAAACATGATAATGGAGACATTGGCGCAAGTGCTTAATGGTGCAAACCGCATAGCTTTAGACTAATGGAATACACTTTTAAACATAATCTAGGCGATATATTTCAAAGCATTTGGGGATACACTGCTTTGCCCGTTTTTCTTAGCAATGCTGATGTTATCAGAAACGAGGAGTCGTTTAATTTTAATGCTGAGTCATTGCGCAGAGAGGTAAACCTAAACGGTGTGCCTTTTTACGCAAAAAACAACAACGGCAACGAGGTGTTTATGCCTATTTGGTTGATTAAAGAAGATGGTTCAAAGCTCTTATTATCAAATACGGTTAGCGATATGACTAGCCAAAAAAACATCGTAGAAACACCGCTTGTTAACCGTAAAGGCACGGTTAAAGAAGAAATATCAGTAAGCGACTGGGTGATTAATGTAAAGGGAATAATTGTTTCTGCTGATGTAAATTACCCGGATGCGCAAGTGCAGGAGCTAAACGAGCTCTACGATCTTGGCACTGCCCTGGGCATACAAAACGCACGCACCTCTCTTGTTCTGGACGGCGATGAAATGGTAGTAATTAAAAATCTAAAGCTTCGGGAAATAAAAGGCGTAAAAAACATTCAGGCATTCGAGATGCAGCTGATTAGCGATTTGAATTTTGAATTAATCATTGAATAATGTACGTACAGCTCAAAGGGCATATAGAGATTCTACGTCAGGACGGCAAAAAACTGACTTTTGACGCGTTTAACTATGTCGAGTGCGAGCACGACATTTTCAAGATAAATTCGTCTGCAATTGTGCGCATTCCCACATCAGCACGCCTTACACTCAAGGGAGAAAAAGCAACAGAAAGTGTGCAAACAGCGAAACAATTTAGCCGGGGCGACAAAATAAAAATACAGCTGGGCTATGGCAATGATTTGAGAGACGAATTTGAAGGCTTTATTTACCGCATAAATTATAAACGCCCACTCGAAATTGAGTGCGAAGGCTACGAGTTTTTGTTAAGAGCGCCTATCGCGACAAAAACATGGAAAAACACAACGCTGTTGGATGTGCTTAACTATCTGACTGAAGGGCTTGATATTGTTTTAAACGAAAACATCCCAGACATGGGATTTGATAAGTTCATAATACCAGCAAACATCAACCGGCTTGAAGCTTTACAGCAGTTGAAGGAAAGTTATGGCATCACCATTTTTTTTCAGAAAAATGAGCTTTATGCAGGCCTTGCTTATTCAATTGACAATGGTACTGTGAAGTACGAAATAGGCACAAACACCGTCAAGGATGATAAGCTCAAATACCGTAATGCTGATGACGTACGCTTAAAAATAAAGGCAGTATGGATTAAGCCTGATAACACCAAAGTTGAGGCTGAGGTAGGAGATCCTGAAGGCAGCCAGCGTACACTGTTCTTTTACAATGTATCCAACCTGGAAGAGCTAAAAACCCGCGCTCAGGAGGAGATAGTAAAATACAAATACTCAGGCTACGAGGGCAAAATCACCACATTTTTACAACCATTTGCCAAACCCGGCATGAAGGCAGAGCTCTCAGATCCTCAATATGACGAACGCAAAGGCACCTACTATATTAGCAAATCGAAAGTAACGGCAGGCAGATCCGGAGGTAGAAGAATCATTGATATAACTATAAAACTATGAGTTTACCAGAAACGAAAATACTTCAGGCAATTAAAGCACTGGGCAAAGGCAACGAAAAAACCTTTGTAGCTGTAGTTGAGGACAACTATCCGGATAAGGATATAGTTGATGTTCGCGACCTCTCAGGAACGATGTACATTGATGTGCGCAAGCGTGCAGCTGTTGGAAAACCCGCGGCTGGTATACTTATAACACCCACAAACGGCTCAAGCGTGTTGGTAAGCCGCATCGGTGATAGCGATGAGCTATTTATTGCCATGTTCTCAGAAATTGAAAGCATTAAAATAGACGGTGGCGAGAATGCAGGAATGGTGAAAGTGATCGAGTTGACAAAGCGTTTAAATGCAATTGAAAAGTCAATTAATGACTTAAAAAACGTGCTAAAATCATGGACACCACCAGCTGCTCCTGACGGCGGCGCAGCTCTAAAAGCATTGTCCGCATCCTGGTCAAACACACAGCTTGAGGAAACGCAACGATCAGCACTCGAAAACGAAAAAATTAAACACTAATCGCCATGACAGATATTTTGTTAGATGAAAATATGGACGTGCAGGTAAAAGATGGTGATTTTATTTTGGGGTTATCACTCGAGCAAAATCAAAAGATAATCATCATGGCCGAAAAAGGTGAAATAAGATCATCGCCGGATCTGGGTGTTGGAGTAAATTCCTTCTTGGACGATGATGAACCTGATGAGCTGTTACGTGAGATACGCAAAAATCTGCGTGCAGATGGGCAAAAGGTGAGTTATTGTGCATTAGTGAATGGTGAAATAGTAGTAAAGGTTAAATAACTTAACACAATGAAAGTAAAAACCATATTCGTAAAGCCTTTCCAATCCCTCATCGACATCGCTATACAGGAGTATAAAACCGTGCGTGGCGTGTACACACTGCTTGCCTACAACCAGGATAAACTACACAGCATAACGCAGGATCTGGAACCCGGCATGGTGCTCGAGGTGCATCCTATTGTAACCGACTGGCGCGGCCTTATCAAATCGCCAGTCCGGATGCAGTTCTATGAATCGGAGTGGATGGATGCTGTTTGCGTGCAGATCATTGCAGGTGCGTTCAGCTCGATGTGGAGCGGAGTGGTTTGCAGGCAGCAACTACCGGCAAACTTTACAAGCGCCTGGAGCGGGAATGTATGTGTGCAGGCAGCAGACAGCTACAGCCACAGCTGGCAAAATACAGTGTGTGTTTCAAGGCTCGATTTCCAGTTTAGCATACAATGGTCAACAAACGTATGTGTGCAAACTATAGCCAATCTTTTTTCGGCGCTATGGGTTGGCAATGTATGTGTGCAAACACCGGCAGATGTTTACAGCTCGAGCTGGAATAACAATATATGCGTGCAGGAACCGGCAGCTGCCTTTAGCTATTTCTGGGGCGTTAATGTATGCGTGCAAGAACCGGCTGAC
>Ga0100391_1002847_pt1 | contig 18064 bp, 16 predicted proteins | sample CryGeymeta201515_FD_81541 | JGI IMG/M metagenome (GOLD analysis project Ga0100391, IMG submission 81541) | Groundwater microbial communities from Crystal Geyser aquifers in Utah, USA - Crystal Geyser metaG 2015-15 | ecosystem: Environmental > Aquatic > Deep subsurface > Groundwater | place: USA...
GGATTGTGTAAGACAAATTAATTTGGTAGTTAACAAAAATTGTGTAAGTTTACGTCATAGGGTTATGGGACGCGTAATTACACAATGTTGGACAATTTACGCAATCAAGGCGGTTCTGATGTTCCCCTTTGCTTGCTTGCCCACCCACCCATCCACCCATCCACCCATCCAGCCACCAGCACCTACTAGTACTACTAAGCAATTTTATACAAATGTGAATTAGTTTACCACACATCTGAGCAAATTCAAATGCACAAATTAAGTTCTTACTACTAAAATGCCTCCTCAGCAGCAGCTGGCTGGTGTGGTCTGGTGTTAAATAGTAAGAACAATGCTAGCTTCTTAAAAGTGCATCTTGACCATTTTGTTATTTTAATGATACAGATTGTTATTTTAATGATACAAATGCAAATAAGTTTGTTACTACACATCTAAACAAGAAATTCAAATTCAATTAAACTGGCTCAGGAGATACCTGTTAAGCAAATACCACAAGTGGTAGCTTAAAACTGCTTGGGGGCCATTTCTTTATTTTAAATTGAATAAAAATTATCTAGTGTTAAATGCATGCCAAATAAGTTGACAGCACATTTTTCAAACTGTACTAGCACTACTACAAGCATTGTTTGAATTAATTTTAAAAAGTGGTTGAGCAGCTACTACTTGTTAAATACTAGTTCAAAAGTGATGGGCCATTTTATCTTGATTCGAATACTAGTATTTGAGACAAATTAAAATAAAGTGGTTCAGCAGCTAGTACCTGCTGCTGGTTCAGCAGCTAGTACTTCTTGCTGCTGTTAAATACTGGCTTAAAACTGCTGGACCATTCTTTCTTGCTTGTTTATTTTAATTGACAGCCAATGGTGGGCCATTATGTGTTAGCTAATAAAATTGCACGACTGAGGAGATGGTAATTAGTAGATTACATGCTGTTAAAAATAAGTGTTCATACTAATACTACATGTCGTGCGGGGCCCAACAAATGCCATAAACTGGATCAACCTCCAGGGAATTTTTTTCAACATAGGGACTGGTTTGGTATTAATAAATTATTATGTTGTGATCTTTTGTATGTGTTATCACCATTCCCGGGATATGGAAAAATCCCGGGGTTGTGTATCCAATTTTCGGGCTTGTTTGACGATTTACTGATCACCAATTTTCCCCCATCCCGGGGCAGTTTTGGAAATCCCGGGGTTGGGATATCCCTGGAAGAGATGGTACTATCTACTTTAGAGTAGTGTGTGAGGAGGCATACTCCAGTTTTCAATTAGGAGAGTTTAGAAAAATATTTAGGAGAGTTTTAAGAGAGTTTAATTAGGAGATTTTCTGAGACATTATGCAATTAGGAGAGTTTTTTTCTCAATTAGGAGAGTTTTTTTTCTCAATTAGGAGAGTTTTATTTTGTTAAGCTAGATATTAACTAGAGGAATTAGGAGATTTTATTTTTCATTTAGGAGAGTTTTTTTCTAATTAGGAGAGTTTAGTCAACAGTACTAGTAGGAGCGTTTCACCATAATTAGGAGAATTTTAGGAGATTTATGAAAAAGAAATAGGAGACTTTTAAAAGTCTCCTAATTAGGAGATTTTCAATTAAAGCTCCTTACTACCTGTTCTTCCTGGATTGGTGATAACATATGGCTTCATACTGCATCAGCTGTGTCTCAGGATTCTTGTGCAGATGTGCGTGCTGTTAAAAAAGGAAATTCGTACCAGGGTATTCCCTTCGCATCATAACAAAAAAAAGGCAACAGCTAGAGCTACTGTAGAGTAAGTTCATAATTCTCCTCATGTCTTCGATCGTACCAGTACAAATCAAACCAAATCAAATCAAATCAAAACAAAGTCAACGTAACAAACGACAATACAAAAACCATGAGTAGTAGTGTCAAATTGAACCCTACTGTCAAGAAACGCGACGAGAAAAGTCGTCGTTTAGCAGCCAAGCGACTTGCCAAAGCAGAGGCAAATTTTACTGCGGAAGCAAAAGAAGCTGTCATGAATCTAGCGGAACTCTTTGCCCGAGGTTGGAAGGGCAACAAGTTTTCCGTATCAGAAATTGTAGCATCATCGTATGATGTTGGTTCGGTAAGCTCGAGAGATTCCAAAGATGTAACGACAATAGCAGCAGCAGCTGCAGCTGCAGCTGCAGCAGCTGCTTCTGGTTCTGGCCATCGTAATGGCAACGGCTTGGAGTGGGATACGTCCAGGGGGTTACAACAAGATCGTTACGAAAGAGATGATTGCAGTGCATGTTTCCGCGACGATGTATCCGATTTTGATATAACGACCATTACAGACGAAGGCGGTTTTGCCAATGCAGGTAGCAGCAGCAGCAGCTCCAAAGGTCAAACGAAGCGGAAAGGGGACGGCAAGAAGAAGAAAAATAAGAGGAAAAGGTCGCTGGAATGTTTGTCAAAATAGCTGACAGCCGAAGCTTGGATGTGTGGAGTCTGTGGTAAAGCCTTTTCGTCCCTGAATGCAGCCAATAAACATGAAGATCAACACATTCGAGAAGTTGTTCGGGGTTTGGGATGGCGTGCTGGTGGTGCTGGTGGCGTCAACCAGTATTCCAATACTGATTATCGACAAGACCGAAAGACCTTTGGTTTTCACCACGATATTGACGTGAATTCTGTTGGTCGAATGGACATGGGTGAAGCTTCAGCGGATCCAATATTGAGCTATGGCGATGATAAAGATGAAAGTCTGCTGCTCTCCAATAATATGAAACAGGCGGTTGTGTTGGCAGATGAAGGTCTGGTCGATGTCTGCTGCAAAGCCGAAAAGTTCATTTTGACAGAAGCGGAAAAAGAAGCCGAACTGGAGTTGAAATTATTGTCCAGCGACAAGGCCTATTACGATCTTATTGCCGAACGGGCCTTGACACGACAACAGAATCCTGCCTCGCGGTTTCGCTCGGAGGGGAAAACGGTCCTCAGCAAAGTCCAGAATAAATTCGTAGACGCCTACCAGCTCATGAAGGAGGGAGATCCCCAAGGACAGTCCTCGGATCAGTATAACAAAAGGCGATCTGGTCAAGATGACAGCGGCCATATAAGTAAACACAATGAGAACACACTCTATGTTAATGTCATGGTGAGAAATTCTGTTAGCGTTGTGAACAATGAACTCGAACGTCTGGCCAGACGTCGGTGGGAGGACATTACCGCCAAAAGTGAAAAAGGCAATAAATTTGAGCGCTTCCGTGCTATTGCACACGGAAACTTGGTTAAACTGGCAGGTCTTGCATTGGCCAGTGATTTTACTCCAAGGAGAATTGCTGTTCAATTATCCAACGATCTGTATAGATTGCTTAAACCAAAAATGAAACGGAGAGGCGTTACCATTGAGACGGAGATTGAGTATCGTGTTGGGCCTTATTTTGTCTTGGCCGTTAATATCACATCCATTGACTGGGGAAAGCTCATCAAGGCAACACATAAGGATGTACTATTAAGAGAGGAAAGATGGGCGACACAGAAGCAACAGAAAGCACTCGAAGATGGCAAAGGTGAACCGGTTGAGAAGGGTGGTCTGGGCAAAATTCAGACGTTCTGTGCCATGTTTCGTCATTTCTCGCGGTTGACAAAATTTGATATGATTGCAAGAGTGCTCGCGTGGCTCTATTCTTGCCATTGGATCATCTACTTGGCCTTCTGTTATTTTCACTATTACACATTTATGGGGTCCACCGTTCGCGCATTTATCATTTCCAGCGTGACAGAAGAAATTTTCTACTACGTTGAAGAAAAGGGGATGGAAATGGAGATTGAGGTTCGAAAGGCCAAGCGGCAGACCGCCTTTATGTTATCGGCCCTGAGAGAACTTAGAAGTGATGATCGAAAACTGAAAAAGAAACAACATGAATCTGAGACCGCGGAAGAGGGAGCCATTCTCGGGCCTCTCCTTGGGCCTGCTGTCAAGGCTGACAAGGAGCCTGCCTCCATTCCACCTGGCTTTGAAATGCCGGACAATTTGGAAGACGTTGGCCTTGAATTGGATCTTCCTGTTGGATTCAGGCGGTTGCGCTGGGCCATGTTGAGCTCTGGATCCGAGTTCTTAAAAGAGGCTGTTGGTAGAAAGGCGTGCAAATACGATGAGTACGTTGTTGTTTTAGGAGTTGTGCTGTGTGGCTTGCGATATCGTGATTGGGTTCTTTTCGCTTCTTAATTTCTCACCGCGTCCAACTTTGCTACTATAGTCTCACGTTTGGTTCTTGGTCCAAGCACGACGAACACATTGGATCTCCAGAACTGCCCGCCGACGTTGATCCCAGCGACTTTGTTGGCGCGGAAAAAGAGGTGAGCTACCTGATGCCCAAATCAGCTTTCGTTTCGGCTAACATGTGCTACGAGACGAATAGGATCGCCATGTACAGCGACTACTGTTTCGTTCTGAAAAAGTCGACATTAACCCCGGATGTGCCCTACGGAAAGTCTTTTGTGGCCTGGACTCAATTCGTTGTGATCAATACCGGCAATAATACCTGTCGAATGATTTGCTCTGTGGAAGCCGAGTTTCCGAACGGGCCTCCTATGGTGAGCCGACAAATCAAGTCAGGTATGCGAGCCGGAGTCGGGGAATTTTTTGTCAAGTTGGGCGAGACTATCAGCAGCTATGCATCCGAATTTCCAAAATAGGAAAGACATTGATTGTATGAGTATAAAAAGAAAAAGTATTTGAAGCTCTATTTTTTGTCATGATTAATGGTGGTTGCTGCTATGAATAACTACAGTACTGCTCGTTGTTACGTATATAGCAAATATGAGTTCATTCGTATCCAGGTCGTTTTGTAGAAGTGCCGACAAGTTGGAGATCTAACTGACGTAAATTGCAGAATAGTAGAAAATACTTTCTATTTGTCCTTCTTGGTTTCTTCTTCGGCTGCGTCTGAATCGTCGCCTTTTGTTTCCTCGTCTTCCTCCGAGTATGCCAACAACTCCTTCACTTCCCCACGCAGAAAGGCACATCCCAAAGAACTGATCAAACATGCTGGCACCAGATAAAGCAGAGCAGGTTGTGCAGCATTGAAGAAAATCATGACAGCCATGGTCGTTGACATTCCGATAATGTAAGAAATAAGCGCTGAATTGAAGTATGGTTTGGGGAAGTTCGCATGGACGTCCGTGTAGGATGTGGATACACCTGCTTGGTGTGCATCAAATCGGAGCAAAATGGCGAGGAAGAATCCCGGAATGACAATATCCCCGAGTCCCAGCAGAGCCAAATCGAGTTTTCCAGTCTCCTCGTTGGGGGTGAGAGACCGAGGAAATAGAATCTTGATGGGACCATCGAGGCTTTTGGCGACTGTCACCATAACGTCAGTCCCAAATACCCAAAAGATATCTGTCGTGCAATTTTCATGATAAGGCGTGAGGTCATTCAACTTAAGCAAATAATCAATGATTAACGAAACAAAGCCCACTGGCACAACCATGTACTATATAGTACTACCGACTACCAACTACGTACCATAAAAAAAGAGCCCGACCAGGAGAATGGCTCCAGTTTTGTAGGTTCCCAAACTGAACCTTCGAATTCCTTGCAAGCAAAAGCAAATGCCGAGAATATTGTTCAGGGTCCAATGGCGGGTCTTGAGGTAGAATCCACACAAAAGAGCAGAGGGAATGAGGACCAGAATATCGATCGTCTGAAATTCCAGTTCGATATCAAAGGGAGCAGGTCCCAGAACTGATTCTACAAAGGCTGGAGTTTTGAAGGATTTTTCGTATTTGTAGGTCTTTTCGAGTGCGTGCGGTTTGTCGTCATTCTTCTTCTTTCCAGCAACAGCACGCAAAAGGGCCAAAACGAGTGGAGCCAAGGTCCCGACCAACGCAAAACATCCCACGAGACCAAAGTAGCCTCCAATGATAAAATTGACCCATGCCTTGTCCAAATATTTAAAGGCGCAGTACAGTCCAAAGAGGGACATGGAACCAATAATGGGAAATTGTGCAGCATCGGATGCCGTCAAAGTTTCGGATGGTGGTTTTTCAACTTCTTCTTCGCCGTCCTTGGTGGGCGGGTCGTCTTCGCGCAGTGCCAACGACCAGTGACAGGCCACGTACAAAATGGCCGCAACCATAACGATACAATTTGCCACGTAGGGAATGTAAACGTACTGTGCGGCAAACCATAAACCAATAATGGTCGCATAGGACAACCACAAGAGTGAATTGCTGCCGTAGGTTTCCTCTGCTGCTGGTGGTGGCGGTGGCTGCTGCTGCTGCTGCTGCTGCTGTTTGCTGGTGGAGGCCTCCGTCATGATTGTTGAGAAATTAAGTAGAGTAGTGTATACAACAAGAACTTCCAGAAGGGTATTAAGCGCTTTGACTATTGAACAACTACCTAGAAGTTGGTTACTCAGAATCTATAAATAATGACTTATCGCTGTTGATGTCCTTCACCTTCACGATTGTACTCGTAGTCGTCTTGTTGTTGCAATCCTTTAAGTAATTTTTATATCGTGTGGTTGCCAGGCTAGCTACCAGTAGTCTACTATTGTGATTTATTTTGTGGTTGATGCATTCCTTGATATTTTAACTTTAGAGCGCACATAAGCTCCTCGGTTGCCTGAAATCTGACTTGCCAGCGTCATCAAGATGGCACAGGTAATCAGACAACAACATAACCTGATAGAAAGTCGACAAAAAACCAATCACACTACGTACGTAATACAGTAATTTTTTCCACTTTGTTCTTTTACGGCAAAGTACAACAGGAGAAACTAACTACTCAGTAGCTAGCTAGCTTCATTTTTGGTCAAGACAATACAGCATTTGCTGCTCTCTTGTTTCTGATCTGTGTCTGTTTCTTAGTGAGATTGCTACGAAACAGTGACGCGAGTTTTCACTTCTGAATCTTTAGTAGTGCCAGTAAAACATTACAAACTACAAACCACAAGACAAAAACAGCAGCACCAGCAGCACCAGCCGCCAATCATACATATAGACACGTACACATATACACGGACACAAACTTCCTACAATGAGCAGTTCATTTGAAAACAAGTGGGCTAAAAATGGGTTCGGTGAAAATGTACCACGTCGAACAATATCTGGAAAGTTTACCAAAGAAGAATCGGACGTTGTGCGTCGTGCCGTGCGTGACTATTGCGAGTCCAAATCGATTTCGGTCGAACGGCTGTGCTCCGAGTGCGAACACAAATCGGAGCTCAAGGGATCATGGAATGAAATTGCCAAGGCGTTGCCGCATCGGTCGGTTCAGTCTGTGTACCGACACGGACTGCGAGTGTTGCATCCCTTTCGTCGAGGAATTTGGACCGAAGATGAAATTAACAAACTTCTCGAATTGGTAACACGGTACGGCAAAAAGTGGGTACACTGTCAAAAGACTCTCAATCGGAGTGCCGATGCCTGTCGTGACAAGTACCGAGAATTTTCCGATGTTTACGTCAAGGGACGGTGGAAGGAACACGAAACACAAGAACTGGTCCGACTAATCAAGGATCACTTGAAACTGCAAGATCAACCGAATCTTGGTATGGTGGAAATTGGAAAGATGGTAGAACAGGAGGGCATTACGTTGCCCTGGGGTGTTATCAGCAAGAAAATGAAAAATCGTAGTCGACTGAGCTGTTTTAAAAAGTTTCAAAAAATGACGGGACTCTTTTCACCGTCGGATATCGGATCCAAACGACCACCCGAAGGAACTGATTCTCGTCCCATTCGACACCTGCAGCAACAACAGGAAAAATTGCAAATACAGCAACAAGAGCAACAAAAACAACAACGCAGTCGACGGGCACCATCTCAGTCATCATCACGGGGCGGTGCCTATGTACAACCAGCTGAAACAACACCTGCGGAGAATCCGGTGGTCATTGCACTACCAGAAGTGGACGACGAAGACTTTATTGGAGGGTTTGTGGGGACGACAAGACCAGAGACAGAGGAACCACACCCAGATCATCATCAGCAACAACGACAACGACAACATCGTGCTCAACAAGTTGACCACCAACTACAACAAGAAGAAGAAGGAGAAGGAGACAACCAAAATGGTAGTAGCAATGCCACAAGTGCTGGTGCTGGTGCTGGCGGTGCAGATCTGGACATGAGCCTGTTGTCCGAATTGGCAAATAGTGGTGCTTATCGAACGTCCGAGTTTGATTGGGATGGGATGCGAGTTGATTTTGATGCACAAGATCGATGGAATGATCTCGTTATGGAGTGGCAATCGCAAGAAGGATACGAAGCGACAGAGGATGCGTTGATGACTCTACCATTTTACGAGTTGGCACAATTGCTGTTAGATCGCAAGGCGTCGGCTAAACTGGCCGCCGAGACAGTGGAAGCAGTTGATTTACCAACAATATAAAACAACGTATCATTTATTTCTACCCGTATTTTTGTTGTGGTAGAAGACTTATTGCTGAGACCAGTTGAATACGCACCTGTCGTCCATGTGCAATACAAAATGTTTAGAAGATCGAAAATGTAAAAATATTGCAGTGCGCATTGGTTCCATCGAGCGCCTTGCGGGCTTGAAAATGTCCTTCGCCATGCTGGGGCGCTGGGCTTGTATCCATGTTTGTGAGAATGCACCCTCGTCGTCTGCAATTATCAAACTACCTCTCACGTAGTAAGGTCGTGGATTTGTCCTTCCTTTTCATCCTTGAACGAAACAACTTTTTCAGAACTCCTAATAAAAGAAAGGGGGGGACCAGGATTCTCTACATCAATCTTATCATCATTGGTTGCAGTTGCACTACTTGCGAGCGATAGGTCACATTTTCAATGTCGCCCATCTTCTCTCGGTCAATTTTGGAGCTAGGAAGCAGTGTCATCCCATTTAAAGTGACCAAAAGCATGGCTCCGACATCACTCACAATTGCTGCCCACAGCGCAACATCACCATGAATGGTAAAACCAAGAACAATAACCTTCACAACGAAACTAAAAATGACATTCTCCTTGATCTTCCGCAATACACGGCGACCCATCTTGACACTGTAAAGAAGCTTTGTGAGATTGGAATCTAAAAGAGTGATATCAGCAGTCTCCATAGCAAGTGCAGCTCCAACTCCCATTGCCACGCCAATATCAGCAGCTGCCAAGGCAGGAGCATCGTTGACACCATCACCCACATGGGCAACGAGCTCTTGTCTTCCAAAGGGATTTGACATTACCGATCTTCCTGCCTGAGAACTCTTCAAATCTGTGATAAAGCTCAGCTTCTCTGCGGGAAGAAGCTGGCTATTGATACCTTCTGGTTTGAGGCCCACCAAACTCCCAATAGCTTGCGCTGCATCCTTGTTGTCACCTGTGAGCATATGCACATCGATTCCCAATTTGGTAAGAGCTTCCACAACTTCCATAGATTCAGGACGGACGGCATCTGCAACACAATAAGCGCAGACTAATCCAGCACCTTCAATGCTCATAAATCCAACCGTTCCTGCCATCGCTTCCCAATTTCCTACTATATTCTTCATGTCCATGTCAAAACCCTCCATCATATTTAATCGCTTGAAGAGTCGTTCGTTACCGATGTAAATTTGCTTGCCATCAATCTTACCAGACAATCCCTCGCCAGCCATGAACGTATGGTCCTGGACCTTCTTATGCTTTGGAGAGACAATTCCTTCATTCCTAGCCCCATCGACAATGGCTAGAGATAGAGGATGGTTGGCTCTCTCTTCCATTAGAACCATGTACTCTACAAAGTGGTTAAAAGAGTCATTAGATAGGAGTGCTGCGTGTTTGCCAACAGGATAGATATCCGGCACAACAAATCTCTCACAGACTTACCAAGTATCTCCTTTCTGCTGTACGCTGTCCCGATCTGATTGATCGACACCAGAGCAAAACTTCCTTGCGTCAACGTTCCAGTTTTGTCGAAGCAAATCGTTTTGAGCAGTCCCAAGGCCTCCAAGTGTGCACCTCCCTTGATCAGAACTCCACGTTGTGCAGTTGCAGCAAGACCTGCAACATAGGTCACTGGTGTGGAAATAATAAGAGCACAAGGGCACGCCACAACAATAAGCACAAGCCCATTGTGCGTCCACTTAGAGCCTGTGTCATTACCAAAGGCCCATGGGATGGTGCACATACAAACGGCGGCTAGGACAACGACGGGCGTGTAGATTTTGGCAAACTCGTCCACAATCTTCTCAGTTTCACTTCTATTAGCTTGAGCTTCTTCAACCAAAGAGACAAGCCGGTTGATAGCACTGTTATCAGATGTTGCTGTTGTCTGGATCATCAAGTGTGTGTGTCCGCAGTTGATGGTACCACCTGAAACGGCGTCTTTTGGGCTTTTTTTTACCGGTCTAGATTCTCCAGTCAAAGACGATTCATCAACTGTAGAATGTCCTTCAACAACAATTCCATCACATGGAATTTTATCGCCAGTTTTCACAGCTACGATTGCGCCAGTAGGCACGGAAGCAGCAGGAACCATCATGTGCTCCTTAGTCGCTGGGTGTACTATAAAGGCATATTCAGGACGAAGCTGTACAATGGCATTCAAAGCATTCCTGGCTCTGGTCGTAGCTCGAACTTCAAGCCATTCAGAAATGGCAAACAAGAAAGTGACAGCTGCAGCCTCTGTGTACTCTTGGAGTGCAACAGCGCCAATAGCAGCAAAAAGCATGAGGCAGTTTGTGTCGAACATGCATCGTTTCATAGTATGGAAAGCTTTGATAGCAATGTTCGGAATTCCAAATACCACAGATAGCAGCGCTACATACTTCAAATACTCCCAATCACCGCCAATCATAGAGAGGAGCGATATAATCCAAAATATTCCAGAAAGAACCACTGTAGGCTTAGGCCAGTTGTGCGCATTACCATTGTTGACATCTTGCCCTAAAGACTGTTGTGTTGGAAAATCAAAATCATACTCGACGTCATCAGCTCCATTCTTGATTATCGTTGCGTACCCGACTTTTTCGGCAGCCAGCTTAGCAAGAATCTCTGGCAAGGGAAGAAGAAGAGGATTGTGCTTCACAGTGACAATGCCAGTGTCCTTAACTACCGAGTAGGTTTCCAATTCACTGGGTTTGTATGTCTGCATGATTTCCTTGAGCTCTGATATGTCAACAGGAGCCGCGTCAATTTTAAACGTCGAATTGACATACGCCGGGACAGCACCTTTCATTGCCCCTGCGTCCTTTCTCAAAGTCGCGCCAAAAGCGGCATCATTCAGGGCATCGCACAAAGCCTGAGCCGACACTATGGCTGTGTCATGGTCAACATATACATTCTTCGTTGTAACATTAATGGAGACTTTGGAGACTCCTGTAATAGGCTCAAAAATTTTGTTGATTTGTGGTATCTCACTAGCACAACAAATCTTGTCGACGTAGAATTGAGATCGTCCACTCCCTCCCACTGAAGCCAGCTGCGCACCTCCATCACGTTTTACTGTTGCACCAAAACGGGCTTTGTTCAAAGCGGATTCAATATCTTTCGCAGAAATAATGCTGGGATCATGGTCGACTGTCACTTGCTTCATTGGAACATTGATCATTGTTTTGCTAACTCCATCGAGCGATTCCATAACACGATTTACTCCAGGAATTTCGGAAGAACAGCAAATCTGAGTACAGACAAGGGTAGAACGGACTGTCTTGCCGTCAGCTGCAACGACTTCATCTTCTAACTCGGTTGGATGAATAGGATTGGCGGTGCAAGGTTCGGAGGTTGTGCAACAATTGTCCTCCTCTTCCTCGAAGCACACACCACTTGCACAGCAGGGAGGATTAACTGTCGCTGGTCTCGCACCTAGATTGGCAGCTTCAGAGCAGCAAGAGGGGGGAATAGGAATTTCGAAAGGGCGAATAACGGCCATGGCATCAGGTTCTGGTGTAAAATGGCTTGAAATGAATTCCATAACGCTAAACGCCTTGGGAAATGTTGCAAAGAAAAGCATAGTAATGTCATTTCCATCCGCGGCTCCTTTCAGATTACGCTTTCCAATACGAATAAATCTGCCGTGTACATCATCTTTTCCACAATCGTCGTGTTGGTGCTCCAAGTGCAGCGTACCTGTGGCGTCGTCATATACTAAATGATCCAGATGGTCGTCATGCTGCAAAACAGAAAAGAGTATTAGGTATTAGAGTACCCACTTATAAAAAAATACGATTGTTTCAATAAATTGTATTCGTACCTGAACTTTGTGCAAACGGCGTCGCCGCTGCATTGCAGAAACATGATGTCCATTTTCCATTAAATTCGTATAGAGCTCAGTAGCATTACAGGCATTCGGCATATGCTCTGAAATACCCAGGCTAAGCATGGGCATAGTTTCATCTTCATCCAGAGGCTCTAGGGTGAGCTTGGCCAATTTCATCAAGACGTCTTCAGCCTTGATATCGGCCAAGGATCCCTTCTGGGCATCGCACGTTTTAGGATCGTGCCAATGCGCATGAAGATGAGGTTCGTCAATCCCACAAAAGCAACTTTCTTCGGGTTCACCAAAGTTGCCCTCTTCGTCAAAACAGGGTGTTAAGAAGTCATCTGTATCATGTCCGTGGGCAGAAAAACAGATTTTTCCGTCTGCCTTCTTCGTGAGGAGTTCTTTGAAGGAAAACGCTTTCGGTTCGCCCTTGGCATCAAAGACGACGACATCCGAAAAGTCGTCACGGACTACAGCCAAGCAAAGAACAGCAGAGTTTTCAGCCTTTTGGCTCTCGGTATCTCCAGATGCCGTCATATCTTCAGATTTGCTACTAGTACACTGTATCTCTGTTTCTTCGGTTCAATTGACTCACAATAAAACAATATTGTTACGGGAAAAAGACCTCTCAATCACGTCTTTGGCAAACTGAAAGTAGATTTTCACTAGAAACGAAGGTCAATAATAATGAGGGAAGACGGATGTTTTGTCGTCTTTCTTCGTGCGACCTACACACAGAACTAAACAAAGTACGGCGTCTCGTAGTAGAGTACTTTGATACGACGCCGCACCACGACCACCCTACTCTACTAGTACTAGCAGCCAGTAGACTGGTACTACTTAATACCTGGTACTATCAATAAGAACAATGCTACCAATACTACTGTACTACTGTAGCTAGCTGCCGCCCGAGGAGGAAGAGTACCAGCTGCTACTTCGCCGGTCAAGAACACATCAACATGCCACTTCGTTTCGGAAAGAAAAGACTTAAGATACGTTTCGGTCACATTATGACGTCAAGAAGTTCTGATAAAAGTACTTTATTAGGAGTAGTACCTGGTACTTCAGACGGTAATGCCCGCCTAAGTAGAGCTTAGTAGTTGTGTCGTAGTACCGGTAGCTACCTGGTACTAGTACTATTGGATATAATTGTTATTCATGGTTTTCGTAGATCAGGGACGCGGTCTATCAGCTCTGCAGGCTGCAACCAACACAAAAAACGCAGCCACAATTCTACTGTAATGGCCGCCATCATCGCCACCAAGCCCGCAAAGCCACCGAGGGACCCATAACACTCCAATCGATCGGATAGCGACCGCCGTTCTTGGTGCATAATCGTGTCGTAGACTTTCGAGGTTTGTTGTGCAACCCTATGCCAAGAGTACATTTTCTTCAATCGTTCATGATTCCCCCACGGATCAACGGCCGTCTCTGAATTTGTTTGTCGCTTGACGGCCTGTTTGACGTTCTCAACAATTGCGGGCACGTTGGGCGGCGCCAGCAACACCATGTCGCTGGGCAAAACCTCCGGGACGCCTCCAACACAGGTTGACACCACCAAAAGCCCACAGCATGCTGCCTCCAGAATAGCAATACAAAAGGACTCGGTCAAGCTACAGTTCAAAAAAATGTGCCCTTGTACCAGAACACTTCTCACTTCAACGTGAGGTACAGAGCCAAGAAATTCAACTCTATCCTGTAAGTGCTCTCGTTCAACCATTTCTTTCAGATCCAAAAACTTGTTGCCATCACCCCCAATGATAAAGTCAACCAGAGGTAAGTCGCGGCACACGTGTGGTATGACACCAACTAGCAGGTCAATGCCTTTGCGATACATTAGACGAGAAACCACTACAATCTTGATGCTGTCGCGAGAGCACAACAAACAAGATTAGATAAATCTAGCATCCCAAATCCCAAATGCAATGCTTTCCTCGAGTTTGACGCGCGGACTTACCGATCAGTGCTGCGTTTGCTGGGATCAGGTGTAAAATTCGCTGGGTCGACAGCGTTTGGAATCACAGATACTTTTTGCGGATTCAATTGAGCGCGAAGGATTAAATTGTCGCGGCAAGTATTACTCACGCAAATAGCAGCATCAGTAGTGGACAACGTGACTTGCAACATCTGAGCAAGGAAAGGAATTAGAATTTAATAGAAGCAATCAAGATACACACAATATGAGCAGTTCAGGAGAGGAAGTTTATCAATTGAAATACTCACGCGATTCAATAAAACAGATGCAATGTCGTTGAATCCAAAGAGAGAATGGTCTGTGTAGACAGTGGCCAGACCCAGCGCAGAGCCGTAACAAATACTCTCATTCGCCAAAACACTGGTGGCTTGGTGGGCGTGAACTATATCAATCCTTTCGCGAATGAGAATATGTCTAATAATTGGGAGAGTGGCAGTAAAAGTGGGCATAGAATCTTCATCCGTCATGGGAATAATGGGACAATAATATACCTTCAAAAGCGACAACGAGGGCCCCATGTATCTCACTCCTGTTCGATTTCCATAAGCATGTGTGATCAAAATTACTTTATGACCTTGCCGTATTAAGTGCTGACCTAGTGACCAAATATGCATCTCAACTCCTCCTAACCGAGGATAAAAGAAATCACAGACAAAAGCAATTCGATAGCAACGTTTGCATTGAACCGCTCTTGTTGCTCCTGCTTGTTTTATACCTAAAGAACCAGGTTGACGCTTTCCAAGGTCAGTCCGGGATTGGAGTGATAAAGGTGTGGCTATTAATTTCCCTTACCGGATCGCAACTTCTCCGCGTGAAATTTGATGTGGTCCTGTATATGCGCGGCGATAAAGTAGTAGTCGTGGCCGAATCCTTCCTGTCGACGAAGAGTAACTTTTTGCCCAGCACTACTGGCAGCCTTTTCAAAATCTTCTGGAAGCAATTGACCGCCCAAGAGAAAGTCATCCGCAGTTCCTTGATCAATCAAAATTTCGTCGTACATGGAAGCCTTTCCTGGCTTGGCAATCAATTCAGTGGCGTCATGATCTTTGCCAGCATCGACCGAACCAAAGTAATTCTTAAAGGCTTTTTCTCCCCAAGGACACTAAGAGTAAAATATATTGGCGAACACAACAACAAAAACTGTAAGCATCGAGAGTTGTTTTCTCTTCAATAACTAGAGTCTTTTATTTCCATCTCCTTGCATACCTTGGTTGGATGACAAATGGGAGAAAATGCCGAGACACTGCAATATGTTCCTGGCTCTGCTTTGAGTGCCAACGTCAAGGCTCTGTTTACATTGCAAGGAAAGTATAAATGCAGCGATTAAGCACTTTTGCTTCGGCATGACTGGGCGGACACGCAAAACAAAGCGAGAGAAGTAACCTACCCATGACCTCCCATACTGTGACCAGAAAGTGAGCAGTTTCCTTTGCCACCGATTCCATATTCCGCTTTGACGAGGGCTGGGAGCTCTTGAGTCACGTATTCTTCCATGCGATAATTAGCATCCCAGGGGGCATTGGTGGCATTGATATAAAAGCCTGCGCCTTGGCCCATATCATAATTATCATCATTGGGTACATTGTCCCCGCGCGGAGAAGTATCGGGCATGATCAAACACAAGCCCTCTTGTTCGGCCTGGGCAAAGGCATTGCCACCAGCTTTTTGACAGAAATTTTCATCGGTGCAAGTCAATCCACTAAGCCAATAGAGAGCGGGAAAGTTTGATTCCTTCTTGTAGGTCGATGGTAGAAACACGGCAAAAATCATATCCGTCTTGGTCGATGTTGACGCGTGTTTGATCCTTTTCAGGACACCACCGCCAAGACTCACGACGGTGGTAGAAAGCATCTCCAATTCTGGCATGGTTGTTTGATTGTATGATTGATAGCCGCTGTTAATTCGAAGCTTATGTTTGCACGGAGATGTTAGATGTTAGATACAGGGTACAGATACTGTAGGAGGTTTTGTAATGGCATGGAGTCGATAATAGAGTAGAGTATCTTCGAAATCTGACTGTGTACTGGTAATAAGCGTAGCAAGCAATAATTTCTCATCTTGTCGAGCGATTAGAAGATAGGGAACAAATATGCGTCTCATTTTTATCGAAAAGTGTGCGTCTGGCCAGTAGTTCTATTCCAAAACTAGAGACAACTCTTCCGCTTTGCGCTCGTTGATCACACTTCAGCTAAATACCTTCATGTCTAATGATGAAGCCAGACATCTACGCAGGGACAATAATATATTGCATGATACATCTAAGAAAATGTCCAACTTACTACAGTTATCACTAACAGCCTCATCGGCAGAGTATACTTGGTTTCAGGAGCGCTTCGTAACTATGGAAACGGGGCAAAGCAGAGAAAATAAAAAGACTCTACCTATGCAACTTAACATAAATTTTGTATTTTGCATCATGTGCTTTGAGGTTCGTGTTTCGATAGCGGATAGATATACAAGATCTACAACTGTCGTCTGCCGCCACTAGAAAACTCAGTCCATTTCAGAAAACGGAAGAAAATGTAGGAGTCTTCCAGAACTGGGTGAGTGCTTGGGTCGGTGACGTGTTCGAACAGGTTGACACCCAAGTTGATTCCAATCAACAAGGCTTCTTTGCGAGATTTTCCGGTCAGTTCAGCCAAGACGTCCACTGCTTCACTTCCCACAAAACATTTCTTGTACTTTTTTAAACGATACATTCGGTTTTTGACTTCGACGCGTTCACGAAAGGCTCGGATAAGATCGGCATCGTTTACACTATTTTTGTTTGTAATGAAGGGCATCTTCTTCGAAGCATGATGCTTCATCTCTTCCTGTTTTCGGTAAATTTCTTGCTGTTGCAGCTCTTCTTGGATCCGCTTCATCTCTTGTTCAAGCTGAGCCATTCGCGCTTCTGGGTCTTCAGAGTTTGAAACCGAACGCGCCTCAGGAAGCGGCTTGTAAGAATTGCACGACAGAGAGGAATCAGACGAATTCAAATCCATAGTATGCGTACTCTGAGACATATTACTGATGCTCGACATGTTACTGATGCTCGACATGTTACTGATGCTCGACATTCGACTGATGCTCGAACTCCGTTGAATTTGATGTAACCTGCTCTACATTTCTTGTATTCGACAAGTCGCTTCTTCAATATCCTCTGCCACCAACCTGGCTTGAATGGCGGTGGTGGTGGAGAGTGTGGCTTTCTGGTCTATACTGCTAGTTTGGGAACGGGCAGCCCTGGAGCTTGCGCTGGCACTCTCTCTGTGACTGGACCAGTGTTTGTTTCTTCTGATCGCAGCAGCACCCGGTGACGCAGAGTAAGCTCCAGGAAGGGAAAGATCGCAAGTGGCTCTCATTTGTGTTTGGGGCGCAACACTGCTGCTATGGCTCCGCGCAGCTATTATTTTCAACAGTTCGTCATCTTGCTCAGTACTTGTGTTGTCGACAGCAGTTAGGGCGCTGGTTGTGGAGCGTCGTTGCTGTAATGTTGGCGCAGAACTTGAAAGTCTCCTCTGGAGTCTTTGGGGCGGACTTTCAGCCACCCCGTCGCCTTTCATGGCCAAACTACTCATTGAATCCATGCTTTTCTTCAGTTTTGAGGCGATATTTTTATCAAAATTATTTAAAAAGTACAAGAAGTATGTGAGAGTAGAAGAGTTTTACGTGCTTACTGTAGTAGACTACCTAGGCAGGAGGCGCAGTACTAGTAGACTACTACTACGACTACTACTACCGAGGTAATAATATTATTATTATCGGGGGTAGTTTATTCCACCGAATACTACTACGGGGTGGTAGTAACGGCGGGGTACTAGTAGTCGTACTTAAGTAGCTCTAGAGTACAACTAGTAGTACTAATCCTGGGGGGGGGGGGGAACTACTACTGGTATTAGGAAGTCACAACACAGGTGGGGTGGTTTCATTGAGTATCTATAACTAAAAAAACTGACC
>Ga0100391_1002853_pt1 | contig 18045 bp, 17 predicted proteins | sample CryGeymeta201515_FD_81541 | JGI IMG/M metagenome (GOLD analysis project Ga0100391, IMG submission 81541) | Groundwater microbial communities from Crystal Geyser aquifers in Utah, USA - Crystal Geyser metaG 2015-15 | ecosystem: Environmental > Aquatic > Deep subsurface > Groundwater | place: USA...
AAGCAGCAACTCTTCACCATTTTCGATGCGCTCAAGCCGCAGGACCCGATCGCGCTCAACGGGCGTCGTCGCCTGTCGTCGATGATATTTGCCTGAGACAAGGATCAGCCTAAGTCGCATCGAATGAAATACCACGTCGACCTTCCCGGAACGATCCCGATCTTTCCCCTGCCCGGTGCGCTGATGCTGCCCCGGGCCCGCCTGCCGTTGCACCTGTTCGAGCCACGCTACCTGCAGATGCTGGACGACACCCTGAAGACCTCGCACCGCCTGATCGGGATGGTGCAAAGTTACGAGGTGCCGGGAACGGGCGAACGCAAGCTGCATTCGATCGGCTGTGCCGGTCGCGTGACGCAATTCTCCGAAACCGAGGACGGGCGCTACATGATCACCCTCTCGGGCATGTCGCGCTTCCGCATCCAGCAGGAGGTGTCCGGCTTCACCCCGTATCGCCGCTGCGACGTGTCGTGGGACGGGTTCAGCGCCGATCTCGGCCCGACGGAAACCGACAAGGGCTTTGATCGTGAACGGTTCCTCAACCTGCTCAGCCGTTATTTCGCGGCGATGGACCTGTCGACCGATTGGGAAAGCCTGTCCGAGGCGGATGACGAATTGCTGCTCAATTCCCTGTCCATGCTCTGCCCGTTCGATCCCGAGGAAAAGCAGGCCCTGCTGGAAGCGCCCTCGCTGACGACCCGGCGCGAAACGCTGGTGACCCTGTTGGAATTCGCGCTGGCCGCCGGTTCGGACGAGGAGCGGATGCAATGACCCCGCCCGGTGATCGCGATACCATGGACGCCCACGACGACGCGCCGGATTTCGCATCCGCAAAGGCGCCCATCGACCGGCGCATGCTGGAGGCGCTGGTCTGCCCGATGACGCAGGCACCGCTGACCTATGATGCCGCAGCGCAGGAACTGATCTCCAAGGCGGCGCATCTGGCCTATCCGATCCGGGGCGGCATTCCGATCATGCTGGAAGACGAGGCCCGCAAGCTGGAATGATCCACGCCTCGGCCCGCCGTGGTGGTGCTGGCCCGCCGTGGTGCTCTGCCTATCCGCGCGGCAGGTCCGGCGGCGCGACGCTGCGCTTGCCCGACTGCATCAGACCGCCGATCAGCACAAGGATCAGGCCCACGACCATGCCGAAGATCACCCCCGCACTGGCAAGGATCGACGTCAGGACAAAGGCGCTGGCCTGTTCGTCGGTGAAGTGCGTGCCATCGGTCAGCGCCTGAAGCGAGGCATCGCCTGCTTGTTCCGCCCATCCGCCCAAGGCCATGACCGGCACAAGGATGAACACCGCCCCCAGCGCCATGAAGCCGCGCCCGAAGGCGCGCTTGCTCGATCCCTCGGGGTCGACGAACCGGATCAATGCGCAGGTGGCCGCCGCCGCGACAAGGCCCGTGACCAGCGCCCCGACCCCACCGACAAGGCCCACGGCAAAGACGAAGGCGAAGACGAAGCCCAGGGCTCCGAACAGGATCATTGCGATCAGTTTGGGTCCGGTCATCGGCGTGCTTCCGTTGCGTGGCGTTCCGCGTCAGCTTACAGAAACCGAACGGGGTTCCAAGGGCGGGGATTCATGCCCTGTCCCTGGAATTGATATAGCATTGATATACCTTGCGGCTGCCAATTACAGCGCGCGGCCCTGCATCAGACGCGGAAGGTCGCCGGTCAGCCCCGCGGCTTCGCGGATGAAGCGGCGGCGCAGTCCGGGCAGACCGGACACTGCACCCATCCCCAGGTCCCGCGCCAGGCGCAAAGCCGGATTGTCGTTCGAGAACAATCGGTTGACCGTGTCTGTCGCGACAGCAAGCCCCGCCGTGTCGAAGCGCCGCCATTGCTGGTAACGCGCAAGAACATCTTCGGCGGCAAAATCCTCGCCCCGCCGCGCGGCATCCGCCAGCACCTCCGCCAAAGCACCAACATCCCGCAAACCAAGGTTCAGACCTTGCCCCGCGATCGGGTGAATCCCATGCGCCGCGTCGCCCACCAAGGCAAGCTTTCCAGCCACGAAGGACTGCGCGAGGCTCAGGCCAAGGGGGTAGCTAAACCGTTGACCGGAAAGCGAAATGGATCCCAGGAAGTCACCGAAGGCGGGGCGCAACGCGGCCATGAACGCGGCGTCATCGGCCGCCATCAACGCGCTGGCGCGGGGTTCTCTCTCGGACCAGACGATGGAGGATCGGTTTCCCGGCAAGGGCAGGATCGCCAGCGGCCCGCCCGGCATGAAGAACTGATGCGCGATGCCGTCATGGGGCAGTTCGTGGTCCACCGCGCAAACCAGCGCTGTCTGGCCGTATTCCCATCCGATCCGCTTGATGCCCGCGCGCGCTGCCACGCCCGATTTGCGGCCATCCGCACCCACCAGAAGGCGGCCGCGCAAGGTCTTACCGCTTTCCAGGGTGACGGTCGCAAAGCCGTTTATATCTTGCGATAAAACACGCGATCCGGGCCGGTGTGTCACGCGCTCGGACACGGCCATCGCGTCCAGAAGCGCGCGCCGCAGGTAGCGGTCCTCGCACATGTGACCCATCGGGCCTTCCTCGATCTCGGCATGGTCGAAGTGCAGGAAAAAGGGGGCCGCCCCTTCGCCCGCGCGCCCATCCGACGCCTTGATCTCGAAGATCGGTTGCGCGTGATCCGCAAGGCCGTCCCACAGCCCCAAGGCGTCCAGCATCCGAACCGAGGCAAGCGCCAGCGCATAGGCGCGCCCGTCGAAACCTGTCTCCGCCCGGTCGGATTCCGGAAGCGAATCCAATACGATGGAGGTCAAGCCAGCCTGCGCGCAGGCCAGCGCAAGGCAGGGGCCGTTCAGCCCGCCGCCCACGATCAGAAGATCCGCATCGGTGTGTGTCATGGGGCGAGATATGGCCTGCAACAAGGGATTGTCCATGTGACGCGTCGTCGTTAGCGTCGCTTCGACAATTGAGGGCAAGCGCATGGAATGGCTCCGGAAATCGGCAAGTGAGATCGGACGCGGCATCGGCACGGGTGCCGTCGATCCGGTCGAGATGACCGAGGCCTACCTTGACGCGGCGCAAGCGCATCCGTTCGGCAACCGCATCTATGCCCGCCTGACCCGCGATCGGGCGCTGTCCGAAGCGATTGCAGCCCATGACCGTGCAAAACAAGGGCTGCGGCGTGGTTTGCTGGATGGTGTGCCCATCAGTTGGAAGGATCTTTTCGACACTGCGGGCGTCTTGACCGAGGCCGGATCGTTGCTTCTGGAAGGCCGCGTGCCCGCGCAGGATGCCGAGGTTCTGGCCCGCGCGACCCGGGCGGGGCTGGTGTGCCTTGGAAAGACCCACATGACCGAACTGGCGTTTTCCGGCCTTGGGGTGAACCCCTCCACCGCCACGCCACCCAATATCCACGACCCCACGCTTGCGCCCGGAGGTTCGTCTTCCGGCGCCGCGACCTCTGTCGCCTTCGGCCTCGCGGCGGCAGGGATCGGGTCGGATACCGGCGGGTCGATCCGCCTGCCGGCCGCGTGGAACGATCTTGTCGGCTTCAAGCCGACCCACGGTGTCCTGCCCCTGACCGGTGTCGTGCCCCTGGCCGAGAGTTTCGACACGGTCGGTCCGCTCTGCCGTTCGGTCGAGGATTGTTCCGAGATTTTTGCCGTCTTGGCGGGCCGTCCCGCCACCGACTTGCGCGGGGCAAGCCTTCAGGGCACTCGGCTGCTTGTCCTGAACCCCTGGTCCACGGATGTCCGGGATGCGCCGCGCGATGCGTTCCTGTCGGCTGTCGAACGGCTCACCCGCGCCGGTGCGCAGATCGACCGGGCCGAGATCCCGGCGGTGGACGAGGCGATGGAGACGACGCTTTCCCTTTTTACTGCAGAGGCTTACGGGACATGGGGAAAGGTAATCGAGGCTGATCCAGACAAGATGTTCTGGCGCATCCGCGACCGGTTTCGGCAAGGCGCCACGGTGCCGGCCGCCGCCTTCGTCGCCCTGTGGCAGCGCCTGCGCGTGTTGCGGGCGGATTATGCAAGGGCCACGGCCGCCTATGACGCCGTGCTGATCCCGAGTGCCGCCAACCTGCCGCCAGATGTCGACATGCTGGACAGCGACGACGATTATTTCGTCACCGAGAACCTGCTGACCTTGCGCAATACGCGGGTCGGCAACCTTATGGGTGCCTGCGCGATCACGTTGCCCACCGGCGTGCCGAGCACCGCCATCATGCTGATGGGTCAGCCCGGCACCGACGCGCGGCTGTTGCGCCTGGCGTCCGCCGCCGAGGCAGCGCTGGCCTGAGCGCCACACCAGCCTGATTTCGCAACCGTTTTTCTGGACCCGGGCGAACCGATTCGCTATCGTCTGACGAAACAGGGCGTGAACGACCCTGATCTTGAGGCAGACATGAATTTCCCGGAGCGGTTTTCGGACCTCCCAGAATATGCGTTTCCGCGTTTGCGGAGCTTGCTTGACGCCCACGAACCGGGCGGCGCGCCCATTGCCATGACCATCGGCGAGCCGCGCCATGCCTTTCCGTCCTGGGTCGGCCAGGTGTTGTCCACCCATCTGGACGGGTTCGGGCGCTATCCCGAAAATGACGGCACGGCGTCGCTGCGCGCGGCGCAGGCGGCTTGGCTGGGTCGGCGATACTGGGTGCGGGTTGATCCCGCGACGCAGATCATGGCGCTGAACGGCACGCGCGAGGGGCTTTACAACGCCTGCATGGCGCTGTGTCCCGAGCGGAAGAATGGCCGGCAACCGGTGGTGTTGACGCCCAATCCGTTCTACCAGGTCTATGCCGTGGCGGCCATGTCGGTCGGGGCGGAGCCTGTCTACCTGCCTGCGACCGAGGCCACCGGCGATCTGCCGGATTTCGCCGCTGTCGATCCCGCGATCCTCGACCGGACGGCGATTGCCTATCTCTGCTCGCCCGCCAACCCGCAGGGCGCCGTCGCGTCCGAGACCTATTGGAAAGCGCTGATCGCACTGGCGGAAAAGCACGATTTCCAGATCTTCGCGGATGAATGCTATTCCGAGATCTATCGCGACCGCGCCCCCGTCGGGGCGTTGCAGGTGGCGCAACGCATGGGCGCAGACCCCGAGCGTGTGCTGGTGTTCCATTCGCTGTCCAAGCGTTCGAACCTGCCGGGGTTGCGATCGGGCTTCTGCGCCGGCGGTCCGCAAAGCATCGCCCGGATCAGGCAACTGCGCGCCTATGCCGGCGCCCCTCTGCCGCTGCCCTTGCAGGCCGTGGCCGAAACCGTCTGGGCCGACGAGGTCCATGTCGCGGATAACCGCGCGCAGTATCGCGCGAAATACGCCATCGCCGACGAGATCTTTGGCGATGTCCCCGGATATGTGCCGCCGCAAGCCGGGTTCTTCCTGTGGCTGCCGGTGGAGGATGGCGAAGCGGCGACGCTGAAGTTGTGGCGCGAGACCGGCGTTCGGGTTCTGCCCGGTGCCTACCTTGCCCGCAAGGTCGACGGCGTGACGCCGGGCCACGACCGCATCCGCGTGGCGATGGTGGCCGAACAGGAAGACATGCGCCGCGGACTGATCAAGCTCCGCGAAACACTCTACGATTGAGGAGGCGAACCGATGGCCTATCAGACCCGACAGCGCGAACCGCTTCTGGACGGACACATGCAGGAATTCCTGTCCCGGCGTGGGCGCGAGATGATCGGTATGGCACTGATGGGTGTGGGTCTGGCCCTTGTGGCGATGCTTGGCAGCTACGTGCCGGAGGATCCGAACTGGATGGCCGCCACGGACGCGACGCCGGAAAACCTTCTGGGCCGGGGCGGGGCGTCGATTGCCGCCGTTCTGATGATGATCATGGGCTATGCCGCCTGGGTCCTGCCTGCCGCCTTCGTCGTCTGGGGTGTGCGCTTCCTGCTCCATCGCGGCGAAGGCCGTGCGCTTGGCCGCTTGCTGTTCCTTCCCATCGCCATCGCACTGGCCTCGATCTATGCGGCGAGCCATGTGCCGCCCGCCGACTGGACGCATTCCTTCGGGACCGGGGGCCTGTTCGGCGACACGATCCTTGGCGCGGTGCTGAGCGCGCTGCCGATGTCGCCGCAGGTCGGCATCAAGATCGCGGCCTTCACGGCCTTTCTCGCCTCTGGCCTGATGGTGCTGTTCGTGCTGGGAGTGACCCAGCGGGAATTCGGGCTGACCCTGCGGTTCCTGCTGGTGGGCATGGTCGCCACGGGCGGCGTTTTGACGACGGCGATGCAAAGCGTCGGGCGCGGACTCTGGCGCGGGGTCGGGACCGTGGCGCAGGCCCTGCATGACCGCCGGGTCGCGCGCGGTGACACTGCCGATGTGCGCGGCGCAGCCCTCTCGACCGGTCCGGCTCGTTCCCTGTCCGAACCGCGCGTGCGCCGGGCCGAGCCCGTGATGGACCCGGCGGCCGCATCCACCCACAGCGCGCCCGCCGCGCAACCCGCACCGCAGGGCCTGTTTTCCCGAATGCCGATGCGCCGGCGCGAGGCGCAGGCAACGATTGACCCGTCCTTGCCGGACGCCGATCCGGTCCTGGTCGAGGATCTGCATGCCGCCGTCGTCCAGCCGAATGATCGCGTCCGCTCGCGCATTTCCGATGCGATCCGCGCACGGGTCAGTCCGCAAGCCGCGCCCGCGACGGGCAACACCATTGCCGACATCGCCGCCCGCGCCCGCGTGACGCCCGGCACGCCGTCGCGCGTGCCGCAATTGAACCGGATCGAGCCGCCCCTGACCGCCGCCGCCGCGACCATCCCGCAAGACGCCCCGATGGCCGAGGTGGACCCGGTGAACCTGCACGCGGAAGATCCGGCGGACTTGCATCAGATGGAGCCAGACCAGCCACGCGCGCCCATTCCCGCGCCGCAGACAGCGCCCGGCCTCCAGCGCCGCGTCGTGCAGCAGCCGACCCGCAAGGCGCCCGCACAATCGCGCCAGGCGAGGGCGGATCAGCAGCCGTCTCTGCCGCTGTCCGAGCCCGAGCCCTACGAATTTCCGCCGCTGACGCTTCTGACCAATCCCGTCACGATCGAGCGCCATCACCTCAGCGACGAGGCATTGGAGGAAAACGCGCGGATGCTGGAGAACGTGCTGGATGATTACGGCGTGAAGGGCGAGATCGTGTCCGTCCGTCCCGGCCCCGTGGTCACCATGTACGAGTTGGAACCGGCGCCGGGCCTGAAAGCGTCTCGCGTGATCGGCCTTGCCGACGATATAGCGCGCTCGATGTCCGCGCTGTCCGCCCGCGTCTCGACCGTGCCGGGGCGCACCGTGATCGGGATCGAACTGCCGAACCAGAACCGCGAGATGGTGGTGCTGCGCGAGATGCTGTCCCACCGCGATTTCGGCGACGGCAACCACAAGCTGCCGCTGGCCCTGGGCAAGGATATCGGCGGCGAACCGGTGATCGTGAACCTCGCCAAGATGCCTCACCTGCTGATCGCGGGCACCACCGGGTCGGGCAAGTCGGTGGCGATCAACACGATGATCCTGTCGCTGCTCTACAAGCTGAAGCCGGAAGATTGCCGGATGATCATGATCGACCCGAAGATGCTGGAACTCTCCGTCTATGACGGCATTCCGCACTTGTTGTCCCCGGTCGTGACAGATCCGAAGAAGGCGGTCGTCGCGCTCAAGTGGACCGTGGGCGAGATGGAGGAGCGCTATCGCAAGATGTCCAAGATGGGCGTGCGCAACATCGACGGCTACAATGCCCGCGTGAAGGAAGCGCTGGCCAAGGGCGAGATGTTCAGCCGAACCTACCAGACGGGCTTCGACGACGAGAGCGGCGATCCGGTATTCGAGACCGAGGAATTCATGCCCGAGAAGATGCCCTACATCGTCGTCATCGTGGACGAGATGGCCGACCTGATGATGGTCGCGGGCAAGGAGATCGAGGCCTGCATCCAGCGCCTTGCCCAGATGGCGCGGGCGTCGGGCATCCACATCATCATGGCGACGCAGCGCCCTTCGGTCGACGTGATTACCGGCACGATCAAGGCGAACTTCCCGACGCGGATTTCCTTCCATGTCACGTCGAAAGTGGACAGCCGGACGATCCTGGGCGAGATGGGGGCCGAGCAGCTTCTGGGCATGGGCGACATGCTCTACATGGCGGGGGGCGCGAAGATCACGCGGGTTCACGGACCCTTCGTGCGCGACGAAGAGGTGGAGGAGATCGTCCGCCACCTGAAATCCTTCGGGCCGCCGGTCTATGCCTCATCGGTGCTGGAAGGCCCGGACGAGGACCGCGAGGGCGATATCGACGCGGTTCTGGGGCTGAATGTGGGCGGCAACACGACCGGCGAGGACGCGCTTTACGACCAGGCGGTGGCCGTCGTCGTGAAGGACCGCAAATGCTCGACCAGCTATATCCAGCGCAAGCTTGGCATCGGCTACAACAAGGCCGCACGGCTGGTGGAGCAGATGGAGGAACACGGGCTGGTCAGCGGGGCCAACCATGTCGGCAAGCGCGAAATCCTGGTGCCGGAACAGGATTGAGGTCCGGGCGCTCGGCTTTGAGCCCTTTTCCCAAGATACGGCGAAAAACCAGTTGGGTAGAGTTTCTTGAACGTGCATCAAGGAATTGTGGAGGTGTCAGGCGCCCCATCCGGGCGCGAAGGCCGCTGCGCACGCTCCGCCATACGCACGAGCATCGTCATCATTCTCACGGAAATCACTTTATTTTTTCCGTTTTTTTCGCCGTCAGTTGTTCCAAGGCCCACAATTTGTGCGGTTTGCGCAACGTGATGGCACCATCACTCTAATGCTTTTTTTTGTCGCCGCCGTGCTTCGATCCGAAGCAGGGCTCAATTTTTGGCACCGCTTTACCCCGTCAAGTTTCTTACCTTGCCTTGTCCATGCTTTCCGAAAAAGTCATCAACCGGACGCGCCCGTTGCAATGGGTGTCGGATCAGATCGTGCTGGCGTGCGTCGCGATCTGGATGGTCGCGCGTGCGCCGCGGCAATACCTGCGCCTTGTGAATGGTCAGATCCGGCTTGGCACCTTTCCTGTTCGGGTGGCGGATCCGCGCACTGCCAATGAAAAATTCTTCTGGCGAAAGGTCCTCGATCACAATCCGCTGTTTGCCCGGATCAGCGACAAGCAGGGCGCAAAAGAGTGGATCGCCGAAACTGGCATCGCGGTGGAGTGTCCGAAGACCCTTTGGGTCGGGACCGACTTGTGCCAACTGCCCGACGTCATCTGGTCCGAACCGTTCTACCTGAAGGCCACCCACGGCTGGAACACGAACATTTCCGTTACCCATACGCCCGAGGATCGCTCCGCCATCATCGCGGAGGCGACGTCTTTCCTGACGAGACAACATGGCCATCATCATCTTGAATGGGCTTATCTGGAAATCCCGCCACGTTTGATGGCGGAACGGTCGGTTGGCGCGGTCGACGACATGATCGAAGTGAAATGTTTCACTTATGGCCCGATCGTCGAGTTCTTCTTGTTCCTGCGCCGCCGTCCACCCGGTCACGGCGCGCGGTGGGACCTTGTTGACGACGGCAAATTTCACCGGTGCATGCTGCCGACATCGGTCAACGACGAGGTCGACATGACGCCACTGCCGCCCATGATCGACGATCTTCTCGCGGTCGCCTCGCAGATCGGGAGCCGGTTCGACCACATGCGCGTCGATTTCCTGACTGATGGAACCGATTTCTACCTTGGTGAATTGACGGTGTATCACAATGCAGGGGTCGTTTATCGACAAGGCCATTTGCAAGACGCCCACGCAACCCGAAGCTGGGATCTGCGCCAGAGCTGGTTCATGGCGGCGCCGCAGACGGGCTGGCGCGCGGTCTATGCGAAGGCGTTGCGCCGCAAGATTACTCAGAGAAACGCCGCCCGCTTGTCAGTGTAATCCTGCAAATTGACCGTGCGGCGACCGAGGCCGTTACCCTATGTCGACGGACACGTCCTCGGCGCTGGCGCGCTTGTGATATCCGACAACGGCGCTGTGACATCGCATCGCAGGCAGAGCGCCCCTATATTGATCGCAAGTCATTCGACTCGGAGACGACATCCCATGCCGATCACCCGCCGCACCCTTCTGGGCGCCACCGCCGCCTTCGCCCTGATGGGCCACGCCGCCCATGCGCAGGCGATCCCGCTGGGCGATCTGTCGGCCTATCTCAACAGCCTCGTGACGGCGCAAAGCCCGTTCACGCAGATCAACTCGGACGGGACCGTGTCCACCGGCACCGTCTATATCCACCGGCCCGGGCGGGTGCGGTTCGACTATGACGGGGACGATCTGCTGGTGATGGCGGGCGGATCGCAGGTGGCGATCTTCGATGGCCGCGCCTCGGGTCCGCCCGAGCAGTATCCGCTGAACGAGACGCCGCTGCGCATCATCCTGCAACGCAACGTGAACCTCGGCCAATCGGGCATGGTGAGCGAGCATAGCTTCGACGGCACCTCCACCCGCGTCGTGGCGCGGGACCCGGACCGGCCCAATATCGGCTCCATCACCCTGGTGTTCACGCCCGATCCGATCGAGTTGCGCCAGTGGATCATCACCGATGAAGGCGGATCGCAGACGACCGTGATCCTTGGCGCGCTGGAGCAGGGCGGGCGCATCCCCGCGCGCTACTTCAACATCCCGCAGGAGATCAGCGCCCGCAATGGCGGCTGATCCGATCTAGCAGCTGAGCAATTGCACGCGATAGATCTCGGCTCGCTGTTCGACGCGGGCCGCGACCTCCAGCAACCACGGCTTCGCGTTGTGGGAGCCCCGTCGATACCCGGCATGGCCTTCGTGGTAATTGAGATACTGGTTGCGGGTATCGGTCAGCGCGATGCCGTTCCGCTCCAGCGTCAGGTTCATGTACCAGCCCATGAAATCCGTTGCATCGTCGATGTTGGTGCGCTGCGCGCGGCGGTTGCCGGTGGCGCGCTGGTATTCGGCCCAGGTGCCGTCCAGCGCCTGGCTGTAGCCAAGGGCGGAGCTTTGGCGGCCCGTCGGGATCACGCCGAGGGCGTAGGTGAAGGGCGGGCGGATGTCGCCGTCGAAGCGGCTTTCCTGATGGATCGTGGCCATCTGGACATGCACCGGCACGTGCCAGCGCCGTTCGGCCCTACGCATGGCGCGCATGTAGTGTGGACGTTCCCGTCCAAGCGCGCAGGCATTGTCGAGGTTGCGGGGCGGATCAAGGTCGCGCCCGCTACCGCAGCCCGCGACAAGGGCCACAAGCCCCATCGAAAAGGTTCGTCTGTGCATTGGCCTGCTCTGCCTCTGGATGCTCCTTTTCGGAGCCTTATCCACCAGTATACGCGAAACGACCGAGGAGGAAAACCGGCGGTTTGCCCCGGCGTGACAGCAGGAACGACAATGTGACCGGCAAAACACCATGGGCGAGGATCGTGCCCAGGGCCACGCGGCGCGCGGCGGCGTCCGGGTCGTTCGCCCCGCCATGGCCCGCGCCACGCCCGCGCCAAGCCTGCGGCAACCCGGCGAAGCCTGGCAGACCTGATCGCCTGCACTGTCAGGGCAAGGTTCACAGACTGTTTCCCGCAATTTGCGCGCGAGAGCATGGACAAACCGGGGGCGCTTTCGGTATCAATGTTCGCTAGACCCGGGGGCAATCCATGCTTGAGACTCAGGCGAAGTTTAATATCGGCCAGGTCGTGCGGCACCGTAAACACCCGTTCCGGGGTGTGGTGTTTGATATTGATGCAGAATTCGCGAACACCGACGAATGGTACAACGCGATTCCCGCCGAGGCGCGTCCCAGCAAGGCGCAGCCCTTCTATCACCTGCTGGCCGAGAACGATCAGACCTATTACGTGGCTTACGTGTCCGAACAGAACCTCGTGCCCGACCATAGCGGAGAGCCGGTGACCCACCCCGACCTGCCCGACCTGTTCGGGGAATTCCGCGACGGGCATTATCCGTTGGAATATCAGCTGAACTGAACCGCCCGGCGGCCCTGTCCGCCTGCTGTCAGGCCAGCGTCCGCAAGTGCTGTGTCAGGGCATCGACATTGCCGCCGCGTGCCTCCAGCATGGCGCCGATTTCCGTCCGTTCCGAGATCATCAGGTTCACGCCCGCGATGATGAGGTTGAAGAACAGCGGCCGCCCCGATCCGTCCGACACCAGCCAGCGCAGTTCGAACGGGGCCTCGTTGCGCAGGTTCACCGTGGTGATGACCTCGAAGAACGAGCGCACGGCGCGGGTGGAGTTGACCTGCACCGATCCGCCCACGAATTCGCGGAAGCGGCGGCCGTATTTGGCCGCGAAATAGCCCCGGAACGCTTCGGTGAAGGCGCGCAGTTGCGCCGGGCTGGCGGTGCGGGCGGGCGGCCCGAGAACCGACACGGCGATGGTCGGAACATCGGCATAGGTGGCGAAGATCCGCTCCATCTCGCGCAGCACGGCGGCATCGGACGCGCCCGAGGCGATCACGCGGTTCACATCATCCACGGCGGCCTGCACCAGCGCCTGGGCCTGCGCCTCGTTCAAGGCCAGCGCGGGGCGCGGCAGGAAGGGCAGGCTGGCCGCGGCAAGCGCGGTGGACAGCAAGGTGCGGCGGCGGACGGCGAGGAGGTTATTGCGCATATGGGTCAAAATATGGATCCGAATAGGGGTCATAATAGGGGTCTGCCGCCACTGCGGCCGCGTCATCCGCGGGGTCTTCGGCGGCGTAGGGATCTTCGTAATCCGCCGCGCCGCCACGCAGCTCGAACCGGCGCTGTTGCAGGTAGAGCGAGCGCAACTGCGCGTAGCTGTCCGCGCTTTCATAATAGATCGAATCGATCGTGGCGTCGAACTGATATCGCGACCCGAGGCGGTCGGCGGCCCGCGCCGCGAGCAGGTAGCCGCTTTCGGGGGCGGCGACGAAATGGCCGACCGGGTCGAGGAAATGGTCCACCACGATGCCGACCGTGTCGCGCGTCGTGGACGGCCCGATCACCGGGTGCATGACGAATGCGCCCTCACCCACGCCCAAGACATGCAGGGTTTCCCCGAAATCCGTCGCTTCCGCAGGCACGCCGAGGGCGGTCGCCACATCGAACAGGCCCGCCACGCCAAGGGTGGAATTGATCGCGAACCGCAGCGTGTTCTGTGCCGCGTCGTCGAGGCGCAGCTGCAGGAGGTTGTTCACCACGTAGGACGGCTGACTGAGGTTGGAGGCGAAATTGGACACCCCGACACGGATCGGTTCCGGCACGGTGCCATAGGCGTCCGCCGCAGGGCTGACGATGCGCCGGTCCGAGCGCAGGTTCATTTCATGCACGGCGCGGTTGCGCACCTCGTCCCGATCCACGATCTGGTCGCCGGGCGGCAGCGTCGCGGGCCCGCAGGAGGTCAGCACAAGCACAAGCGCCGCAGCCGCAGCCGCTTTCCGGCCGACAGGTTTCGGGCTTCCTTGCGTCTGCGGTATGCGCATCTTTTCCCCCCAGGTTAAGGGTGCCGGGTGTGGTCGGACGGCTCTGGCCGCGCCCTGAACCCTTTCGAAAGAGTATAGGGGAACTATGCACCGCCGGGCACCCTTGCTACATCGGCGGGGGGCGCCCGGTCTGTCAAGACAAGGACAGGACACGGGCTGTCACGGAATGGCGAGTGAACGGTGGACCGAACGGGCATGGATGAACTGGCAGAGTTTCGCCGACGCAACGCATGGATCCTGTGGTCCGCCGCGCTGTTCAGCCTGTTCGTGAACCTGCTGGTCATGACCGGGCCGCTCTACATGCTGCAGGTCTATGAACGGGTGCTTGGATCGGGCAGCGAGGAGACGCTGCTGGCGCTGTCGATCCTCGTCGCGTTCCTGTTCGCCATGATGGGGGTGCTGGACCATGCCCGCGCACGGGTGGCGGCGCGCTATGGCGCGCGCCTGCAAGAAGCGTTCGATGCCCGCGTCTTTCGCGCCGCGCTGGGCCGGGCGCAACGCACCGGGCGGGCGCAATCGGCGCTGGGCGATCTGGCGGCGGTGCAGCGTCTGACCTCGTCGCCGGTGTTCATGGCGCTGTTCGACCTGCCCTTCACCCCGCTGTTCATCCTTGCGATCTTCATCTTTCACCCTTGGCTGGGCTGGCTGGCCGTGGGCGGCGCGGCGACCTTGATCGTCGTCACCCTTGTCAACCGCACCACCACCGCGCGGCCGCTGGGCGAGGCTGCGGAGACCGGGCGCGCCGCCGACCGCATGGCCGGCGAGATGCAATCGCAGGCCGAGGTGATCCGGTCCCTCGGGATGCAGGGCGCGGCCTTCGACCGCTGGCACCGGCAACGGGCGCGCGCGCTGGATGTCTCCATGCGGGCGGCCGACCGGGCGGGGGGCTATGCGACCCTGTCCAAGACCCTGCGGCTGTTCCTGCAATCGGCGATCCTTGGCCTTGCGGCGCTGCTGGTGTTGCGGGGCGAGTTGCGGGCGGGCGCGATGATCGCGGGGTCCATCCTGATGGGGCGCGCGCTGGCGCCCATCGACATGGCCATCGGCCAGTGGTCAATGATCCAGGAGGCCCTGCGCGGCTGGTCCCGCCTGCACCTGCTGCTGAAGGAGGAAGCGCCCGAGGCCGCGCGCCTTGCCCTGCCGCGCCCTGCCGCCGCGCTTGAGGTTTCGGGGCTGACGGTCGTGCCGCCCGGCGAAACCAAACCGGCGCTGCGCGGCGTGTCCTTCCGGCTGGAGCCGGGCGAGGCCATCGGCATCATCGGGCCGTCCGGGTCGGGCAAATCGACGCTGGCGCGCGCGCTGACAGGGGTGTGGCGGGTGTCGGGCGGGTCGATCCGGCTGGACCGGGCGACGCTGGATCAATACGACCCCGACATGCTGGGCAAGCTGATCGGCTACCTGCCGCAATCGGTCAGCCTGTTCGACGGCACCGTGGCCGAGAACATCGCGCGGCTGGACCCGGAGCCTTCGGGCGACGCGGTCACCGCCGCCGCCACCGCCGCCGCGGCCGACACGATGATCCGCGCGCTGCCCGAAGGTTACGATACGCAGGTTTCCGGCCTTGGGCCGCGCCTGTCCGGTGGGCAGATCCAGCGTGTCGGGCTGGCCCGCGCGCTGTATGGCGATCCGGTGCTGCTGGTGCTGGACGAGCCGAATTCGGCGCTGGACCACGAAGGATCCGAGGCGCTGAACCGCGCCGTGCAGGGCATGAAGGCGCGCGGGCTTGGCGTCATCATCATGGCGCACCGGCCCAACGCGATCGCGGAATGCGACAAGATCCTGGTGCTGAAGGATGGCACCGTGCAGGCCTTCGGGCCGCGCGACGAGGTGCTGGCGAAGGTGCTGAAGAACAGCGCCGATGTGCAGCGCGCGACGCAGGCGCGCGTCGGCGGGGCGCTGACATGAGCGCCGCGCGCAAAAGCTGGTCCGTGGGCGGGCCGATCCGGGTCGGCATCGGCGCTTTGCTGGTGCTGGTGGCGGGATTCGGCGGCTGGTCGGTGACGACGACGCTGGCCGGGGCCGTCGTCGCCTCGGGTCAGATCGAGGTGGACCGCAACCGGCAGGCGATCCAGCACCCCGATGGCGGTGTCGTCGCCATGCTTGAGGTCGGCGAAGGCGACCGGGTGGAGGAGGGGCAGGTTCTGCTGCGCCTCGACGCGGCGGAATTGTCCACTGAACTGGCCGTGGCCGCGGCCCGGCTGGCCGAGTTGCGCGCCCGCCGTGCCCGGCTGGAGGCGGAGCGCGACGGGCTGGAAACGCTGAGCTTCCCCGAGGCGCTGGAAGCGCTTGGCGCGGCCGACCCGGAGGTTGCGGACCTTCTGACCGGCCAGCGCAACCTGTTCGATGCCCGCGCCGACACCATGGCGCGGGAGGTGGAGCAGTTGCGCGGCCGCATCACCCAGATCGGCGCACAGGTGGATGCCCTGCGTGCGCAGGAAGACGCGCTGAGCCAACAGGTGGTGCTGGTGGAGGAAGAACTGACCCTGCGGCGGACCTCGCTCGACCGGGGGATCGGCACGCGGGAGCCTGTGGTGCAGTTGCAGCAGGAACTGGTGCAATTGCGCGGTTCGCTGGGCGAGGTCACGGCGCGGCGCGCGGAAGCGGCAGAGCGGGTGATCGAGACGGAGCTGTCGATCCTGCAGGTCACGACGGAACGGCGCGAACAGGCCATCGTGGAATTGCGCGAAATCCGCGTGTCGGAACAGGAACTGGCCGAACGCGCCGCCAACCTGAGCCGCCGGATCGACCGGCTGGAGTTGCGCGCGCCGGTGGCGGGTCGCCTTCTGGGGCTGACGATCTTCGGCCCCGGCGCGGTTCTGCGGCCGGCCGATCCCTTCGCCTTCCTGGTGCCCGAAGGGCGGCCGCTGGTGATCTCGGCCCGGGTGCCCGCCATCGACATCGACCAGGTCTTCGCCGGGCAGACGGTGTCCCTGCGCTTCCCGGCCTTCGACCAGCGCACCATGCCCGAGGTCACGGGCGAGGTCAGCCAGGTTTCCGCCGATGCCTTCACCGACGAGGTGTCGGGCGGCAGTTTCTACCGGACCGAGATTGTCATGGCCGAGGATCAGGCGGCCCTTCTGGGCGACCGGGTTCTGGTGTCCGGCATGCCGGTGGAGGCCTATATCCGCACCCAGGACCGCACGCCGCTGACCTATCTGCTGGAGCCGTTCACGACCTATTTTTCCCGCGCATTCCGTGAAAGCTAGTCCGTGCATCTGGGCGCTTCCCTTGGCGCGGGTGGCGCATTAGGGTCCGCCCGAGAGATCAACCAAGGGGCTTTGACATGGGCGGAACATTCGAAACACGGCTGGCGGAGCTGGGTGTCACACTGGCGACACCGGCGCCGCCGCAGGCCAATTACGTGCCTTCCGTGCAGGTCGGCGATACGCTGTATGTCTCGGGCCAGGTCTCGATGGCAGACGGCCAGATGATCACCGGCAAGCTCGGGGCGGACCTGACGGTGGAACAAGGGGCCGCCGCCGCGCGGACCTGCGCGATCAGCCTGCTGACGCAGGTCAAGGCGGCCTGTGGCGGCGATCTGGACCGGCTGGTGCGGGTGGTGAAGCTGACCGGCTTCGTGAACTCCACCCCCGATTTCGCCAATCAGCCCGAGGTCGTCAACGGCTGCTCGGATTTCCTGGTCGAGGTGCTGGGCGATGCGGGTCGCCACGCGCGATCCGCGGTCAGTGCCGGTGCCCTGCCGCGCAACGTCGCCGTCGAGATCGAGGGCATCTTCCAGGTCGCGGTCTGATCCTGGCCATGATCCCGCAGCTTCCCCCCACTTTCCTGCGCGCGCCGCTGGCGCATCGCGGGCTGCATGACCGCGCGCGCGGGCTGATCGAGAACAGCGCGGGCGCGGTGCGCGCGGCGGTGGCGGCGGGCCATGGCATCGAGATCGACGTGCAACTGGCCTCGGACCGGGTGGCGATGGTGTTCCACGACGAAACGCTGGATCGTCTGACGGCGCAAAGCGGCCCGATCCGGGGCTGGTCGTCGCGCGATCTGGGCGTGCTGCGGCTGACCGGATCGGACGAGACGATCCCAACTCTGGCGCAGATCCTCGACATCGTCGCGGGCAAGGCGCCGCTGCTGATCGAGTTGAAGGACCAGTCGGGCGGCACCGGCAACGCGCCGGACGAATTGGAACGCGCCGTGGCCCGCGACCTTGCGGGTTATGGCGGCCCGGTCGCCGTCATGTCCTTCAACCCGTTCATGGTTGCCAACATGGCCAAGCGCGCGCCACTGGTCCCGCGCGGGATCACGACCGATGGCTACACCGAACGCGAATGGCCGGACCTGACCTCGGACACGCTGAAGGCCTTGCGCGAGATCGAGGCCTTCGAAACGGTCGGTGCCAGCTTCATCAGCCACGACTGGCACGACCTGAGCGCGCCGCGCGTGGCCGAGCTGAAGGCGCGCGGCGTGCCGATCCTGTGCTGGACGGTGAAAAGCGCCGCCGACGAAGCGGTGGCGCGCCGCGTCGCGGACAACATCACATTCGAAGGATACGCCCCCGCATCCGTTTGACGGCGCGCGTTGCGGCCCCATTTATCGCATGTGCAACCGGCGGAGGCCCCGACTTGGACGGCGACACCCAGATCACGATCGACGTCCTGTCCTCCCTGTCGCAGATCGAGGCCAGCGACTGGGATGCCTGCGCCTGCCCGGAA
>Ga0100391_1002857_pt1 | contig 18032 bp, 9 predicted proteins | sample CryGeymeta201515_FD_81541 | JGI IMG/M metagenome (GOLD analysis project Ga0100391, IMG submission 81541) | Groundwater microbial communities from Crystal Geyser aquifers in Utah, USA - Crystal Geyser metaG 2015-15 | ecosystem: Environmental > Aquatic > Deep subsurface > Groundwater | place: USA...
ATGTCACATAGTGTTTAACAGGGTAAAAAAATGTTTAGGTGGCACTGCATGTGTACTAGTTAAATGTCAAGAATCCCTTAAACGTTAACAGTCAGCCAACGTTAACAGTCAGCAGCACTCTAGTCTCTTTCGTCATTCGAAGGCATGAGTGCGGTACCGTACTCTAACGGAAGCAAGCAAGAGATGGATTGGTTCACTTCGCCGAGACTTCCTATGAGCTTCCTGGAAGGTGACGAATTGCTTTCAACCATGGATAGGGTTACGTCTGGAGGAAACATTAACTTCTACGAAACTCGAAGAAAAGCATGGCGGCAAGGACTACTATTAGACTGCTAACTACAAGCTTCATTCTTGGGTACCATAAGTAGCTTACCAGGTATACAAGTACTAGTTAGTAGCTTGGAAAAGAACCGGATGGATCCGAAGAATCATCATCATCATCATCATCATCATCATCATCCAAAGACGTACTTCGTGTAACTCCTCCGTGTTGGACTTTAGGTCGCTGCGGAGGTGTAGGAGACAATGCCCAATTATTACCTCCGCTGCTACCGATACTTGTCATGGATTCCATCATCCCGGCGTACTCGGAGGATATCAGCAATTCGCTAGGATCCTTGGATTGCTTTGTTTCCTTAGCAGAATTATCCAGGGCATATCCCAAGACATTTTGCAAATAGTTAGGATCCACATCACTGGTAGAAATTCCAGATACTAGACTGTCAATGGATTCACGACGATTGTTGGATGGAAGTCGGGCGCTTCTTTTCGGTTTTGAGAAGCTTTGTTTCTCGTGGATTCGCATGTCAACAGAATCATTGGCATACGAATCGCACGACATTCGTCTTGAAATTGTGCCCGTATCTAAGCTTTCACTCATATTGCATTTTGAATTGCTTATCTTGAGACTCGTGTTACCGTAACCCAACACTCCGGAAAGATAGGGATTGCTGCCACTGCGCCCTGAATCGGATTCATCATCACTATACTCGGAATCGGAATCACAATTGTGGTAGATTCCCCGTGTAACGGTATGACCAGGCATCTTTCCAAGCGACGCAGCTGGTTGAGAATATTGTTGCTTCTTGTTGCCAAAAGGTTTCATAACAACAGAATCGTTCGCATAGCTGTACACACTCGAGGCCGTCGACTCCATTGACATGCGCCGCGTCATGTTGCTTGGTTTGTCATCGTGGTGTTTTTTGTTGGAGTATTCCATAACGACCTTCGTCATGTAATCTATTGGAGTTTTATTGCTGTCAACATCGTCGTCATCCTCGCTAATGATTTCGGGACCTTTGCTTGACTCTTCACTGCTTCCAGAAGAATCATCGTCTTCCGTGGTGCGGTCATCCATGTCTTTACTCTTTTTTGAATATCCCATTACGATACGGGTCATGTAATCCACGGGAGTCTTGTTGCTGTCAACGTCTTCATCACTACAATTGTTCGAACCACTCGGGTCATTGCTGCTACTGCTCTCATCATCATTTTCGCCATCTCCGTCATTCGAAGCAGCGGGATCCGCTGTTTGTGTTGTTTCGCTTACAGCTGTAGATAAACGAGTATTTCGCCGCAAATCGAGAGAATCCGCCGCATAACTGCAGGCATCAAAGCTAGAATCATCATCGTCTTGTTCCTCTACGCGTCTTACATCCGATGGCATGACTTGTTCGTATCCTAAATCCTGATGAACTGCTGTTGCATGATTATTATCGTCGCCGTAACCTAAATCTTGTCGACTCGGAGCCGCTTCTCCGTATCCCAAATCTTCCAATCGCACAACACCGTCAGCAGGTGTTGGTTGCAACTGTGACTGTGGTCGTGGTTGAATTCGATGGGCGTGCATTCGCAAATCCATGGAATCAACCGCCTCGGAATAGGTACTGTTACCCAGAGAATCATCCAACTCACCAACATTCCTACTATTTTCTCGACCTTTTTCTTTTCGCAAATCCATGGAATCTTTCGCTGCCGAGTAGGCACTGTCAGCCAATGAATCATCCAAGACAACAACAGGAGCATTTGTTTCGGCGGCAGTTCTTTTATCATGACCCGTAGTTTTCAGTTGGTGTGGGGAAAGCCTCGTTGCGTGCATTCGTAAATCCATGGAATCTTGAGCCTCCGAGTATGTACTATCTGCCAACGAATCATCCAGCGCACGTGTTAATGTTTTTGTTGGTAGTAGCGAGGGTTCATTTGGCAATGCGTGGTGGTGTCGTATTTTACTGTTTCGTCTCAAATCCAAAGAGTCCTTTGCAAAGGTGTCGTCATCATCATCATCATCATCATCATCATCATCATCGCCGTGATGATCTAAAAAGTCATCCAGACGCCCAGAAGCTACCTTTTGAGTGCTACTGCTTTTGGGGTGGGTATTCTTTCGCCGTAAATCTAACGAATCTGCAGCATACGAATACTCGTCACTGCCACTGCCATCATCATCATAATCATCGCCGCCGCCGCCGCCACTATTACTATTTCTAGTAATACTGTTGATGCGTTTACGACGTTGCCTAATTCGTGATTGCACCTCCGTTGTTGTAACCTGTACTTGATCGTTGGTCAAATAACTTCCATAACTGGAAATTGACGACCGTCTGCTACAGGAATCGTCAATGTTTGTTTGTTGTTTGTAATCATCGTCGTCGTCGTTGGCGTTGGCGTCAGAATGATTCGGAATTTCGAGTACACCTTTCAGAGGCATCAGCATTGATGATGATGATGGTGATTGCAATTGATTACCCTGTTTGTACTGCCAATTACCCACTGGTGGTACAGGACTCCTTGGTGGCTGTTGTCGTGGCTGTTGTCGTGGCTGTTGTTGTGTCGGCTGTTGCTGTTGTTGGTGTGCCAACGATCGTCTTCGAACGGGCTTTTGTCCCCAAGTCGTTTGAGTAACACCTACAAATTCGTTACCAATACTAACACGACGTGTTACTCGTGGTAAAAAGTTACTGACGATAGCAGCATTGGATTTTTGGGCAGCAGTAAAAGAAGAAACATTTCCCATACTACTTCTTCGTCTTCTATTATTCGAAGACGCCGCCGAGGCAGCAGCAGAAGACGTGGTAGCAGCAGTAGCAGTAGCAGCAGCAGTACTACTACTTCGACTTAGCTGCTTCGTATTGTTGCTCTTGTTGTCGTTGCTATTACTATTCTTCCTACCCGCAAATCGTTGACGCATGCTTTTGGCACGCGTTTGCTGAGCCGATGCCATAGGAGATACTGGAGAAGGAGACATGGAAGGAGTAGATGTTTGTTGCAGCTGCTGCTGCTGTTCCTTCGTGGAACCAGCAGAAGCAGATTTTCCACGACTGCTGTACTGCACAGGCATACTCTTAGTACGGATAATGGCGTCTCTGTCACCACCAATTAGTCTTGTCGGAATTTTCTTGGATGACGAAACCTTCGTCTTTTCATTGTTGTTGTTGTTGTTGTTGTTGGTAGTGGTGGTGGTGTTCGATCTGGGCGGAGACAAGGAGCCAGCAGAGGCAGCAGCGGCAGTAGCAGCGGCGGCAGCAGAGGTATCCATGTTCTCTCTAACGGAAAAATGAATTCTCAACTCAAACCTTCAAGAAGGCTCGTTCGAACAAAGGTTGGAGTAGATCTAGTCTAGGTGGTGGCGATTGATGGATGGGGGAATAAAGCAAGGAGAGAGAGAGAAACGTGGTACCAGATAGCGGCAGCAGTATACCCCCGAATAGCCCTTCTTTCATCAATCAACGATTGATCGGTACAGGAGCGTTGCTTCCGGTTTTTCACGGATTTCCATTGGGGGTATTTATTTTTCAACAGACATTCTGATTTCCTCGATTCATAGGAAGAAGGAGAGCCAGCCTAACCTGAAAATGACACAACGAAATAGCTACAGTAGACTACAGTACCTAGTAGTAGTGGTCTACTAGTAGTAGTACTAGGGAGTGCTACTACTAGCTAGCTAGAGAGGCGTAGAGTACTACTACTCGGAGTATGGTGGTGCACTAGTCTAGTACTACTCTAGTAGACTACTGTACCTAGTATTTACAAATCTAATACTCGAGTATTTATTTGTAATACTACTACTGTAGACTAACACCAGAAAGTAGTAGTACGTAGACTAGCTAGAGTAGCTAGTAGGTCTACGACTAGTAAGATTCAATGATCTTATTATTACATTTATTTTTTGTTCGCCTACTAGCTACTCTAGACTAGAGTACTACTACTACTGGAAGTGAAGTACTGTAGTAGCTACCACTACTAGCTACTACTCCTACCATCTACTGTAGCTACTGTAGCTACTAGCTAGCTACTGCTACTCTAGTAGTAGACCACCAGCCTTTCTGGGAATACAATCAACCAACGTTTGCGATAGCATGCCACGAGCTACCGCACCTATCTACCGTACATAGCTACACTTACTCGACAATAAAAGTTGGTAGCAAAATACACAAGTAAAAGATCAATGAGTTATTTCATCAAGGAAGGTGTTGATAAAACTTTTTTACTAGTGCTAGTAGCAGTGTCGTGCTGTCATGCTTCTATGGAGCTGCTCTGTTGCGTTACTTCTGCTCTGTTCTTACTTGTTCAATAGCGCGTAGACAGCGTAGCGTGAATTGTGTTCCTTCGAGCTTCTCTCTTTTTGCTTTGCAGTTTATTCGTCCAAAAAATCTTTACACAGTTATGTCATAGTGAACGCCATTGATATCGACTCTCAGTGCCTGGATGTGTCCTTTGGCGTACTTGTCAGCCTGAAGTGTCGCAATACCAGATCCCCTGCTTCCAACAACTTCAAATGAGTTCGCAATATGCGTCGTTGTTGTATCATTCACCGTAATTGTTTCGGAACTGTGAGACATCATTTGCCCAATCTTGATGGGAGTCCCCAAAAGAGTTTGTACGTCCGTGTCTGCCGCCATGAGCTTCACGGCTTGTTTCAGCAATGGTTTTGCCTTGCGCTCTTCTTTGGCCAATTCGCTCTCAACAGTCTGCGTAATGGAATTGACAAACGCTCGAATAGGCCAAGGAAATGGAGCCAAGACATTGTTGATTTCATCACTTTTCGTGAGTTTTCCACTTTCCTCGTGACGAGGAACAAGAAAGATGTCCTCATCTTTTTCCTTATCCTTCTTAAAAGGCATTAGGGATTTGATTTTGTCAGCGAGGTTGGTCAAAAAACCTTTATTGCTCGTGGGACTGCTGTCTTTTGATGATGATTGTAAAATAAGCTCAGGTTCCGTGAGCTGGTGCCCAGCAGCCTGTGCGCGCACAACTACACTGTTTGGTGTAATCACAAAGGACATTGCAACTGGAAATACCAGCAGAAGCCAAAGCCAGGTTCGCCGGCCATTGTTTCTCATTGTTGTCGTATTGTTGTGCTTGCTAGGTTTTGATGATTCCTTTTACTTCTTTGATTGATTGCTTTATGTGTTCTCAAAATTCGAGAAAAATGAGGTGATAGATACAGTTCTCTCTACGACTGCGCATGTTTCGATAAGTCATATCGTATTCTTAACCTTACCCTTTCCTTGCAGTACGGTAGGCTAAGAGTACTGCTACCTGCTAGATTACAACTCACCATTACTATTTGAATTCAACACACTTGGCTTGAAGCTGAAGGTCGGGATGCTTTCCATTCACCTAAAGCACTGTCAAATAGTTCTTCTTGTTCGATCTGCGTGGCGAGTTTTTGCTGTTGTTTTTGTTGCTGCACAAGACAGTCATTGCCCGAGGAAAATCAGCTACTCCATGACTCCATTGCGTCGGCGCATTGCTTCCATGTGCAGTCATTGCTGTAAACATCTAGCTGCTTATTTTTTCAAAGGCACGATCGTACAATCTGAACGTCTGTTCTTCTTGAGAATTTTTAGTTGACTCAAAGGGAGGAAGCGTGTCTGTCCCTATGTCTATGCTCTTACTAGTACCTTCTTGCCATCAAATTGACTTCTGTCTCACCTTGTCGTGCTAGCTCACGGTGCTGGATCAACTGGTTGAAGTACGGTGGGGTAACATTGCGTCGCCTGGATTCGTGGCGGCTGCATTTTTAATTGAATACTACTAGGTCTACATCAGGTAGTAGCTATTACTCCGTGCTCGTACTCTTCACTAGTACACTCAATTGATGCAGCTGGCAGAAACCGTGCAGATAATTCATTGTGCTCATGACCCGACCTGAAAGCTGTGCGGCTCTCTGACTTTACACGCGGCAGTCGGATCAAAAATCTAAAAATACAGCTCACATCATCCATTTGCCGAAAGAGGCAACAAGAGGAGCTACTAATAGGTACTACTAGACTACTCTAGAGTACTCTGTCAACAACTACTCTCGTTCACTCCAATTGGCAAGATCTACAGCCAGCACCGAGTTGCTCAGTTATCTGCACAATTACTTAATCTTTTACAGTAGAAAACATTACATTTACATTTGACCGCGCACTCTCATGTCATCCACAACAATCTACCGAATGAGCTTGCTCTTGGTTGGCATTTTGGTGCTTTTCTACGAAACCTCTGTGGTGGCAGTCAGTCCGATTGTGGTCATGGACGCATCGGGAAGTCTCAAACTTCAGAACATTCCTTCTTCCATAAAATCCGATCAGCTTATTGCTATGATTGTCAGTCCCGATACTCCTTCGGCGGCCTCCTTGAGCAAGAGTACAGATGACAGCAACTCCATCCTCAATTTGGACCCGTCAGCCTGCCGATTGACCTGCCGAGGACCAACGTTGTCCGTCAAATCATCCGATCCTGAATGCGTTTCGGTGGCTCTTTGTTCGTTGACAGCCGTTGCACTGGTGTTGGACGGAATTACCACGGGAGATGTCGAAGCTGGCTTTAAAAATTCGCGCCATGCCGTAACCTTGACGGCCCTCTTTCGCACTAAAGCTACCTTAGCAGGGGATGCCGCTGAAGAGAGTGATAATATCACAGACAAACAAGCACTGGTCTTATACGTGGAAGGAGATGTCTCGGAGAAGCTCGAAAAACAAATTCGGAGAGATGTCTTGACATTGTATGATGCCGCCGCCGCAGAATCAAAAGACGTTCCCTCCTTCGACAAGGCCTACGAACTCCAAATTGTTTCTACAGAATCTCAATCCGAGAGTCAGGTATGCACAAAGACCTATGGTTGTGGTGCACTGTACTGTCCAGTCCTATCTCTATTATTCAGGCCAATCACCTCACCCATTTTTTCCTCGCACCCTCTACGAAAACATACAGCTCATGACAACAATCTCTGAGGCGGCATCAGCAGTAGCTACGACAGGTAAGCCGCTGGGACTAGCTTTGCAGGACGCCCAGAATAAAATTCAGAAATGGCCTTTCATCACATCGGGGGCATTGGATCCTCCGCAAATTGCCAGTGCCTTTGTAGTGGTTGGGGATGCTCATTCGCGTCAAACTCGCTCGGCACGTGCCAAATTGGCTTCCTGGAAAAGTCGCACAGCACGAGGATTGCTGGTGGATGGATTTGGAAAGGACGCCGAACAGCTATACAAAAAGACCTTATCTACCTTTGATGCGGAAACATTGTCGGCAGCTGGTTTGCCTACAGTGGCCGCCTATCGTGCCGGTCAACGAGAGCAATTGCAATCCTTGGTCAAGGGCGCCATTCGGGATTCCTTCCAGGCACAAGTCGCCAATCTTGAAAAACGAACCATGAAGAAATTTAGAGCCAAACTGCTCAAACATGTCAACAACAACAACATGGATGAAGCCGCCACTGCGATCGATAACAATGCGGCTGCGCTTCGTGCTGCTACCTTTGGCTTTGAAACAGCCATGGAGGATTTGTCCGTTCCAAGTTTGGGACTGACAAAAGAGGGAGCCGTACGCGCCATGACCGCGAAATTGAACGATGAACTCATGTCCTTTGCCGATAGTCCCGCCGCCAAGTTGAAGCGTGCTAAGCAAGTGAAGAAAGTCGTAAGTAAAGAACGCAAACCCTCCCAGAGAGCGATCGACTTTGGATTGGATTTGGTCGCCATGATACGACCGGATGGATTTGGAAGTTTGCAAGGCTTTGCGGGGTACCAATTGGGCGGGAACAGTCTCACCGTTGGACTTCATAATGATGCCGACGATCCACAAGTTATTTCACAGTTCGGCGGTGTACGACCGCCACTTTTGCGAGTGCAGCCGAAGCTACGTGTAGACGTAGAATTATAAAGTGCTACTAGAAACGAGTTATTTTTAAACGACATTTTAAGGACGACATCGAACGTAGAAGCTGCTCCCGCTTTTCTTTGCGTTTTAAATCCACTACTTTGCCTCCGGGCTGCACTTGTCTCACTCTGCGAGGGAAGATACGACCACAACTTGTCCATGTTCCAGTGTTCGATGAACTGGGCACATGTTGGCAATTTCCAACAATCGTGTTCGATCCTTTTCGGTTAATTCGCTGCCTTCCACTGAAATGATGCGTTCAATTTTATCAAACATGGGACTCTTTCCCTTTTCGACATCGCCGCACTCTTCGCAATCTTTCTTGTGCGCCTTGTTGTGACTCAAAACTACAGAGACACTCGTTAAGGGAAGCTGTTTTCGATCCGCGTACATGCGCAGAGTCATGACCGTACATGAACCCAGAGCTGAGAGGAGCAGATCGTAGGGACTGGGACCCAAGTCAGCTCCTCCAACACTAACAGGTTCATCGGCTTGTAACTTGTGCTTTTCGTTTACTACAATCTTGGACAAAAATGGAGATTCGGTCTCATTTGCACGGCTGCTGTCAGTCGATTTCACCACCACCTGGGAAGACGCTTGGCGCAGTCCTTGCCTCACCTTTTGATTGCTGGCTCTCGTCAGAGCAGCAAAGGTTAACGATCGAATCATAATCATGGAGGTTCTTGCGAAAATGATATCACGTGAAGCAGTCTCAGTGACTCGAGCAATTGAAAACAACATTTGCGGCGAACAGAATCCATTGCGAGACGACGCGACGACTGAGGAGATAGTGAGGTGAAGATTTATTTTGGTTCAAAGATACTTTTGGATTCATTGTTTAGGGTTAGCACTTTAGTTGTCCTAAGCCTACTAAGCTAGCTACTACTAGTAGTGGCGCTAGTAATAGTGTACGTAGTAATCGAGTAGGGGTAGTACGTCGTAGTCTGAACAATTTCCAGATTGTGCCGAGTTCCAAAAATTCGAACTTTTTAGGGCGTAGAGTACCTCATCCAGAGTAAATCAGAAATTAGCAGGCGTTGGAGACTGCTGCATTTTGCCACCTACTCTTGCCGAACGACGCTTTCTTTTTGTTTTTGGCACACAGAAGTAATGCTCTGGCCCATCTGCTCCGCCTTGAGTCAAAATCCCACCACCAAATCACAGCAGCAGCACCGGTGTTTCCATGCCATAGCCCTAGGGAGCGGAGCCTTGGAGTCGAATCCAATAGGTAGAGGAAAGGTTTTACCCTGCAATGATGACTGTGAGCATTGCTGCCATCATTGCCGCTGCAGTTTACCCTTGCATGAGACGTTGCTGGAGGAAAACCCAGCGGTGTGGGACTGATTTCTCGTGACTCAGAACACCTCACAGAAGAAGATACAATTTTTATATTAAACCTGCACAAGATGACCTGACACCTGACAATGACGACTGCAATGTATGTAGAGCCTGTGAAGGCAGATTTAATTCCGTTACGTCTCGCACAACTAGTTTTATTATAAGCAGCCGAAATCAAATAATATTACTGTAAACAGAAGCCACAATGACAAGAATATTTCTCTTGTTTTCGCCTTTGCTCCTGGCTTTGTCCTGGTATCCGTCGCAAGGATTTATTCCTCACCACACATTCCACACGACAACAAGTACTTTGTGGTTCACACCCACTACTCGGACGCCCACAAATTTCAAGACGCAACTTAACTTCTTTCAGAATATTATTGAATCGCTTACTGGATCCACCAAATCTCCGTCTTCTAATAGCGCAGGAGAAGTTGTGGTGGCCAAGAGAGAATCTCTCAAAGCAGCTTTATTGGAAGCCTGTCGAAATCCTGCCACCAAGAATAAAAAACAGCAACGTGCCACGGTCGAAGCACTGATGGAGGAACTGCAGCAAGTCAATCCGACGACTTCCACTGCCTCGAGTCTGCTATTGCAGCGAAGATGGGCACTCGAATGGACGACAGAAAAGGAAATCAATTTCTTTTTGGACGTGGGATTATCGAATCAAATTACTCAAACTATTTCGACCACAACCATTGGAAATCGGATTGAATTTGTCAGGGCGGGAGGATTTTACGTCGATGGAACACTGAGCATTCCTGATCCTAAAGGTTGTCGAACCGATTTTGAATTTACCACGGCTACCTTGAATTTGGGAGAACGCTGGGGTCAATACACGTTTCCACCCGTCGGCTCGGGCTGGTTTGAGACCCTTTATTTGGATGACACATTACGAGTCGATATCAACAGCCGCAGTGACATTTTGATTTGCACGCCTCTTCCAAATTAAAGCCAAAAGACATGGAGTGAGCTGTCATGTTTCAAAGAGATGGATCAGCTAAACAACAATGCACGAGCTCCATAGTATTACCGTGCTGTAGTGTTTCTTGCGATCTTTTCGTGCATTCTCAAAAGTGTCTTTGCCTGGTAAGCTCTGTTGCTATCTGACTATTAGTAGGTACCAACCACACTATGCCTATCGGCGTTCCAATTTTTGACTACTACTTTGTCAGCTATTCTAGCTAGTAGAAGGCTCCTCCCTATATCAGATCAATAATCGTTCATTTTGGCGATCCAAAGTCGTGCCCGCTGACATGTTTCTGCGGTCGCCGTGGACCTTCAAGAGTCATTGGTCCTCTCCGCTCCGCTGTTCCTTTCCGAAGAAAGGATTAGGACGCATCTTCATCGTCGATCTCTCTTCTATTTTGGTAGAATCGCCATCTTTTTGCAATCTCTGCGAACCACGTGCTCTCAACTCGAATGTAATTACTCCTATTTTATATCATTGTTATAATGTACTACCATCAGCTACCGCTGTAGCCTTTTGCCCCCACTGGTCCAGCTTAAAGTCTTAAGCAGCAGCAAGTGATCATTATTTCTTCATTCTCGTTGCTCGTCCCATAAAATCTTGCTGGTATCATTTTTTAATTCAATGTACTACGTACAGTTTACAGTAATAATGAAATAGCTAGCTGAATATCATTATTGTTACGGTTCCTACCCTCACTTTGTCATCGTTTGCGCACAGAATTCTTTCCTACAATTCATCACTATCCGAGGACGATGACGTATCACTGAAATATTGCGCTCCCTTGATTGCGACTGTTTCTTCAATACCAGCATCGAGGGCACTGACCAAAGCCTCGTAGTATCTTTGAATCCAGTACCACTCTTGTTCGGGAATTTTTGAGTGATCCAGCTTGGCGAGATCCAGATCGAGGAGTCGCCGGAGCTCTCTGCGCATAAATTTGAGACCTTTCCGGTCCGGCATTTCTATTAGCTCCCCCGTACTGTCGTCTTCATAAAACTTTGCTCTGATGGTACCATTTTCATTTTGAATGACTTGGTAAAGTATATTGTGATCCAAAAAGGGCCATACTTGAGGAAATCCTTCAACGAATCCAAAATCCCGAAAGATGCCAGGTGTTCCCCAATCATCGACAACGTCGTAGCAGTCTTCACACTCATTGTAACTGGCGAAAAGTTCGTCTCCCACCGCAACCGCTTTTGTTGTGTAGACTTGGACTCCTTTGTCCGATCGTAGCGTACTGGTTTCGGTATCGACATTACGCTTGCCATTGTCGTGATTGAACATGTCCCAAATGGGAATGAGCTCAGTATCATATCCTCTTTGAATGGCGGTGGCAGCCGCGTGTTCTGCTTCCTTGTCGCCATCCTCAAAGCACCCCTTCTGAATTAAGTGATTGTCTATCCAAGATTCCAACTGGTAGGGTGGTAGCGTATAGTGTCCGTAATTGGGACTCGTCTCGTTGCTAGTGCGATAACCCAACATGTCTCGTAAAATGGCTTTGGATTCAGAAGTATAGGTTGCTGGCAATTGGCCTCTGGGAATGGACTCCAAATACGCCATGAAGGGTCCATAATTGGAGCTGCTGGGATCTTGGCGATATCGTTCTTGTTCTTCCAATATACGATGTCCTAATTTACAGGTATTTCCGTAAAATCCCACCATGACTTCTTCCATGGTAGTATCTTGTCGACTGAAAAGATCGTTATCTCGAGATTCTTCCCGTGGCAGACTTATGTAGCATTCTCGAGGTACGTGCAATATCAGCTCCTCATCGACCAGTGGTTCTTTGGCAAAAACGCCCATGGGTGAACTGATATCCGTAGGATCTCGACGACGGATCTCCACCTTATTACTGACAAATCCTCCCTTAGATCGGACCCACTCAATCATAGCACGGGCATGGTCGACCGTACTTGCTTTTGTATCGGTAGGAAGAGCTGATGCTACCGATAATGACGACGATGACCTCAGGAAGCCTAGAAGCAAGAGCAAGAGGGACCCCACAATATTGGCACGAAACACTGTTGTTATCTTCATAATATAATACTGTATATTATAGTATCAATGCTGATCAAAAAAATATACGTAAGCAGATATTTTGAGCTCCGAAATGTTAGTGATTGCTTGAACTAGGTATTCTTTATTTACTTTGGAACGACTTAAGCCCGTTTGGGACTTCTCCTTCTCAAAAAACGAATTTGTGCTCAAGTTAGGATGTTCTAGAGTAGCGATAAAAATCCGTCCTCGCCGATTCTTGCACGCGCGGAGCGTCTGCGTAAGTGTCGGCAGCACGACTGGTTTATTTACAGTCTGTAAGTTTTACAGGTTGTTGTCTACCGTCACTGATACTGGTACCAGTAGTACCTGGTAGTAAACCTCCTCCTTTTCTTATTTTTTTATCATAGAGTCTACTGTACATCAGTTGATCTCGCCTACCAGTACTACTATTGTACCAGGTACTCGGAGAACTCAAACAAGTAGAGTATTCATCTTTTCTACTAGTTACCAGGTAGTAGCTACTAGATCCGAGTTGCTACTCCGACCCGAGTACAGTACTAACGTAGTCGTAGCTAGATAGCTGTCAAACCTTTCGTCACAATTCTAGAGGAAAAATAATACTCTATTAATTACTTCGTCGTTTTGCTTGCGCGCGTAAACCTGCAAGTGCGATGACACCCAACTTGATTCTTATTCGTCGCGAGTACAAGGGAAGCAACCATCCGCGAGTTGGAAATGGTCTCCCTAAAAGGTAACGGAAGCGGCCTTCAGCAACTCGCGCACAAGACCAAGCATTTGTAATTTGTAACTTCAAGCAATCAAATCTTGCTTGCATGAGATCATAAGGCTTTCCGGTATCAAAATCTCAAAGATTTTTCGTGGCTTGCCCTTCAGCTGTTCCGCGGGCTTTTTGGTATGCTATTGGCTACTGGTAGGAAAATCAATAGCATCCTCGGGTGTGCGTTCCGACGACCAATGGCTGTGATCTTGAGTCTTCACTTGTTGGATCCGTTCTCAATTTGATCCATCGTGATCATGCTGCTAGAAAAACCAAACTTACAAACGTGCTGATGCGATTGCCGGACATCTTCATGAAACGATCCTTTAAAACTGTATCCAAATGAAACATGTCTTGGAAATACACCAACGCAGCAAGTAACTGGTAGTAAAATTCTTCCTTTGAGAATGTTGGATTACATTTTTCGGGAAGACGATGATTCCGAACTGAAAACAAGATTCCTTCAATCGTCTTGGCGAAAAAATCTATATTTAGAAGCACTTGGACAAGAAAACTTGGTTGCAAATACTCTGCTCACATATACCCGCAGTACAATCATTCAACTTTTCATTCAGCGTCTGCAAATGAACCCGAAGTGCCCGGTGCGTTGAACGTGCATGTGAAAAGAAACCCAAATCACACCGACTGTTGACAAGACGAACTGTCACTTTCGAAATTGTCGTGAAGTAACATGGATGTGTCCATTGCCTGATATCGTTCGTGGAAACGGATCTGGGCGTTATTCGTATCGTCCGAAATGAAAAAGAAATGCTACGACAGGTCGGTAAAGTTACCCCACTGATCCATGGTAAAATCTTGCGATGCTCGATGATAGAGCTCTTGGTCCAATTGGCTTATCCGTTCTAGGCCCTTTCGTGTCGCAGCCGAACATTTATCAAGTTTGACGTACCCCCCTTGTTGTGGAGAAGTATTGGCTTTGGGCATGTGCTTCCCTAGTTCGCCTTTGCCAAACATAATTTTCGTCAATAGTGGAAGTGTTTCCGTAGATAATGTATCGGTTCGTCCAATCCAATCCATGGTCCTCTGCAGAGACAAATACGTTTCTTGACACTCGGTCCGGCGGAGTTCATGGAGACGATACATTTTTTGATCCGCATCGTCGCCGTAGGCCCGTTCACCTCGGGCCAGAAAGAGGCACTGGGGATTCGAGTAGGATACTTGCAAAAGAACTTCTTCCAGTCGTTCATGACTAACATTCTGAATACCATTGACATGATTCTCCTTGGGTCTATCTTGTTCACCAAAAATACCTCCCAAACTCTCTACATATTGCAGTATCTCTCGTTGCGATCCGGTTATCTCCATTCCTTGGTCCTGTCGTTCTTGGATTTTTTTATACTTTCCGTGCAGTTGTATGGGATGAGGACGGCCGATGGGGTCCCGCCGTTGTCTGTCAAAATTTTGTCTTGCCTTCGAACAGTCCAAGTTGGGCTTGAGAGGATTGTTGCAGAACCGAAAGTCGCCCGGATGAATGTAATAAAAATTGAAAAACGAAACTTGCATGCTAACTGCTTCTCGCAGGAGCGTAAAGGCAAAAAAGGGAATTTCTGTCACTTTGGACTGCTGTCTCCAATAGTGCAGATAGGGCTCCAATTCCAAGGCATTGTAATTGTCCATTCCGTGAACTTCGACAAACAAAATTTTTCTTGGCTTGCTCGTTTGGTTTTTATTATCATTACTGATCGTGTTGTTGGTATCCAATTGACGAAAGTACTCGTTAATTTGTGGCAAAGCTTGTTCTCGAAAGACTTGTAACGTATTAGCTGCCACGTAACGCATTTTACTTTTGGTAAGCGCTAAAAGTTCCTGCTGTTCGGGAGAAGCCGGCGCCGATTTTTTTCTTTGACCACGCAATGATGGAGGTGATAATCTCCCATATAATTCCACAGGGAGTGGATGGTCCGGCGGTCGCGTAGCTCCTTCCAACCGTCGTCTCCTTCCTTTAGCCTCGTACTGTTGGGGTCGTCTTCGGGCGGCCAGGAAATGATCCCATTTGCGCATTTGCTTCCGACCACCACTTCCAAAAAGCAAACCACTATACTTAGTTTCAACATCAACATCATCATCACCAGCACCACCGCCACCAGCAGTAGCTGCAGTAGCAGCTCGTCGATCTTTTATGAGCCGCTGTTTTAAATGTTTTCGGAATCGAAAACTGAATTGTCGTATGGTTTGACCGCCCGTTTTGGGAACGTGTAAAAAGAAAATAATTCCTGCTCTGCTGGTGGTCATGTCGGGCAGGATTCGTTTTCCATCGTCATTTGTAGCAAATAAATCCATCGTATCTTCGACAGGTGGTGGCGTCCAGTCCTTGTATTGACGATAGCTAGACAAGCGTCCGCGTTGAGCTTCGAGCCTATTTTTCTGTCGTTGTAAAATGCGTTCTTGTTGTTGATCTAATAGTTCTTCGTATGTGAGAGAATCTTTGCCACTTCCATCGCTATTCGCAACAGCAACAGCGGCAGCGGCGGCGGCAGTGTCACCTAGTACTGGAGGTACTGGTGGCATGTCGTGCTGAACGAATCCATGAGTATTGGAATATCGCTCTTCGTGTTTTCTTATTCGTTCTTGTGCTTTTTGATGTTTTTGTTTCCTAGCTTGTAAGTAGACATCTTGAAAATGTTTGCCACCACTTGCTCGATGTTCGTTCGATTTTGATGTTTCTGGAAGATTCCTATCACCACGATCACCCGGTTGTTGATATTGCCGGCGCTGTAAAGCTCTTTCTTCTTCTTCTTCTTCTTCTTTGATTCTCTTGACATTGTTCTTGTAAAAGTCATCCTGAAATTGATTGTCATCATCTTGTGTCGTACCTGCCGTGGTACTACCATCATCGTCGTCGTCGTCGTCGTCGTCGTCTGCTCCCCACCAATACTCTTGCAACAGATTGCTGCCACTTTTTGTGCCGCCCACAAATCGGTTCCCTAAAAAGTTCTCCAGCAGAAGGTTGCTGCCAGCAGAACTGCCAATCTGTTGCAAAGCCTGTCGCGTCTGCAAATATTGGACCATCGCAACGAATACACAAGCCATCAAAATTGATCCCGCAAGGCATTGTTGTCGTGGGCTTCGCTGTCTGATTTTGGTGGCAGTCGTAGCAATATTGGTAGTAGTAGCAGCAGCAGCAGTAGCAGCAGCAGCAGCATTGGTACGGTTTCTCGGTGGGACATAAAGTCTGGCTGAATTATAATGCGCTGACATTTTTAACGTACCCACTGATTCTCTACAGTAAGTGTCACCTCCAACAACTGAAAAAAATAATGTGCGAGTGAGTGAATTGGTATTATTTAATTTTCACTTGACTTGTTATTATATCAACAACTTTGAACGTGTATGCGCACTGCAGAGCGGAGATTATGACATCCAGTTTTTTCTTTTTTGTGGGCTCAACCCGTAAAATCTGTTTCGACCGAAAACAGCAAGCGTGCGGCGACCTATTACAAATCATTTTTTTCTCTTTGGACGGAAGGAAGTAGCGTAAAATCAAGCTTCACTCCATCAAGCAAGCGATGCCAGGAATGGTAACATCATGACAGCATCACGATGTCGTGATGTTGCTTCATTTTGCAAGTAATGCCTATCAAAAGAAAGAAGGATGTTAGAAAAGGAGTCTTCCTCGTTGGTGGCAAGTGGCAACAACGAAACAATATCTTGTTGCTCTGTAACGAGCTCACAACAACAAGCAAGAAGAATGGCAACGACCAACCTGAACATCCACATCCACATCCACATCCACATCCACATCCACATCCACATCCACATCCACATCCACATCCACATCCACATCCACATTCTCATATATATGATCTTTTTCCTTCTTTCTCCCGGCATCTAAGTGACTCTCATGCAGACTTTTCTTGTCAGGGAAACTGTACCGATAGCCCGGGCGACATAGAAAAAACAAGAAACATAATCAATTGAAGTAAGAAGTAAGTAGCCATTATTTAGTTTATTCGTCCCCTCCAACGAGGTCAGGCTGGAGCGAATAAATAATGTTCTCCTGCTGTGGTAGTAGTATTCCGGCGGTCTACTTGTGCATGCATGAACCTAACTTGCTAAGCAATCGTGAACTACTACAAGTGAAGGATCTTGTTGAACAATGTTCTTCTACGGCAGACTACGGTAAGTCGTAATAGAGTATTCAGCTTGCAATTAAGCTACGGAGCTTATCATCCTGATATCTACTGAAGAGTAGAATGCTCGTTAGTCTACCTTGATCAAGAATCACCTCACTATTGCGCTGACAAGCTGGGCTAAATTTAATAAATAGTGTATTTATATTTTATAATTGCTCGAAGTAATCAGGAACAACCATACAATTATGACAGCACCGGTTCCCGTCTGCTCAGCGAAGTTAAGCATGATCTGGCTCAGTCAGTGCTACGGTGAGAGATCACATTAGAACCTTGAGTGTTGTTCTTTTGTTCTTTTGATATGACGCCAGCTAGCAGAATTTGGGCTCTTTTGCTCTTTTTACGGTGCCGGGGTCACGGGACGTTGACTCAGCTAACATTACTACTGGCTACTACTAGCCACTATGGGATGATCCCCATCAACAGTTCCCTCTAGTTAATTACTAGCTAGTATCAACACCGTGGGTCAGGACTTTTCCAAATTAGACCCCCTGGTATTCAAAGAAAACTACTGAGTAGCGAAGATACGTAAAAAGCTAATGTGGAGACTATAGATAAATATTATCACTAGAGACTATAGTGTGGATAGGAAGCAGGCATAGGCACACGACCTAATAGAGTAAGACCTAACTCCTGAGTCCTATGGCAG
>Ga0100391_1002866_pt1 | contig 17979 bp, 18 predicted proteins | sample CryGeymeta201515_FD_81541 | JGI IMG/M metagenome (GOLD analysis project Ga0100391, IMG submission 81541) | Groundwater microbial communities from Crystal Geyser aquifers in Utah, USA - Crystal Geyser metaG 2015-15 | ecosystem: Environmental > Aquatic > Deep subsurface > Groundwater | place: USA...
CCGGCATGATGCGCGGGTGGCGCGATGCGATGTCGTTGTCCGGATCGAATCCGGGCTGGAACAGCCTGACGGCCCCACCGAATGTGCGATATTCCTGTCCGAGCCGATCGGTCAGTTCGTACGTCATGTTCTGGGAGATCGTCTTGACGGTGAGAGCACCGAGCCCCTGGCGTGCGACGTCGGACGGATCCTTCAGGTACTCGCCCCGCTCGTCCTGTGTCATGAGCAGGATGGGCAGGACGCGGTCCGACGACTGCAGTTCGCGGATGAGTTCCAGCACCTCTCCCTTGGTACGGATGGAATCCGGGCGGATCCTGAGGAGACCGTCCGGACCCTGGGTTGGCGTCGCAGCGGCGATGCGCCGCACGATCGCCGGAAGACGCGGGCTCACTCCCGTGGCGAGCGTCGTCTGGAGGACGATGTCGACACAGTGCGGATCCGCTTGTGGAGTCAGGACGCTGACCGCCCAGAGGCTGCGCACGCCGTTGTCATCGGAGAGATGTTCGAGCGTCCAGTCGCCGTGTTCACGCAGATCGGAGACCAGCATGTCGCCATGCTTGACCACCTGCTCGTCGAACCATTCCGCTACCGTCCGGAGAGCCACCGCCATGCTGGCTGGCTTCAGTCTCATCTGCGCGATGACGCGCCTGGGTCCCTGGCGGAAGCCCGTGGCCTCCTTCGATGGCTGGCGCTCCACGGCAGGAAGGACGGCAGGTCCTTCCTCCTCCTCGCCTTCCGCCTCGATGCGAAGGGATTCGTGGAGGGCGCCTCGCAGGTACCAGGCCATCTCGCTCTCGTCCTCGGGTGTCTCGAGAGATGCCCGTGTCCAGGATGCGAAGGACAGACGGTCTCCTCCGTCGTCCTGGAGCACGAGCGCCGAGAAGCCGTCGAGATGGATCCGGTAGTAGACGCAGAACGCCCGCGCCTTGGCCGGTGACCCGTCGGCCACGAGGTTGGTATGAGCGTTGTCGAGCAGGGCCGTGTCCCGGAGGACGAGGACGCCCTCCGTCCCGGAAAGGCATCGCAGATCGACATTGTCCCTGATGCGGGGCGATTCGATCTTGGCGAAGACGGGATCGTCCGATCGTGCGATGGAGCATGCGTAACGACGCCAGGCCCGCATCACGTCCTGCGGACCAGCGCTGTCGTTCCTGATGATGTGGGCCATGTGTGCCGAGACCGCATTGTCGCGGCTTCCTTCGACGAGAGTGGCGATGTCCTCGTCGTCGACGTCGGCCCCGTCGCGATCCTGTACGAGATTGTCCCATGAATGGAACGTGGTCATCACGGGTGTCTTCGCCTTGGGTCCGATGATGTCGAACGTCGGCTCGATGGCGATGGGAGCGACTGTCGTCTCCTCGGCCGGTCCGTCGTCTTCCTGTTCCGCGGCGGCCCTGTTGCGGAAGCGCTCGTATTCGATCTCCCATTGCCAGGCGTCCATGGGCTCGACGGGGCCCAGGATCACGTCGCACAACGCCGCATAGGCCTTGTCGGCGAAGTCGTCCGCATCGTCGGCATCGGATTGGGAATCCTGATCCTCGACAGTCCCGTCGTCGAGATCGAGGACCACGTGCCGGTAGCCGATCAGGCATCCTTCGTGTGCGAAGCCCTCGATGTGCAGGACGTCGTCCTGTCTGAGGTACCGGAGTATCACGCGACAGCCCGATGTGTGCTCGTGGCCGTTTCCGGGCTCGACGCCGGGGAATGCGATGTGCGTCGCGATGTCATGGCAATCGGCGAGCACCACGTGATGGACCACGCCGTCGGGTGTCGGGACATCCGGATCGACCGCCCTCAGTGTCGATATCGCAGGCAGGACATGGTCCTCCCGGCCGTTGCGCGCGACATGATCCTCGATCATCGCCAGAGTCTCGTCGAGGCCGCATATGCGTTCGGCGATACCGGCAGCGAGACGTTTCCGGGTGGCCTCCGGTGTCTCCCGCGGCATGGTCGCGATCCTGATGCGCCGCATGATGAGGCCGGCATACGCGCTCGACATGCTGTTCTTCCAGTTACGGGTACCCGGGTCGGGAGCGTCCCTCATGCAGCGGCGCAGCAACTCCTGCGCGTCCTTGCGTGCTTCGTCCCCTCCCAGGATCACCATGTCCGACCGCGTGTCGGCGATCATGGGGGCAGCGATCTCCGGTTCGATCGGCTTCTCCTCGGAAGCGGGCACGGCAGTCGTTTCGATGATGACCGGAGACGTCACCACGGTGCGCGTCTTCCGCTTCTGCTTGCGGGGATCGATGCGGGGCGAGGATGTCTCGGTCTGGACTGCTGGCTCCGGCGCCGACTGGGACGTGTCGTCCGGCTCCTGGTGCGGGTGGTCAGCCTCCTCGGCCGTCGTCTGCGCCGGCCAGTTGCCGTCGGCGTCCTTCTCGTAATGGAGGATGGGGCGCATTCCCATCGAGGCGAGGCGCTGTTCGGCCTTCCGGTGTCCGGCGGTACGGGACATCGCCTTCGTCACCAGGTTCTCCGGGGCGTTCCCGGGATATGTCGGTGTCGCGATGGCGGAAGGATCCATCACGGTTCCGATGACGCCTGCTATGATGCGGGCCCATTGCGATATGTGCGAAGTCATGTTGGCTTCGCTCTCTTCGGCAAGGCTGGCCATCTCGGCGAGGACCTGGCTGTGGGCCTCTCCGACGGTGGCCTTTATCTCACCCATCTCCATGGGATCGACGTAGCGCTTGGTCCCCTCTTCGTCTTCCTCCGGATCATCCATGTATCCGTTCCAGCTGTCCTTCAGGAGATCGTACCAGGTCCTGTAGCTCTCGCTCCATTCGGCCAGACAATCCTCGATGGTGGCTTCGGGGTCGGCGAGGGGGATGCAATGGACTGGATAGAGGCTGTACTGGCCCCTTCCGGGTACCGTCCGGGACATGGGATAGACGTAGATGACCTCCTCGTCCTCGGTGCATTCGTCGCAGTACTCGTCATCGCCCTCATGCATGACCGGCATGCTCCTCTTCCCGTGGGAGATGAGGAAGCCGTCGAGTTCATGGCCCTCCGTGGTCTTGCCCACGGATCGTGGAAGCGACGCATAGAAGGAACGCATCTCGGTGACATCGGGAAGATCACCGACGCATGGCGTGTTCCTTTCGAGGAATGCATCCAGCTCCTTCTCTCCGAAGGAGAATGCGCGTCTGCCCTCCTTGACGTAGACGTGGAGACCGCAGGCGACCAGGCCGTCGCCGCCGTTCTTGCGGTAGGTCTCCGTCTTCTCCGCGACGCTGGGTGTCCTTCCCCCGTCACGCTTGGCGCTCGAGATGAGGTTCATGGTGACGACCGTCTGGGGAGTGAAGTCCAGCTCCGCCCATTCCATCTGGGGAGAGACGCTTATTCGGTCCGTCTCGTCATTGGCCAGATGGACGATGTCCCGTCCCCAGGTGCGTTCCATGAGCCATGCTTCCGGCGGTATCGGTCCCTGGGTCAAATCTCGTCTCCGTGGTGTCTTTGTTCGATTGCATGAGAAGAGGGTCGTGAAGCATGCTCCACGACCCTCTTTCCCTTTTTCCTTGTAGTCCCTTATCCGTGTCAGTCCTGCTGATCGGGCGCTTCCTGTCCATCGCCGGCCGCATCTTCCTCGTCCTTCGGGAAGGCGCTGGGATCGAGTTCACGCGCACGTGCGCGCAGCTCGTCCGAGTATCCCCCGACGTCGCTCGGTCCTCCGATGGCGTGGCGCGACTCATCGCGGCCCTCGAACACGCCGATGTGCTTGCGGCTCGCTGCCGAGAAATGGAGGCGAGCGATGGTGCGGCGGTTGTTGTTGTCGAGCAGGACCGCGAGGTACGATTGAGCCGGTCGCCCGACGATCCGTTCCGGAGCGATCTCCGGCCCGCAGATCCGCCTGATGTGTTCCAGAGCCTGCTGTTCGGACGGTGTGATCTGGCGGGTCTTGTCGTCGTCCTCGTCGACCTCGTCCTTCTCGTCCCCGACGAAGAGCTTGGATGCCAGCAGCGCCATGCGTTCGGAGAGCATCGCGGGATCGCTGTGCCCTTCGGACAGGACGGCCCGACGCACGTCGTCCACGAATCCCGCGCCGGGTGCGAGGATCATGCGGCGCATGGCCTCGAGGATGTGCTCCTGCTGCCCGTGCATCTGGCGTGCCATCGAGGAGATCTCATCGGGATCGAAGTTCTCGCGGTGCACGCATGCGAGAGGCGAGACGCTGGAGCCGGATTCGAGATGGACCTCGATGACCGCCTGCCAGCGCGAGCCCTCGCCGTCCTCGTTCGGGATGCGGATCCCGATCGTCACGCGATCGCGGCGCGCACGCATGGCCACCTTGTCCCGGTGATCGTCAGCCACTTCCGTGTCGGCTAGGAGGACCACCAGTTCTCCGCCGGGACCCTTGGCGAGGTATCCGTCGTGCTGGCCCGATTCGTCCTCGAGAGGCTCGACCTGGTCGGGATCGAACGTGTCGTATCCGAGGGAGTTGAGGAGTGGAAGGACCAGCCCGGTCTTGAAGGCCTCCTTGCCGGAGTGACGGAGGGAGAGACCACTCCATCGATCGACGGTACGGCTGGCGGCATCCTTCCATTCATCACCTGGGCCGGCGTCCTGAGCGGACGTGAGCGGAACCGTATCCCGGGAGGGTTCGGGTCGATCGCCGGATGCGTCTTCCGCATCGGATCCCAATGCCGCGTATTCTTCATGGATGCTCTGCATTTCGCTGCTGTCTCCAGCGCTCTGCGACGAACCTTCTTCGATGGTGCTCACGCCCTGCGATGCGCCAGCGTCGGTCGTCTCGACGATTCCCTGATCCGCATCGCTGTCTTCGAGGTCGAAGCGCGAGGGGTCCATCCGATCCGTGTCGTCGGTGCCGGTACGATCGTCTGCGCCGGTCAGGCTGGCTTCCGCGCCGTCATGTCCGTCGTCACCCGACGTCCTGTCGGCGCTGGATGGCTGGTGCTCCACGTGGGGGGCATGGACACTGTCGCTGCCTTCTTCCGCGGTCGATGGGGATTCCGCCTCGGATGCGGATGTCATGGGAGGCGCGCTGGGCGGCTCCATCATCCAGTCGTCGTCCTCTTCGGACGCCATGTCCCTTGCGGCCCAGTTGGGTCGACCGATCGTCTCGTGATCGCCCTCCGTTGCTTCCGGGCGTTCATCGGCACTGTCTCGATCGATCATGTCTGTCCTTCCTTGGCGCTGGTATGCGCCTGGATTCTAGGATGGATGATCGGTCACTCCAAGGGATCTATGAAGAATTCGGCGAAGGATGCGCTGCCCGCCTTCCTGGTCCTGCTGGAAGATATCGTCCAGGCATCGGAGAAGGGAAGGCCTATCAGGATGCTCAGACTGGAGCCTGCCGCACCGCTCATCAAGGTCCGTGGGAGTGGTTCGGCATTCATCACGAGATGTGGTCGCCCGAGGGAGGTGTGGATGTAGCTGATGGAGAACGCGGCCGGCAGCGCGATGCTCAGGAAGCCGTCATAGAGCTCGTGCCCCCTGGTGAAGGTATAGTGCGGCATGGACCGGGGGTGTTCGGGATCGAGATGCGATTCGTATCCCGTGATGCCGTCAGGCCAGTCCCTGCCGGTATCCAGGTATCCGCAGGCGTCGGCCATCTGCGCGAAGAATCGATCCTCGAACGGCGAACCGATGAACCCTGAGGGGACATCGATGGCCCCGCCCGTCATGCCGCTGCCATTGCCTTCGCGTAGCGCTCCTTGTTGTCCCAGTAGAAGTGCGAGAACAGTTCGGCCTCGCGGCGGAAGGGGATGTGATCCACCTCGTCCTCGTGCGCCTGGCATTCGAGCCATCGACGATATTCCTGCGCCTCGGCGCGCCGCATGCCGTTCGCGGTGGCCTTCTGGAGTCCCGCCATGGCCCTCTCCACTTCGTGGTAGCGGTCCGCCCAGATCACGCCGTACGCCCGGTTCTGGTCCGCGAAGCGGCGGATCCATGTCTCGGTGAGATCCATCTCGTGTTCGGGCTTGGAGATCATGACATGGCGACGCATGGTGCGGAACGTTTCCGTCGCGACCTCCCGATTGCATCGCCACATGGCCCGCATTTCGTCATCCAGGAACCGGTCCGCATAGATGGGATGATCGAACGATGCTCCCCTCAGTTCCGGCATGGCGAAGTAGACCGCGATCTCGGAGAGGACGCTCGCCTCCAGTTCGTTGCGCTGCATCTTCTCGTCGAAGGCCTCGCGTCCGATGCCTTCCATGTAGGGCATCGTGGCGGCGTGTGTCATCTCGTGAAGATAGTAGAGATCACTGACGACGTCGTTGTCGTAGAAGGGGCGCAGCATGATGACGTTCCACCAGGTGCTGAAATGCGCACGTTCCAGCTTCTCGTCACTCTCCTCCGCGAAGAAGCGCGGCAGCCAGGCGAAGGCGTCCACATGATCGAACACGAAACCGCCATTGGCGTAGGAGCGCTTGAACGGCTCCGATCGCCAGAGATCGCCGACGAAGCCATGGACGTCGTCCCGTGTCTCGAGTGTTACTAGGTTCCTCATGCGTCCGAATCCTTCATGCTCGCTAGCCAGAAGCCCATCATCAAGGAGTTGTTGACGGGAACGGGGAAGACGTGGTCGAGGTCTTCGCGATCGTTCAGCACGGCGAGGGCGTCACCGACGGTCTCGCATTCCGTTCGCTCCTGCACTCCGACCACCGCATCGTCGTCCCCGGGCGAATCGACCGGAATCCCGACATTGGCATGGATGCGTCCACTCCGTGTCGAGGAGACGAAACCGATGAGACCTCCGACATGCCTGCCGTTGGGATAGTGATGGAGAAGGGGGTCGTCGGGATCGGTGCGCTTCATGCGTGCGCCGTCGCTCATGTTCCAGGACCGGCTGTCGGCATCGAAGGAGGCCGTCTTCGTGATCCCGTCCTTCTCGAAGACCACTTCCGTTCCGTGGGAGACGAGATCATTCGTCATGCGCAGGACGGCGCGATAGGATTCCCCGAAGGTCGCCTGGTCGGGAAGCTGTCGGGGTGATCGTCCGCCGGCGCACAGGACACTGGTCCTCACCGGGGAGGGAATCTTCTCAGGTCCGTCGATGCGTGGCCGGAAATGCACGCTGTGCCGGACGACCCTGCTCTCGATCAGCGGATGGTTCCGGAAGACCGATACGATATCGGCATGGGAGTTCCTTCCGCCGAGATCGGAATACATGCCGATCCCCCTGGCCACGCGGACGATGTTCGATGCGTTGTACCAGCCCTCCTCGTCGGGAGCGCGGAACTCCCCTGACAGCCGGAACGACTCCTCCATGATGGTCGCCTCGTCGAGACGGATCGGCGGGTGATCCACATCGCTGACGACACGGTCCTCCTCACGCCGCATGTGGTCGGGGAGGTCGTCGACCCCGTGCTTCCTCAGAGGGTCTATCGTGTTCCATATCCCCATCATCTCCGCCAGGAGGACGGTTCCATCTTCCTGGCGTGCCAGTCCGTAGGCCGTCACGGGGTCGCTGCCGAGTCTCTGCTGCATATCTGTGTTCCTCTTCATCGTGCCGGACGAAACGCGATCGCCCGGTCACTGCCGGTATTCGGGAGTCGTGGTCCCATCGGGGAATTTTCCCCTGCATTCACTTCGATATCAGCCCCTCTCCTCCGCATTCCATCTGGATCGCCTGTTGCTTGCCGTCACGAGCTCGTTCAACCGTGGTGTCAGGCAGACGCGCGATCTGCCTGCCCTCTCCAGGTAGTCGGCGAGCGCGCCACGCTTCCGTTCTTCGCTCGTTGCCAGGAGCGTGACGTGGGAAGGCGTCAGGGTCATTCCGAGGCGTCCGGATATCTCGCGGGATGCCTGCTTCTGGAGGTCCTGCATGCGCTCCGGTATGTCGAACACATGATGGTTGCGCATGAGGTCGAGGCCGAGTGCGATGGAGGTGAGGTTCTTGAACCACCGGTTCCCGAACATGCCCGGATCCTCGTCCCTCGAGAACATGCCTCCGATGCGGTCGTAATAGCATCCGAATGGCTTGGAGAGGCTGAAGACGATGTTCCGGATGGAAGGGGCGTCGAGATCGAAGCGCTCCGTCACGGCACTCCTGGGAACCGACCCGACATAGGTGACGTCGGCGATGATCGACCCATCGGGCATGGCGTCCACGAAGTCGTTGAAATGCTGCCAGACGTTTCCGTCGATGGCCGAGGGCTGGCTGAGGAAGAACAGGTCTCCCTCCCGTACCTGCACTGCCAGGTCGGCGATGTTCTCGGGTATCCCGTCCATGTCCCGATCGTGCTCGAGGAGATCGAGACCGGCGGCCTCGGCCATGGCCCTGTAGCCCTCGTATTCCCCCGCGAAGACGTGTACCCGCCCCTTGCCGTGGGTCCGGGAGGCGAGATCGTAGACGAGATGGCGTATGGGCTCGCTCGCGCCTGCCGTGGGATACCGGAACGTCCAGATATGCGGATCGAGATCGACCACCCTTCCGGACCATTCGATCCAGGTCTCGAAGAATTCGCGGTGATAGGCGTCCTGCTTCCCCGTCCAGGCTTCCCGGAACTGCTGCAGGTATGCCAGACGGGCATCGCCGCCCTGATTCCCCAGGACACGAGCCTTGGCGTGCTCGGTCCAGGGTGCGACGAGGGCGTACACGGTCTTGGAAGCGCCGGCCTCGAGGAGCATGCGATTGAGGTCGAGATCCGGGCTGTACTGCGTGGTGGTGGCCATCTCGCTTCTCACAGGATGGTCACGCGGCCGGGGAATTCCTCCGCGCAGGTTTGATCGATGTCCCGCACGATGCCCGCCGTGAGGTCGCGGATGACCTCGACCCTGAAGTCGCGTTCCAGCAGTCCGGCGATCGCGTCCTTGACGCAGAAGTCGGCCGCCACTCCGGTGACTGTCACGGTATCCACCCCCCTTTCCTTCAGCTCCCTGAAGAAGACATCGCGGTCGCGCGCGATGAACAGACGGTGGATGTGTGGTGGGTGTGCGGGATTCTCGTGGCTGACGACACGCAGACCGTCTTCCTTCCACATGTCGAAGACGCCCTTCTCCATGACGTAGGACGGGATCGTGGGCGGGACGAGGTTCGGACCGACCACGAGCTCCCAACCCGGCGTGCCCTTCTCGCAGTGAAGATCGAACTGTTCCGCCTCTTCGCTCTTCTCGAAGACCCCGCGTACGTGGGTGTCGTAGGTGAACAGGGACCCCGCATATTCATCGGGATCGAGTGTGGTCACCTTGCGGATCATCGGAGCGATGATCCGCTCCGCGTCCTTGACCGGCAGGAGACCGTTGCGCATCATGAAATCGGTCTGCGCGTCCACGTTCAGCAGGAACTTGTTGGGCATTTTCCAATCCTTCACTGGTATCTCGTTGTCTCTATCACGTTCGGGTCGCGTTCCTCATACCCTCGTGAGGCGCTCGTCTCCGATTCCCTGGTCCCCGAACACGCGCAGGTAGCGCTCGAGTTCGGCCTGCGACGGCGATTTCGCCTTGGCTGGGTTGTCCGAGATCTTGACGGCCGGATGGCCGTTCACGGAGTGGACCTTGCATACGATGCTGATCGGATCGAGAAGGCCGGGTCGGCCCGGCACGCACCCGACGAAGTCATTGCTGGCCATGGTGCCCCAGCCGTAGGTGTCGTCGACCCGGTCGCGGACTGCGCGATGGATGTCGATGATGCTTTCGCCCTGGATCTCGTAGCCGGGGACGGCGACGTCGAGACCGTCGGCGTAGACGATGGTCTTCTTGTGCGGATCCTGGCCGTTGCGCAGCCAGTAGGCGACGAGCTCGTCCGTGGCTTCGTAAGGATCCTTGGAATCGGGCCGGAAGCCCTTCCACCAGGAGAACTCGATGGGCGCGTTCTGGAGGAACTGGGTCGTTCCGAACGTGTCGGGGAGGCCGACGCGCAGGGCGTCTCCGTAGATGGACTGCCAGTCGCGCAGGACCTGATACTGGCTCTGGCGCAGGGCCTCGTCATCGCCGGGATGGTCCTGCGCGGCCTTGGCCGCGTAGACCATGGGCAGTTCGTGCGCGTTGGTGCCCTTGGCGGGAATGCCGAGTTCGCGCGCGAAGTAGGAGTTCGAGGTGCCGACCATCTGGGACCCGAGCACTTCGATCATCGCCTCGATGATCCAGCGCTGCCAGAGATGCGAGTGCCGGCGACGCGTTCCGAATTCCGAGACGAATATCCCGGGATGTTCCTTCAGCGCTTCGAGCTTGGCATGGAACTTGGACTTGGCGCGGGCATAGGTGATCTCGATCTCGAGGCGCGTCATGCCGCGCATGAGAGAGCGGATGCGAAGTTCGTTCAGGGTGGCGAGGAAATAGTCCTCCCAGTCCATGACGTCCGCCCAGGTGCCTTCGGTCTCGAAGACGAATTGACCCCTCTCATCGATGCTCAGCTCGTAGTCCGGGAGACGCGAGAGGCGCAGCGCATTGAGGTAGGGCTTGGGGAACATGCCCTCCTCGCCGTAGAAGGTGTTACCGCCCACCCAGTGGATGTCGGCATCGGTGTAGCGCAGCGTCTGGATGTGGTCGAGGTGAGCGCGCAGCACCTCGATCGGGATTATGCGCGCGAGAGGGATGCCCTTGGACCGGTTCGTGAAAGCGAAGCGGACACGCGTTCCCGCATGCTTCTCGTTGATGAGGCGCCGCATCAGCAGCTTGTAGAAATCGTTGTCGAGTCGGTTCCGGATCACCGGGTCTATGTCGTAGTGCAGATGGTCTATGGCGCGCTTCGCGAAATCCATGTCCTTTTCCCTTCCATACGGAAAACACATCGGCTTTCCGTCTCGGAAGAGCCCTTCCAACGCAGAAGGGGAGGACAGCCTGGCTGTCCTCCCCTTCGAGACCCCCACGGGAACTATGTGATCGAGCGTCCGGTCAGAGTTCCGCGGAGGACATGACGCAACAGGGATCGACACCGGAGAGGCTCGCGTCGTCGCACTGCTTGGGACTGCCGTCGAAGCCGGCCCGCTTGCGTGCGACCTCACAGACGGCGATTGCCCGATCATCGTCGGCTCGCCCGAGCGTGGTCCGGGCGATGCCCTTCTTGTAGTCGATCTTCCATTCGGCGCTGTACTCGTTCCCGAACGGACGCTGCGGAATGGAATCGAGATAATCCTCCTCGACCAGCTCGTCGAGGGCTCCCGATCCGTCGGTCTGACCGGGATTGCGGCCGTTCTCGACGCGGAAGATGGTGTACGCCGCATTGATCTGGGTCGCCTGCGAGACGATCGTGTTCGCTTCGGCTTCCGCCGTCCCGCCGTCGAAGGCGTCGCCTCCGTAGAAGACGATGAACAGCGCGGCCACTGCCGCGATGAGGACCCCGACGACGACGAGGATGATGGTGGTCATTGCAACGTTCCCTGAGATGGTTCGATGTCCTCCTAGGACGAATCGCAACCTTTCCGCAAGGATATATTTTCAGGATGACGTCGTGCCGTATGGCGGAGGCGGTCTGTCTCAAGGCCATGGACCGTCCGGCACCATGGGTGCACGACATCCAGATCGCGTATGAAGAAGGAGAGCGAGATGAGTGCCGAAGATCGCATTAAGACGCTGGAACAGCGTCACGCGAAGCTCGATCACGAGATATCTAAGGATGTCGCCTCGCCATTCTCGGACGACATCGAGACGGCCCGCAAGAAGAAGCTGAAGCTCGCTCTCAAGGACGGTATCGAGGGCGTGCGTCCGTCCTAGACCGAGCGCACCGGTACGCGTACGGCGGTGTAGAGGATGCCTTGTGACCGCACGTGCCTGCGCTCCACGAGAAGCGCCAGGCAGTGCGACAGGTCATGGTGGTCCTCCACCATCGAACGCGTCCGTATCTCGTCGTAGTAGAGGCTGCCGGTGCGGCTTTCGAACAGGGTCATCAGGACGCGCGCCGCATCGTCGTGTGCAAGAGAATGGACCATGCCTTCATGGCTGGCGATCAGTCGTCCTTCCCCCACGTGATCGAGCAATCCGTGCACGATCATGCGGTAGGCGGTGTCCCATACGTCCCTTTGCGAGGTCCCGGACTCGCGCGCCATCGCCGTCACGGATGCCGGATGTTTCCATTGCGCCACCAGGGCGAGATCGGCTGTCGACGCGGGGCATTCGCCGATCTCGTGCCTGAGAGCGTGCCGACCGTTCGGGATCATCGGTTCCGCCGGCGTCCGCACCTGGGCGGCCAGGCGTTCCCACCATCGCGCCATCTCGGCATCGTCCATGTCACGGCGTTCGAAGATCCTCTGGACGGATGGCGGGGTTCTCCCGCCCGTGACGAGTGATGAGAGGTGCGAGTCGAGGTCCATGTCCGATTTCTAGGACGACATCGGCGTGGCACCAAACTCCTTCGGTCATCTTCCCAGGAAGGCGGCGCATATCAGCGAGAGCGTCCGCTGCTCCGGACTCGCCTGCCGGGGCGTGAAGGTGGAGAGGTCGTCGACCGGAACGATGGTCTCGGAGGTCATCCTTCCGGTCGGATCGTATTCCTCGCGCCGCAGGATCGTCAGGGAGCGGGCGGCGCAGTCGTATATGGCCCTTGTCCCTCTTGTTCTCGTCCCGGTGGCGGTAGGGATGTCCTCGCGCGTCCACACGGTCACGGCGGGATCGCTCCTGTCGGCGGTATCGGGAAGGACGAAGAGCTTCGTGCCCTCCTGTGTCTCTCCCATCAGGATCGCCCGTTGCTGGGCATGGATGGCAGATGGGATGGTCGCCATGAGCATGGCGAGGGCGAGTCTTCCCTTCATTCCCTTCTTTCTCCTCTGCCGATATCTCTCGGGGATGTCCCGTCCATGCTACTTGGGAAGGAACCTGTCCAGAGCAGCCCTGCTCATCGAGGCCAGCATTCCGCCGATCTCGACCCCCGCTATCGAACCGGCGATGGGGCCGACGGCTCTCGCCGATTCGATCCCGAGGAGCATGGCGCTCGCGGTCGAGACACAGAAGAACAGCCCGAACATCATGACCTTCGCGCGCTCCATCTCCGCGGGAGGGAGGCGTCGGTAGCGTTTCTCCACGCGTGTCAGGAAGGTGCCGCGATGTGCCATGGCGATCATTATAGGACGGACACGGCGCGGGCGGAAACGTTTCCCGGACCCTCGCGTCCGTAGTGGCACATTAAGTCGCGATGGCATAAGGCGCGTCCCGGACATGGAGATTGGATTGAAGACACGATCGAGACCCTATCGCATCATGATCGCCGTGGTAGCCGTCCTAGCACTGGCGGCGATCGCTGCGACATGGGTGCTCATGCTCCGGGATCGCCCCGGTCCCGTCGTCCGCATAGAGCTCCCCCCGGCGCAGGAGGACACGTTTCCGACGATGGTGTCACCTGTGGCCTATTCCGATGAGGGCGGGAATGCATCCACGGGTCGCGATGACGAGTATGCACCCGTGCGGACCTCCGTGACGAGTGACGCAGGACCCGATCGGAATGCATCTTCGTCCTCTCCGGCACCGCGGATGCCTCCTCCGGAGAAAGCCGCTTCCGACAGGGATGCCGATCCGGTCGAGCCCGTGGCCGGGGCGACTGTGGACCGGGTAGAACCCGTCTTCCCGCTGCGGGTGACGAGGCCTTCCCCTGCCGTGGTCGCGCCTGCACCCGCTCCTGTCCGCGCGGAAGCCCGGGAACGCGTGGCGCCGCCGGTCGATGTGGCGCCCGTGCCACGCTCCTCATCCATCCCGACTCCGGCGGAACGGGAGGATGACGACGGGGTTTCTGACACCGAGGCGGCGCGCGAGGCGCTGCGTGACGTCAGGCCTAGATGAGAACTGGAAGGAATGTGATGAGGAAGTCGGTTACGAGAGCTGCGTTGCTGATCGGCTGCGGATTGATGGCGACGCCGTCCCTGCAGGCTCAGGAGATCACGCCGAATGTCTCGGCTTCGGTCTCGAGGGGTGATTTCGGATCGGCTCGCGACACCCGCATGGGGAACGTGGCGATCGGTGCGAGGTGGTCTTCGGGCGATACGACCGTGCAGGTGAACCTGCCCTACGTGGTGATCGATTCCCCGGGCATCGTGTTCGCGGGATTCGACGGCACCCCGCTGGTGATGGTGCCCGACGCCGGAGGGAGGACCTTCTCGCGCGATGGCTTCGGCGACCCCACGGTATCCGTCTCCCACAGGCTCGACATGGATTCGTTCGAGTTCCTCGGCACCGCGCGGGTCAAGGTCCCGGTTCAGGACTACAACGACATCTCCACGGGCGAATTCGACTGGTCGCTGTCCGGGGAGGTCTCGAAGGAGATCGGAGGCGTGGTGCCGTTCGTGTCGGTGGGGTATCGCTGGTTCGGGGATCCGGACCTGTGGGAGATCGAGGACGGGTTCTCCGCATCGGCGGGTGTCAGTGCGCCTCTCGGGGCGGGAGCGGCAGCGGTCTCCTATGCATTCGCCGAGAGCACGAGCCTCTTCGTGGATGACGCGCACGAGATCGTCGTCGTCTATGACACCCCCGTGTCCGATCGATTCCGCCTGGCGTCGTTCGGTACGGTGGGGCTGAGCGATGGCGCTCCCGACTTCGGGGTCGGAGTGCGCCTCGCCGCGTCCTTCTGACATCCGGTCAGGAGGGGAATGCCGTGATGGTGGCGATCACTCGTAGGTGAATGCGACCGTCACGGTGTGGCCTGCCAGCATGTCCGGGGCCACGATGATGTTCACCAGCTTCAGATCGCCGGATCTTCCGGGGACGAGACTCGTGGCATAGGATGCGCTGTCCGTGGGAGTGAGTTCCTTCTGGAGCTGCAGCGCTCCGGTGAGGATCGTCTCGATCTCCTTGGCCCTCGCTTCGGCGGCGTCCTGTTCCCGGATGTTCTCGATCAGGTAGAATCCCGTGCTGTCGGACATCTCGACGAAGGCGGAACTGTCGAATCCCTCGGGGGCGCTCATGACGGTTATGCGGGTTCCGTCCTGGACGACCGGCGGTGACATGGCGTAGCGCGATACGTCCTCTCTGGCGGGGCGCATCGCCAGCTCCGTCCAGTCCGTGATGGCCTCCCTCCCATCGCTGCCCTGCGTCTGCGTGATGCCGGCGGGATTCTCGTCCCGCGTCATGGGGACCATGCGCTCCTGCGTCTGTGCGACCGTTCCCCGGTCTTCCGGAGTGGGCTGGGCGCAGGCCGCCGAAGCGGTGCACAGGGGAATGGCGATCAGCGCCGCGGGGAGGAACGGGATTCGCATCGGTGGGTCTCTCTTCTGTTCGTTCGATGATCTTATAGGACGTTTTTCGCCGGATGCATCACCCACTCCGGATGTCGGGCATGCTTTCGATGCGATCCTCGAGGATCTCGTCCCGGATGATCGATCGCGTGTTGATCCGTATCCTGCCGGAATGGGTGCTGAGGAGATACGTGACGCGGGGATCCTCGGACAGGTCTCCTGCGATGGCGGTGTAATGGTGGTGCCTTCCGCGCGCCGTGGCGGGGAATATCGAATGACGCGCGAGCTCCTCGAGATATCCGGCCAGATGACGGCTGTCGGGATGGCGCACTATGACGAGATGCCTTCCGGTCGCGAAGTCGTGCGCCTGGGCGAGCCGTAGGTGCCCGTCCTGTTCGATCACGGTGGGCACGGGCTTTGGTCTGTCCACGCCCGTGAAGGCCACCTTCCTGGTCATCCGCAGGAAGATCTCGTCCTCGTGGCATCCGGGCACGGGCCGGGCCGAGGACGCATGAGAGGATGCGAGATAGGATCCCCTGAGGCTCTGGCGCGCGGACAGCACGCCCAGGAACGCCTCGGCGCTGGGTGTCACGGGAACCGCCCCTGATACCCAGCGCCTTATGGTGCTAGGATCCATTCCGAGGGCGCCTGCGAGGCGGGTCTGCCAGCCGTAGCCGAACAGGTCCTCGCCGACCTCCTTGAAACGATCCGTGTGCATGTCAGTCCTTCTCCTTCTCGTGTATCCATCCGAGCACGTTCTCCGAGAATCCGGAGATCCTCGTCCACGCCCCGTGACCGACGGCACGCTCCGAGGAGGCGACGTTGATCATGTAGGCCTTCCCGACCGCGGCCGAGCCCACGGTGTCGTGGGACTGTTCGTCCGTGATCACGATGATGCGATCATGCCGGTGGCGCGACACCTCCTGCACCGCCCTTCCGAGCTGCGTTCCGTGATGCGGCTGGGAACGACGGATCGCCTCCACTCCCGCCATGCCCCGACGAGGCGGGACCTCGACCACGCCATCGGAGAACGTGAACACCCGCGTCCTGCCATGGATGATGCTCGCCAGGGTGGCGGCCGCATCCAGGCGCGTGAGGTCGGACCTTTGCGACAGCGGCTGGTCCATCGAACCGGAGACGTCCACGAGGACGATCGTCTCGCCTTCCAGGACCGGCATCGCCTCCACCGCAGCGGACAGGGCCTCGTCGAGGACGGGCTCGTGGCGCGGCGCCGCTCGTGCGGCGGCCACGTACCGGAACGGCAGGACACGCGATGCGCCCCTGCGTGCCAGGATCGCCTTGCGGACCCTGTCCGCATCGACCCCGGCCTCGTCCATTCCGCGCAGGTTGCGCAGCAGGGCGAGGTATCCCAGGCCTCCCTCGTCGAGCAGGCGCTCGAACGTGGACCGCTTGTCGTCTCCGACCGAGAGCGCCACCTCCCAGGTGTCCGGAGCCTCGAGCGTTCCGCGGACGATGCCCTCGTAGCGAGAATCCATCTCGTCGTTGGCCGGCTTCGGATGCGTCAGGCGCAGGACGTCCGCCAGCTTCACTTCGGTCCTGCGATCGTACTTGGCGAGCTGGTAGGCGTCGAACTTCGCCATGGCACGGGCGAGGCCGCGCTTCATCGCAGCCGGGATCGGGCGGCGTCCCTCCTTCCAGTAGAGCGCGAGCAGTTCGCCGGGCTCGTCCGCACGCTGGCACACGCGCTCGATCAGGGCTGCCGTGTCGAAACCGGGCCCGAGACGCTTGTCGATGACCGCGATCACCAGCAGCAACGGGACATGACGCAGGTTCATGCGTTCGCGCGCTTCGATCGCGAGAGCCGCCACATCCGGGGCGGGAACCCTGGATGCGAGATCGGTGATGCGGGATGCGATGGTCTGGCCGTCCTCGTAGAACTCGCCTTCGAAGAGCATGCACGACATCGTCGAGCGCCGCAGCTTCTGGAGGTCGCTCTGGGGGACGGTGACGGCCCCTTCGTGGGTCCTGATCCCGTTGATCACCTTCGTGTTCGTGCGCATGGTCTTCTCCTTCCTGTCGGTCGGAGGTGATCACAGGCACGCAGGATCAAGGGAACGGCCCGATCCGCTGGAGTGCGGGAATGGGCGGCGACGGAGATGTAAGCGCTCTACCACTGAGCTACGGGAAGGTGACCCCTCCCGGCGGGATTCGAACCCGCGACCTCTCGCTCCCGATGCGAAGTAACCGTAGCCTTCACCTCGCACGCATGGGATCGTGCCGTTCTCTTGTCTCGTGCCCGGGAATGAGCGGTAGCGGTGTGGTTTCCTAAAACGAAGTAACCGCGCCCTGCACCTCGGACAGGAAGACAGATAGTGCAGGGTGCACTAATGTGTCAACATGAAATAGCGCATGATGCACTAATTTATTTCTTGCCGGTGATGTCCTCGGCCTTGATGATGTATGCCGAGTCGGATGAAGGGTCCGTCTTGACGAGATATTCCGCGCTGTCGTGCTGTATCCCCGAGATCCTGCCGGACCCGCCCTTGTCGTCAAGGATCCGCGGCACGAGGACATCGTCGCCCACCTCGTACAGCGGTTCGAAACCGACGAGCCTGACCCAGTCCTTGACGGCCTTGCGATGGACGCTGCTCACCTCGAAGCCGAAGCCGTCGAGCTCCGAGACCATCTCGGCATCGGGACAGAATCCGCCCCGCTCTAGATCCTTGGCCATCTCGTACCCGTCCTTGAAGTGCGAATAGTTGCCGGCGAGTGCGTCGGCCCACTCCTCGATGCTCCATTCGCTCCACTGACGATGCATGCGTTCGGCGTATGCTTCGGCCGCGATCCTCACGATCTCCTTGGAGCCGGATGTGGGCCTTGCGATCTGTTCGGGGTAGAGTTCAGTCTGCATGTCGTCTTCCTGTCTTGGCTAGGATCGCAGCGAGTGCGTTCG
>Ga0100391_1002870_pt1 | contig 17954 bp, 9 predicted proteins | sample CryGeymeta201515_FD_81541 | JGI IMG/M metagenome (GOLD analysis project Ga0100391, IMG submission 81541) | Groundwater microbial communities from Crystal Geyser aquifers in Utah, USA - Crystal Geyser metaG 2015-15 | ecosystem: Environmental > Aquatic > Deep subsurface > Groundwater | place: USA...
TACTACTACTACTACTACTACTACTACTACTACTACTACTACTACTACTACTACTACTACTACTACTACTACTACTACTACTACTACTACTACTACTACTACTACTACTACTACCAGTACTACTAGCTAGCCGTAGTTACTACTAGCTAGAGTAGTAGTATTAGTAGCTACTCCTCCGTACTAGCTAGCTACTACTAGTAGGGCAGTTGTCTACTTCCAGAGCAGTTCGATGTCCACAAAACCTACATCTAGCTAGACTACTATTCCTCATTCGGAGTAATATAGAGTAGTAAAAATAGTAAACCTACCAGTGCATGTTTTTTCCTTCTGTCATATTATCATAACGAAACCAAGTACTACAACTACTAGTAGTACGAAGTTAACTCGAATTACTACCACCACCATGAGATTGCTAACACACAATTTTTTGATGTCGAATGTCAAAGGGTATGTTGATGCAGTAAAGGACAGTAGCGCGTTATGTGACGTCTGATGTCTGGAATCTCCTTCTATTATCGTTAAAAAGTTCAGCTTGGATCTTCCAATGCCAATACCGCTGCCTATTTGAGTACTGTCCACCACCTTTTCTGACCTATGCTTTCACTCTTTCACTGTCCCAACTTGCTATTTGCTCTCAACTATCAACCCATTACAATCAACGAACCCAATCAACAACAAAAACACAGGACAGACAAAGGATACCCCTTGCTGATTGATCACGACGCAACAATTCTCATAGAAGAGTCTCCCGTCGACCAAACCTTGGTCATGAAAATGTTGCCCAAGCTCGATTATAATGTCTTGGTGTCGACCACGAACGAGCTCCGCAAACAGGATTCGAACATTCCGGAACTACCCACTACTTTGCCCGAAACGATCGATGCCGAAATGATGGCCCAGTTTCACAAAGTGTTGTTTGATGTGCACGTACTGCATGGGTATTTGATTTGCCCTGATACCGGACGTCGATTTCCTGTCAAAGATGGAATTCCCAATATGATTCTTCACGAGGACGAGATTTAAACGTGGCTTTTTACTCGATTAAAAAATAGCAGCAACAATGTTCTCGTCAAACAATGTACGGGGGACAGTTTGAGATGAGTTCTTTTGCAGTGCTTCTTCCCTCAAGAGCATGCCGTCACAACAAAACTTTTTGACGACATTGCATGTCGCTCATGAAGTGATCAGGCGCGACCTGAATTTGCATTATGACTACGAATAATTGTAATCGTATATGAAAGAATAAAAAGAGACGATTTCAGTGATTTTGAATCTGTGACGATGGTGGAAGAGCTGCCTTTGCTAGGCATGTGTGACAGCAATTCTGATGGCTGATTGTCAAAATAATGATTAGTTACGTGCATTGTTCAAGTGATGTGATTCTGAGCGTGCCAATTCTAAGGAAGAACCATATTTCTGCGGCGTTGAAAAAAGAGGTAGCCAAGCCAGATCCGACAACTCGAAAAACCCATGGTACAAGGCATTGAGAGAGACGCACTTTGTTATTTTTTGCTACTCGTAGACTAGTCCTAGTACGGAGTAGTTGAGAGTACTCAGTTTATGAGAGCAGAACCTCGCACAAGGAAGTATAAGGAATGTTCTTCCAAGAATGCTGCAATTTACATAAGATCTTAAATACTCTCTACAACTCTACTAGTAGCTACTAGCTAGTACAGTACAGCAGCCAGTAGTACCTGGTACAGTACGTGGTAGATGCTTGGGTTAGCTAAATTAAACAATTAAACTGCACGAATTAAATTTCTATTGTATTTTGTGTGTGCCTTGGGAGAGTGTTAATAACAGGTACGGAGTACTAGCACTAGATAGTTGAGTCTACTACTACTAGTAGTAGTAGTAGTACTAGCTAGCTACTCGTAGTAGACTACAGTAGTAGGCTAGTCTCGTCGCCAGGTTTATGTGTGTAAAACATCGATAGGGTTAACTGATTTAAAATCATTTGATTCGTTACCGGGACATATTGTGAACGCTGGATTGCCGTCCCGGCGACTTAAAGAAAATTCAAAATTACAAACAAGAAAACAATCGTACCGGCTATTATCGCGATACAAACGAGTTTATCTGCACCGAAACCACTCCTCTTTTCGTGACAAAACGAAACAAAACACGCAACACGTTTACGGTATTAAAAAGGCTTACTTTCACCGTCAACAACCTTGAGAGGCAACCCATAAATTAGATTTTTTCTAAGAATGTTTCAAAGGCCTATGCTCCCCTCAACCCACAAGAAGGGCACCGACGATGTGGAACAGCAGAGTCCCTCGGATACAATTGAAGATGCTGATCTCTGCGGTGGAGGTAGCAGTGACTCTCAGAGTCTGGAAGACACTTTGAGTCTGACATGCGATGAAGATAACTCTTTAGCTTCTTCAGGCTCGGATAATGGCAACAGCATTACCATTGATGATAATATGATCGATGTAGATTTGTCGATATATCGATCACCAGACCTCCTTCGCAAGCGCCTCATGCCATTAGCCCCCTCTCCAATATTAGATAGTAGCTTCCATAGCTACCATGATCATGCTACGTTCGACCGACATCTTCTTACATACACGACATTGTGGCGAAAGCGATCGGCAATTCGGCTCTTGTGTTTTTCCTTGACAATTTTGTCATATGTTGTATACTCAGCCACCTTCCAAGCTCTTCCGAGAAGTACTTACCAACCGTTTATCAGGGGCCTAGCAGCATCGACACGAGGCACTCGGAAGCTGTCACCTGAAGCACAAGAATGGGACCGCTTTGTGAAGCGAAAGGCTCCCAAGATCTTACAAAAGTTATCCAACAAGTCAACCAATATTCAATATACCATTAAACTCAAAGGGCATCGACTAGACCTCGTGTTGCAGTCGTTGGATTACCACGCACAGTGCCCTTCAGTAAAGAGTGTACAGGTAGAGTGGAATCATCCAACAAAACCCAACATAGTTCCTAAATCAGTTCTGAAACACAAGAGTGGAAAAGTAACGAACACGGCCACGCCGAGGACGTCTGCTGTCTTTCTCTTGGACGAAGATGTGTTGCTCACCTGTGAAGAGATCGAACGAGGTAAGTTTGCAACTAGCAGCACTTGACTATGCCTTGCATGCGAGTCACTCTGCTCACTTCTGTGAACTCACGTCTTCGTCTCCTTCATTTCATTGTCATGCAGCCTTTCAGCAGTGGCGACAAGATCCTGCTCAACTCGTAGGTTTCTATCCCTTTCATCACCAAGCCAAAGTTTCCTCCACTAGTAGCAGTAGGCAGAAAAAACAACTCGAATTGAGACCTGTTACTCTTGGCCAGGGGGCCTACTCGATGTTGTCGGATCGAGCTGTATTTGTCCACAACTTGTACCTTCGCAACCTACCGAGCATTCCAGAGGACAAGTGCCAACGTCTGGGACTGTCCATTGCAATATCAAAAATTACCGAAAAGCCTCCCGTCGCAGTCTTATCCAAGCCCCAAACAACAAGACAGCAAACAGTTTCCGCGAATGCATCTAGACTAGTTAATGACGAATGCCAAGAGTGGATAAAGACGGTTGGGAGCCCCGAACTTGAGGATCAAGTGGCTACCATTGTTGGTAAGGCATGAAAAGCCAACAGAGATGGATCTCGAAAGTCTGTAGCACTTTATAGACTCTACAAAACAGCTGCTGCAGATAAAGTCTCTAGCAATCATTTACAAGCTATCATCCACGCAGGCTCATACCTCTAGCAAAGCCGTCCTTTTTTCCGGCTCCCTTAGATCGTCTCGTCTTGCCTTTCTTTGTCTTCTTGCCAACAGAATCATCAAGTACCAGGGTCGTTTTGGAGGTTGCTGCCTTGACAGATCTTACATCGGAACCCGTCATTATGAGTCCTTTCAACCACACCCCACAGGCAAATGTCCCACCGAATACGGCCAAAGTCAATCTATTCCAACCAAAATCTTCGTACAGACAACATCGTTCAATCTCACGCCGACTAGGGACATGGATATTGATGGCAAAAACTCGAGCTGCTCGTTCAAGGGCGTTACCCCAGTGCCCACCATTAGATTCTGCGGGATAGCCATCTTCTGCAAAGAATCGAACAAGAAGTACAATGTAGTCTTCTCGGACCCCCACCATGCGGTCAATCATGCAATTTTCGCCTATCGAAAGTTTAAAGATTGGCTCGTCATTTTGATTCACAGGAGCATATCGAGAGTAAAAAGTAACGTGCGACTTGTACTTGCGCTCATTGTTGTTTTCTTCGACAACTCGTGTGAGGGTGTCGCCCACTACGACATCCGTGAGCGTAACTACAATGGGTCGTCGGTCGTCTAGCCTTACTGTCCAACCATCTTCCAAAACCCTTTCGGTTTGAGACCATTCCGAAGATCCCACAGCAAAGTTGGACTCAATATTACCACTGAAATCGATTTCACAGCCCATAACAAGGGGGGCAAACACATGAGATACCGCAGCAACAGAGCAAGAGCTGCGTGTTCCACTTCCAGGCATCGTCCGACGAAAGCAGGATAATGTCATATCTTCTAATCTCGGGCGGAGCGGTTCGTTTGGTGGGTTGCTTTCGCCCATCCAGACAATAGCAACAACACTGGACGAGAAAAGAAAGAGCTTTCTGTCAAGGAGTTGCATGTCCCTTTCCAAGTCGTCATCGTGGTTTTCGTCATCATCTTCGAATGGAATCGAGATAGCTACTTCCAACATGAATCGCCCATAGCCACATGCGGCCATACTTTGCGAGACAATGAACTCAATCTCATCTTCGGCGCCGCCAAGAGCCAAAAAGTCGTGCAGGCGAAGCAAGCGGTGGTCGACGTGATCCAAACTCAAAATGTAATTTAGAACCGCTTGCTGTACATCAATGACGTGCAAGCTTCCTTCCTCAGGCTCCGATATCTTGCCAGCACCGTCATTGCTGAAATCCACAATTAATAAATCATCTCTCTTTATGGTAACAAGAATATGAGGAGACTTGCAGTCATTGATTTCGTCTGTAACATTTAACAAGCAACCAACAACGTCTTCGTCCAAACCCATGGCTTCCATAAAGCAGCTCTTCTTCTTAGTACGATTGTAGGGATCAATGGTCTGGCAGACTAATTCGCGGCAAGATTTCTCTTCCTGCCTGCCATTGCTGTCATTCTGAATCCCTCCTCGGGGGACTGCCTGGAACAATCGTAATGTACAATCATTGGAGTAGGCTGCGAGTACCTGATTGGGTCCCCAAATTTCGACGGCTACGCAGTTGTTTGGCGCCTGTGGAGCACCCCGACGCGCTGAGAAGGACTGATAAGTCATTTCTCTTTCATGGCAGGATTTTTTGGTCAACAAGGCTGTCAAAGCTGTCTGCACTCCTTTCATGTCGCGATAAACGGAATAATGCTTCTGAAACTCTTCTCGCAAACACTTTGCCATACTTTGAGAAAGTTCACTGTCTTGCATACTGTCAGATAATTCATTTGTATTGGTTTTCTCGACAGGTACAGGCGTGTTTGCAGGAAAGGGCCAATTCCGCTGCAGCAGCAGATGTTTCCACATGTTGGGAGATGCGTGGCTTATTTCCCTTCTCCAAGCAGTGCAGACTTGAGTAGCTGCTGCCACTCCAGGCGCCTCCAAATACGCCAGAATGTGCTCTAAGATTGCTATTGGCAAATGTTGTGCTTGAATCAAATCGGCGCTTCCCTTACCGTCGTCACCATAGGTAGTTTCTGTGGTTGCTGGCCCTAACACATCAGTTCCAAAGTCGTCGATTACCAATCCATCCTGGTTTCTATCATAGATTAAAACATTCTTGAAGGGCGAGGACAGCGCCATGTACACTATACTAGCAATGCTGCAGGAATTGGTGGTCAGCTTTTCCGTCAAGAGGTCACTAATAGTGTTGCTGCTTGGTGTGTCCTGTGGTTCTTCTTGACCTGATTCCCCAATATTTTCCGGCAAAATTGTTGTCATGTAATATACAATCTCCATAGATCCTGGGGAGTAATCTATCAACTCCGAGCTCGTGTTGGCCTCGCATGCCTCTTCGGCTTTCTCCAAGGCAACCTTAGCGTTTGATTGACTACTATTGTTCGTGCTTGCCAAAACAGCTGCCAAGGTTTTGACCTGCTTGTTGTTGAAGTGTACACACCGACAACCACCTCTTTTGCCACCAGCATCCGCGCATTTTCCTTCAAAGAATTGTGATTTACACAAGAGAGGCGCCATGGATTTTGACTCGTCTTGTGAAGGCGCATCGGCTTGATGACTGCGAGGGTGAACCTTTTTCTTGCCTACTTCCTGAAATGATCCTGATCGACCACGTCCTTTTCCCGCCGACTTTCCTTTTGGTGTGCTTTTAATATTAAGCTCGTCAACGGAAGATGCTCTGGCCTTTCGAGACGATTTGCCTTCGTCGGCCGCAACAACGTCCAAAAAGGGTGGACTTTCACTAGGAAAACTGTCGGTCCAGATGTGGACGGCCCACTTCCGTGACGTAGGGTCTCCATCATTTCCACCCGAAGATCGACGACGGATGGCATCCATATGTTTATCCAACAAATTTAGGGTCTTCTGGGCCATGGCTTTGTATACTCGTTTATCCTCCGCTTTCATCTTTTTCTGCTTGGCCTCCTTGCGACGCGCATCAGCTGTCTCCACGCGTTTTTGCCAATTTCCGCGAACCATAATAGATGAATTAGAGTTACTTGCTGTCTGTCGAGAGTGATTGCTCGCACGGGTAGACAGGTTCAGATGTAGAGAGATAAGCAGTTGCAGAAGCTCGATACTCTACTAGTAGGCAAGTAAATTATTTATGTTATTTCTTCCTTGTTGTTTACTGAACAGTCTACTCTACTATTTTTTAGTTTCAGGCCGACGCAAAAGAATCTGCTGTATTTTTACAAGGAAGCAAGAACCTATTGAAATCCTTATCCCTATAGTGAGTAGGCTGGTTCATGATTGGTTAATCCTTGATTGGCTGGTGAAGTCAAGGTCAAAATGGACGATTATACAAATACAATCAAAGATCAAAGTAATAATACAAAAATCACAACAATTCCACCAAAAAGAACAAAAGTTCAGGCTCAACGCGGAATCATGAGACATTTATTAGGTCTGCAACGGAGGATACGGAAAGTTAACGATAGAGTGCGCTCCTTCGCAACAGCAGCGAATGTTCAAGGCACCATTCCCAATCAGGGCCGAGGGATGGCCGAAGGGCAATTTGCGGAGGTTCATCGCACTTTTGTCAAAGACGATGTTCAAACGTTTGGTAGCTTAATTTTTGATTTTAATCCCTTGCATCAATCCTGGGACATGGCAGATCTTCCACTGGAATTGCAATCACATCCACTGATAACACACGATACAGAGGAACAGTCTCATACCACCAACGCTATTGTCCACGGCATGCTCGTATCGAGCCTGTTTTCTTGCATCTTTGGAACGCTGGTTCCGGGAGCCGTTTACATGAAGCAAAGTCTAGAATTTCGTTCACCAGTATACGTCGACGAAAAACTGGTCGGTCGTGTAGACGTCACACGAGTTCGGCAATTCAAAACACGAGGAGTCATTGTCACGTGCGATACAAGCGTTCGAAAAATAATGATTAATAGTTGTAGTAACAGTGAGGATCTTTGCGTGGTGGTGGTGGGAAAGGCTGATGTATGGCTACCAGGAGGTTCCAAAGCAGCGCATCAATGACTTGCTACAAATATCTTTTTTCCGTTTCTAAAGTGTACTGGGAGACTGGAATCCCTCACCTTTAGACTACCAGAGCAAACTAAAAATCATGATATATATATATATATATATATATATATATATATAGTTGCAGTTAGGTACTCAGTAGCAATACCCTAGCTTGTAGGACAACAGGTGCACCTCAACGAAATTCAAAAAGGAGTTTAGGCGGAAACTGTACTCGAATACTGGCTCGACATGATATTAGGAGATTGAAGAGACGCAAAGTCACTCACCAGGCTGGCATTCTAGTCCTGGGCTGTATTTAAAAGTACAACTAATGTCAATGGCAGCTTTTTCGTGCCACTCCTACTACTTAGTAGTCTCTATTCTAGATAAGTTCCTCGCCGTGATTTACTGGAGTAGCTACGGTACCTACCATTTCAGAAACAATTGACTGCAAGCTGCTCCAAGTATTTACAATATTATTGTAGCTGCGCTGAAACACGTCGAGTCGAACAGAAGCATCTAACGACTGTAGCTTTAGATCCCGCGGGATTTAATCTGTTTCTTTCTGTCATCACCACCTGATCGAAACCATAGATTGCCAGCTGAAATCTCATGCTTTGCAAAAATTCGAATCAATCTGAATGAGTGAAGTAGTCTAGCAGATATCAAATCAAGAATCACACAATTCTTCGAAAAATTGAAACTTGCGGTGCTAGCCGTCATCTAGTTATCTCCGCAGAAGCTCGGGATTTACACACGTCAATCTTGTTGATCGCTACGATACTCCGTGAGCTGCAGTGATAAAGAATAAAGAAGATGCATCATGCAGCGCGATCCAGAATGATCTTTTCGTTGAGCAATGTTCTCCTCGTCATCTCATATGGAATGATGGCGGTCACCTTTACTAGCACAAGTAGCAGCTTTGTATTCGTGGTTGCCAAGAATATGAACGATGGGCTTTACTTTATTTCTAATGGCGTCGACTCTAACAACAACGACAACAACAACAGGCGCAAGAAGAAGGGATATTCGACGGACTATGCTGCCGAATACTTTGAAGTGTATTCTCCTCCCATTCGTTCTCACTACTCGCAAGTCTTTTGGGCTGCAATGACACCTGTGTCTCTCCCGACTGATATAATTGAAAGATTTACTAATCACACCATGGCTATAGTGGGATACGAAGTCGATCAAGTCCGTCGTGTTGCTGTTGAAGGCTCTACCACAGAGTTCCAAGACATTCCTGTTCCCATTACGCATGCCTATAATCACCACTATATTGCTGCCATGCACGATAGTCGTCAAGGTCGTTTGGCCGTGAAACCTGTACCTGAAAAACTTCGGGGCACTGTCATGACACATGGAAGCCATGAAGTTTGGCAATTTGAATATTTCGACACTGAAGCTCATCAGGCAAAGGGCACGAGAAAGAAAATTTTGCACGGACAAATCTTTAGCGAAGGCAATGGCGGCGAAATGCGATTATCCTACCATGGTTATCCCGAAGGATATGCTCAACTCATTCAGTCGCCAGACACCTTTTCTATTCAGCCAATGCAAATTGATACTTGGAACAGAGATGCCATGGACAGTCCTGAATTCAAACCAGGACCTTTACCAAAAGCCTCGGCTGTTCGACAATTAAACAAATCCTCCTTGGTTCCGTACAGTGGGCTGATAGAGTGCCCTTGCGCAGATACAATTGAAAAAAAGTGGTGGAATACATACAAGCTATTACCGGCCAATACTAAAAACAACAACAACAAGTGTCCCAAACAACGGTACATTCACAAAGCCACTGAGTGTTTTGCAGCTGGTCAGTTCGTCATGCCTGGTGGTTATCCAAGCGTCAGAACTCACGCGATGAAACAGAATCAGAGTTGGCCTTTGGGGTGTACTATACAACAACGAGCTACAACAGGAATTTTGGATATCGTTTGGAATGAATTGCCACCATCCTCCACCGATTCTTCATGGAAGGTGGCACCACCCAAACAAGCTTCGAATGTCCAACAAATGGTGGCCTTCGCTTCTGGCAGCATAAATGTGACAGTTACTTTAACTTCCCGCTCCTCCGACAATGTCGAGGACGACAACACTAATAGCAATGGTACAGCCTTGATTGCATTGGTGGGACCGGCGGATAAATGGTTTGGAATAGGATTCGATACGGACGACATGTGTCGTACTCCCATGGATGGCGACGAATGCACATCGGGTGGTCCGTATGCGATTATCGTCTACGGTGACGGCAACGTTGAAGAACGTACTCTTGACTTTCATGGAAAAGGTAAAGCCCTGACGCCTTTCATGAACGTTAGAAGCAATAAGGTGGAGAATGGATATCGAACAGTGGTTGTAGAGAGATTCATGGAAGGGCCCGATGAGGATTATTACTCCTTCGACATTAAAAAGCCATCGATGCCTATTATAATGGCGACAGGATGCAATGTGACATTGGCTCAACATTGTGGACATGACTCTGTCGAGCTCAATTTCTTGGCCACTGATACTCCACGTACCGTCTGTAGCGATGGCATTGGTGCTACGGTCGGAGGAAAATCCTTTGGGGAAGGAGAGAAACGTTGCGCGCCGTTCCCAGCATCAACTTTGTTGGAGCAACAGAACCCGACGTGTTCTGTTCATACCTACCAGGGCGGATTATTTTGTTGTAAACATATGCAGTCGCTGTTGGACAGTGATCAAGAAATTCCTTGGAAAGATCACATCTTGGAATATCACTTGAAGTTTCGGTTTTATTTTGAAGAATACAAACCAGAGGTAACTGTAGCTATCGCAGAATCAGTGGAGGCAACTAGCCAGAAAGATTCCGGCGTCGTGCAAAAGGTAGTCGTGACACCTGCCTCGCATCAAGATCTCCAACGCTTCTATTGGACGACAGAATACCGCGCAGGTGAATACGACATAGTTCAATGTCCTCCCGGGACCCCATCAAGTCAATGCGTACAGGTCATTACGGCACATTGGTCTGTTCAACAGATGCTATCAAATTGTGATGGTGAATGGTGTACTGGCAAGGGCAGTGATTTGGCGGATGGTATTGAACTGATCTATGCCGGGCCACATTGTCATGCCCCCAGTTGCTTGTCGATGGAGCTCTACAATGCCGATACTGGAGAGCTTCTTTGCCGCGTTGAACCCCGACCAGGTCAATCCACCGATAAAGTTTATGATGAGTTGGGCTATTTGGCCATCCCGCCGTGCTTGTGGGGCCACGAGGATGGTCTCATGAAGCCTGTTTTCTTGCCTTCCGATACAACACTGGTGAGCATCAAACGGAACAATAATACTATCTCTCACTTTGGTGAGATGGCTTCCTGGCAGATGCGTGGCGTGGTCATCATGGACGGTGAAGATGTGAAGAAGAAACACGTTTCCGCCTTGAATAATGAATTTCGCAATGAGGAAGCTTCTGGAATGCTCATTGGTAACAAGGTGGGCGAATCGAAAACAGCTGTGAGAAGAGGTCGTTTTGAAGTTTGAAAAAGGTTGCCGGTTTGACATATGATCGCCTATTTCAATATATATGGCTATAGATTATTGGATGGAGTTCTTAGGTTTCCAAGCACTTGCATGATTTATAATTTTTTTATGGAATTTCTACTGTGCCTTTGTACATAAGAGAGATCATAGCTGGAATCCATGACTGTCATAAAATTACATCATCAAAATAACGATTTTTCATTTCAGGGTTCAAAAGTGAACTCAAGCTCAGGCTTTCAAATCACGCCAGGCTTTGGGAAAGAGATCATCGGGGATTCCGATTTCTTTTCGAAAGGCATCTCGGTAGAATTGAGGTGCCTTGTATTCCTCGTCAAAAATTTCGATGGCTCGGCGTGGCACATTGTAGCTCATAAAACGACGCGGGGGCTTTCCATCGTAAAAATCTACAGTGGCAATCGCAGTATAGACATCGTGCAGTGGCGAAACACTGTCCTTGCGGATCATGGAATAAACGAAATCGTCCGTGTCAACCACGCGTTCTGTAATTTCGCAGGGGAAAACGTCTTTGGTTGATCGGAACATTGCATCGGCCATTTTCCACTCATAACGTGGAAGATCGTCTATGTCGGTATTTGGGAGGGTTGTCGGAAGGTCTTCAGGAAGCTGGATGTAACAACCGAGCCACTTGTCTTCTCGATCGTACTGTACATACTGGTTCGATATTTCGAGTTCATCCTCAGTAAATATCCATTCCAACCAATCATTCTCGGGAGGTTCGTAGTCCCAGGTATCACTTAGCTTCCAGCCCGCTTTATGCTCTTCCCATGCATTTTCCCATTCACTGCCGTAGTCAAGGTAAATCTCTTCTCCCGGTGACAAGTCTCGTGTCGCCACCAACTCCATGGCCAGTCCGGATTGCTTATGATTCTTCAGGAGATCTTCAGGGGACTTTTTCAGCCAATCCTTTCGGTTGAATTTTGAAGACCACTGCAATTTTGCATTGGCGTTGCCGGCGGAAGCGTGGTTGATGTATCCAACCGTCGGAGAATAAGGGAGCAACAAAAGACTGGATTCTGGATGGCCAAGGCAGTAGTTCAACAGTAGTTGCTTGCCTTCGAGGTACACCCTGGCAAGTGGATCTTCAATGTTGTCGCTATTGTAAATATCCAAGTGCTCGCGATGCAAATGAAGCAGAGGAAGAGGAGCAATCAGTCCGCCTTTTGAGATTTTTCGGGTTGCTAAGGCTCCCTTCCCCGCTTCCTCGATGTGAGACTGCCCGGGCCTAATGTTATCGACACAAGATCCGTGCGCTTCCAGCCATTCTTGAGTTTTCACCGGATCTGGCGTTACGTAGTTGGCAGAGCCCCCATTTCCTATGATTTTTTCCACCTCTTCCATATTCTCGGGCAAGGCAGCGGCAATACGAACCAAATCGAATTGTTTTACGGTATGCCACAACAACATCCAGACGAGACTCGCGGGCCTATTGCCGAACTTTTCCTTGAGATCGGCAAAGCGCTGGAGAATCTTATCGACGACAACGTAGTCAGATTTCAATGGAATCTTGCCCATGACGTCTTCTCGTTCGTGAAAATAGCTGTCTGGGTATTTCGCGAACACTTCGTTACCATTTTGCATGGTTCGAATTTTTCGTGTGCCCTTCTTCAAATACTGCTCTACAAACAGTGTATTGTGGTAAGGTGTTGTTGCTCCAAGAGTGTGATCCGTCTTGTTGCTAGGCATGCGCAGAGGCGGCAGCATTTGAGAATTATAAAGGATGGGATGTGCCTTGGCCAACATACCACAACCAGGTGCGTACGATTGAACATCTCCCGCTTCGAAATTGCCCTTCGTAACGTCAGCCTTCCACGAGTAGCGAGTTAGCATCCAATCGTCAAAATCCAGGTCGGGCTTTTGGTTCAAGAAGCGATTTCGCAGAATTTGGTTCAACGCAAAGTCTTCCACTTGAATGACCATGCCCTGGCAGAATCTATCAAGTTCATTGTCCGCCAGTGGATCGACTACAGTACCGTAACCACGATAGAGGCCCAGCCCGGCCTCGGAAATGGAAGACTCGGCCATGTATAGATCGCATGTCTCTGAAGCTTCAGATTCGAATGCTGGCGCCTTGAGGTCTCTCCAGTGTTCTGGAACCATATCTTCCGGGAGCTGTATTTCGTGACGAAACGCATCGCGACGCAATTCAGGGTTAATGTAAGTCAGAGGCACAACTGTAACTGCCTTGCGCGGAATGTTTGCAATTTTGATTTCCACTTCTTCCTCGGTTTCTCCGCCTCTCTCGTCGTTGAGATATTCCGTTACAATAACATTGTAAAAAGCACCATCTTGTTGTCGTCCAACAATGGTACAGGGCATGGAATCGCTAAGAAATGCCGTTTTCGTCTGCTTCCACGTGACCCAAGTCTTAGGGAGTTCTCCCTTTTGCTCGACAATACCCGCTGGACGTTGGTCTTCGTGAATCCAGCAGACCGTTTGGACAAATCCGGGATACTGCTTGTCATCATTTTCTGTTAGCAACGCGTGCGCTTCCCAATCAACTTCGGGTAATTCGGGCGCCTCTGGCGTAGTCTCCATGTGTTCTTCGAATGCCTCTTGCCACGTGTTGCCGTAATCCAAAAGAATTTCCGCTCCTTCTGGAATATCTTCAAGAGCAACAATTTCCATGACCATGCCTGCCTTGTCCTCTACTGCCACAATTTCATCGGGAGTCCATTCTTTCCATTCTGGATGGGGCATCTTAGCCGACCACTGGAGTTTGACATTAGGCCGCCGCTTGGTGCCATCGGCATTGGTCGAATTGACACCTTTTCCTCCGTAGTGATTAATCAAATTTACTGCGTTTGCGTAGGGAAAGAAAACGAGACTGGACTCCACATGGCCATACACATAATTGAGCAAGAGCTGATATCCCTTCCAAAGAATCATCTCCGAATCGTAATCATCCATCAAAAGCATAGACATATGATCTCTCGACATGTGGACAACGGGCGCAGGTGCCACAACTGTTCCCTTTGGAAGATTCCGAGACGCAAAAGCACCGTTTTCGCCTGGGGCCACCAAACTATCCTGTACGGTAATATGATCTAAGCATAAGCCCTCCTGTTGTAACCATTCAAGCGATTTGAGAGCCGTAGGCACCGATGCGTAGGCCGTAGGATTTTTCTTGGCAACGAGTCTTTCGAATTTTTCATTCGCACTAGTGGGAGCTAGTGTCAATCGATCCAAGACCGCATGAAGCCGGAGGTTAAATGGTTGAATGATGTCCAACATGAGCCTTGATAAATCTTGCAAAATACTAATTTTTCGAGTCTCTTCGATCAATTTACTGGTTTGAACGGCATCCACAATTTTATACTGCCATTTTTCGGCCACCTTGTTACCGAAATCATAATCTCGGGACAATCCAAAGGTCGCATCAAACCGCATTTCAAACCAATCATCTCCGTATTCCACAAATATTTCGTGTCCCGCAGGAATATCATCGAGTGCCAGAAAGGATTGATCTTGGTAGGGTGTGCTGGCGGACTGTCCCTTGCCTCCGAGCGGAAAAGGACGTGCAGGACCCGCGTTTTCCGCCAAAATCATCCCCGGGTGACTATTCGCCAACATGCCTAGCCCCGGCACGACACTTTCGATATCTTCGGCATCGTAAAAGTTGTGAGTCATGGTACAATCCCAGTAGTAATTGTGCATGAGCCATTTGGGTAATGGTGTAAGCCTGTTGGGATGTGTTTTCCACAAGGACGTATTGTTGCTGTTTGGTTTGTGGACATGTCGTCTTTGCGTGTATCGAATATGCCGTCCGGTACTACTGTGGATGTAATGTTGAATATTGTCGTGACCCATGGTCAGTTCCAAGCGATCGTAGTGCTGAATCAAGGCACGATGGGCATCAATGTCGTAAACTGGAATCACCAAGTCGACGGGTGGAATCACTGCATCTTTTTCAATGTTAATGCCCGTGTACATGCCCCAGCCTGCCATCGGAATGGCCGATTCCGCCAAAAACAAGCCACATTGTTGCATGGGATCATTGGTAGAAAATGACGTGACATTGGCTTGACAAGTCCCATCCGAAGAGATCACGCACGTTCGTTCTTCCGACGAAGTGGATGATGCTTCTTCTGCTTCTTCTTTGTTGGTGTTGATGGTAACGTCCGGCTCCTTCTTGTCAACTTGAGAAATGTCTGATAATGAAGCCGCCGAAGCAATGCTGCCTACCAACAACAAGAGGAAGGATAGCGGTCGTCGAGCCATCCTTGGTGGTGGAGAAATAAATGATATTCTAGCGTTATAGACGTGTGCTCTTGTTTTTTTTCGATGTCATTGTTTTTTGTTTTTTTATTCTACTGATGATCTAGTCAAGTAGTCTACTTTTTGCTACCAGTGGACTAGTCTAATAGTACACCGCACGTGCATACATACTAGACGAGCGGAATGGGATTTTCAACGCTTTCCGGGATTCAAACCCTTGACTGAATGACTGCTTTAAATTGTGTTGCTTAACTAGCCTTCTACTCTACTAGTAGAGTAGATTAGTACTACAGTAGTACTGATGTAGCACTAGTAGCTACCGTAGTAGTGGTACTCCGGAGTAGTTGGTCTAGCTACGACTCGTCTGCTAGTACTGGACTGCTGGACTACTACTAGTAGTAGTAGCTAGAGTACTACTCGAGAATCAAAGGCCTTACTTGTGAGCGACAAACAGGTGCGTGAAAACGATTATCTGCGATTTTCTCTACCTTTCCCATCTCATTCCGTCGTCTGCTGGAGCCATCCAGCGCTCACGAACAAGAAACGAAATCAGATAGGGTGGAATAAGAGTAAAAATACTACAGCAGTCGGAAACATACGACTGTGACGGAAGCTTGCAACACAAAGCACAGTACAAGCACCATGGCAGACAACTTTATCACTCCAGCGTTTGCGGATGCTGATCCTATTGTCCCTGCCGCAGCTCCAGCTATTATGGCACAATCGTTAGGTCCCAACGCCACGTTCAAACAAGGTACAAGACAGTCAATGGAATCAGAATTAGCACCAATTGCGACAGATTCCGCTGCCATCCGAAGACGGAGACCACCACCATCACCACCACCACAACAACAACAACCTGATCCTTCGTCTCGAGTCCAAAGCAGTGGTGCTTCGTCTACTGGCAGTTCCTTGTCCATCAGTTCGGGACAGTCCAAGAAAAGCAGCAAAGGCGGCAAACGCAAGTATAGCGATCAGCGCGAACAACGTAATCATCATCATCATCATCACCACCAGCGTCGTAACAGCAGTGATCGCAACGGCAAAACCGGCAGCAAAAAGAAAAAGAAGCGACGACGATTTCGACGGTGGATTTTGAGCAAACCACGGGATTTAACCCAACAGCAGGAACAGGTTTTCATGACTATGAAATTGCGAAAATTAAATAGAGCCTTAACGGGTACCAAGACCAAACGAACGCGCTTTGAATTGATCGTGCTGGTGGCCTACTTTGTCTTGGCCCTTGGAGTCGTCAGTTATACCAGTGGAAGTATAAGTCCGGCCGAAGAAGCTGCGATAGAAGAAGAAACGGGGACATCGCGGCGCATCATTGTTCTGGATTTGGGAGATATTATCATTATGATGGTGTATATTTTTGTGGTGGTAATGGTGACGTCTTTCTTTCGAGATTCCAAGTTTATTACGCTCTTGTACTGGATGTTTATCTACCTGCCGTTGGTCTTCATGATTATCAGTTTCATTGTGAATGACGAAAGTGCCGATGAGTACATGGGCTTCAATCCCACTTTGATCACCGTGTTGATTACCTTCGAAATTGTTGTACTGGTTGGGTTTTTGACACTCTACAAGTTGTATCCTCGGCTGGTCACATCGGCTTGGTTTCGAAGAAAATCGAGGGCAGGCATATTTTGGCGCATCAAAGTCATTAGTGATTGGACCATGACCTACGTTGGACAGTAAGTTGTCACTGTTTCGTGTGCGTGTTGGATTGTATGTTTTCGTAACGGTATGGCATTTTCATATTGTCATGTGTACTACATACTAGTACATCCTAAATCATTTTTTCTTTTGCTTGCTTTGACAGATGGGGAAAGCGATTCTCGTGCAAATATGAAGGAGCAACAAATGAACAGGGATTGCCACACGGTTTTGGAAGATGGATCGATGATTCGTACAGTGGAGAAGTGTTGACAGGAACTTGGATCAATGGCACCCCCGTGGCTCCCTTTGCCTCGCGGCACTACGGCACCGGTGATGCTTTTAAGGCAGTACGGGTTGGATATGTCATGGCCAGTGATGATGACTATACTACAACCAAATATTGGCCATCCAACGACAAACCAGCACGAATAGGATTGACCAGTGTGGAATGCAGTATATCAGGTAGTTTCTATAATGAGTTGCCACTGGCAACTCATTTATCTGGACCCCATTGGATGAACCATGATGAGTACTCGGTCGGAATGCTCTGCAGTCAACTCACTCATGTTGATGAAGAAGAAGAACGGGGGCATCAGATTGTGCAAATCAAGGCCAACGACCCGAGAGGGATACAGGTACGAGGTCACGTGTACGAGCCAACAGGACAATCCTTCAATGCCGGAATCGATAAAGTAGTGGTGATTGTGGAGAAAGACGATGACGAAGATAGAGAATCACTCGGTGAATCTCGACACGCATTGACGCCACGCCGGAACCTTAATTTTATGCCAAGAGCATCGCGACAATCCTTTCGACCTGAGAGAATTGTGGTTTACGATGAATCAGATGTAGATGACGACGACGACGACGACGACGATGATGATGA
>Ga0100391_1002873_pt1 | contig 17939 bp, 19 predicted proteins | sample CryGeymeta201515_FD_81541 | JGI IMG/M metagenome (GOLD analysis project Ga0100391, IMG submission 81541) | Groundwater microbial communities from Crystal Geyser aquifers in Utah, USA - Crystal Geyser metaG 2015-15 | ecosystem: Environmental > Aquatic > Deep subsurface > Groundwater | place: USA...
GCTGGAGGCTTTCTGGTCTCTAGATTTATGAAAGTGGATTCTGTCCTCTAGCTCACTAAGTGATTGTCCAATTCCAATAAATAGATAATGAATGGAAAGGTCTCATCAAGAGCTGTCCATTTACCTACGGTACTCAAAAAGTGTTTTGAGACCTTAATGCTTCCTGTATATTTTTTGTCCTGAGGTCAATAGGGTGATGTCATCCTTACTGGTACTCTACTAGTAAAAAGCCTGCATGTATTACCAATATTTGCTTGGCCACTAAACAAGCTACCCACCATAAGCCGACATGCAAGGCCTACGACGAACAACGACGAACAATAATAATATTATCATCTACTCGGAGTAACAAGTAGTTCAATCTGCTAATTCGTCCGATTTCACTCGAAAGCGAAGTAGGCAGTAGGCAGGCATGTAGTCCATGACAAGCAGGCACACTTATGTTCCTTACTTTTTTCTTTTCCTTATTGAAGGTATCATAACAACTACTCTTGACACACTCTACTGAGTATTATTCAAATCGTACTATGAGAATGGCCACCCTCGGTTACTCATTACTGCATCATTATGATTCCAAACAAACCATCCCTCCCCGGGCTTTTCCTAGATCATAGTATTGTCTTTGGCCAAAAATGTGACTGTCATTGTAGAGGCAAATATAGTGCCTTCAGGTTCAGCTGTCCAGACAAATTGCCTGATGTAGTCTTGATATTGCGCGTCTGTGGCCTGCATTACGGTAAACATATCTCTGGGAGTAGGCTGCGGCTCAAGAGTAGATCTAAATGATGCAATGGCATCAACGTCCATCTGGAAGGGTAGTTCACGCTCAAAGTCATTGGTAGCTTCATTCAGAGTCATATCAAATGCAATAAAATCGTCTCCATATGCAGTCATAAACAGTTCCGCATAGAATGGGATGGTGTTTGCAATCAAACCAGCAATTTCTTCCTCAGTGGGAGCTCTATCAACATTTTCATCCTCGAACCAGCCTGTGACAAGCAAAACCAGTGTAAGTTGACGAATATGCCGAAAGTCTTTTAAAAACAGAACGAAAGGCAGCGCAAAAATATTGTGTAGACATACCATAATTTAAAAGACTGACAAGAGTGGTATTAGCGAGCTCGCCAATAGGTGCTGATGGAGCTACTGTCGCAGCTGTAGGTGCAGCTGTGGCTGCTGATGGAGCTACTGTTGCAGATGAAGGTGCAGCTGTGGCAGCTGTTGGCTGAGCAGTGGCAGCTGTAGGTATAGCTGTAGTTGTAGCAGCAGTGGGTTGTACCGTAGGTTGAACAGTGGAGCTTGTCGGTTGTGCTGTTGTTGTTGTAGGTGTTGCCGTAGCCGGTACGGTGGGTGTCAGGGTTGGAGCAGCTGTGGCTCCTCTCGTTGGTGCGACTGTCTGGACTATGGAAGGAGCTGCTGTGCTGGGTGCATTCGATGGGGCCAGACTAGGTGCAACAGTCGGTCCCCGAGGAGAATCTGTTGCTATAACATCGGGAATGCCAAGAAATGGTGGAAATGCTCCATAATAACACTCCATGTCCAAGATATTATTACGTGGAACTGTTACATAGTCTGTCGTTCTACGTTTGGGTCGCTCTCCTCCTCTTAGAGGCCCACTTCCTCCCACTCCATTGAAAAAGCGGGCTCGGGACAGGAATCCACCGGTGAATGGTCCGCCAGGATTTCGTTCGCGCCTACTTCGGCTGTAACGAGACAATCCTTTTCCCTTGCCTTTTCCGGATCTACTACTCTTGCTGTCGCCTCCTTTTCCCTTGCCTTTGCCTCCATAGACGTATTTTTCATCACCATTACCACCTTTCCTCATACCGCGTTTAACAATTCCTTTCATACGTTGTTCGGTGCGAGGACGGCACATAATTGGAAAGCCACCTGAGGAAATGTGTAAAAATAAAAGAAATACGGCGCAAGCTATGAGAAAAGGTAGGGGTATACAGAAACATAATCAGAAGAAAACCTACCATCAAATGCATGTCCAATACCGCTGTAATAGCCACCAGGACGCGTTCCTCGTACAGGAGGTCTAGCTGGCTTGTTGTTAGACGATACCGCTTGATATCCACCCTTGCCCTTGCCCGTGGTACTTTCGACAGATGACGACGAGGGACTCTCCCGAAAACCCGCTTGATAGTCCCTGTAGGATGTGAAAAATCCGCTCGATAGGAAGCCACCTTCTTCTCCAGCCTGCAGCCCTCTGCTAACGATCGTTGTCCCTGCTCCGTCTCCGTAATTCTGGTATCGTCTGTCCGTCATGGCTTTGCGAAGACTGTTAGAGTTATCTAATTCATCGGCTTGTTGTTGCTGTTGCTGCTGCTGCTGCTTTTGCTGACGGGCTCCCTTGACTCTTGCCGCATTGCACGGTTGCCAGAGAACTACCATTACCAGCAGCATTATCACTGCTGGCCTTGTCCATGATAATTTCTTCATGCATGCACACATCATAGGTAGTGTTCCTTTCCTCTTTTCTTTGTGATTTATTTCAATAGGTTCCTGTGTCTGTCAATGTTGAGTAGGTGGAACGGTGGAACTCCTCTTTTTCGCAAGAATTTCGCAGTATTGACAATGAAACTTTTCATGATGGTGATGCGATCCGATACTCTTATGAAGTACCTACATCCAGTTACTTGCACACCGAGTCGACGACGGTTTCCAAAGATCGACACTTGTTGTCAAAGTAAAAATCTGATCAAGTTCTTTGCATCTAACTTCGTCCAGGAATATTTGATTTTTGTTGGACCACAAGAATCCGTTTTCATGAACCCCGAATGATTGTCGTAGAAATAGGATGCACACATCCTCGTACTCCACAGCCATTTAAAAATCTGTTGCATCTTTTCTATTTTAGTTAGTATTTTGTTTGTTCTGTTCAAGTAAAGTAAGGTCAAAAAATTCATCTACCCTTTCTTACCTTTCTTACTGCAACCCACTCCCTGCTCATCCATTACATATGGCAAAGCATCACAACCACAGCGCCAGTCAGCAACGCAAGCGACAATGGGCAGCGGGTGTCAATGAGATTGATGGCGAAGCCGAAATGGACGACATGGCGGTGGCAGCTGCTTTTGCAGCAGTTTCCTACCAGCCGCCGCTTCCTTCCATCTCGAAAGCACAAGATGACAATGAAATTGAATTGGAGGAGAAAGCCGACGATGAAAAAGAGGCAGAGGGAGTAAGGGGAACAACAAAGGAAGCATCTCCTACGCCTACAGAAGATAGTGATTCTTCGGATGACGAAAGCAGCTGTGACGAGGCAGTTAACGAGGAAAATGACTCCCAGCAAAACTCTGCTACGCGAAAACCTCTCGATTTGAAAAAAGAAAGAGCTGAAATTGCTCGCATGAATGCGGAAAATGGTGACGACGACGACGACGATGACAAAGAAGCGCGGGTAGCCCCCAAAACGGAACACGAATTAGATCCCTATCAAACACCCCTCTCGGAACTCGAACACAAATTTCAATTGAATCTGACCGTCGCCGAACAGGACCAACTAAAACTGCAGGCAGCGTCTGGACAAGCTTCCGATAATAACAGTAGCGACACCAACGTCCAGATTAAACTGGTTCAAGCTGGGAAAATTAAATCCCACATGGTGCAGGATCGAACCGTCATTGTGGAATCAGCTCCTCGCAAGGATGGCGAATCTCTCTCACCACTGGACGAAGGCAGTCTTTTAGTGTTTCGTATGACCACCGACGATGGTGGTGGAGACAACAATAGCAGTCACAACAAAAACAGTAGCAATTCACGATTGGTACCCATTGGTAAAGTCTTTGAAGTCTTTGGTCCCGTACGTAGACCTCTGTATACACTGCGACTTCCTGCAAAGGAAAAACCGAAGAAGGCAGCAATAATGCCAACACCTGCGCCGAATACGACCATCGAAAGCAAGTTGACGACTTGTGCAGATACGACTGTGGAAAACAAGCCAACAGCTGTGTCGATTGCGAATAGTGAGGGCAATTCGACGACCTGTGCAGAAACGACAGTGGAAAACAAGGAATTCGTAACAAGCGAGGAGGAAGCAAACACGGTTGCTACGTCGGAAGAAGAAGAAGAAAAGAACACGTCCGAAGATGAGAACCCTTTTGCATCACCACCAGCAGTAGAAGAAGATCCTTGGTTGTGGAATGGAGCCTATACAACATTTCTGGCCAATAATCCTGATCTCACTATTTTCTACGTAGAGGGCGACGCGAAATTGATTGATGCCGAAGAACTTTTGCGCATGAGTGCTCGAGGCTGTGGTATGTTATTGTTATTGTCGAAATTGTTGTGTGGCAACTTCTTTGTGTCCGTTTTGCTCACGTCCGGTTGCTCTTATTACCGCAATTTAGATGCATCTAATGTGTATGATGAAGAAGTTGTGAATCCTAACGAAATGTACTTTAGTGACGATGAACAAGAGCGCGAGATCAAGCGCGGAAAAAAGAAAAACCGAGGTAGTAGTACGGTAAATACAAATGATGGACCTGGGAGTAGCCGAAATGACCCACAGCAGCAGCTGTCGCAGCAGCAGTCACCGCCATTCAATCATAGGCAACAGCGTGGAGGTCGAGGACGAGGACGAGGACACTATGCGCGGGCCCAAAATCAAGCACCTGTGCCAACTGCATTCCACAACCAGCCACATCAACAGCATCATGCACCACTGCACCAACATAGCCAACAGCCACATCCTTTTTCTTCAGGTCTGGCGTATGGTAATGCACAAGGTCCTCCCCCTCCTCCGCCAATTCCTCCTGGAGGGCGGTACGGGCAACCGCCGTACACGCAGGCACCCACGGGAGGTTATTCTCTACAACCCGGAGGACACTTCTCGGGAGGTCCCCAGGGGGCACCTCACATCTATCATTATCCTCAGCAAATACATTCGGGTTTGTATCGTCAGCAACAACCTGTCCACTACCAGCAGCATCACGCAAATCAAGGGCAAGCCTCCCCTCCTCCACCACCACCACCACCTCCTCCTCCACCGCCGCCACCTGCAGAGCAGCAAAGGCAACAGCAGTCTGATACGGTGTACTACAATTTTTAATTATATAAACATAGCTACGTGTCAAAGCTGAAGGAGAAAGAAATTGAATTGTTTTTACACCTGCTGCTACAACGGTTGATATTGCGTACCCTCTCGACTGTTTATAGCCCTATCTTCTTGTCGAGTGCTAAGACTGCAAGGAGATGTAAAATCAAGTTTGTTGTAATAAATTCTAATTTTTTACATCTATCACCGCCCCTTTCTTTACCTTGATTGTGTACCCCACCCAATACTTCGATCTTTCGAAGTGAATCAAATCGCAACACGTTCTCATTTTGCTGGTCTGACACTAGCTTTGAAAAGAACTTCATTGACTTCCCTAAATATTGAGTCCGCAGGCTCTGACATCCAGACATAGTCCATAATGTAGATCTCGTAGTCTTGACCAACTTGCATGACTCGCAGCAGATCAGCTGCGGGTGGAATTGTCGTGTCGTCTAAGAAAAATACATTGGCATCAAAATCAATGAACACTGGGAACGTGCGATTCTCTTCATAGGTCCATTCCAGGACATCAAGCTGAACGTCCACCAGATTGGTGTAGTTTTGACGCAAACTATCAAGATAAAATCTATTCGTTTGTAGAATGAGTCCATCAATTTCTTCTTGTAGTGGCATTCGTAGTGGAACAGCCATCTCGTCGTCGAAAAATCTGTACTGAAGATTGGACTCAACGAGAACTCCCGTAGTACCTTCCGGGGGGATAATAGTTGGTCGTTGTTGAGTTGGCTGTGCTGTTACTGATGTAGGTTGTGCAGTTGCAGCTGTTGGCTGTGATGTAGCACCAGTTGGTGCAATTGTAGGAGCAAAAGTTGATGCAGTGGGCGCCGCTGTGACAACAGCTGGAGTAGTTGGAGCAATTGTGGCATCTGGAATGGTTGCAGCTACTGTAGGCGACAATGTTGGCGCTTGTGTAATCTCAGCTACGAGCGTCGGACTACTCGTGGGAGGCCGAGTGTTGGCATTTTCTGTCGCTCTCATCGTAGGAGCGCCTGTCTCAGGTGTAGTTGTTGGCACAGGAGCAAGACTGGGCATTAGAGTGGTAGGTGACGGAGATGTTCTTATGTTTCTAGGGACCCCTCCAAAGGGAGGAAATGCGCCATAATAACATTGGACTTCCGTCATGGCATCTTGAATGGCGTTACCTCGAAATCTCCCAGAGCGTCGTGCGTGAGAGCCACGACTCGGAATATAATAATTGGCGCCGTGCCCCTTTCCTTTGCCGCCTTTTCCTTTGCCGCCTTCTCCTTTGCCGCCTTCTCCTTTGCCGCCTTTTCCTTTGCCGCCTTTTCCTTTCCCACTTTTTCCGCTAGATCTTGCACTACGGCTGTTTTCGCCTTTCAAAAAAGTATGCTCATGAAAGCCGTGTGTATGTTTCGTGGAAGCTTTGGGAAGTTCACAAAAAACGGGAGGACCTCCTTCAAAAGCACCATTTTGTCCTCCACCGTTCACTCCCAGGGCGTATTTAAAGTAATCATCGATATCACCGTAAAAGTGTGAACCTGGAGCTCCAACATAATAGTACCCATTATCTTCTTTTCGAAGTCTGCCAATATTAATGCCACCGATTGGATCACGTCCTCGCTGTCGAACTCGGACTTCTGCTCTATGAGGGGCGGAACCAGGTTTCAAGTTTGCTCTTCCACCACGATACACCTGCCCTCGCTTCCGAGATGATTTACGTCGCGATTTGTTTCCTTTTCCACTTTTTGCGCTGGACCTTGAAGAATCAAAGTTCTGGCCATTCTTTCGGGTGACTCGAGCACCAGTTCCAGTTCCAGTTGCTGTTGCTGTTGAGAAGAACCCGCCACTTGGACGGAAGGAAGTTGGTCGTATGGCAGTCTCATTCAAAATGATTCCTTCACCTCGACTCAAGAAACCTCTTCGGTTCGGCCGATTTGTTGACTGCAGTAATCTATTGCTGTTGCCGTCCTCATTTGCAGGTCGTTTGACTCTTGCAGCTTGGTGGCACGAAGAACACGGCATCAGAATGAAAAGCAATAAAGCGGCCGCACTTGATCGCTTCTTCATGGTGAGACTAAGACTGTTATCCCTGCGCTAAGCTTGTGCGGGTGAATTGTTTTTATTCTACAGTTAATGCTTACCAGTATTTTGCTTTGAACACGAAGAAGATTTGGATATTTCACAGGATGACCAAAATTGGTGAGAAATATTTTAAAAAAAAACGGAGGTGTACTAGGTACTGTACTTACTGGTGTACATGAGAATAATACGATATTATTATTATTATTCTCGTGTGTTCCTCCCATTTGGGGTTAAGGGTCGAATGGAGTCATGAGTAGGTACAGTACGGCGACCATCAATTTTAACTGTCATCACCAACCACTCTAACAGATAAATATTTAGCTGACTACAGTATTTTGGAAGTAAAGTACTGAAAATTTGTATAGTCAAACATAGCAAAGGGAGCTCAGACCTCAAATTTTGCCTGTGATAAATATTTAGCTTGCTATTTTGGAAGTAGAGTACTGAAAATTTCTATAATGCGTACTTTGAGGATGTGAATACCAAATTTGTAGCACAGACCTCAGATCTCAGGTGGATATCCTTGACACTAAAAAGGAGTGGTTGGTGTACCCCCGCCAGGGGCCCTCGTCTTGTCTGTCAACAACAACGGTTTCGCTTTGACTGTAGTTACGATAATGCTATAACTCCAGCAACTAGTTGGCTATGTAAAGATATTTATGATCCACTTTAAATTATGAATAGAAAAATAGAAGAAAGAAACATTGCTATTTATTACCCCAATTTCTATGCAGGTCGAGTCAGAGCTGTAAATGCAACTCCTTGAACCGCGTCTAGTTGATTCACGGGTGGGCGCATGAGGTAGTCTGTGATGAATGTTTGATAGTTGAGGCCTTCCATCTTTTCCAAAATTGAATTAGCGGTCGTAATGGTATCGTCCCCGTTAAACATGAAATTGGCATTGAATTCAATGAAAACATTTGGTGTCCTGTAAGGATATCACAAAGATGAAAAATTAGGAAAGGAAAAGCCCAAGCAAGCAAAAATCGAGTTAGTTTTCTATTCAATCACGACGACAAAGAAAAATCAGCAGAAATTAATCGTCCAACGTACGCTCCCATTGTATACATCATGGATGTGAACTCTGTCATGAAGCTGATGAAATCGTCGGAAAATGCTGGATCAGTTCGGAAAGCCTCTGTGTAGAATTCATCCATAAGAGTGGCTAGTTCTGCATACTCTTCTGCTGTCAGATCGCGATCCACATCTGTTGGCTGATCACTAAAGTAAGTCAAAGCAAAAGTGCTTTCAATGATGAAATCGTTGGTAGCTAAGTTTGTTGGTGCAACCGTGGCCCCAGGGACAGTGGGAGCCGCTGTCACTCCTGACGAGGTTGGTGCAAGAGTAAGCCCCGCACTGGTAGGAGCACCAGATCCTGGGCTGGTAGGAACACCAGGTCCTGGACTGGTTGGAGCCAGACTAGGAAATGGTGTCCCTGCGGGTCCTCGAATCATGTTCGGTCGAAATCCCTCTGGAAATTGGTTGCCTCCGCCTCGTGCCGGGCGTGGAGGACGACGATCGATCCGACCAATTCCTGTTCCACGGAACGGCCTTGCAAGAATAACTCCACTCCCGATGCCATTGGCAATGAACCCCCCAACGCTTCCTCCTCCGTCAGCAATCATGTCCTTGCTTCTTGCAGCATTAACCCAGTCCGCGTTTCTTGGGAAAAAGTCGTCATCAAGTGGAACTGCTGCTCCTCTTTGAGATCGACTTCGACTGCTATAGCTTTCTTTTGATCCTCCTCCTTTTCCTTTTCCTCCACTTCTTCCAAAGTCGTCGTCAAGTGGAACTGCTGCTCCTCTTTGAGATTGACTTCGACTGCTATAGCTTTCTTTTGATCCTCCTCCTTTTCCTTTTCCTCCACTTCTTCCTTTTCCTCCACCTCGACCTGGTCTTCGTTGCACTCTGCCTCGCTGGCGATTATCGGCTAGAACGACGAAATATTCCTCGTCGTCTTCAATGCTGTCAATTTCGTTGCCATTGATAAAGACTAGATCACCTGGTTGAAATCTACGACGATGTTGTAGCTCTCGTTCGTTTTGTTGTTGTTGCAGCAGCAGCAGCAGATGAGCGTCTTCCCCTTCATCGGTCTGTAGCTGTTTGGGGTTATATTGTCGCGTGTTCATGGACTTTGTACACCCCATGCGACCTGCAAACAACAGCAACAAAAAGAACAATCCCGATATTCTTGGCGTGAACGATGGCATTATGAAGTAATAGAGTTGCTGGGCAAATGGTACGTGGTGTTCTGGTAGTGGCGGCAAGGCATTCGTGTTGGGGTGTGTAAAGCCTGTAAATTTTTGTAAGAAAAGTGTGCTTGTCTTCTACGGATATGATAATTTTATCATCCAAGGAAAAACCTTTGTTCTAAAACCATGATAGAAAAGATGCCTGTTCGACAATACTGGTGGCACACTATCATTGCATCACTGCTCGTGGCCTAATTCATATTTTTTTGAATTATTTTTGGGGTCCAGTTTTCTTTTGTGTTCTGAAAAGTAGTATCGAAGCACCGGTGGCTGGTACTACCACTACTGCCTCGAGTACTCTACTACTGTTACCTGGTACTCTCTACTGTAGATAGTAGTAGCTAGAGTACTCGAGTACCAGTAGCTAGTAGTAGTAGCTAGTAGTACTACTACGTAGCTGGTACTACAGCCCATCAGTACCAGTACTACTGTACCAGGTACTATGGTATTTTTTTCTTTTTTAATTTGCCATGGGTTCGTAATAAACGCTGCTCGAGTTCGAGTTTTGGTAATACTACCAGGTAGTAATTCATTAATACTACAGTAAGATTAATATTATTTCCACTTTTTCTGTGAAATGCAGTACCACCAGCCAGGGTACGATAGTACTTAATAATAAGGTGGTTCACCAATGCCTGGATGTGTTCATCACAATTCAAGAAATCAATCCCAGTAGCAAAATTCAGTCCCTTATTGCTGTCCCCAATTCAATTTTGTACAGTACTGATTAGAGTATGCTTCTACACTGGATAAGAATTACTTGTAACGAGATTTTTAATTGTTACTGGAGTATTCAACACGTTTCAAAACTTCTTTTTTTGTCAACAAATTTTAACAGCTCAATTCTACTACCAGTACTACTAGTCTAGCTAGTAGTACTACTAGTAGTAGACGAACGGGGTACTAGTACTACTACTAACTAGACTAGTAGTAGTGCTGGTAGTACGTATGAGGCGCTTAGGGTTCTCATCAAGTTGAGGATTTTTGTGAATCAAATTTACTATCTGGAAGATTGTACCAGTACTAGACTACTGGATCTTTTATTTCTGTACCAGGTACCATATCAAACAGCCAATCATCAGATGTTCATAAGATCGACATCACCAAACCTTCGCGGACTTAAGGAACTAGTCTACCGGGGGGGGAAGGTGGTATTGAACTACCTGGTACATTTTCGTGGGATCATCCTGTTCTTTGGGTTTTATCGACATCATCATTATTTATTTAATCCACTTACCTGACGAGCGAACGCCTAGTAGATTACCGTACCAGGTAGCAAGAACAACAGATATTCCTCCCATATCGTACAGAAACTCTAACAGACACGCAAACACGCAAACACACAAACGAGGCACGATGGCATCGGTAGAAGAAGAAAGAAAAAAGGCGGCGGAGTCGCTCAGCAAAATGCTATCAAAGGGAGGACACAGCAAACCCAGGAACTTTCGCGAAGGATTAGGTGCCGGAGGTGAGTGCATTGTTGTGGTGAATATTGGTCGGACTGTTTATGTACTGTATGTATGTGCAGTTGCTTTGCTTTTCCTTTGACGAGTCTCAACAGTTATTTTCGTTATATTGTTGTGTGTTTATCCTCAGTGGGAAATATTGTAGGAGGTGCTGTTGGGGCTGCCGGCATTGCCGTTCTTGCCCCAACGGTTGGATTGTTTGCGGGAACTAAGCATGGGGGAATCCTTGGAGGTATCGTCGGTGTCACTGGTGGAGCCTTGATAGGAGCTGTCGGGGCAGTAGCTTTGGCGGTGGGAGGTGCCGTCTCGGGTGTCACTCAGGTAGTGCAGGGTACGACAGCTATCCCAGCCGCCATTCAGGCGCAGCGTAAAGGACAATGGTGGAACGAAGTTGAGGCACGTTGGGTCACTAGTAATCTTGAAGAATGCGCCAAAGATATTGAGAAGATCGATGTGGAAGATCGCGATATTTTAAAAGATATTGAAAACAAAATTGATAATGAAAGTGTTCGCCCATCTGTCGGAGATGACTCGAAGAAGAAAACTGTCAAGGATATGAAATACTACGATATCTTGGACGTTGATCCGAATGCTGAACCGTCTGCCATCAAGAGACGTTACTATGTGCTGGCCCGAAAGTATCATCCCGATAAATTGGACAAAGATGACAAGGAGGGTGCAGCCAAATTTCAGGATATTGCTGAAGCCTACCAAGTTTTGAGTAATCCGACTCTTCGTAAGCGATACGACGAGGATGGTGCGGAGGGATTGAGCGCTGACAGAACAACCGTCGCCGAGGCAGCCCAGCCCAAGCTGGACCCAGCACTTCTCTTTACGTTTTTGTTCGGATCGGATAAATTCAAAGATTACTTAGGAAGGCTCGCAACAGCCACTTCGGCTAAAATTGGCGATTCGAATGAACTGTCCAAGGAAACTGCTCGATTGTTACAAATTCGGCGTGTCAAGAGACTTGCGGTTACATTGGCTGTAAAACTCCAGAACTGGGTCGACGCAGCTGGCACAAAAGAGGCTGAAGATGCCTGCAAAGCTTTTTGGGCTGACGAAGCGAAGGAATTGAGTACAGCAAGCTATGGTCACGAATTAGTCCAGCTTATTGGGCAGGTAAGGGTTTTGATTTGGTGATTTGATTTGATTTGATTTGATTTCACTATGTAACGATCTGGCCGTTTTATTATTGTCCTTGTTGTAACTCACGGTCTTTTTGTTTCCTTTAGATCTATAACTTGAATGCTGTGCAATTCCTGGGTTCGGGAGAGTCGGGCACTGGCTTGCCTTCCATTTCTGATTGGGCGGCGGGCCAGAAGGCTAAATTGGACGCAAGAAAGACCAAAAGCAAGACCGAATTGGAGGGTTTGACGACTGCCATGGATATGATGCAGTTGCAGGCAAAGTACCAGGTGAAGATGAAAGAGGCCAAAACCGACGAAGAAAGAGCCAATGCAACCAAGGAGATGGAAGATGCCTCTGCTGCAGCAATGCTAGCACTGCTCTGGACAACGCTTGTTGTTGATGTCACCAGTACAATTCACGAGGTTACACAAATGGTTTTTCACGACGAGGCGGTGGAAGCCAAAGTCCGAGAGACTAGAGCCCACGGTCTCAAAGAACTAGGTCAGGTTTTCATGGATTGTCCTGAACCAGACAAGGACACGGCCACCATGAAACAGGACGCCAAAGCCATGTACGAAGAAGCAGCTTTCAATGCAATGCTTCAGACAATGAAAAGGAAGGAAGAGGCCGAGTTCAATGCATCGAGAAATAATTAGTCGAAAAGTTCGTGTACATCGAGATATTTTGAATTCAACTTGTGCAGAAATATTATTACATCACAAAGCTTTAATTTTTTCTACTTTTTTTTGAAGGTTTACTATTTGCACACAAACATTATCGTATTTTCAGGTAAAAGAAAATTGTCAACAGTTGAAACAAAGTAATGCAGGAATTCTATTCGCTACATCCCTCGCTGAGCAGGAGTCTCATTTTCTCACGCAGCAGGCAAAATTCTTGCAGTATATGCTGCACGCTGGGTGTCAAAGAAGATGGTTCCCATGGGTTGGCTGACCCATACGTACTCCATGATGTAGTCTGGTGGTAGCAAAATTAGAAAAAACGTTGTTGAAAGTGTAAGATGCCAATTTTCTGGGAAACGTTTTCCAAAAATCTATGATTCCGCCTACTTACTTTCATAGTCAGCAGCTTGCAATGTTGCAAATACTTCCTCTTCAGTTGGAATGGTTGTTCCTTCTTGGAAGAAAGCATAAGCGTCAAAGTCAACAAAAATTGGCAAATCTGTATTTGCCGGTCTGAACTCATCATCAACACGAAATGCCACAAAAGATTCGAGGTTAGGATAGGCTGCTTTCATAACATCTGTGTAGAATCTGGTTGTTTCGGCCATCAATCCATTATATTCTTCCTCTGTTGGTTGACGGACTTGAGTTCCAGCAAAGAAACCATACTCCAGTGTTGACTCCACAATACGCCGTTCAGTACCTGGAGGTGTAGGAGGCCCTCCAGTCTCTCCTGGTGAAACAGTAGGAGCACCTGGCGTAACAGTAGGTGCTCCCGGTACTGGTGTTCCCGGCCCTGGTGCGTTTGTTGGCACGCCGGCTGGAATCAATACCTGTTAGAAAATAAGAAATAAAGGTGAGTGCTTGAACGCAAGTATTTTTGGAAATAGATACAGTACGACCTTGAAAACCCTTCGCCGTCAACTTACTGCATCAAGCACATGAACCACTCCATTGGAAGCAAGATTATCAGCATCAATAATGCCAGCATCATTGACGCTAAAAGGATTAGTGAAGGTAGTGACAGGAGCTCCATTGACAGTGGGAACCGTGGCACCATTCACGAAGTCAGTAGAAAGGAGAACTCCGTCAAGAACATGGTACAGAAGGACAGATCTCAATAGATTAGGATCAGCTTGAAGAGCTGCAAGTGTAGCTGGGTCAAGAGCATTAAAGGCGTCATTGGTTGGGGCAAAGACTGTGAAACCTCCATCGCCATCCAGAACATTCAGAAGGCCAGCTTGGGTAAGAAGATCTTCCAAAATAGAGAAATCGGGGTTGCCGATAACAATGTCTGCAATGGTTTCCGATCCCACTGTTGTTGGGAATGGAGTAACGCTTGGAAACGGTGTGACAGTAGGGAGAGGAGTGAAAGAAGGTAAAGCTGTTGGAAAGATGGTAGGAGCATCTGCAGGACAGAAAGGAAGTTCGCCACCTGTCATCATGCCGCCACCCATCATCATGCCGCCGCCACGGCCCTTGCCATTTCCCTTGCCTTTGCTTCCACTACTGCTCAACCGACGGAGGCGGCTGTTGGATATCCGATCTCTGCGTCCGCCTCCTTTGCCTTTTCCGCCTTTGCTGCCTTTACTTCCCTTACTTCCCTTGCTTTTGCTTCCATTGCGACCAAAGCCGGGAGGTAGTGGCCTACAATTGACACCTGCAAAAAACGAGTCGAAAAAAAGGAATGAATGTTTGGTCAGTTCGCCATTGATCTTCCCAATTTAATGAGACTCGTGCTACCAAATACATCATATTTGGTACCGGCACAAAGTGCTGATTTTTATCTTACCTGGTATGGGATCAATTCGCGACGGAAGAAATCGGATATCATCTCCATTACGACCTTTCGATCCGCCTTTTCCTTTGCCCTTTGCGTGACCACCATTTTGTCGACGCCGTTGCAGCTCACGTTCAACTTGGTCATTGCGGATCTCAGCGGCTTGACCGGTACCGGCAGCGAGATCGGCCCTTAAAATTTGTCCATGAACCCCAAAGGACCATGGGTTAAGTATCAGAGCGACTAACGAGAGTAAGACCAACTGGAGAAGCTTAGCCATGGTTTTCATCCGCTGTGTTCTTTGTTAGTTGGAGAGTGATTTTTGGCTGTTCTATCAATATGCTGAATGCTATTTTTTTGTTCTGGAGTATTTTGTGGAATTGTGGACGGTTATTAGTCGTCGATTTTGACCAGGAATTTGGTTGTATCATTAAGAGCGCTCTAAGTCCGATGATTACAAAAATGTCGAAACTTCTGCAAGATCCTCTACAAGAGCCAAATGTTGCCCCTCAACGGTTCGATTCGTGCATTATCACTTCTTATTTTTTATCTCTTGCGCGTCTATTGTTACTTCTCGTTACTGCTTTCTAGTAGTAGTAGTAGAGCACAGTAGAGAGTACCAGTAGTGAGTTGGAGGATTGTTTTTGTGAGTAGAATTGCATGGGCGCCGGCCAATTTTCAAAATACTCATTTCGAAGGAGACAGAAAAATGCTTGCAACCGTTGAGTGTGTAGATAAGGCTCAAGTTATCTCACTTTTCCCCTTGCAGTCCTTCCTGCTCCTTCGAATTGCAGTGCACGTACCAGAACTCTGATACCAGGTAGCTTTCTTGCTTAGACTAGCAGTAGTAGAGTCTACTACCAGTACCCGCCAGTAGGAAGACTACTACCAGGTACCAGGTACTAATCAAAAAGTCGCTTTGCCATGGAAGTTAAGTACCTGTAAGACGATGAATTCAAAAGTTGATTTTCTGGTGCACCAGCGTTGCAGACAGGTGCTGGTGTACTGCAATCCCTTATGGAAACAACAGCGAGCTAATAGTACCGATAACGACGAATGGCAACTGCCCGCCGCAAACAACTGAAGTAGGTACGGCCATCTGTAAGGCAGGATATCTCGCTAGTAGAAAAGCATTGATAGATTACTGGACTACTGGACTGAAGGCTGATTGGCAATTTTCCATGCGGCTGCAGCAACCTGGTAGTGCCATGTCATTGTAGAAAGTACACGGGATCCTAATACCTTCACACTGAACATCATTAATACTCTACTAGGTAGCCCGAGCAAAAACGATGTATATTTTTTTCTTTCGCAGTCCAGCAATAACTAGAATACTTCCAACGATGTTTCGGTCCCTCAAATATAAAGAGTTGGTGGACAATTGTTAATATTTGCCGCTTCTTTGGCTAGTAGAGGTTCAGATTTTGTGTCACGCTTTCCTGATACCTTTCAGCACGACCTAGGGCATTATTACTTTCTTTCTAGAGCCTTTAACACTTCATCCCATACACCCTCCATCTTTTGGTTAGCATTGACAGTTCGGACAATTCCATGTGGTGCGTAGTGGTCCAAAATTGGGACAGTCTCTCCATGGTATCCTTGCAGACGCTTTACCAAAGCACTGGCAGTGTCATCTTTTCTCTGTCATCATTTTTTGCCGACACGGAGATTGTTTATTTTTGCATTCATTGTTGCAGTGTATCATCCAGGTTTTAATGTGTCAGCAGTGAATTCATTTAGAAACACCAGCAAACGTTAGTGGAACAATAAACCAACAAAAGAAGGAAACACGTTCATTTCTTTTTGCGCACTACATACCTGCATGAGTGGTTCGCCGGTTTCGTCATCCTTCATCGTAGATTCGATGGGCTGTCCATTCTTATCTTTTTTCATAGACTTAGGTGGAGCATACTTGACATGATAAGATCGTCCCGAGCCTTTATGGATCCAGCGTCCACAGATGCGTTCCTCCAGGACCGAATCGGGAACCTGCAGTTCAATAACTTTGGTCACGACAGCACCTTCCTCAGCCAACATGGCATCCAAAGCTTGCGCTTGCTTCAAAGTACGCGGAAATCCATCCTGCGTTTTTGGTGTGTTTTAGTGGCGGGTCATTTTTTCATGAATTGCATGTTGTCGAGTTGTTTCGACATGACACAAGTCATTCCGTTGGATTCCAATTCAAATCGATTGATTTAGGTCAGAAATAAAAAGCGCATAAATGACCATGAAAGTAGCACAACGGTGAATTCAATAAAATGGCCTTCAAATCGTGCCTTTGTGATAATATACTGCAACTGCAACATGGTGCTGTAAAAACGTACCAAAATGAATCCAAATTTACAATCGTCTTCTTGGATGCGATCGCGGATAATTCCAACTACGATATCGTCCGAGACTAACCCTCCCGACTTCATAATGGCTTCGGCCTTTTTTCCAATTTCAGTCTTGTTGGCCACAGCTGCGCGGAGCATGTCTCCCGTTGACAATTGCGGAATTCCCAACATCTCCTCAATCTTGGGGCCGTGAGTTCCCTTTCCAGCTCCTGCAACAAAATAACGGTGGGTTTCATTTATTTTCTGTTTGTGAGCTAGACTAGAAAGGCAATTTGAATGCATTTTGATACGTTCTTTTTAAAATTTTATTACGACGCACCTGGAGGTCCAAAGAGGATCAAAATGTTGCGAGGCCAGTAGGTTCCAAACTTTTGTTCGACTTCCTGGACTGCATCCTTGCCTCCAAACAGATTGTGGGTTTTTTCCTGCGGATTTTTGTCATTTTTTGATATATATTATTAAAAAGATACAATAGTATCGTTAGTGTCAGGTAAATGCAAACTACAAATTGATGTTTAATAAAAAAAGGGGCACAAAAAACATGAATAATTGTTTCACAGACCTCACGTTGTTGAAAGAGAGCAGCTGTCATGGCGAGACCAGCGGCAGCGACCAAAGGAGCCGCATTGCGAGCCGATTGACGGGTCACAGTCTTGGCAGCTAGTGCAGAAAATTGACGCCGAGTGGCAGCAGCGACAGTTTGTCGACTAACGATACGGACGGCGGCAGAGGCAAACATCGCGAATATAATATTATTGATTCAGATAGATTATTATTAAAAGATAAAGTAAATAACAGAGTAAAAACAATAATATCCAGTAGTACTGTAGGTCACTAGACTACTTGCTTTTGGTTTACTACTCGGAGTACCTGGTAGTATTTAGCTGAATCCATGGAGAATCTTTGTCGGCATTGCCTACGTCATAGACTAATAACCTATTGGCCTCCAGCTGGAACTTTGGATTCCGATTCCTATTTTTTAAGATTTATTTTTGCCCTGAACGAAGGAAAGCAAGGTTTGGTATTCTTGTCTCCTGATTTGTGAAGAACACAGTACCTGGTACCAGAAAACGGGTATATGTAAAAAGGTGTACCACTGGGTGTACCATTTTGGTGTACTTTGGTGTACTTGGTACACCAAAAGTACACCTTTTTACAAATTTTTGTAAAAAGGTGTACCAGCCAAGAAGCA
>Ga0100391_1002892_pt1 | contig 17883 bp, 9 predicted proteins | sample CryGeymeta201515_FD_81541 | JGI IMG/M metagenome (GOLD analysis project Ga0100391, IMG submission 81541) | Groundwater microbial communities from Crystal Geyser aquifers in Utah, USA - Crystal Geyser metaG 2015-15 | ecosystem: Environmental > Aquatic > Deep subsurface > Groundwater | place: USA...
AGAAAAAAAATAATCTCGAAACTGGTGATACCCCAAATCGTCAAATAATCTCGAGTTCCAAAAATCTCGAAAAAAAGGGTAGCAAACTCGAGTCAGGGAAAATCTCGAATTTGGTGGTAACAGCTCTTCGAAAGCGCTAGAAATTACTACCAGGTATACTAGGAAAATTGAACGGTCGTCAACTACAATAGCTACTGCAGTAGGTCTACCAGGTAGTACACAAATCAGTGGAAGTCGAGCTGATTCTGAAAAAATAGCACGACTCTGCGTGCTTGGTTTTGAACGTTCCCTTGCTTCTTCAATCACGGTAGAGCCTACTTCTAGTAGTAGTACTGGTAGTACTCATCTACTACAACTGCTACTAGTAGTAGTCTAATGCATGTTGATTTTTCAACTTTTCGAGTGATTGCATCATTTCATTTATTTGACATCTATTCTCTACTCCGATTGTAAAACAGAACCAAGCAGAGCGTTGCTCAACTCAACTAGAAGCAGCGAGACCTCACAAAACTCAAACAGTGTCCCACTTCATATTACATCCACCATCAACTATCAATTATCTTGGAGTGTTCAACACATAACACATAGCAACTGTAATAAACAAAAGCAGCAAAAGCAGTTAACAAAAGAAAGCAATGACAATTCCAAAAACAGAAGCTCCCGATGAATTCATGTGTCCACTGACACTGGATGTTATGGTAAATCCCATTGTGACAAAGTACGGTCAATCGTTTGAAAGGAACGCTATACTGGAATGGTTGCGAATGGGCCACGATGTTTGTCCCTTGTCTCGTCGTCCCCTGCAACTTCAAGACCTGGTAACGAATCATGGACTTCGCATGAAGATTGAAGAATGGCGACGAGAAAATGGAGTAGAAGTGCCGGATGACGCTGACCAGAAACCGTTTAACAATCTTCAGATTTATGGTTTCGTTACTTTACCGACAGATAAGGAAGGAGACGAGGATTGGCTCTATTTGCACATGGCCTTGCGACGAATGGGACACGCAGCACCACAACCAACAGAAGCATCAGAATTCAGTAGTACTAATGGAAGACGGCAACGACGACAACACCAACAACGAAGGGCGACCACTGGTTCTTCACGCACATCGCACCAATCATCATCTACTTCGTCAAGGAGACGCCGTTCCAGTATGATACGACCCTTTCGAGGGCTCAAGAATTTATGGAAAGGAGACAACAGAACGGCCACTCCTCCTTCTGCTTAAAAACGAACATTCTTTGGTCCTCTATCTCTCATCCTCTCAGTTTTGTTTTTGTACTGGGTGGCGCACTTTTTACTCTCCACTCGGACTCTTCGTGTGAACACTTTACTTTTACTTCCAAAATGAAACCTAATGCTATTTTTCAACCTCGACTCTTCCACTCGTTAATAATACCTGCCTCGCTCATTTCCCAAAACGAAGAAAACAATGCTCAAACATTTATTTTCAGCAACAACTACAGAAAGCTAGAGCTTCATGTTGAGAATGTTTCCATACGATCAGTCAATTGTTTGCAACGCGGTACGCGGTACTGTTAGCTAGCTAAATTGCCCTTGCAAATAACACTACTCCCAAAACCATTTTTATATACAACTAGAAAAGACTCTTGATATTATTATTAGTAGTACTCGAGTAGTATACTTTGAATATAATCGTAAGGAAAAATCTAAATGCTATCACACTACTACCAGTACTGAAGAGAGGCAACAACAGTTCGATTGTAGTACCACAGAAAGCACGCATAATAAGCAAAATATTATAGTAGGAAGTCATCAAGTCCAGACAAAAGCTGTTACTGCTTTCGATTCTACTAGTCTAGGCGATTCTAACATGTCTCGGAGGGAAAGCCCGTCCAACTAGAGTGTGCGAAACAAAGGACAGGAGGCAATGAAGGAAGTGTACTGTGAACATGCTGATGTAGAACAAGTAGCAGCCATCTATCTACCACTGGACTAGTCTAGTAGTAGTCGAAATCTGAAATAGGCGTGCGAACAGCGCACACACGTGAGAGACAAAAAACGACGGAAGCCAAACAACACATCATCATTTAGTACTCTTGCGACTACGGTACTACTAGACAAAACTCCAAGTGTTAACGACAAAACTTGGCACGATTACAATTTTTTTCCCCGTTTCCTGGAGAGTTGCAAAACAAGCAACAAGCAACACCAACAATGAGATACCAGGTAGTAAGACCAGAGGCCGTAAAAGCTCGACAGCCGTCGGAACTAACAAGCTTTCGCTAGAAAGAAAGTCGTTTTCTGCCACCTAATACGGCCACACGGCAAGACAAGATGATGATACAAACTGCATATGTACAGACGCTTTACACGTTTCTGTACTATACAAAAAATTACTACCTGCTGTACTCTACACACGAGAGAAGCGCCATAGAATAATAATGTTTCTAGGGTTAAAATAAAACGTGTGATTTTTTGTTTCTGTTGATTTTTTTGTTTTGGTTCTTCATAATTCAGGTGCGCACGATGGGTATTGTAGATATTGGCTCTGGGTTTTTTCTCGCAAAAAGTGTCGTCATAGAGAGAATGATAGTCCATTCAGCCAACATAAATATGTATGTAAAAATGAAAAACTTAGGGTACGTAACAGAGATAAGAAAGAAAAAGAGGACGTGGCCAACCAGTCATCATTCAAACATAACGAATGGATAGATAACTTGGTTGGCTTCCTGAAATCGATGAATCCGTGTAGTAAAGTCCAATCGTTTCTTAATGCTTTGACATTCAAAGAAAAAAATCAACAGATTCAGAAAACATTGGTTTCCTTGACGGCCGACAAGGCAGCGTTGGTGTTTTTGGCTTGAGTCGTGGTGGTGAGGGGCATCTTGGGAATGGCAATGCTAGTGTAAGTATTGCTCCAGTCTTCTCCTACTTCCCCGACCGTAGCTGGGAGTTGATTCCATCCTTCGTCCATCAACCAATCAAGAGCATCTTCATTGGTGGTGGCGGCGGCGGCGGCCGTCTTTTGTTCAAAATCCTTGATATCCATTGTACAAGTCACCGTGGTAGGCGAAAGTTCCTGTCCATTCATCATTCCATTCATTTTATCATGAATGGAAAAGTTTTCGATCGGATTCGGACTGGACACAGTGTCTTGACGTCCTCTCTCAGCAGTAAGAGTGGCACCAGGATGGTAATGGTGGGTCGTCATCGAGGTGTCTCCTGCCAAAGAAACACTCGACACGGAAGGAGAGACTGGATTTGGTTCCAAGTCATCCCCAATAGCCCCAATGACTTGTTCCACGGCATCAACAGAGTTGTCGTCCAACAAGTCCAACCTGAAGGTAAAGTAGTGACAATGTAAAACAAGAACGGAGATGTGAGTCATTTTCAGTAACCCTCACACTCATCAGGTAGTAATACAAAATTAAACTTACAAGGAATCATCCAAATCACCATCCGCTGCCATTTTAAGAGTTTGCATAAAACTAGGATCAATGATCCCATCATCATGAGCGCAATCATCATCATCAGTAGTAGTAGCTGATTGCTGCTGATAATGGTGGTGAGCCACGGGCATCATGGGAGCTCCTACACGTCCAGGTTGCTGGTACGAGTAGTGACTCGTTGGTAGGGACAAGCGATGATGCTGTGACTGATATTTCTTGCTGCTGGTAGACGAAGTTTTAGGTTCCAGCGACATGCGTCTCTTCTTGTTGCTTGGAGAAGAAGAAGAGGCTGCCGTCTTGTCAGTACCAAACTTTCGTTTGGCATCTGCTGCTGCAGCAGCAGCCGCCGAAGTCGATACAGCCGTTGATCCACTCAATAACTTGTGGGGATGGTCTGTGGCAACAGCATCATTCTTCAAGAGTTTTTGAAAGTACTTTTGAGCATGCGTACGAACTTGTACCACGCTGCGAGTTCCAATCATCTCGGCAATCTTCTTCCATTGCTTTCCGTGTTCATCCAGTCCCCGCAGAAAGACATCGTGTTCTTCTGTCAACCAACGTCCAGTATTCTCCTTAACTTTCTTGCCTGAAGGACCTGCCGTCGTCGTAGTGGGAGTCGAGACACTGGGAGGAACAGAAGAAGGCGAAACCATGGTGTTCATGGGAATCGTCATGGTCGAAGGAGCATAGCTTCCACCAGTACTGCTATTACTACTGCTCGCAGCAGTCGCAACGGACGAGTTCGAAGAAGAAGTCAAGGAGACTCGCTTGGGGGCGCAAGCCGAAGCGTTGGTGGTCGAAACGGGAACACCTCCTTGAGGTCCTCCTCCTACAGTAGGAGTGGCCTGGTAAAGACTTGGAGATGGCAAGGGTCGAATGGACACCAACGGAGCCGTCTTCGCAGAGGAAGAAGAAGAAGACGGCGATGTGGGCGTCACATCTGAACCATCTGCTGCTGTTGCTGTTGATTCGCAAGGAGGAGAAGGAGAAGCAGTCAAACAAGAATGTCTCATCGGACCGGAAGGAAGGGTTGCTGGAGACGAGTTCGTCGCCGTCGTGAAAGAAGCGTTGTTCGATTGGGCAAGAGGAGAAGAAGACATGGTTTGGTACTTGCAGCAGATGTTGTTAAGATAGGTTGATGTGTTGTTGTTCTACTGTTGGCGGTAGAAGTGCAGATGAAAAAAGAATGGTTTATCGAGGCAGTCTTCAATAGAGTAGTGATTTTGCTTTGAGCTTACGAGTAATCAAGCATGCAGGTGAACGCTGTTCGAGCAAAATCTCACAATAAAGCATGTATGCTCCTGCAAGGAGCAGGTACAAAAAATACGCTAGCTAGGAGTAGCTAGCTCTACTAGCTAGTAGTAGTAGAAGCTACGTACTCAATTACTCAGTACTACTTCTACTCGTAGCTACCGTACAAATTACTACTAGGTAACTAGTAGTAGCAATACTACTGCCAGTAGTAGGCAGTAGTATCGGCTCATCATAAAGGGCGAAAACAAGGGGGTTCTTCTTTTTCATCAACGAAAGTTTGCGTTGGTTCGCCAGGCAAGTTTGCTGTGCCTTAAGTAGTAATTATTAGGCCCTTAAAGAGAGGAGACAGCTTGCACGGACAGCACAAGGCAAGGCTGACTCTCTTATTCTCCAATCAAAACGAGAAGGTAATCAAGTCCATCTGCGTAGAATGAGTCCTTCAATTGAAAACTTCTTAGCACGTATTGTGTTAGACAGTGCTGCTAAGGATTGAATGACTTGTAAAAAGTGATATACCTGGTACAGTAGGAAGAACTAAATTTACTGTCTTATTAAAGTAGTACTTTGTTTCTTAGACTCTCCTAAACCACAGAACAGCCACACGTCTAGAGGGTATTTTGATTTTGCTGACACTTTATTGAACTCCAAACAGCTCGTCCAATGAAAATACTTGACATGAATCAGACGACCTCTGACGGCGCCCTTTCACAAAACGTCTTTTCTAACTGGTATTATTCTATGAGGTGGGCTGAGGTTGAGCCTGCCCGCAAATTTTTATTGTGCCAACACGCTCCCGGAGATTCGAGAAAGTTCCTTTGATTACTAGACCTACCAGTAGTACGCATTTTCACAGTAAACTGGCTCAAACTCCGTAAAAATAAAAATAATTTCACCTAACGAACATACCGTAGCAGAGTAGTAGCATACTAGCTGGTAGAGTAGTACTGGTAGTATTAGACTAGTAGTACTACTACTAGTAGTACTCTACTACTTGTTGTAGTAGTAGTACTCCTAGCTAGTAGAAGTACGTACGTACGGAGTAGTAGCTAGTCTATTACCAGGAGGTCTAGCTTCTTTCTTAGACGCTCCCGACTTACTGGTACCGTGGTAGCAAGTACGAGTAGTCTACTAGTCCTCCGAATATTAAGTAAAACAGTAGTATATTGAATACTTCTAGTACCAGTAGGTCTAGTTGTAGCTGCTTAAAAACTGGAACATCTAATTTACAGGTATCACAACTATGGAAACGTATGGATGCCTGTCGTACACATGGTAGAGGGTACCATTGGCATCCCAAGGAATGACATACCTGATCACAACCGAACCACATCCATGAAGCACAGGGTTGCGTCGACTATCTACTAAAGTGGGCGGCACCCTTAAAAGTCTGGAGCTACTGTTGTTGGGAAAAGAAGAGATGGTAGCTAGAAAATGGCCTGATGGTCATTGTTTTGAGGAGGATCGCAGACGCAATGATGAAGCAATGTCATGAGGTAAATTTTGATTCCACTACCATTCTTTCTAAGTCACGCCGCTACACAGATAACTTGTCTGCATCAACCGTACCTTGATAATTCCTCCTTTAACCTCTTTCTTACAACTACTTGGAGAAGTAGATACAATATCAAAGTGTTCACTATTTTAACAAGTGATAGAGTGTTTGGTAGCCTTGCCGATAGTTACGCGCCGCATTCCCGAGGCAAAACGAAGGGCACATGCAGTTTCATGAAGATCCTTTGGATGAGCACTGACACACAGTAACAAAAGAACTTTGGTGTCCGCCTCCAAATTATCGCTTAGCAAATGCGTAAGTGTTGAATTCCGGTACGGCACAGAGCGCATGTACTGAGAACGGCAATTGACAACGTCATTGAGGGTGGCCAACGATCGATTAGAATACTTCCAATCGTTGTTACTGTTGCTAGTGCCACTTTTGTCAAAGCTTGAGTCAGGCGTAGCGCACTTAATGGGGTCAGAAATACTGCCGCCGCGCCGTTGAACTAGGTCAGCTCCAGCAAGGTCGACAAATTTGATCTTGCCAAGACAGCCCATGCCGGTTGACACATTCGTCGAAGCAACAGTCAAAGTTGCAATGACATGGCTCGATGCATCGTATTCTTCTAGATCAATGCCAAGCTCAGCCAGGCGCGTGGCGCGATGCGATAGACAATCCTGCCATAACTTGTAAACATCATCAAAATCATGTACTTCCACTGATAGCAAGCCCTGAACGACGGTATCACCATTGTGATTGGTGCGAATCTCGAGCTTGGTCATGGTGCTGCCTTGCTTGGACGAAACAGACTGCGAATTCGACTGCTGAATCAACGAGCCAGAATCATCTGACACTCCGCGCTTGGAGCGGCGCGATGTGGACCTGGCATCTTCCATAATGACAGAGCCTCGAGTTTCTCCTAAGTCAGTTCCCGCCAGTAGATCGATCAAGCGTTCGTTGTAGACTTCCACAATATCCAGTTTGAAAACATCCCGGTAGCGCTCGTTTCGATGTTCCGCAATCGAAAAGAGTTGCTGTGCCGCTTTGAGATGAATGCCAAAGTCTTGAATCACAACGCTAACATTTTCACTGGCATCGGTAGAATAAATAACATCACCTAACATTGAGTAAGTCTTTCCGGTTCCTCGCTGACCGTGGGCCATAAGACAGATGTTGTAGCCATCCATGACGCTCAAACAGAGTTCTTCAATTTCATTGTAAACCTCGCGTTGTTGAACATCAGGGGTAAAAACTCGATCGAATTTGAAACTCATGGGTGATTCGTTCTGATAAGGATGAAGCAAGAGGGTTTCCTGGGATGGAATTGAAAGTATTCCCTTCGTGCCCGGCGGGGCCGACCTAGGTCGACAATACACTCTCACGACACCGCGGAGATCCTGAACTTCGTGAAGCAACTTCCGACGAGCTGCGCTTTCAAGTGCCAATTTTTCGCGTAAAAGAGAAACTTCGCTTTGTGCGTCGGCAATTGTGTGAGACACTTGCTTAGCCCACAATTTTGCATCCTCAGGAAGTCGATTCAACTCGTCGTCTGTTGCTTTACGAAGCAACTCGAAGCTCCTTCGTACTTCCGTCGCTTCGATCTGGAGTCGGAACACGTGTTCTGTCATAGTAGTATTGTTGCCAGATGCCGAATCGCGAAGGTCTACCAAAGCATCCGAAGATGATCGAGCAGTCCCAGGGAGCAATTTTGCAGAGACACTTTTTTCCTCTGCCTGATTGCTTTTCTTTTTCCGACCCATAATGTTCAATTTCATACGACTGCCACTACTCTTCTGCGCTTCATTATTGATGTTGTTGCTACAATATGCAAAAAAATGAATTGAGATTCACGGGTGCCGGGAAACCTATACAACCATGCACTGCGACTAAGGCTACTTACGACAATTCTTCCTCCAGAGTCTTGGCCTCGTCATGTTTTACGAAAAGATCGCGACGAGTGTCATCCAACTCGAGTTCCAGGGCACGGTTCCGCTCCAAAGCCGCTCTCAGAGCTTCTTTTTGGTGTTGGTCCAAAGTTACATACCGCGCCTTTAATGACTCTACCAGCGCCACAGCTTTGCGTCTTTCACATTCCAATTCCTCGGCCATCGCAGCCCGTTGTACTTCGGCAGCCGCGGCCCGTGTTTGCAGCGCTCCCGCTTCTTCTTCGGCTGCTTCAGCTTGTCGACGCCAAAAAGCACCCGTTCTGCGTTCGCCATCCAGTTTTTCTTCGGCCAGTCGTTGCTTTGCCATAGCCTCGGCAGACTTCTTCTGCGCCAATGCAGCAGCCTCGGCTGCCTTGTGGGTGACAGTCGAATTCCAATCGTTGCTATTGGAATTCTCAGCGCTCTGAATAGCTTGTTCCGCGACCTTGACGGCACGGGCTGCTTCGGCTCGACTGTCTTCCAGCTCTTGCCTCAGTTCAGTCAAAGCCTGGTGAAGTTCTTCGACGATTTCTTGGTCAAGTCCTGCGCCCGTTAGCGATGATACCTGAGAAGTATCCTCTCCGACATGGGCTGCAGCATCGTTATTGTCATTGGCAACATCGGTCGGCCGAGATGCTGTCGCGGCTTGTGTCGAGCTTCGTTCTGAATCGCGAAGTGATGCCGGCAAAGATGAGATCTGTACTTTGGTGCCGTCGTTAAAGGGCTTTGCAAAGTTTGCAGCACCTGAATGAGGCGAACCAGAAGTACCCATTGCAGCTCCATCGCCAGTGGGTTTGGTCAAGGATGCTGTTGTAGACGGTCTCGTGGATGGTGGTTCTGTGCCGGCCTGCACGAAAGAAAAGGGAGCAAGATGCGGTTGATTTTGTTGTTTTACCGTGTTTTTGGCTTCAGCGATAGCCTGTTTGGGTGTTTGAGCTAAATCCGGCTCAGACATGGCTGAAGTTTTCTTTTTGCTGTAATAAATAGGAAGCTCTGATCTTGGTGCTGACGATACTGATTGTGCCTGTGCCGAATCTTCTCCTACCAACGGCACATCCAAAAAGCGCGCGAAGGCTCGAGCAAATTTATCACGATCCAATCTTGTCGGGGCTTCAATGTCCAAGGAGGGATGATTTGCATCAGTTGTAACCAGACTTAGAATGCGACAGGGTGCACTCGCATTGCGACGAGCCCGATCCGTTGTTTTGCCTTTGCGGACACAGACAAATCGATCTAGGGGTAGGCGAACGTCCTTTTTCTTCCCCCAGCTTAAGACGCGAATATTGAGTTGTTGTAGCTCACCCGAGACTTGTGTTTTCAAAGAGGTAGTTTTGTTGTTAGATATAATGGGGGACGACGACGAACTGGTGTAGCTGTTTTTGCGAAAACTAGCTCGTTTGGTAAAACTGGAAGCACTGGTTCTAGAACGATTGTCACCAATAGTATCCTGATCAAAAGGGTCAATTGTCAAGCATTTGATGTATCTCAGATTCGGTTTCCCTGTTTGACTAATTTTTCGTACAGCCACGCCGTATGCATCTTCACAGAGTCGCTGTTCAAAGAGTTTCTGCTCATAATCAAGAGATTCCACCTCTCCTGCAGTGCTAGTAGTGGTCCACTGCAGATATTGATTGTTTTGCGTAGAGTCGTTGGTGTTGGTGCTGGTCAGATTGGGAGTGCTCTGGTGTTGCTGTTGTTGGTGTTGATGATGATCTTTGCTGTTCGCAAATCGATGACGAGGAGGAGTCTGACTTGCATCCATACTACTGTTGTTATTATTCACGATTGCATTTGTTGGTGAACAATGAATGGCACTGGTAGAAGCTGCCTTGATAGGGACTCGAGGAATTCTATTGGGACTGGCAGAACGACGACTGTGTCGAGAAGCTCTTCTTTGAGATGGAGTGGTGGGAGCTACATGATTATCATTCAATGTAGGTGAAGTCGTGACTGCAGCAGCAGCAGCGGTGGTGGTGGTCAAGACTATTCCATCATTACTCCTTGTTGTTCCATGACTATTGCTGATGGGTCGTGGAGGAGTTGCACCCCTTGTAAAGGCTGATTCGTTGGTAGGTGGTTTCGTTTTTGGCCGCATGGTGATTATTTGTTGAGAGGCCTCCTTCTGACTAATACTACCAGAAGAACGCAGCTTTTGTTGTTGCACCACCACACTGATGGGATCATCTTCGTTTCGTTCCCGAGAAAAACTTGACTCACTGTGGTTGTCGTGACTGCCACTCATATTGTTCTTGAAGTGGTTGTCAGACAAAGACGACGACAGAATGGAAGACTCGGAAGCAACCTGTGCCGATTGTCCTTGTGGCGAGAAGGGCCCACCAAACGCTGTGTTGTTATTGTGGCGAGGACTCAGAGGAAATGGACTTGCTGGAGTAATAGTGGTAACACTGTTAGTAAAGTTCCTTGTACCATTGACAATGTCTGTTGTTGTGTTTGCTGTTGCTTGCTGTAAAAACTTATTATTATTAGTCTTTCCATGGCTTCCCTTCATTTGAGTCAAGTGTAGGCCTGCTTGGTGCAAAAAGCCGGGCGACACAGTGGCCAAATTCTCATTGGATTCCGACGGAGAGGTCGGATTACAACTCGTATTCGGTTGAGGCCTCGAAGCCATGGTCAATGTAGTATGACGAGGACTATTACTACTATTAGTGGTGGCTTCTGCAGATGAGGAGAGCTTCATTGTTTCGTTCTATTCGTTGTTAATAATATCTTATAAACTGAGAAGAATGCACCCCTTTGTGGGATGAAAAGCAACGGCACTCCCGATACTCCGAAAATCAACAGCTATATTTTTCAATCGTACCTGGTAGGGTTTCCCACGGAATCATTACTTGGTCGCACATAATTTCGAACTGGTCCATCATAAATAATACAGTAGTCTACTAGTCTACTCAAGTACTAGTAGGTCTACTAGTATTTTATTCTTATAATTAATAATGCTGTGAACATAGTAAGAAGTATTTATTGTGTATCCAGGCGCACGTGATCAGAAGCGCTGCCTTTGTTACATCACGAGCACTGGTTATATTTGGCTGCAAGAGCAAATAGAAAGTAGCTTTGTTTCCTGCAAGAACAAATAATAATATGATTGCACATTGAGGTAGTAGCTATTCTCGGGTGTCGAAAGATATTAGCGGAACCATTAATTCCACACTCGGAGCAGGTTTTTATTTATTTTTGAAAATTCGTTTATTAGCGACAAAAAAAGACAAGGAGATCTACTATGTCACTGCTGTAGTACAAACCAAATAACTTTGGAGCTGAAGAGGTCTGCTGCTTAGTAGTAGGAGGTCTGAGCAAAGTGCAAATACGTGTTTGGTTGTTCATTCAGTGGTCCTTTTATCTTGCGATCATCTGCGAGTACACCACCCAAATGCAGCGCTACAACTACGTACGTGTAACTCTACACTGGACGAGTAGGAATAGCTACAGTTTTTCATCATCCCGAATATTTTCATAATACTCCAAGTAATCTAGTTGTTGTCTAATCTACTAGTAGTAGGTGTTGGAGTCTACTGGAGTATGGTAACAAGGCCATCATTTTTATGGTACTACCGTACCACTCCTACTAGCTAGTACTGTAGTAGCTACCGTACTAGTAGTAGATTGTAGTCGCTAGTACGCTAAGTAGTAGTCGTACAGGACTGCTGGCGAGAATAGCTTGGTCAGCAAAATCTCCACGTGGAGTATACGCACGACTGAATGATATCTACTCTACTAGTAGTTCTTTGTTTAGGGTACTACTAGTAGTACTACTAGTACTAGTACTCGTCAATAAAAAATATTGGATTCTTCAAAAATAATTATTTCGATAACAACAAACAACGAACGACATCATAATCTCGCTAACTACTATACTGTAACTACAAGAGTCACGCAGATTCAAGCGCATAAGGAGATATAAGGACAGCATATAAGTCAACTCTTGGCTACCGAACTACGATACAAGACCTTACTTCTAGCAGAATGGCATCTTTTATTAGGGGTGGACCTGTAATACTCTTGTTTTTGTTGTTGTTTTTGTGCAGTTGTATTGGCACCGTCCTGGCCGACTACTACAAAATTCTGGGTCTGAAGAAAACATGTTCCGACAAGGACATTAAAAAGGCTTATAGAAAGTTAGCGTTAAAGTATCACCCTGACAAAGTTCCCGAAGATCAAAAAGAAAAGGCCGAAGCGAAATTCCTCAAAGTCTCGGAAGCATATTCTGTGCTGAGTGACAAGGAAAAACGTGATGTATACAACAAATACGGCAAAGAGGGAATCGAAGCCATGGAGAAAGGATGGGACCCCAAGCAAGGAGGTACGAAAACAAAACGCAAATATCGCGCGAAAAATTATGTCTTGTGCTGTTTATGTAATTTTAATCGCTGGTTTTTTTTTTTCGTGTGCGTCTCACTGATTTTCGGTCTTTGAAATAATTGTCAGGATTTCCTGGTGGAGGGTTCGGTAGCGGGGGAGGTGGAGGTGGTGGCTTTGGTGGGGGTGGATTTCACGCGGGTGGGTTTGACGCATTTAATATGTTTGAACAAATGTTTAACCAGCAAGGAGGTGGAGGCAGAAGACGAGGTGGTCCTGGTGGTGGAGGTTTTCAATTTAACTTTGGTGGAGGTCCTGGTATGGGAGGCGGTAGAAGGGCTCAGCCTCAAGAACTCTTTCCTAAAGGCAGTCCAGTCATACGCTTGGGCAAGCCGAAGTTTCCGGATAATTCGAGCAAATACATATGGTTAGTAGTATTTTGCGGGAACGAGGTCCCTTCATGTCAGAAAGTCAAGCCCGAGGTTGAAAAGCTTGCTGAGAAAGTTAAGGACTCGTTCAAGGTAGGAGCGGTTGACTGTACTTCCAAAGAACGAGAAGCAGAATTTTGCATGGATATGGGTGTGGACTTGGAAAGTTTACCGGCGTTTGCAATGGTTATCGACGGCAAGCTCGAATTTTATTTCGACGACGATGAAGACAATCCATCACTGCCAAATGCAAAGGGTTTGCATACATTTGCCATTGAACACATGCCAAAAGCTCTTGTTGCCAACATAAATCACATGAAAAATATCGAGGAGCGTCTCCTATCTAAGGGGGATTTCGTGGGTTCTGTTCTTCTGTTGACGGACAAATACGAGACTTCATCTCTTTATTACAGCTTGGCGTATCATTACCGCAAAACCTTTAACTTCGGTGAAAGTCGAGCGAAAAATTTGAATCTAGCCAAGGAATTTGGCGTCAAGAAATACCCTTTGCTGATTGTTTTGGTGCCAAAGGGAAAAGGAGAGGAAAGCTACTCTGCAACGCATGATCTAGTAAAATATAGCGGAGATATGAAAGCAGACCCAATCATAAAATGGCTTGATCAAGTTGAAGAGAAAATTAAGGGCAAACAAAAATCGAAGCCAACGCAGAATCCGACCGCTCAGAAGAAGCGAAACCGGCAAAGAACAGAATTTTAAAGAGTTGGATTCAACTTGCGTCTCCTTACAGACGACACAAACCACCTTTGCAACACTTGGTTGTCACAAAACGTAGATGAAAAAAAAAAATTTAGAGGCCTCTAACAACAAGTTCTGTTTGAAAATTTTGCTAAGGCTATCGCATCTATGCGACTTTTTCCGCCGGGGCAATAAGAGATACTCCAATCCAAAAAAATGAAACAAACTCAAAAAGTGTTTCAATTTGAAGGGAAATTCTAAATTTAAAATAAAATGAAACAGCACCGCCCCTTCGGCTTATCGGACAACATTTCCGCTTTTTGGATTTCACATAGAAGAAGTATAAAACTATATTTATCCCATCACTCTGTCAACATTACCATGAAAGTGTATCGCCCATTTCTCATCGCTGTGGTTCTCAACTGGCTCCTTGATGCCTCGGTCGTTTGCGGCACTCGCTCGCGCCGCTACGATATATCTCTACGAGCATCATTTATCCAAGGAAATTTAACAACGATGGAGTACGATGGTGAAGATTCCGAGAGTTCGCGTCGTCTCGTTGCTGCCATGGATTATCGCAAGGCATACACTTCAAGTGTGATTCTCAGATTGGAAGCGGATACGTTCATTACCCGCGAGGCCTCAATTCTCTTGGCGGACGAAATTGTGTCTTTTGTGGCAAGCAATATTCAAATCTCCGCCTCCATCACGAGTAAGTATAATGGGACGGTCGCAATTGGCATCCTTGCTGCTTCCGTGACCCAACAGTTTCTTCAGCACGCTCCTTCTGGTAGTCATCTTCAAGTCCAAGTGGATGTCCAAGGAGTAGTTCTCGCGGATAACCAGAATCTTGATATGAACCTTCTCGATTTCACACTGCTTATCAACGAAGCCATTCACTCCAACTATGACGAATTGCTGCGGCTCATCGAGCCACTGGTGATCCCTCCGAGTCCCCCCCAAAAAATCAAGGGATCCAAGAAGAAATATGCCGTTTTTGCTACTATGATTTCACTAGCTGTGTTGTTCCTTTTTTGTGGCATTTTGTCGATGTGGTACGTTGTAAAGTGTGTCCATCATTTTCGCTATTGTGATATGAACAATCCGAACAAAAGTTCACCTTACGTGGAATCTCCAGAAGACATCAACTCCAAATCTAACTCGGTCGATGAGCAGTCGATGTATACAACGCGTATCGGACCGGTGGCTGACAGCGTTGGTAGCAAGTTTCTTGGCACATGGAGTTTCTCCATGAGTTCTTCTGATGGAAAAGGAAATGATGATGGACATGAGAGTGGTAGAGAGTTCGATACGCGCTCGGAAAGCGATAGAAGCATTGGAACAAGCGCGGGAGTCGCTGATGACGACTTGGTAGATATTGATTTATGCGACTGGCTAGCTAAGTAGCTACACAGAAGGATACAAACAACGTGCCATAAAGCAAAATGACTAGCTTGCTAATAGATACATTCAAAAACGTACTTGCAATGGTTTCAGATTGTCGATTTTGTTCTAACTAATAGTCTATTGAATACTAGCTAGCTTGGAGGTTGCTTTCTTGACCGCACATTGAACAACCGTGCATCAGTAAATCTACCGATGCTATTAAGGAAACATGCAAACAGAGAGGAAGAGAAAGCAATGAAGCTGATTAATGTATCTTGAATGAATGAGCACTTTGTCACCCTTGTCTGTCGCGATAGAAGTTCAGGACTGAAAGTCACTAGCAGATTGAAGAAACCAAAAAGGGAATGTGAAGACTCGTCAAGATGACCTTAACAGCTACATCTGATGAAGCTACACCAGCACCAAATACTCAATTGCAAGAAAACTCTTCAAATAAAACATGCAAAAGATAATCTGCATTCAAATTGTTATCTTCTTGAATGTGCGCTACTTCCGTCACATCACAGCAGCAGAAACAGTAGCTAGTCTAGTTCATTCGGCGCTAAACGAGCAGATTCTGAGTCTGCTTGATTGCAATTTGGACTCTCTCTCTTTTTAAGCTTTCCCCAGTTGTCGCAGCTTTAGGTCCTTCAGAATGAGTGCTTTCAGAAGCTGGCAAAGGTGCCCGCCATGTAATAGAAGCTACACCAACTCTCCTACGGTTATCGTTCGAACACACAAATTTTAACTGTCGCAAGACTCAAGCTGAAAAACGATGCAGGCATCGTTTTGGCGTGGATCCTCGACGTTCTCATAAATCCAGTCCGCGTCTACTATCCACCTCTTGTCAACTTTTACAGCCACGAGCAAAGGTTCCATATCGGTACCATCGCGATGCGTTCCTTCGCATACAATGATGGGGCTTGAATTTCGTCCGTGCAACGGAATGTTTTGTCCCCTAAGAAAGCTCCCAAGTTTTATCGGCGATCGTCCCCTTCGCCAACTTGGTGTGATTCTCCATGCTTTGTCCACGGCTCGGATAGCATCATTCCCGGCACTGGACAAAACAAAATCGTACTGTTTCAAAGTATCTGCCAAATTTGTTGGTAGTCTGACAAGTAGTAGCATGCTCTTTAATTTTTGAATTTCTCTCGGATCGTCTATAATCTCCCACGAGACTTTAGTAGTTACCGCAGAGGAGCATGCCGATTTGCCGGCATTCTCCTTGCCATGAGCTGCATTAATCTGCAAGACATTTCCCACTCTCCGAATATGCTTTCCATCTCCGAGTGGTAGTTCCCACTGTCGATTATCAGAGCATTCCAACAGTTGTGACATTACCTTTTTCCAAATAGTGTACGAGATTTGCTGCTGCGTGTCGGTTGCATACCGACTTGCCCATTGGTAGAGTGCTTGTTGAAATGCAAGATCCAAGGTGGCATTGTCGGTGATGGCGGCGGCAGCAGAAGAGGGCAGATGAAACCATCCATTGTCGTCCACATGGTGTTCCAAGACTCGTTGTAGATGACTATTTAGGTAGGTATCGATTTCGCGGCACTGTTCTTCCAGATTCTCGAGACGTTTCTGCAGTACACAACGAACAAGGAGATGAGCACATTGCAACAACATTGCTCGTCGGGGGGGGGTGGGTTGGTAGGTTGGAGGACTCAGGTTAACCTTACCTGCAATACAGTTTCCCCTCCGACAAGATCTTTTGGTTGTTCATCGAACACGACAATAAAATGTGATCACAAGTGAGATTTTACACCATTGCAAAAGCAACAAAGCTAATAATTACATGTAGCAACAAAACCTGACTACGCGTACCTTGCATTAGAGGTATCAGTTCGTTTCGTATTCGATTGCGCAAATATTTTGGTGACTGATTGCTCTTATCTTCTCGCCAATGATACCCTTGAGATTCCATATAGCACTGTATTTGTTCCTTGGTAACATCTAGAAGTGGTCGAGCCCATGAGACGTGGCCCAAACATTGAATCTTGGTCATTCCAACCAAATTCGGAACGTAGGCTCCCCGGAGCAACTTTAGGAGAATGGTTTCTTGTGAATCACCGGCGTGATGAGCTGTTAAAATGACACCAGGAAGTTGTTTCCTTGTACGATTGCGAGTTTGATTATGCAATGCCATGCTGATACATGTCGTATCATTATCTTTGGTAGAGGTTTCCTCTGTGAGATTTTGTAAAAGTTTATTCAATGTAGTTTGTCTCCATCGACGAGCCTTGTCTTGCGAAAAGGCTCCTCCTGTACGAACATCCCACTGGTACACATGATATGGCAGTTGGTGCTGTTGACAAACATTTTGAACGAGTTCTGCATCCAACTGACTTTCCAACCCACGTTGACCATGATCAAAGTGAGCCACATGAAGTTCACACACGTGAGTACTATTCGTAGTGGTGGTGTTGGTGTTGGTGTTGGTGGCGGCGGTGGCGGTGATTGCAAACTGTCGTAGCATCGAACTCCTGTTGTTTCCTTCCTCGTTGTCATGCGTCGGCGGTATTGAAGCGGTAGTAGTAGGAGTGATGATAGTAGAAGTGTCTAATAGGGCGTGTAAGAGACCCATGGAATCACAACCTCCACTCACTGCCACCAATAGAACGGTCCTTGAAGTACTCATCTCATTCTCACTCGTTCCACAAGTCGACGTTGGTGGATTAGCAATGATTATTTGTGGAAGAATATCTTGACACAAGGACTGTTTTACCTGACGTAGGAATTCGTTGGTTGCAATTGTACTGCTGTTGCGTACTACTTGGTTGTTGTCAGCGTTGTGGTTGTTTGTAGTGCCAAACAAGGAGGTAGAAGAAGCGCGGCAGCCCTGATGAGACAGTATTCGCCATGGTCTTGCTGGAGGATGTTGTGGAATGGCATACAACGCCTTGGATTGTTTCTGAAGACTATCGTTCATCACGCCAAGAATACTCTGAGCTGTACTTATCCT
>Ga0100391_1002917_pt1 | contig 17819 bp, 15 predicted proteins | sample CryGeymeta201515_FD_81541 | JGI IMG/M metagenome (GOLD analysis project Ga0100391, IMG submission 81541) | Groundwater microbial communities from Crystal Geyser aquifers in Utah, USA - Crystal Geyser metaG 2015-15 | ecosystem: Environmental > Aquatic > Deep subsurface > Groundwater | place: USA...
GATCAGACTTAGTCTTATTTGCACGAGAATATCTCTCTGACTATATTTTCAATCACAAAATTTGATCAAAGAGGTGGTTTAGTCTTGGTTAGTGACTGATTTTGACCAAATGTGGAGGCTAAAATTAATCTAATCCCTATTCTGTCAAGTTAGTGGATGCTCTAAGCAAGATTACTTTTATTAGACTTGGTCAACTCCTCCTCTCTACAGAGTACTCATCTGTAGAGTGCTAGTAGTACTACAGGTACTGTATGAGATTAGCTACTGGTACTGGCTTCGCTCTAGAGTACTGGTAGCTAGTACTACTGAATCATCCTCATCTAGTGGTACTACTACTTACTAGCTAGTAGCAGTAGTAGCTACTAGTAGTAGAGGCAGCAGTGGTAGTAACACACTACTGCTTGTTCAGTACTCGCTCTCGATAATTCTACGCTCGGACTGGTACCGTACAGTTGTAGTATCAGATTTTTCAAATGCACCGCGAAAATTTGATGCTCTTTGTAAATTCGCGGTAGACTAGACTACTATTAGAGCAATCAAGCGAAGTGTGTTTCTATTGCGAGTGCAGGCTGCTAGCAAAAAATGCTTGTGTCACCCGACCAGTCAGCCAACCGGAATCGGTAGACTAGTAGACCTAAAAAAATAATTATGATTGTACCTGGTATTGTAACATCGCTCCTTCTCAGTTTAATTAATATCAATAATTTACTACAGTACATAGTATACAGTTGATCAATTTAGCCTGTCGAAAAGTTTCTTGTGTCTGTGTTCAACGAAGAAAGGTAAATGGCATGACCATCCAATGCCAAATTCGGTGCATGTGACCGAAAGCAGAAAAGAAAATCAACTTGTCTGTTAGCTTCGCGGCGACCAGTTCTTTCTCTTCCAATGCCATCGGTTAGAGGCAAGGTTAACCTGAAAAGTTATGGAGACAGAAAGGCTCCGCTTGCTCGAAACCAATTTAGCTTGACAAAATTGGCATGGTTTTGAGCTGGCAAAACGAATTTTTTTAGATAAGTCGAAAATTTAGCTCGTTGGCCGGGCGTGCACATTTCTAGGCGCCAATTTCTGAAAGTCACTACTGTACTAGCTAGTAGTGCCACTACTGCGTCCAACATCATAATTATTCATTCCTTTTCTCAAAGATACACAACCTTCAGTGGGAGGATTTATTGCCATTATTCTACTCATTCATCAACAAATCAACAATACACAAAGGTTAATTTCACCATGCCGCGAACCATGCATTTCGAAGATATTGCTAGCAAAGTTCTGGTCTTTGACTGGGACGATACAATTTGCCCTAGTACATTTGTGGACTGCTACCAAATCGATCACATAAGTGAATTGCCTCAAGATGTACGTTCCATGTCCAGGAATGGGACAGAATGATCTTCAACTATTCCTCGTTGCGAAGAAAACTATCGATACTGATTACGACAGTCTCACGCTCTTTCTTCTCTCAATCCTCCCGCCTCAAACGTCATCGTCTCGTCAGGTCCAAGAATTGTTTCACTTAGTCGCTCGATGTGCCGAGAGATGTCTCCGTGAAGCATCCAAATTTGGAGAGGTAAGCAACCCTAGATCTTTGTCATGCAATCATATAGCCGCTGTCTTGTCATCGCCGCGCCCTAGCCAATCTTCGGACCTGGTGCCTCCCTCCACTTGCGAAACTTTCATAATGTCTTCTTCAGCACGATATTTAGCGGTTAAAAAGTGGGTTATTATGTGTAAATCCCGCATCCAGATGCGGCTGATTCACGATTTAGACTTAAATGTTTTGTGAAATTTGGTCGCGTCTGCGGGCTCAGTCGTGGGATATTTGCTGTTGGAACCTTGCTGGGTTGTCGCACTTCTGTCGCTTGTGCTATCTAATTTCGTTATCATGATCTTTTGCTAATCTAAATCCCACCTGTACATTTTCATATCTGCAGGTGATTATCATAACCAATTCGGATGAAGGATGGGTCAAGTACTCGGCCAAAAAGTTTGTTCCACGACTTTTGCCTTGTCTGGAGAACTACAAAATCATTTCGGCCAGAACTCTCTACGAGAAGTTCTATCCACACTCATCCTTGTGCTGGAAGGCTGCCGCGTTTGCGCATGAAGTGAACGAGATCTTTGAGATGCACGGTGCCTATGCAGAGAGCCTCTCCAATAAATCCTGTGATAGCTTGGCGCTCACGGATGTCTCTTCCTCGTCTTCCGATGATTCTCAAAGCGCTGCCATTCCTGTTAGCTCCACATCCAGCAAAGGTCCCCCCAAGCGTGAAATTATTTCGTTTGGGGACGGAATGGAAGAGCGAACAGCTGTGCGCATTGTCGCAGAACAGCTATCCTCCATTCCAAAGAGTGTCATGTTTCTGCAGTCTCCTACACCCGTGCAATTGATTGGACAATTGGTCATGCTTACCAGTCACATGAAGTATGTCTGCCAACACGACTCCAATCTTGATCTCGAAATCAGTTTGGAGCAGGCCGAACAATGTGCTGATAGTTACTTTAAAAGACACAATCTTCGGATCGAGGATGACTGCTCAGGGGGGGGAACCGGGATTACGAAACGAATCAAGACGAACAAAACTGCCACAAGTGTTCCTTTATCAGTTACTCTATGATCTATCTCTGCTGCCTGTCCTTGCGTGGTGCGCTCGTGAACTCGGATTGGTTGGCGAACGTTTCTACTAAATAGGGAAAAGCAACAATTTTGCAAGACTGTTCACTGCTTTGAACTTTTCAGTGAAAGGATTCAGCGGCGGCGGCAGCAGCATGGAAGCTGCAATGCTCTGCTATGTCACACTTCTTTTTAAAAATGCTACTACTAGAAATCGTATTATTTCATTTACATTCTTGCTACGGTACATGAAACTAATATCGAATCTACTAGCGCCACCACTACTAGTACTAGAGTAGTCTATGAGAAGTGGAATCTACTACTAGCTAGTAGACTACCTAGACCTACTGGAAGTGGAATCTAAGAAATGGGACTTCTTTCAATCAGAATGTGTGCGCCTGAATGATGACAGAACGTCAAAGCAAAAAGAGAGAAATTCTCATCAAAAATCGACAGACATCATCAAGAAGTAATCGCCACGACACACGAGGGGTTTCCAAGATTGCTCATTAGTCTCGGAACAAGTACAATAAAAACATATTTATACACACGTAAGTCAATCAAAGGAAACGTCTACGCGTTTATTCACAAGAGCGAAGCCATAAGCGGGCTTGTGGAGCCTTCAGCGAGTTATCTTTGTTCCAATAGTGACTAGTGGTGCGATTTGGTTCATTTTTGAGCAGCAGACAATCGGGCCAATCAATCCCAACGAATGACACACCAACGAAGCCGCTATATCGTTCTATCCATCAGAAACAGGCACGCATGAATAAATCATGATCAACAATCATCAATCGCACAGCTTGCAGATTCTCCATCGGGCAAGTACACTGCTGACAGAGGAACAGCAACAACAAGGCGGCTGCAGCCAGGGAGATGACAGCGACAATTTTTTTCGTGATTTCGGCCGACAAAGTCAGTCCTTTGGACTAGATAGCAATGGTCCTCTAATAATGTCGCTACCGCAAGGCTTGGAGTATGAGATAGCCTCTTGTGAATCTCAACAAGAGCAACAAGATGACATACAAAGTCAGAACGAGTCTTGGAAGAAATACTCGTTCAAAGAATGCAGACTCTTCTTCTTTTTTGCCATGCTCGTATTCACAGGTGTGGGCAATGTCTTGACGACTAAATTACAGGCCGTGAGCATGTACAACTATGGGGTCTTTTTGAGTATATTCTCCTACGTGGTTTATGTTCCTCTTTGCTTTGCCTTTATCCTGCCTGTCGCTCGATATGGTTGGTTTGACAACTCCATTCCGACACAGCACATGGCTCTGCCCAAGCGACCATTTGCCATTATGGGTTTTTTAGATTGCTTATCGGCGGTCATGCAAACATTTGCAAGTATATATCTGCCGGGAACACTCTTGGTCTTGCTGCCCCAAGCATCGATTCCTCTGAGTATGGTTCTCTCAAAACACATGCTGGGCGAACGATACAGATTTCCGCAATACATTGGGGCCGTTGTGGTATTTGTGGGTGTTTTGTTAGTCATGGAGCCCACCATTACGTATCGAAATGGACCTGATTATCTGTGTGAAGCTATCGACTTGGATAATCACTGCACGATCTGTTTAGGAGCTCTATCGCAAGAGTCCTGCTTGCAAATTGTAGACACTCTCCAAACTGACAGCGAAGCTTTCACAAGCAGTCTATATGATTTTTTTGGTTCCAAGCAATACATGAATATGGACATGTCGACAGATCCTACACTCAAGAGTTCTTTTCGGAAACTACAAGAGAATGACGAGCTTATCCCGATTTGTCACTGGGTTTCGAAGGACGAGGCAGCTACAGACAGAGAATGGTCGGTACTTCTATGGTCCATCGTTATGGTGATTTCATGTGTACCCATGACTCTATCCAGGTAAGAAGATTATAGTACGAATGCAGTAGCTTTACTGGTAAATCTTTTATTTTGCACTCACGACACGATCCTCCAATACCACAACTGCCAGCGTCTACAAACAAATCAAACTGCGAGCTCACGGTGACTTACATCCCGTTTTCCTCATTGGATGGATTGGCATTTTTCAACTCCTTTTTTCTATCGTTTCGGCCCCAGGCCTCGGTTGGGCCACTGGTATCCCACTGGCGGAGCTGCCCCAGAATGTATGGAATGGGTTCAAGTGCTACTTGGGCGAGAGTTCTGTCGAATCAGGATGTCATCCAGATTCGCTCTGTTCTTCTGGGCACGCTTTTTTGCTTGTGAACCTCTGTCTATTCTGTCAAGCCATGTACATTGTGTGTGTGGTGCTTGTGCTCAAATATGGATCCACGTCGCTTCTGTACTTGGCGCTGACCATGATGGTGCCGTTGGGAAATCTCATCTTTTCTCTACCAATTGCGTCAATTTACGTCTCGAACACCACTGCTCTGCTGGTGATTGTTTCGGGGCTTTTGCTGTACCGTTTTGGTGGCAAATTTGCGAGGCAGTACGGAGAAAATGACGGCACTAACGACACTGGCGATGGTGGTTATATTGCAGCTGCACAAGAATCGGCGATGGACCCCTGCCACCGACTTCTAGAGCCTCTGATAACATACGCGTATGTGTAGTGGTACAGTACATAGTGCAAATAAGAGGTGTTACTTTGGTGAAATTTTGACTGCTGGTCAAAATCTTGGAGAACTTTTTTGACTAACTACATAATAATGGTAGTGTTTTTGTAGTTATACTCTCTAGTTCATTTGTACTCGTACTGTAGAGAGGAGTATTAGTTCATTTGTACTCGTACTGTAGCGAGGAGTATCATTTAGATCAACTTGGAAAGGGCCCAGTTGCAGGCCTGCAACCTGGATAGCAAAAGTAAAATAACTTTATTTTCCACCCAAATAACGGGCAGAGCCGCAAACACTATGAAAAAAGTAACAAAAAAGTTGAAAGCGTGTCCAAAAATTCAAGCCAGACGTAAAATGTTCCGGTACAGGGACTCGAACCCTGGTATCCTGCGTGAGAGGCAAGTATGCTAACCACCTACATCATACCGGAGTCGACATTCTGCCAACACCATGCAAATTTATACATTATATACTTAGTTTTTACATTCTTCTTCATTAACTTTTTCAGAAAAACGCAAACCCTATCGCATTTTATTAAGCCGTTGAGTTCGAACTGTTGGAGAGGCAATCAGACTTCCGCGCAGTCGGCGCAGTGACCCAAATTGCAACTGCACTCATCACAATTGAAAATATTCCCATTAGAATAGACAGATAATAAGTTGATACTCAGAATCAGCTAGCAATACCACAGACCACAAGAATCATACTGAAGCAAGATGAGTACTAGTGCGAGACGTCGTTTACTTCGTGATTTCAAGAGGTAAGATAGGGTCGTTTGTTGTTGACGTTGGAGTCTGGTAGGTGGTAATGGTAGAATTCATTTGTCACTGTGCTGATTCTGGACGGAATTGCCGATTGCCGTGATATGGGCACGTTTGGCCCTTACTTTGCCTTTGACCATCGTATAACCTTAATATCTCCTTAATCTCGCAATAATTGTCGAGCAGACTGCAAAATGATCCTCCTTCTGGAGTGACTGGAGCTCCTATGGACACGAATATTATGGTGTGGCAGGCCGTGATTTTCGGTCCCGACGACACGCCTTGGGAGGGAGGGACGTTCAAGCTCGTTTTGGAATTTACGGAGGACTATCCCAACAAGGCACCCCAGGTTCGATTTTTGACAAAAATGTTCCATCCTAATATTTATAACGACGGTCAGATTTGTTTGGATATTCTGCAAAATCAGTGGAGTCCCATTTACGACATTTCGGCCATTCTCACCTCGATCCAGAGTCTCCTGTGTGATCCCAACCCAGCCTCTCCCGCCAACTCGGAGGCGAGCCGTCTTTACAACGAAAATCGGCGCGAATACAATCGTCGTGTGCGAGAAATTGTCGAGCAGAGTTGGATTGATGAGTCATAGTTTGCCAAATTGTTTTACGGACGATGGAAAGAGAGCAGTAGGAGTCTTAAATTTAGAAGGATTCGCGGAAAAAATGAAAACGCAGTGGCTGATATGCTAATACAACTTTAGAATGTTTATCCACTTTTATGTTTTTATTGCCCTGCATGTGTTTTTTTGTAGGACGGGAACTATTGGAACAGCAAAACGCTTGCCTCTAATTGCACAGTATATCTATATTGGTTGGTAGCTTACTCTATGCCCTTACTCGTGCTTCCTCCAGTGAAATATTTTTCGGTGTTTTAAGGAAATTTTGGTGACTTCTTGCTGAAACTTGCAAATTATTTCATACATTTGATTCCTCTTGGCATTGTTGACCAGGCGGAAGAGTGCAGAATGCAGCAAATATTTGATGACGGTAGATCATAGTTAGTACTATCACTACTATTGAAAGATCAATCTAACTATATCAGACGCATAGCTACAGTGACGATGCACCAGGGTTTTACACAGCACCTCTCCTTTGTTCTATCACAACCTAAGAGTCTTCTTTACGAACGCGACGAAGGACGTGATTTTATTATTCACATCCTGGAAAACATCGTTGTCATCCTTGCTACTGGTATTACTGCTCTCAGCCGGTAGAAATAGCATAACCGAAACTCGTTTCGTGCCAAAGATCTTTCCGAGTTCTTGTGATGCCGGACCTGGAAGCATCAACACAGGAACACCAACGTTTTCCTCGCCAATTATTTGTTCTGCCATGACAGGAATATGAGACAGGATAGTTGGTGGATAAATATCTCGTGCAAGGACAATCAGAGAAGGAACGCCAGACAGCTGTTCCGTGTTGTTGGGTTGGGTGGCAATCAGTTTTCGTTTTTGTAGAAGTCGTTCCAAGATCCGAGTGCATTGATTAGTTCCCATGACAATTCGTTTTCTGGCGAGAGCTGATACAGTATTAGATATTCTACTGTCTTTATTGTCTTCGTCATTGTCATGGTTCTTATCGGATTTTAGGAACATTGGTTGAATCTCCTTTTCCAGACGGTCGAGAAACAATTCCTTGTCATGTGTCGAGGCTACATTAGTGCGAATAGTTTGGCCCGAAGGAGCTGCAACAAAAGCGAGATTTTCATTTTCAAGCCACGAAGGTGGATTTTCTTTTCGTTGGCGCTTGCTGGGTCGTTTTTCCTTGTTGATGGCTTGCTTCATGATGTTGATTTTGTCAAGCCTGCAGGATAAAGCCGAGCCACAGATTCGATGCTGTGGATGTGGACTGTAAATCTGAGGATAGACTTCTATCTTCTATCTTCTATCTATTTCCTTTTTCAAAGAAAAGACCAAATTTGAAACTGTTATTATAACTTTCACTGAGCGGCACAATCCAAGGTGTTCAGGTCAATGAATCAAGTTATGCTTGAAAATGCGGTGAGCCTCTGTTTGGTTTCTTCGTTTCTTCCTACTTTACTAACAATGAGGAAAGATTAGGCCTTCTTGTTGTTGTCATCCTTTTTTAAATTATTGTTCGGGGCATCCATTCAAGAAGAAATGAGCGTCGTAATGCATCCAAGATTCCCTTTCTGAAGAAGCAAGGCATGATAATTTATTTTGCGTGAAAGAAAACCAAAAACCAAAAACCAAAACACTCACCACAGTCCAACTTAATATTTTTAAGATCCTATCAACATGAGGCCGCGTCGAAGTATCCCGCGAATCCTTCAGTGGGTGCTACTTGCTCTTGTCGTGCGAAACAGTCTCGCAGAGACCAGCGTGTCACCCGGGGAGAGTACAGAATCTAACCCCACCAAAGGATCGTTGGATGTGGTGGTCTTGACAACTACAAATTTTGAAAAGAATATTTGGGATGGTTCTGTCTGGCTGGTGGAATTTTATGCCCCATGGTACGTTGTTGGGAGCATTATTTGAATGTGTGAAAGTTTCATTTGTTCTGTAACTGCAGGATCCAGATACGAGTACGTTAGTTCAGGTTTTCTGGCTTGCTCATATACTCTCTATATTCTGCATCTTGCAGGTGTTCTCATTGCATGAGTTTTGCGCCAACCTATTCGGAAGTCGCGCAGTACTTTCATTCCATTTCCAAGCTTAATGTTCGCGTCGGAAAAGTCGATTCGACTGTCCAAAAAGCGTTAGGCCAACGATTTGCTGTCCGTGCCTATCCTTCCTTTTTCCTAGTGTCTGGCTCGACGGTGTACGAATACGATGGTGACCGCACTAAGACTGCTCTAATAGACTTTGCATCAGGCGGTTACAAGAGTGGGGAGGTAGGTTGATGATGATGTTGTGAGAACTGCTGCTGTGATTGTCGTGTCGATTTGCGCCCCTAGCATGTTGTTGTTATTACATATCGGATATCTTATTTCTCAAGCCAATGACCCACCAAAAAATACGACAATGCACTGGCATAATTCACAAATAAGCCTATTCCCTTTTATTCGTCTCCTATGGGACCCATTGGGAGACTTCAGGGGCTTTTGATCTGGACTGGCGTCTCAATGATGGGCATCTTTAGTTGGGTCTCTAAAATCACAGGCTTATCTCCACTATTTACAGGGTGCCTTTTGTGTGCTCTGGCTGTCTTCGGGGGCGTGTTTAGCATGATTATTCTGGTGTTGGCTTTTACTCCGAGTGACAAGTCGCATCGAGATTAGTGCTGTACTAGAAGCACAGGGTTATCGACAAGTATAATGTTTGGTTTCGAGCTACTGGACGACCAAGAAACCTTAGATCTAGATCACATAAAGTTAGACGGACAAAAAGAGAGGATGCTTGTGACCAGCTTCGTGTTTGTAATCTATTATCATATTTTAAGGGGTTCCCTAAGCATTCACGCTGTCAGGAAGAGCTGGTACTATCTACTTAGAGTAGTGTTTGGGGTCATCCTCCAGTTTTCAATTAGGAGAGTTTAGAAAAATATTTAGGAGATTTTTAGGAGAGTTTAATTAGGAGATTTTATGAGACATTAGGAGAGTTTTTTTTTCAATTAGGAGAGTTTTTTTTTCAATTAGGAGAGTTTTTTATGTTAAGCTAGATATTAACTAGAGGAATTAGGAGATTTTATTTTTCATTTAGGAGAGTTTTTTTCTTATTAGGAGAGTTTAGTCAACAGTACTACAGTAGGAGCGTTTCCCCATATTTAGGAGAGGAGTTTTAGGAGATTCAGGAGAAAAAAATAGGAGACTTTTAAAAGTCTCCTAATTAGGAGATTTTCAATTAAAGGTTCTTACTACCCTGGTACCTGTTCTTCCAGTATTCGTTCAAAATAATGGTTTACCTCGGGATGCCATCCACAATCAGCTGCGACATGTACCGGTGTAACCACAAAATTAGTCCAGCCCGCTGAAAAAGTGTTTGTCATCTATCCAACCGCTGTCTTTGTACACAATTTCAGGAATAGCTGGAATCCGCAATCCTTCGGCCCGTTTGGCATCGTCCCGAACAAAGTTAAGATACTCATCCATACATTTCAAGCCCAAAACAGATTGTACAATCTGTCGTGTCTCGTCATACGGTCGCATACAGCCCAAAAATTCTTCCCATCCCTCAAAATCATCGGGATACATTTCGTCGGGTCGGGTAGGAAGATATGGTCCGTGTTCAAGAACTTCATCCTGAATATAGTCATCCCATTCTTGTTTTGATCTCAATCCAAGACTCATGGCCCGTTTTCTCGCCAGATCGTAAGGTATCAGACGTCGATACCGGTTCGTCCAAGCCGCAGATCTTCTTCCATAGGACAATTCCTTTCTGTTATCTTCATCGTCATCGTCATGATCAGTATAGTCTCCTTGATTGTCGTAGTTGGCCAGTGGTAAGATGAACATTTTTTTGTGTTCACCAAAATTTGGGTGTGTACTTGGTGAACAGCGACAAAAGGGCTGCTTTCTTGGTGGTGCGAAGGCCCGAACACCAGAAATATAGCGATTGGTAAAAGTATTGCAGGTGATCGTTAGTATAGTGATTATTTGGTGCGTCATGGTCTCCTTTGAACTTTAAACAGAATGTGGCAGGCACAATAAAAAGATGGGAAGAATAGAGAAAAAAAGCATAGAATGTTTGTAGACGCATATTTGCTCAAACCAGGACTGTTTGAAGTACGGTACACATTACCAGAACAGTAACAACTTAGACAACCATGATGGCTAACAGACTTTACGTTACAAAGCAATTTTAATGATGGACTAGCAAATGAACAGCGTCAGCGCGACTGCTTAGGCCAGTCATGAACCATGTCGATGTAAACAAAACGAAACAAGAAGTAGTCTACACCTATTCGAGAAAAAAAAAATCACGAGTATGAACCCGACGTTCTTTCTCGCTTTTTCTAGAATGATCTTTGCCACTTATTTGCATGCTATCAAGAATGACGAAGTACAAAATAGAATTAGAGCTTCGTAGAAAAATCTAGCTGAATGCGTGATGTTCAATCGAGAATCGGTCTACCTCATACAGCAATTCATAATTTCCGCAGTGTCAGACAAAGATTTCAAAACACATTACGACCAACATGTTCCGTTTCAATTTACTCACCGTTGCCGCCCTCTTCCTTGTCTTGGTTGCTTCGTCTTCCAGCGCATTTACCCCCAGAGCGTCTTTGATCACGGCAAGCAAGGCTACGACCTCATCTTTTGTTGTTGTTCACGCTGAAGGCAAAGGCAAAGATGATGATATTCCGGACGGTGTTGCTCAAGGTCCAGAAGAGGGTCAAATTCCTGCCGCAGAGAATGCCAAGAAGGGCGAGAAGACCATGGAAAGTTTGGCCAATCAAGGAAAAACAGAGAAGAAGGATGACTAATTAGTAATCGAATCATTTCATTTGAGCCACTCTATTTTGCCGACTTGAAAGGGAACCAGAAGGTACAGGTCACCTATGAATAAACAAGCTAATACTGATACAATTTCTTAAAATAAACAAACGGTGTCTCTGGCTTTTGTAACAATCGCACTTCCTTAGTCTTGCCTGCTGACATAATGAAGTTGTATAATGCCAATACTCCCACTGGTACAGAATGCTACCCTCTTTTTTTTGCTGACCGCTTTCACTACTCGCCACTTTTCGGTCCAGACAAGTATCTATTCAAAAGCAATGCAATGTACATACTCAAAGTACTCCTACTTCACAGCGCAAAAGTAGAAGCTTGAAGAGAACAACTGCTGGCTAACTATGATTCCAGACAAACGCGCGCACTAGCGCCTACCTTCAGGTCTCGCGCGCACACTCTCTTCGACACAAGTCGCCCAATACCGTAGTTTCTCAGATGGAAAGGCCGCTTTTGCTTGTCAGCTCGCTGTCTCCGTAACTTCTCGTTATTTTGGTATTTTCTGGTGGAAAGATTTTTGACGGAAAAAGAAGCGTTTAAATTAATAATAGCGTCCGGGTGGATGATTCTGAATTGAAAAAATATTACGGTGTACTCTGTTGGTAATGATGCCATAGATTTGGACAGGTCTATCGGGTGAGCACCAGATGGCGAACTGCTGCTTTCTTTGGCATTTCAAATGCGTCATTCGTGTGCGTTCGTTCTTGGGTTTATTTAATGCACCCGACACTCTTTGTCAATGCGAGATTTTTTTACACCCAGTTTCGTTAATTAACTGAATACCAAATCAAGCTTGCCTGTCTAGTAGAATCAATCACGAAACATCTGCTCCTCTCCTGTCCTTTTCTTATTATCAATCATCAAATCCACGGAAACGATAAATCCACAGCAGCCCACAAACACCAGTCCAACACAATCAACGTCAACAATGAACCAAAGCCAAAACAATCCACTAGCGCCTTTGGCGGCTGCTCCTGCCACAGCCGCAACAATGCTGGTCCCCAACAACGGTAACAACGGTACTGTCCCCGCGCATCTGATGGGACTCATGTCCAACCCTGCATTAGCCACGGCCGTCGCTGGCTCGGCTCATCTTTTTCCTCCAGTAGCTATGCTATCCAATCCAGGAGCATTTCTTACCATGCCGGAATCATTTGCCTGTGCCGCACAAGTCAATCAAGCCGCAGCAAATTCCGTCAGGGCGCAGCAAATGTCCGCTCCGGGTGGGATGGTTCTTCCCCGTCTAGCGGCCCAACAACAACAACCGCAGCAGGAGCAACAGCAACAGCGACAACATCATGCACCTGCTGCCAGTAGTATGGCATCATTGTCAGGTCAATTCAACTTTTCGGATGAGAATAGCCAGACAGAAAACGACAACACCGCGCGCCGTTCAGATTTGACACCGGAAGAACGAGCCAAACAGAATCGCGATCGGAATCGAGAACACGCTCGTTCGACTCGACTCCGCAAAAAGGCGTACGTGCAAAAGTTGAAGGAACTTGTCGAAGGCTTGCACCAAGAGCGAACGGAAGAAGTACGACAACGGAGGGTTGCTATTCAACACTTGGCCGAAATGCAGAATGTCCGACGCGGAGTGGTACGGTCCTTTCTGAGGTTCCATTCTGAGTTTGAAACGGACCCACGCAAATGGGAAACCCTTCTTGAAGATTCCTTCTGGCTGAAGCAACCCGTGACGCCGTATCGATCTTTTCGAAGAACAGAGATTGAACAGGTATGTCGATTGGATTAGCTATTTGCTGTATTGATATGATAGCATACACCACACATGTGCTGTGTGTTTTTCGGTGTCTTTATATAGCAATGTGCTCACCAACAATGCATTCCCCATTTTCGTACCATTCATTTACAGGACTGTCGTATGTCACGAGGCGTGCAAGGAATGATTGCAGATGCTGCCAGTGTCGCAGTTATGGTGGAAGGCATTGGCTCCCGAAGCACAAGATGGATGCAGCTCAAACGGGAAGCATTCTTTGCTTTCGAAGAATCCAAGCGTGGACCACGCCGTCTGCCTCATTCTATTAGTCAATCTCGTATGCAGGCTGGCGTTTCCAGTCTCTCGAGTAGTTCAGGGTCGTCCAATGGAAGCAGTGACGGTTCAAATAATATCAACAACAAGGCAACGGCTTCCGACGGTATCCCAACAAACACCAACAAGGTGAGCCAAGGATCGACTGGAAGTAGCAGTGACAGCCGTCATAAGCAGGTGGCTGCTACTTCGAAGGACTTTCATGACTATAATGCGCAGCCTCTTCCGGACCCCAAACTAGGAGATTCAGGATCGTCCAATGGATCAGATGACTCGCCCGAGGAGTCCAGTGGGAGCACCAGTGGCGATAACAACAACGCCGCTGCAGCTTCTGGCAAACGCGTCTGCACTGATTCTTCCTCCGGAGAGGATTCGGCGGCAATCATTGCAGCATCAGGAGACACAAAACGTCGCAAGATTGATAGTGGAAGTGACGATGCTTCGAACAAAGGCTCGTCCAACGCCAACCTTCCGCCCAATATTGCCAAGACGGGTGGCATTACAGCCAATGTCATGGGGCTCAACCGTGCACCCGCGGTGCCTTTGCCACCTTTCGCTGGATTGGGAGCCAAGCGCGCCACCTTGCCGAGTGCAGCAGGTGGATCACAATTAGGAGGAGGCAATCCTTTGAACAACCCCACAGGTTCTTCCTTGGGACAATCTGGAAATGACACGGAAACTTCTTCGAGCAGCTCCTCCCAACAGCAGCCCCAGATTCGAGCCTCCTATCACATGAATGAAGATGATATGATTCTTATGGAAGATGTCTTAATGTGTCCTTATGTCTTTCGATCTCAAGATGCCGTTGTCTGCGGTGCGCTTGCAGAGTGTGTCATGCCTGGCATGTTTCGAGCACACTTTTCTGCCCGGAACAAGCTACTGAGCGTTGAAATGGTGTACGATGCAATGGGCTTTATGCAGCAGCTGGAACGAGCCAGTGGCAGCGAACGTACGGCCCAAATCATTCCGGGCAGCCTAGAGATGGCTCTATCGCCTAGCAGAACAGAAGCCCGCGTAATAACGCTCGCGGAGCCACCATTTCTCATTGTCAACGTCAATGAATGTTGGACGCGACTTACCAAGTACACGCAGATGGAAGTGGAGGGCAGGGGATTGCAAGCTCTTTTGGAAGGCGAGAAGACCCTCCCGGAAGCAAGCGAGCGATCCGGAAAGCCCCGTCACATGTTCGACGACGTTGCCAAGGGACTGTGCGCATCGTCCACCAACATTCATTATCGAAAGAATGGAGAAGAATTCGTTGACTATGTGTGCTCATTCCCATTGACAAACTCCAATGATGAGATTACACACCTTTTGCATACCAGTCGAGAGCTTCCTGCTTTGCCTGCGTCGATTGCGGATCAGTAAAGTTCGGAAAGCGACCTTTCATTTTTAGGGATGCATGGAAGACCACAGTGGGAAGAATTTTATTCGGAATAATAGACTCCATTTAATAATTTGAGTACTACTAGTAATCAATTAGATATCATTGTACTTTATCTAATGATTCAGACGATGTCAACAAACTGACCGTGATAGAGCATCGTCCACATTTTCCTACTGGAACAGCTTACTGCCGCCAGAACGACTGGCAGCTTCTCTTTGTTGACTGTTTGTGTGCGTGTGACACACAACACCAGATGAACACCAGAGAAACAAAAAACAAGAACGGACAGAGTTGATCACAATGTGATGACTACTCTGCCGATTGTGTACACAGTGCAAGGCGACAAGTGTGGTACAGTACTCAATAAAATTCCTGTATAATTTATTTTTTAAATACTATGTAGTGATAAAAACAGGCGTGCGGTTTTGCTGGAGAAGCAAAACACCAACACGGGTCTATCAGAAAAGCTGTAACATGTAAATGATAGTATGAGTGATGATGATAATGAAAATGTGGCGAGCATGTCGTTGGTAAGGCAAAACTCGGTAGTGAAGTGGGCGGTCCAAAAGAGACAACCAAGGCGACAGCATTAATTCGTATTGAACGACAAGCGTGTCAAAAAGGATGGCTCGTTCGATGTCCAAAGAATATAATATTTTATCGGTGGGAATGCGTGTGTGTTTCGGGTATGCATATTGATTGCCATAGGACAAAATCCTGCTGGTGCAAAAAAGAGTCAAGTCATGTACACCCATCCAAGCCACACAGTCTTGGACGTGCTGTGACATGATCCATCCTGTAATGGATTTTCCACAATCTTGATAATTTTAGACATGTAAACATATAGTTGAGAAAGTGTACTCTCATCAAGAGAGCGAACACAGGAGCAGTCTCGCCACGCTCGATTATTGCTCGACAATGTTCTTCCTTTTTTGATAGGTCAACAACGGTTTCGAAAAGCGAAGCAAAATCTTATAATGCATGAACGGTCGGCGCGGACGTCGTTATTGAGCGAGGAACGCCGGCTGCTGTAGAATTGCTGTTGATTCTTCGTCGCTTGTTTGGAATTCCGTGTTGCTGGTGGTGATGATGATTATCTTCGTGGTGTTCGGAAATACTGGCATTGGCCGAAGTATTATTCGAATCCGAAGCCGACACGGCCGTTGCCGCAGAGGAAGAAACTTCGGATAGGTAGAGTATTCCCTTGAGACTGTTTTTGTTGGCGATAGAGCTGTCGGCCGTCGTTGCAGTCGTTATGCCAGTACTTGTCTTTTGCTTCTCCAACGAACCAGCCACATCCAACAGTGTCTTGAATTGGTCCATAGTGGCAGCTTCACTCTTACCAGTATCCGCCGAGGAAAAGCTCTTGATATCACTACTTAATAATGTAGTAGTAGTAGTAGCAGCAGCAGTTGTAGTAGTCGCTTGACCCTGAATGGGCTCCGGCGTTTCCCCATCCAAAACCTGCAAGTGACGCCGAAGCAGGGTGTTCTCGTCTTCTAATTGCTTGCACATGTCGGACATTTCTTCCATAAACAATCGTTTGCGATCCCGTGTTCGCTTGGCGTGCATTCGATTTCGTTCCCGACGAATCTTGTCGAGTTCCTCGGGAGTGCACTTGGCCCGATCTTTCCCCAGAAGCTGATAGTCAATGCCATCGTCTGCGGATAACAGTTCCTGCAAGCTGGACGACGGTATGTCCTTGCCAGCAGTCTTGACCACCTTTTTGGAATTATGTTGTCCGGGAAGAATCAGAGCTGGCAGTTCGGTAATCTTGGAGGCATCGGGGATGTCTTCGGCCTTTCGTTTGAGCAAGTGTTCAACGCGTGGGTCTTCGGCACTGTTGGCCGTGTCCTTGGCATCTCCAGCAGTAGCAAACAGGCCCACCAGAATACTGGCCGTGTTCTTCTCGTTAATGCTCTGCTTGAGACGAACCTGCTCCGTCTTGAGCTCGTCGGCTCGAGTCGTCAAAGTGAGCATCTGTTCCTTCTTGCGCTGCCGCGTCTTTCTCGCATGCACGCGATTGCGTTCTCGACTGGCAAAGGAAGTACGAAATTGGCGTGGTTGTTTGGTCATGGCAAAAGGTTCGTTTTTGCAGTTTGCGAGCAGTGTGCGGTGTTGTGTGGTATGGTATGGTTTTAAAAGATGGTTGCACAGCACCGGATATATGAATAGGAAAATGAAAGAGAAATAAGTAATGCTTTGGAGTGAGTGAGACACTTGTCAAAGTTGGTGATCGGGGTTGGAAATGGATGACGACAAGCTTTTCAGAGACGGGAGCAGTTGGCAAAGAATAATACTGTAAGTACAGTAAAAAAGAACGAGCCGTGTGTCTGTGTGGTTGTCGTGTCACGCGCGAGAAGACATACGGCACCAACATCGACACAAACGAGCCAGCACCGCGAGGTCGAAAGGCATTGGAAAAAAAAACAGATGTCCCTTGAACGCGCGTCATGCTAGAGATTTAATAAATGATGTCACATCCTTCTTTTGTGACGTCATGATGACAATTCCTTCAACTTTCGAATTTCAGGCTTTTAACCAATGGAAAGACAGCTCTTGATGAAAGTGATGGCCTGGCCAGGCTTTCACACCATGGCGTTGACGATACGACAATGACACCAGAACCAGTGTCGTATTTGGAGTTTGGAGTGCTGGCTTACCTTCGTTGGAGACGTTCACTACTGGGAATGTGCTTTTCGTATGAATTGTTGGTCGTGCTCGACGTTGAAATGGCCGCTGTTTTGAGAACGATCGAGGCTTTGTTGTTATTGTTATTGCTTTTGTGTCCAATTTCTGTCACAGAAGAAGAATGCAATTGTTGCTTCTTTTCCAAGTTGTACTTGGCAAAAACTGCCGCCGCCGCTTCGTAGGATGTTACGCCATCCATGATCTACGTTAACGATGAATGAGAAAGCTGTTCTGTGAGGGGGGGGGGGGGGGGGAGAGCGGTTGCCTCTTTTTTTTACCCACAAAAAAAAAAAACCTCCGTCCATTATTACAATAATTAGCAACACA
>Ga0100391_1002920_pt1 | contig 17802 bp, 13 predicted proteins | sample CryGeymeta201515_FD_81541 | JGI IMG/M metagenome (GOLD analysis project Ga0100391, IMG submission 81541) | Groundwater microbial communities from Crystal Geyser aquifers in Utah, USA - Crystal Geyser metaG 2015-15 | ecosystem: Environmental > Aquatic > Deep subsurface > Groundwater | place: USA...
ACAACAACAACAACAACAACAACAACAACAACAACGACAACGAGAATGCTAGCATTGGCAAAGACAGTACCAATCTATCCTCTTTGCCGCTTCGACCGGATCCCAAACCTTTCGACAGGGTCTTCCAGGCCCTTTTGGAGCAGTTTAAAAAGGAAAAGAGGGACGTGCAAACGACACCAGGTGACTCAAGCACCAACGCTCGTACCCGAGACAGTCATATCAGTAATAACAATTATCATGATAAGCAGGGAAACAAAAAGGGAAAGGAAAAACGTATGTGGCACGACAAGGAGGCTAAAATCACCAAGGATGCCATGGCCCAACTCGACTTTTCCAAGGAAGATTCCAACACGAAAAATAGCACTGGTTCGGCGGCTCTGTCTATGGATCCTTCCGAGCAAGCCATCGCTGAAGCCAGAGCTACCTACCTGCCCAACTATGATAGCAATGAGCAGGAGCAAGATGACATGGACATGGATCCTGATTTGAAGGACGAAAATTCTTGGGGAACTTCGCTAGGATCTGTTTTCCAACAAATGACTGGTAACAAGGTGCTGACCGAGGCAGACTTGGAGAAACCCATGGAAGAAATGCAAAAGCTGCTGACAACTAAAAATGTAGCACAGGGCGTGGCACAAGAAGTTTGCAACGAAGTAAAAGCTCAATTGGTGGGTAAACGTTTAAACTCGTTTTTCCGTGTCAAGACGGCCGTACGGCAAGGACTGGAAGCTTCCATTACCAAAATTTTGAATCGAGGACGTACGTCCAAAGACAGTAATCTGGATATCATTCGTGCCGCCATGGCCAAAAGAAATAGCGGCAACTCTTTCTTGTTGGGAAGTGGATCAGCCAAAGATCGCAAACCCTACGTAGTAGTCAATGTTGGAATCAATGGTGTAGGAAAAAGCACATCACTGGCCAAGCTGGCTTATTACTTTCAAAACCATAAACTGAAACCCATGTTGGTGGCGGGTGATACGTTTCGGTCGGGCGCAGTGGAGCAATTGAACGTCCACGCCAAATGTCTGGATATAGAATTGTTTCAACAAGTGAGTCTGCAGTCTGCAGTATTGTCATGGTGTCCGCTTGGGGCGCTCTGCGCGCAAAGAAAGTAAAGTGCCTTCTATTTTCAACTTCAACTTTCAACTACAACCTCACAATTCTCTCGCTTCCGTTACACTGTCATAAAAAAAATCATGTAATAGGGTTACGCGAAAGACCCGTCCGCAGTGGCAAAGGCTGCAATTGCGCATGTCGTGAACACTGAAGATGCCGCAGCTCGTCCGGATGTTATTCTGGTGGATACAGCGGGGAGAATGCAGAATAATGCCCCCCTCATGGCCGCCCTGGGAAAACTCGTCAAAGAAAACCAACCTGACCTAATCTTATTGGTCGCCGAAGCTTTAGTTGGAAACGATGGGGTGAGTGAATTATCGCTGTCACATCATGTTTTGCGTGTTTAGAAAGAAGAGTTACCTATTATTTCCTTCTGATGCGTCGGGACACAATCAGAGTTTTACTCCCGCTTTAGTTCTTCATTCGTCCCTGACTCAATCCTACTTATTACTCCCATATGATCAGGTCGATCAATTGCATATGTTCAATCGAGCTATGCAATCAGCAAATCGACAGGTCGATGCTGTTATTCTCACAAAATTTGATACAGTTTCTGACAAAGTTGGCGCTGCTTTGACCATGACACACATTACTGGAGCTCCCATTTTGTTTGTAGGGACAGGGCAAAAATACCACCACTTGGCCACGCTTAAGCCAAGCGCTATCATTCGGAGTCTGTTTACCTAAATAAGCCAGCAATATATTGCGACAGTATCTTGGTAAATACTGTAGTAACTGTAGTCAAGACAGAAAAGAATAATATTCAGAAACATCTTTTTTCAGCTTGCTAGTAGTAGTGTTGCCATCGCATGCAAAAAAAAGCCGCTCTGTCAGTCTTCCCAAGTATAGAGCGGGTTGCCTGGAGCCCTCATAAACGGAGGGTTGACAAATCGCTTTGTCTCGCTGATGCTATCCAACTCGCGCATATTTCTGGCACTAAGAAACGATCTTTCCGTCTTGTACATACTAGCGATTTCCTGCTGGTGTACCGAAGTCGAGGACTTGCAGACATTCGCAACGCCATGCATCAAATTCCACTGCAAAAGAACTTGCGCTGGACTCTTTTTCACGTCTTTCGCCACTTGTACAATCGTATCGTGGGATAGTAACTTTCCGTGGCCAAGAGGGGTGTGTGCTTGAAGAAAAATGTCTTGATTCATGCAAAATTCCAGCAGTTCCAGTTGCGGAAGGAGAGGGTGGCGCTCTACTTGATTTACCGCTGGTAAAATTTTACAAAGGGGCAGCAGCTGCCGCAAAGCATTCACAGAAAAGTTGCAAACTCCTAAAGCACGGACTTTTTCGTCTGTAACGCATTTCTCCATAGCTCTCCAAACAGACTCGAGAGTACCCGCTTCTATGACGTCGCTAGGCCAATGCAACAACAAGAGGTCTGCTTTCTTGAGATTTAAATGGACCAAACTCGTGTTCAGTTCTTCAAATACCTGCTTATCATTCATGGCTCGTTTTGGAACTTTGGCAACCACAAAAATGTCTTTGTTCGCACAAGCGGAAACTCCCTCTCCAACCGCTTGTTCATTGTTGTACGTGGGAGCAGTATCGACTGCCTCCCAACCAAATTCTAGAGCGCTGCGAACAACCCCACTTGCCACTCGTCTACTAACGGACATAGTTCCGAGGGTCAGCGTAGGTAACATAGTACCACAAGACAGCAATAGCCTACGCTCTACGACGCCTGCAAGGGTAGGGAGTACATCATTGTTGTCTGCATGGAGTACCCTGCGATAGATTTGAGCCATACGATGAATCCCGTCATCACGTTTTACAAAGGTAATCAAATCGAACTCCTCGCTGTATTTTGGTTGGATGGCTTTCGCGAGAGCTGCCATAGCCAGACGAACCCCACCTTCTCCTTCCACACGCCCAGGATGATTGGTGCGTTCTCGAACTCGTTTCGCAATTATCTCCTTGGGAGGCTGAAGGACGAGTACGTGAACAGGTACATTCATTTCCTTGGCAATGTCCACAAAATGTCTTCGCTGACTTGGGTCTAAATGAGTTCTGTCGACAATCACAGATCGGCCCGCTCGAATAGCTTTGTATGTCCTTTCCTCGACAGCTTCTCGCGTGCCGGGTTTTCCCTTGTTTATGGTATCCTGGCTGTAGTGCACCCAGGAATTATCGTCCCTGCAAATTTCCTCGCACAGTGTCGATTTCCCCGAGCCCTGCACCCCAGAGAGAAGCAGCACTAAGGGACCTTGTAAGTATCCTCCCAGCAATTGTTGACGAGACTGCAACGCTGTACTAGGCGGATCGTCGTAGTCTGCCAAGATGCCTGTCAATTTTCGACGATTGCTATCACTCGGACCAAAAAAATCGTTTGGGGTATAAAATTTGAGGGTACCGCCTTTTTGACTCCCAACGTTGGCCGCAAACTTCTGGTCAACACCTCCTTGAGGGTCATCGTCGCCGACAGAATCTCCCACAAAGAAGGAACTGTTCACGTCTAGGGGGTTTCCACGATTGCAGTAATGCTCACAGATCTCCCACATACCAGGATTTGGTTTGTGGTATCCGAGTTTCTTGTTGGTGCTCAAGACAACGTGGACTGGTCGATCAATTACCTTTGCTATCCATTCGAAAAGCGCCTTGACATGAGTTGCCTTTTTCCCCTCAAAGGCAGACCGGACTGCACCCTGGTTGCTAAACAACACCAGCTTCATAGCTTGCTCGTCGTGCAACTTCTGGAGTTTGGAAATAAGTGTCGAATTCCACAGTTCGTAATGCTCAAGCTGTGATGGCCATCCTGCAATCCGCCAGGTCAAGATAGTCCCGTCTACATCAAAAGCCGCGGCTTTCTGGCGAGGTTCTTCCTTGGAAATGCAGCGCACCAACATGCAATTTTTCACAACTTTCCACCTCGCTCTTGGATCCGGAGAAACCTTATTGGGAATGATCGGATCTGGTATCTTGTCCTTGCCATTCTTACTTGTGTATCCACCTACGTCGTTGCTGCCAATGTCAGTGTTAGTGTTAGTTCCAACTGTACCCAACGATATTTGTTGAGTCGACTGAGGCACTGCAGATTTTTTGTTCGCGTCAGACTCGTTATTTTTGTCGCTGTCATTAGAAGCTGCTGGTTTGGCCGGTTTAAAATAATGGTGTAAACTAGACTGTTTAGGAGGACTCGATGGACTTTTCTTGGCCTTTTTGGCATCCGGTCCTTCACCATTCAGGGACCGGTTGCTGCTGGAAAGATCCTTCGAGGTGAAGGGCCGTTTAGAGGTGAACGGCATGGTCAGAATATAATTCAGATTGTTTGTTCAGCTGCTGTACTGTGTATTGTGTATTATTAAATTTGATAAAAACAAAATTGAACTTGCTTTTACCATGAAGGTGTTGATAAAGAGCTTTGACGAAACATGAGGTTACTACGACTGGTCTAGATACAGTAGCGATAGGATTTACGGGAGATTTTAACCCGCAGGTTACGTGCCATACCACGGTACTACGTACAAAACACAAAACAACTTCTATTTTTGTAGTGTTCTAGTCTATTGTTTAGATGAATCTCTCATCAAAAATCAGCTCACTATTTAAAAAAGAAAGTCATGAGGCGATGACAGTGCTTCGCCCTGAATCTGCGTAGCGGTCAGCTTCACCAAAGGCGCTACCTGTACGATTCGAGCCGCTCTCCTTGGTTTGTTTTCCTCGTTGTTCTTTGCGACAGGAGGCTGCAGCGATACGTCGTTGCTGTCAGTGCAATTGCATATTGGCGACATTTTATTCGTTTGCAATGTTCGAAGGGTACGAATTTGTACACGTCCACGCTTCGTCTTATCCAAGGCTCGAACTTGCGGTAGCACGAGCGGATTGGGATAATGCCGAGGAAAATTCTGCGCCAAGAAATCGGATAGAAAAATATTCCAGCAGCCTTCATTGTTTTCGCTATTCTTTGCAGGACGTATACCGTGACAAGTCAGCCAACGCATCGTTTCGGGAAGGCTGCAGAGAACTCCCTGAAGAACATGACAAAATTGCTGTTGATTGTTCTTAATGCGACAAGCTCGCGTTGGGTAGTCGGAAAAGTTGGAGAGATAACCCAGAACAATCCAACTGCCATTTTCGCTACCATTGTTCCTTTCTGATTTTTTTTGCTTGAGAAGGTATCCTTCAATCAAAATTCTGCTGGCTTCTGCAGAGAGCAGATCCAATGGCGACACTACTCGTTGCCGAACAACAACTCTTCCAACCATTGCACTGTCAGTAACAACGTGAGCTGGCAGCAGCGACTGGTAAAAAGACAGCAATCTATCAGCCAAATTTTTCTGGACACATCTGGAATCAAAGTAAGTCGAGGGTGTCAATACAAGTATGTGGTGGACATCCAGCTGAGTAGAGCTTGCCTCGAATTTGAATGTGCTTCCATCTGGAAAGGATTCTCGCCGATGTTCTTCTCGAGGATCAATGACAGAAGGCATAGTAGTAGCAGTATCCTCTCCAGCAGCGAGAGCGCGAACCTGAGTTCTTTCGCGGCAAGAATAGTATATGAATTTGGGTAATTGCTTGTCGCCGACTGTTTGATCTGCAAACTTCATCCGAAGAAAGCCCAACCATGAAGGTGCCTGGGCTACAGATGCGGAAACATCCATTGAAACACTGGAACAAATACAACACTGTCCTTGTACAGATTTGCTACAACCAAGCAATGCGTGTAGAATATCGTGCTCCAGTGGCAATTGGGGGGGGAGCTGAAGTAGTTGTTGTTGCTCTGTCGGATGGGTCCCATTTGTAAAATGCGAGTTCAGGCAGTTAGATATCGCACAGGCCCAATCTTGACCTAATCCTGTCCAGCATAAGAGACTTGACTGATGTCTTGTGTTACTTTTTTTGCCTGATGACAAATCTGTCAGATCTCCGATGACATCTAATGCACCTACTTCAATCAAACGTCGGTAGTAGAAGCTCTGAAAAATTCCAGTCGTCTTGCTTGTCACTACTACTTCTGGAACATCCTTGGAAGCCTTTGTGGCTTGAGACACCATGCCAGAAAAATTTGATAACAATATTTCATCAATCGTATTCGCAATCTTGTTCAATGAATCCTTTACTATCGTTGCGAGTTCGTCACATTCTTGTTGGTACGCTTGCAGCTTTTCACGATCTAGTCTTTTTCGCTCCTGTCGACAGAAACTCTTATATGTGTCCAATTTTCTCTGAGCTAGACGAAAATCCCGATCGACTTGAATCACATGTTGTACTTCGTTGCATTTGCAGGCACTTTTCGATTTATCGACTATTATATCCACATCAGAAATGTGAGAAATGTCGACGTCGACGTCGTCTATCGGTGCAACTGCGGTCGAGCTAAAACATCCTTCGCCGCTACCCTCATTGCTCGAGCTACTGTTAGTAGGCCGACGTCGCAAAGACTGCCAAATAGAAACCTGCTTGGCATCATCAGGACTTCGTAGCCAGCGGATGTCGATCGGCATTCTTTTTTCATAATAATATTAGTAGTGTTGAGTATCGAGTGAACCAGAGGTAAGGCCGGAAACAAACAACAATAGGCCGTTTTGCCAAAATCAGCCCAGGTGGGCCACAATCAAACTAGGCAGTACTCGTACTAGTAATACGTACGAACATGGAACAAGAACGTACTTTAGCAAAGACAAGCAAAATTCTTTCTGGTGAAGCCAGACTGAGGCCAATGCTTATGGTTAATAAAAAACGAACGAGAGAGGGGTCTGGTTCGTGGGCAAAAGTCTCCTTATGGTAAAACGCACGAGACAGCTCCTTCGTGCAAGCAAGCTAGCTAGTACTAGTATTATATGATACTATTCCATCAAATAATACAGTCTGTAGCTGTTTACCTTGCTGGCACGTGATGAGAGCAATTCGAGGAACCTGATTGAAAATGCACTGTTCTTTACTTCGAATAGCGCAGAAAGGAGAAGATGGTAATGCACAACCTGCGAGCCCCTGTCCCCTTCCCCGTCAGCATGTCCATCATTCCGGAGTCATCTTTCAGAAGCACCCCCTGCGTACAGAATGAAAATTCATTGTGTACCACTATCCTTGCATGGAAACCTTTTGTCGGGAGGAAATATTTTGGGCGAAACAGACACGTAGGGGGTAAGCGCTGCAGTAAAGTCGTTTACCAGCTCCTGGCGAAGGTGGACAAAGCGTTTTGCATGCCCGGTCAATTTGAACAGCACGTTAGTACAAGGATTTGCATCTGCAAGTAGTATTAACTAATAATTTCATTTCCAATCTATGCATGCAAGCTCTTGCGCTCGTCTACTTTGAGCCAGTGCCGCGTTTTGTTTACCAGCGCTGCGTGATAAATGCCGGATGCACTCCCAGTGAAGCAAGCGTGGCATCCGAGGTATATCGTAGGTTCGACTTGATGGCTTGTAGACGAGAGTGCGAACGGCTTCAAACCGTGATGGTCAAATATGATTCACAGAAAGGCGGCGCTAAGCTACCGAAAGGAGGTGGCAGGTGGCTGTCCGTCGAGTTACATCTTGCAAAGAAGATTTTATTGCGCTTTGCTCGGTTTTGTGGACGAGCATAGATAGAAAGATACTTAGCTTTATGACCTCAACGATATGCTCCTGTTAAAGGCCTTTCGATCGTACCACAAGCGAGCATCATCATTGAGCTTATCTTCGCAAAAAAAGGTTCGTGTCAAGTCTGGAACTTTCTCTTGTAACCACTTTCGAAAATGTACAAAAAGGTGATCCATTTGTCCTCTCTTGTATGCTTGCCACTTGACAGTAGGATCGTTGCGTTTGTCAGGGGCGTTGTTCCAAGCCATCCGCGAGGGCGAATCCAAATGCGGATAATGAATGACGAATGCACCCTTGCCAAGCTGCCAAAATCGATAACCCATGCGCCGGAGCTGCATAACCCACGTCATTTTGTTCTTTCCGTACCCCGAAAAGGGTTCCTGGAAGGGAGGCAGCTCCCGACAATACCGAAAGACGAGATATGGTTCGTAACGATTGGACAAGAAGCAGTCAATTTCAATCAGAACTTTTCCATCTACTCTGTTCTGTTTGAACCAGTCCTTATATCTCGTGCTACCGTGTCCGCCGCGATTGGTTGGGTCAAAGCGTGTTACCTGGTGCGACAAAATTTGACGTTTCATGTCTAGCAGATTTTGAGGCATTTCTGGGATGTTTTCGTCGGGACATTCTCTCCACTCAGGGCACTGACGCGCTAGCTGAAAGGCAGGAATCACCAAAGTGGACTTGGGATCCTCGGCTAACTGTCTCCGTACCTCTGGAAATTGCAGAATGGCGGACAAATCTCGATTAATCCAGAAATCAACATCAATGTAGACAACGTGACTTGTCTTGACTGCCGAGAGCGCCATGTTCCGTAACCTATTGATGGGATAATCATCTTCTGGAAAGAGAGACGCCTGCAGGGTCTGCACCGTTACGATGTTCTCGACATCGCATCCCATTTCTTGCAGTTGCCGTTGGATTTCTTGGGTCGTTTCGTTGGTCAATACAGCAACGGACATGGGATAAAAGGTTTCATTAGCGAATTGCCAGCGACGACAATGGTGTTCCATCATCCAGATCCGGTCGGTGCTGACTTGTGTCACGAGCGTAAAATCCACATCTGCTTCGTCAAGAGTTGAACTGCAGGATGCCGGTGCATCCATTGAATAGAGTTGAAACATAGAGTCGTCATCACCGGCAGAAACAGTAGCTCGTCTTGAACCAAAATCGGCGACAGCATTCGCTTTCGTAGACGATGCCTGCCGTACGAACCACAGCGAAGATCCTCCCACTGCCATCAAACCCAGCAGTAGTATCGATAGTTCTTTCCGTCTAGCAGTCGCATTGGTTCGCTTCTTCTGACGCCGTCTCATGTAATGGCTTATCTTACCATTCATCTGGAACGATGGCTGAAATAGTGACGACGAAGGTGACGGTATTCCCGTAGCAGAGCCTGGAGAAGACACAGGACTTTGCTGTGCTCCCTGGGGGGATGATCGGAGAGTTCTCTTCTTATTGTCGCCTGTAGGCGTGTCATCTTCATCCACATCATTGTCTCGCTCAAAACAAGAATCGTTCTCAGTGTCTCCTCCCGATCTTCGGCTTGATGCTCGATGGGTTAATATTTTGTTGTGGCGGCGTGGGGTGAAAACCATGGTCTCGAGAAAGATAGGGGTCGCTAACACTACAACCGGGGCAAGTTCTGGTGATTCAATATTCAAGCATTAATCTGTAATCGTTGCTGTATCAAATTTTGTTTTACACTGGTACCTGGTACCAGTGCCAATCATCCAGCCGTTGGTTGGTTGAGCCTTTGGACCCACACATATAACGTGAAACATTGTGAGTACCAGGTACCACTACTACCAGGTACCTGGTACTTACCAGGTAGTAGACTACCCAAAAAAGCGCAAACAGAACGTCGCCATCTGCTACTACTAGTAGTAGCTAGCGAGTAGTAGCTACCACATACTAGTACACATAATAATATAGTTACTACTATTGTACGGTACAGTACTAATAGCTACTCGGAATACGACGAACCAAAATTAGTGGCAGTATGAATCGCTGTTACTCCGCTACATAAAATTGGTACTCCGAGTACGTTGTTATAATCATAGATACATCAGAGGGTTGTGTCTGGTTTTCCCTCTCTTTCCCCCCACGGATTACAGTAGTGTTGAAGAGGTTGAGGTTACCCCCAACATGTGCAAACTTTCATTTTTTCTTTTTTCGATAGATTGGATAGTGATGTTGACTCCCGCGTTGACGAAACGATCCTTCGCTCTTAAAAAAGTGTTTATTGTTTCAATTGGTTCTTAAACTGCTGAACGGCTGGAATCTGACTGGCCAATGGAGCTCTAAGAAAATCTTGATAAAGATCTTGCCAATTGAAGCTCTTTTTCAATTCATCTGTCCTTTTTGGGCGGCCGTAGTCGTCCAGTTCCACGGTGCGATTCCTTTGAGCTTCAATGAAGCAATTAAAGTAGTGCCGGTAGCTTTCTTCATTGTGCTCAATTCCGAGTAAATTGTCCAGCGTGGTCTTTGTAAAAGGAACGGATTCATCCATAGCATCGAGATCATCTGCCAAATAGTAGTACACAACAGTGGAAAGACGACGAGAAAAATGACAATGAGTTTTCTATGCTCACGACAAAAGCCACAACAGACGGCAGTCATTAAAGCAGCAGCTAAACGATCTATGTACCTGGATTCATCGCTGCAACAAGGGAGCAGATAAGATAAAAGCCAAACGAAAATGGTAGAGCAGCACCTTGGTCACGGTAAACTTCCTTGGCCTCATCGTCGAAATCATCGAATTCTGCACAATAGGACACCATTTCTTCCGCGTCCTTCATCCACTCCACCTGAGCATCTTCATTGCTGCAACTGAGAAAGGTCATTGGATTCCCCTCTGGATTTTGACGATTAAAGAGAAGCTTGACAATCTCGGCTTTGGCAGAATTTCCGCCGTTTGGCAAGCCGTCGCAAAACAAGTATCTGGCGACATTCTTTCCGGTTCCTCTGGCAAATGATTCCCGCATTCGCTCAAGCACAGGTGTACTACCAGTGGGTCCCCTAGAAAAAATTTGATCCATCTGACGCCACGCATCATTCAAAAAAGTTTTGGGGTCCCGTCCGTTCCGTGACAGCGTCAATCGTTCCTGGCGGTTTAGAAAACAGACCTGGATCTGATTAAAGGGCACGTATGCCAAAATCTCTGTCATGGACTTCAAACGACTCTGCGCCTCGCGCCACCGAGTTTGCGGACGTTTCTGGGTGTCCACGGTATCAGATATAAGAGACATGGAACCGCTGTCATCAACCATAAACTCTAGCGTTTCGAACTCCGTCAGCGCCATGAGTTTGTTTGCTAACCCAATGGGACATTCATATTTGTTCAAGATGGCTCCTAGCTGGTCCACCATTTCGTCTGCTTGCATCCCAGCCTCGAGGCAGATTTCGGGTTCTTGCATCATTTCAATAGTGGCGGCAGTAGATTCGGCAAGGGGTACCTCTGAGCCACCAGCTGCGACACTGGCAGCGCTGAACATTTCGTGATCTTCCATGTTGGAGACGACAGGGAGCGCCTGATCCGGATAGGCGACAGTTGTAGCTGGCTTTCCAGTTTGATTTTCTTTCCAAATCTTGTATTCTGGATTAAGTTTGGTCACACCACTAATCTTCACGTACTTCTTCGGTGGTGTAGTTGATGCGTTCATTTTAGCAGGGACGTGGCTACTCGGCTACTCGGCTATTCTCAATTCCTTGTAGAATGGATTAATGCTGTTCTGTCGGTATTATTGATGTTTTCGATGTGGTATGGTGTTTGTGGTTTCTGCTTCTTATTGTTGTTGTTAATGCTGTTATTATGATATATTGTTGTTGTCGGTTCCTGGTAGCCACTGTAGTGGCTTCAGTCTTCAGTTGCTTTCTTGTGAAGTTTTCGACTTCTTTAGTCGTCGATATGCACATTTTTGAACTTTTTATTATGATGTTTTTACGATCCCTTTTTGCGTGACTCAAAGTCCAAAACAAACTGAACAAGAACAGCACCACATGATGGGTTGTCTACTATTATGATCGTAGTAGTAGTGTGGTAGGTTGTGGCGCCGAACCTAACTTGCTTCCGCAAAATATTGATGATACCATCTAATCCTAGCAATCGACTACTAGTAGCATCGTCCCAACACAAACCAGCCAATCCCACCCTCCTCCGGCTTTGCATTCCGACGTCTATACTTTGAGCATGGCTACAGCAGGAAACATCTGCAATTTATTACAATTATCCATAAAAGGTACTGTAAAACATAGGTAAGCACACCCAAACAAATGCGTGTTTTTTCGCCTGTGCCTTTGCGAGTCCAAAATTTCGCTGAAACCAAAAAAATGCATCGTGTTCCGATGAGGCTTCGCTCTCTCTCTCTCTCTCTCTCTCTCCATTTTCGGCTTGTTCTGGTAACAAGCGTGTATACGTAAAAAAGTTGACAGGCCAGCTTGATCAATTCTCTACTAACAATCTACCAGTAGTAATAGCTATGATCATAACTTTAGTCACCGGAGAACACAATTCGATCGTGCACTATTATTTAATCCAATGCATAGTTCTCTTGTCGTAGTGAGTTGTGATGAGGCCTACTAGACTACTACTAGCTAGCTGCTAGTAGGCCTGAATAGCTGCGGTGTGTTAATAATTGCCCAGGATGACTGCAACCGTCCCTCCGAATACACAAGAATGAATCTCGGCCACATTTTCTGTCACATCCTATTCGTCCGGCAAGCTTTTCAAGCAACGATGACGACCACAAACAAATAACAAGACAGTTTTTCTCGGAGTGTCTATCTACAGTAGTTTACCTGGTAGTAAAGAAGCAGACGACTACTGTACTTTTCTCCCGTCATCCTATAAACGAACATATGCGCCTCAGCTTTTCCCGTTATATTATTTCATTAGCCATATACTTCGTCCAATCCACTCAAAGCATGAACCATTTCGCTGCTACAGCTACAGCGCTCCGTTCCTATTCGCAAAGAATACCTTCCAGTGCGGGCTTTATCGGCTGTCGAAGCACCACTCGCCTTGGTAGTAGTTTCAATAGTGCACGAGCCTTTTCCTCTTTGGTAACAAATCCAATGGTTGTTGTTTCAACCAGTACTCCCCAAAAGATCACAACGCCAACCGTTCGTGCATTCACTGGCCGCACAGTCCCTCTCATGATGACAACTTCATCTCCAACGGGAGACGCAATTTTGGAATCTTTCCAGTCTGCCAGCTCCTCCTCCACTCCACTTGTGGGTCGCAATGTCGCTCTAGCCATGGAAACACTTGCAAAAGCGGATGCTGTTTGTTTCGATGTTGACTCGACCGTCATTGCAGAAGAAGGCATCGATGTGCTTGCCGAATATTTGGGCAAAGGTGAAGCCGTCGCTGCTCTAACCAGGCAGGCCATGGAGGGATCCCAAAAATTTCAAGATGCGCTCAAGCAACGACTGGAGCTGTTGAAGCCTTCGAAACAATCCATTTTGGCCTGTGTAGAAGAGAATCCTTTTCAAGTAACGCCAGGTGTGAGCGAGTTGATCGAAGCGCTCACGGAAAACGGTGTGGATGTGTACTTTGTCAGTGGAGGATTTCGCATCATGATCGAACCGATTGCTTTTCAGGTAGCAGTCGCCAAAGATCGAATTTTTGCCAATACTATTCTGTTTGACGACGAAGGAAATTACGCGGGATTTGATCCAAACGAACCAACCAGTGCAGATATGGGAAAACCCAAGGCCTTGCAAAAGATCAAGGAGGAACATAAATACACCACTATGTTAATGATAGGCGATGGTGCAACCGATGCCCAGGCCAAACCACCAGCCGATGCTTTTATTGGTTTTGGAGGAGTAGTGGTGCGACCAGCTGTGGAAGACGCTGCCGATTGGTTCGTCAAAGATTTTAGTGATATGACAAGAATTGTAGAAAAATTTGGAGAGAAGAAGAGGAGGTAGGGTGAAATTGGATTTTCATTCTCAATAGCGCAAGCTTTTTAAAACATTGTTATCCACATTTGGCTGCTATGAGTAGCCAGCTAACTAGCTGGTGTGACTAAATCGTTCAACTTCAATACTTTCTAAAAATCCTAATAGTATCTACACCAGCAAAATTTGGCAACCTTCACAATTTTCCAAGCCTGAACAGCAGATGATCAAAAATGTTTAAAGCCCCCTTCCATAAAATCCAGGTCATCACTCTTAACAACGCATTGACGACACAAAAATAAAAAAAAGACTGCAAAGACTGCGAGTTACGAGAACTTGGAAGGATCAAAAGCAAATGCACTTTTGCCATCCACATACGCCTGCTTCTTATTAGCCGCCGGTGCTGGTTCTCCAAATTTAGATGGATCGAAGGCAAAAGATGTTTTTCCGTCGATAAATCCCGAGCTTGCCGAAGGTCTGTCATCATCTCTGTTGCTAATGCCAGTGTTGCTGGTCATATTTCCACGCTGCGCTTCTTCTTCTGCCTCGTCCTCCTCTTCAGGAGCACAACATGCACAACCCCGCTTTTGCGCTTGCTTGAGCGTCCAGTGTTTTGCTGGCAATACAGTATCTTTGAGCGTCTTGTCACCAATCAAAATCAGTTTGTGCCTGAACACACAATTCTCCACAGCTTTTCGTTGTTGATCAGTTAAATGATAATACTTCTTTGTCGTCTGATTGTGCTCGTGCGCAAAATCACGCAACCACTCTCGGGCAGCGTCTAGGACACCATCTGGAAGGGGTCGCGAGCGGCATCCTGTGATGAATTGAAGGAGACTAGATAGGATGTAAAATCGGTCACTGTCTGGTTCCAAACTTCCATTGGGATCCCCCACCAGTAATGGCAATTTCAAGGTATAAGGCAAATACCCATTGATTCTTTCTTCCTCTTTGAGTTTGAAAAAAGCGTCCACACTCCCCATCCAACATTCTACTGTGTCAGCGTAGTACAAGCGAATTTCTGACAACGCTGCTGATAGATTGAGGATAGACTTAGTGAGCCCTGATCTCAGGGGAGTCGTAAAGCGTGTTGGATCCGATAAAGCGGGATCTCCGCCCATGGAAAGCGATTCCTCGAGTGACGCAGGAACGGTGGCTCTTTTGTATAGCTTGCGAAAGTACAAGGCTCGTTCCACAGACGCTACACAGCCATCATAGCAAAAGACATGGCGATCCTCTGGAAACGCTGCCTGAACAAGAGGTAGTAAGATTGGACAAGTTGCTTGTCCCGGAATGGTAAACATGACAGTCCGTGCATCTCCTATCATAGTAGAAATATCGAAAATTGTTTAACATTTAACACACAAAAAGGAAATATGAAATACTCATCAAACCGAACGAGATATCAATGCTTTCCAAACTTACCGACACAGTCTCGAACCCGCAGAGCTTCCATGCGACAAAGTCCAAACACTAGCCGTCTCAATTTGTCTGCAGAAACGACCCGCTCTGCGGCTATTTTGGCCAGCGCTGCCATCCAGGAGGGCTCTCGCAAAATAGCCACTCCTGCCTTGGATGCCTCCAACATGTCTGCCACCATGCGACTGCCTAAACTAGAGCTCGCATCAGCCAGAAAACACAGAGCTGTGGTTGTGAGAGTTTCTTCCAAGATGTCTGCCAAAACCATGCCGAAGTTCACTAGTGGTAGTTGGTAAATACCACTCTGGAAGTGATACAGCTCTACCAGCAGGTCGCGACTATCTTCTTCCCTCGATATTCCAAGAATGCGGGGAAAGGGGGATACCATCACCGATCCACTATCCTTGCTATTTCGTTCCTGTTGCTTTTCTTGCTTCATCCATTCCAAAATCAAATTCCTCAAACCATCTTGGTCCCAGATTTTAATGGGCGAAAAATGTTGCATTCGCTGCTGTCGGCTTGTATTACCCGACGGTTGCATCAACTGGGACTCGTGCGCATTCAGTCCACCTGCCAAATAGATCTTACTGCGCAACAGGGACTTTTCAAGGGACTGTTCCCATCTATAGGCATACTCTCTCATTCGCTTCGCTTGGTGTTGAGGAAGAGATAGAAATTTCCTACTAAAGAGATCTGTTTGCGCGACTGTCAGACCTATGACAGCAGCCGTGGCTGTCAATCCTGCCGCTATAAAAAGCGTGTCGTGTGTATCCATAGTCAACAGGTGATTGTAGCTGCTTTTGTGTTTTGTCTGAGTTAAGACGCCAGGAAGAGGAAGTGTGAATTTATTTTTGACGTTTATGGCAGGACTATTATTATTATTATTATTATTTTATGTTGGAATGAGGAGAGCGATTTTATTGTTATTTTTTGGCCGAATCTGAATTCGCATCATTTGAAAGTGAATCTTATGTCAGAATAATTCGATTGGACAATTCGAAACAACACTGACGTGGATAAAATCCAAGAAGAAAATTCTACTGTACGAATTTTTACCTCCTCGTCGAGATGCTCATCTGTTATCACTGCTAGCAAAGTTTAGTTTTAGAAGTACTAGGTTGTAGACTAGAGGGTAGTCTAGGCCAGTAGGGCTGGTGCAAATCATGACGGCTCCTGTAGGCTTGTTATCAGTAAATAATATGCAACTCACGATTTACTACTTGTACGTTACTAAAGCTAACTAAAAATAGCACCCGGAAGTGGGTGAAGTAAAGCTATATCTGTAAACGGGTAATAATTAGGTGAATGCACTATGGGCCTTCTGAAAAAGACGATGGAAGCAGTATTGAAAGTGCCTTCCCCATCACCAGAAAGTGCAACAGCAGAGCAAGGTATTGAGGCCAAGGGAATCGTCGGATTGAATCAGGTAGAGTGCAAGACTAGTTCTCTTTGAAAAGATTCTTGACATGGGGAGAGTAAAACCAGGAGCAAAATATAGAGTCTTATAATATTACATTTACGAAATAATATGATCCGATCAAAGCACTGCTACTCTGAATACTATCTACCACCTGCAGTTCACCGCAAGCGCAAGTTTTGCATGCATCACTCCGAAGCATTAAAGCAAGCATCCCAAAACAATACTTCACATCCTTGTAGTTGACGGACATGTTCGCAGACATCATCATAGGACAAATGATCATCCTGCATAATAATTGCGGCCGCCATTTCGTCCAAATTATCAATAGGTGTAGCAAAAAACTGAATAAAGGCCAGTGCTTTGTCCATGTCCCCTTCTTTCGTCATGTCCAGTGTGGCATCATGAGACTGTCGTAGTCCTACGAGGATCTGTTGACACATGCGACCCCACGCGGGGAAATTCACAGCACAAGCTGCAGCTCCTGCCGCTCGTTGATCTGACAATGCCAGACGAGCCCAATAGCTGGCATAGGCCTGAGCAAGGGGTGATAGTTTTCCACGAGACGCCAATCGAATATCATCCTCACTTCCCAATCCAAGATATTGGCCGTAGTCGAGGAGTAACGGAGCTGCGAAGATTTCGCCACCGAGCAGAAATTGGAACAGGTCAGGTACGCCGTGGTATTTGGGGTAAATAATCTCAGGGTTTGTTGGAACGTTGGTAGATGCCAAGGACGTTGGCCGGAATCCTCGGTGGCCTGCGAAATGAGCAAAAGAAATGGCGTCGGAACGTTGAATGGCGAATTGTTCGAGACAAAAGGCACGTTTTTGTGACAAAGTGAGAGTGTTGGCCACTGCTGCTTTGAGATAGGGGTGGGAGGCAAGTTTTTTCTCGGTTGAAATGTTGAAGTCTTCCTTTCGCAGCCTTTCAATTAAGTCTAGAGCCTGCTGAAACTTTGAATCCATCTTGTATGATGATGGTAGAGGTTGGTCGAGCATGCTGCTTTTCTTAACAAAGAAGTTCAGGGATCTCTGATGCTGCTGCCTGCTCGTTGCTGTTTTTGTTGTTGTTTTTAATGAATTAATCTCCAAGATGCTCGGCCAGCAGAAAGTTGTACTTGATGAATTGCAATTCGATTGTATCAAATTTTAATAATGAGACAAGTTGGTTGAATCTTTTGTTCGACTGTTTAGCAGAAATTAAATGACGTCAAAATCGTGTGAGCTGTATGCACGATTGTGTGTCAAGTACGTAGTTCAGCCTTCATGCCGTAAAATGCTAGTGTGCAGACTATAGAGTAAAAAAGAGGTATTATTCAATATTAGATATTATTATGGATAGAAAGCAAGCTAGGCACACGACCTAATAGAGTAAGCCCTAACTCCTGAGTCCTATAGGAGACAAGGTAAA
>Ga0100391_1002937_pt1 | contig 17724 bp, 38 predicted proteins | sample CryGeymeta201515_FD_81541 | JGI IMG/M metagenome (GOLD analysis project Ga0100391, IMG submission 81541) | Groundwater microbial communities from Crystal Geyser aquifers in Utah, USA - Crystal Geyser metaG 2015-15 | ecosystem: Environmental > Aquatic > Deep subsurface > Groundwater | place: USA...
AGCGCTTCCACGACACCAACAACACGACGATCGCGCTCTCGAAAGCGGCACTCGCCGATGGCGTTCTCACGAACCTCGAATACCACCGCATCGATTCCGTAGTCGACGATCACTACGAGCGCATGAAAATCGAGGACGCCAAGGATGCCGTCGTCAACACGGAATACCACGCGTACCCGGTCGAACGGCTGAGGAAGAACCAAGACCGGAGCCCGTCTTCGGAGGCCAGTCATGACTGAACCGAACGGTGCCCCTCGATGCCTCTCCGATCTACGTCGGAGCGACCTGCCCTTGCCTGCGAGCGATATCCTCTTCCACCGCTACGAATTCCATCCGAAACAATGCCGCGAGACACGCAGGAAGGTCCACGAGGACCTCGTCGCGCACATCGAGGCGAAGGGCATGAAGCCGGTGACGGGCTTCGTCTTCGGATCACGCGAGCGTCTCAGCCATGCCGACGGACGCACCCGCATCGACCTCTACGTGCGGCACGATACCCCGGAAGGCGACGGACCGCTGCTCGAGACCGTCGAGTACTTCCCGGACGCGGGAGCCTGCAGGATCTGAACAGACGGAGGGACGGCGGCGGCCTCCCGATCCCAATCCATCGAAGGGGAGGAAATCGTGCCCTGGAGGGCCGAAGGGGAAAAAACGCCTTCGGCGAACAGGTCAGGATCAACCTTCCCGGAACCGGCAATCGTGAACGCCACCGGGACCATACACTGACAGGAAAAAACACATGAACGAACAGACCAGCACCAAGCCCAAGGCCTACAACGTCAACATGACCGTCGACAGCATCGAGACACCGACCAGCTCGACGGGCAAGGAATACATCCGCGCCAAGGTCACCGCGGAACTGCGCGGCAAGCAGCGTCCCCGCACGCTCGTGGCGATGGGCAAGGCGGCCGAAGCCATCCGCGACGCACTGGTCGTCGGCGAGACCGCCAAGATCCGCGTCATCTTCAGCAAGTTCGTGAACGACGCCGGCGAAGAAGGCGGTGAATACCTCACCGCGGTCGGCCTGCCGCTCCCGCCCCGCGAGAAGTCGGAAGACAAGGCCGCGTAATCCTCCTCCATACGCGCGCCCAAGGAAGCCCTCCTGCCATGAGGCAGGGGGGTTTTCCTCTGGAGGACGCGCTGGAAAAGCAGGGAGACCCTTCCGGGTGCGTGATGCGCGAAGTCATCACGGAGAAGGAAAAAATGATCAAGTCGATCCTGCTTCCGCTGGCTCTCCTCGTCGCGGGGATCATCGCGCTCGCCGTGCTGGCGATCGTGCCGATCCTGCTACCGGAGGCCCGGCCCTACTACCGCGATGCGTTCCGACGCATCATCCGCGCCAGGCGCGCGACCCAACCGCGACAGACCATGAAGGGAACGCGACAATGATCGTACTCTACCGCGACCAGGAACGTCTGGACGCCCGCACCGCCGCCATCATCGCGGAATCCATCCGCCGCCAGCCCCAGCGCTGGAGCGTCGACCTCATCTGGCTGCGCCGCGACGACGGCTTCCAGATCGCCGTCTTCAAGCCGTTCGACGACAAGGTCATGGACCCGCGCTGGACCGACAAGGACGCGTTCGGCGTCGAACGCCTGGTCGTTCCGCCCAAGCTCGCGGCCATGATGCTGCGTGCCGAGATCAAGCGCTGGCTCCGCAAGTTCGGAACCGGATACGATCCGCGGGCCCATCGCGCGGCGGGCATGCCGCTTCCGCTCCAACGGGCCGCTTGATCAGCGACACAAGAATCACGACCAGTCATCGAAGGAAAAAACACCATGGGCATCAGCGTCAACATCACCGATGCGAACGGCGATACCGTCGAACGTATGGTCAGCCATCTCGACCTCATCAAGGCCCACTACGGGATCGGCGACGCCATGCCGCTGCGCAGCGTCATCCTCATCGCCACCTCGGCGGTCATCCTCGGTCTGCTTCTCGGCGTATCGATGTTCATCGAGCAGGAAGGTGGCCGCTTCGGGATCTATCTCGCCGCCTTCGGCCTGATCGCCCATGCGGCGGGCAGCAATGCGGGCACGCGCCATCAGAACGAAGTGCTCGAGCAGATCATGACGAGAGCACCCTACGTGCCGACCCTGGCGTTCGTGGCCCTGAGCTACGCGACCGGCGCGCTCGCCGCCTTCAGCGCGATCGAGATCGGCGGGATCACGGGCTTCTCCGCAGGTCTCGCGATCGCCATCGTCTTCCAGATCAACCGGCTCTCTCCCAGGATGCTCTTCGCCTTGCGCATCTGGAACGCCAAGCGCTTCGAACACCAGACGACTGAGGCCAGCGAAGCAGGAAAGAAGGAAGGATGGGGCGGGGACTGATCGCCCTTCTCGAATCTCAAGGCTGAAAGGAAAAACACCATGAATGCCATGAAACGCTCGATCGAACTGAAGCGCAGGAATCGCGACGCAGCCACCCTCGGCGCGAGCCTGATGACGGGAACCGTCATGGCGGTGTGCACCGGCGCATGGGTCATCGACGGGGCCTGCGATCCGACGCACGCCTGCGAGAGCATGCAGGATGCCCTGCTGCGCCGCGACTACGACCGCGTCGCCATGCTCAACGACCACCTGGCCGAAGGGATCTTCCGGGCTCACCGGGCAGGCGACTTCACGCCGGCGAACGACGATGACATCGCCTTCATCGCCAAGGCGGAAGCGATCGTCGATGCGCACTACGATTCCGAGCTCGACCTCGCGAGCCTGGCGATCTGACGCATGAAGATCGGGATACTGGCGCGCCGCACGCTCGTACGGGCCTACGGCGCGCATCCCGGTCTGCAGTCCCTGTCCTACGATGAGGTGGAGCGCTACCTGACGGACGGCACGCTCGAGCAGCACAGGATCATCACGCCCACCAGCGTCACGACCCTCGCCTCCGGCGGCACGAGGATATCGGCGGGATGCCGGATCCACCACGGGCGAGACCGCTTCCCCGGGGAGACACCGCTCATGCATGCGGCGCTCGCCGCAGGCGACATCGTCATCACGGACGAGATCCTCAACATGCCGGGCGATTCCCTGCCGGACAGCCATCTCGTACGGATCGCGGACGACATCCGAAATGGCCGATCCGTCCATCTCGGAGAGATCGTCGATGTCGACGATGCCCTGTCCGAATCGACCGTCAGCGGCATAACGCGCACGCGCACGGGCGTGTCGAAGATCGCCATCGCCTTCCATCATCCCGACCACTGGACAACCTTCGATCGCAGGGTCAGGGACGAGATCGCCATGCTCCAGGAAAGAGGAATCACGCCATGAGAAGCCCATCCATCGGCCCGGATCGCATGATCGAGAACGCCGAGAACGCCGTCGACAGGGCCATCGCGGATTCCAACATCAGCGAAGACGAGGCGCTCGCCCACCTCGTCCGCAACGCACTGAGCGCGGCGATCGAGAGCATCGTCACAGACATCCATGGCGGCAGGGACGCGATCATGATGCGCGAGGTCGCCCTGCGACACGCGCAGCGCCGGATCGACGAGCGCAAGGCGACAGAGCAGAAATAGACCACACCAGATCCCGTAGCTCAGTGGTAGAGCGTCCGGCGTAATGACCCGGAAGGTCGCAGGTTCGAACCCTGTCGGGGTCGCCATCTCCTGATGTCATCGGCTAACGCCAACTGACAAGGAGTGGAAAATGGCTCAGTCCTATCGCGAAGCGACCTATGACCTCGCCCGTTCGGAGGAATGCGGACACATTCCCCCGTGGGTGATCCGCAAGGAACGCGCCCGCGTCATCGCCGAATTCGGTGTGACCGCCGAGCAGCTCGCGGCCGACGTCGACATCCAGCGTCCCAACTTCATCGGTGGGGACGCCTGGCAATAACCCATTCCGCAGGAAGGGGCCGATGACCGGCCCCTTTTTTGCATCCGCATCCGCCGATGGAGCGGACGGGAGGAGCAGGTGACCTTCCATTGCAAGGCGATCGCAAGACCAGTTCACGAAGGGAAAAGACAATGTCCGTCAGCCTCATCAGCACGCAGATCCTCGAAGACGGCTCCACTTCCGGCAAGGCCAAGAACGACTGGGCGCGCGTGACCGCCGTCGCCGCCGAAGGCCGCCTCGACCTCAGCGATGCGACCGTCACCGAGATCGCCCGCATCCTCGAAGGCGCCACCCTCACCAACGGCGAGACCGTGTTCGCCTATGTCTGCGACGAGGACGAGGAATACAGCCAGGGTTCCTACGTCGGCAGCTTCGGCCCCGCACTCCTCGGCGAGGACACCTTCCGCACCGTGCGCACCGTTCTCGAAGGCCTCGACAACGGCGAGCAGGCGGTCGCCCTCTTCGATCTCGTCACCGAGCTCAACCTGCGCCTCATCTTCGCGCCGACGGACTTCACGCCCGCCAACATGCAGGTCGAGAACTGGCCGGCGGACACCGTCGAGATCAACCGGACCTGCTCGAACATGGTGCAGATGTTCGGCGATCTCGGTCTCGATCGGTTCAACCGCGATACCTGCTCCGAGAACATCCCGCTCGACCTGTTCGAGAAGGCCGTCAATGACAACGGCGTCTCGACCGGCATGGCCGATCGCCTCGATGCGTTCGTCGCCTGCGCGAAGCGCAACGGCTCGACCCACGTCTACTGGGCGTGAGGTCGAGCAGCTCCATCACTCAACCGGAAGGACCACCATGTTCGATAAGCTCCTGAAATCAGCCGCCGCCGTGGTGACCACCCCCGCAGCCATCGCCGCTGACATCGTGACGGCCGGAGGCATCGCGACGGACCGTGACGAGCCCTACACCGTCAGCGCCGTGAAGGCCGCCGCCCGGAACGTGGGCAAGGCGGTCGACGATCTCGACAAGGACTGATCAAGCGCGGGCATGAGCCCGCGAAAGGAAGACATGCATGAAGGACATCGAGCGCCTCCGGGAGATACTCTCCACCATGACCCTCCCCGTCCAGAAGGCGGGAGCCGGGACCGATGCCGACATCCAGTGGCTCGGTCGCAATGTCGCACTCCGGAACGCGGGGCATCCCGATCTCGACGAGGCACGCGATCTCCTGGAGAAAGCGGGTGCGCGCCTGGTGATGTGAATCCACGGATGACCGTGGATCACCGAAAGCACGCCAGTCGGAACGACCAGATCCTTCGAGCAATCCATTCGAGAGGAAAAAGCCATGTCGCGACTCAACCATGCCCGCCACCAGCACCGCGGCCGCCTGAGCGAATCGGTCCTGCCGTATCGCGCACGCAAGGCGGCCAACGACAACGTGCCGGCGAAAGCCGCCAATGCGGGACGCGTGCTCGGCTCGGAAGAGAAGGCGCGCATCGCCGCACAGTACGGCTATCGTCTCGCCTGACGGGCGGATGCATCGCCACGGTTACCCGGAAGGGGTCCGGTCCTCCTGCCGGGCCCCTTCACCTCGCAAGATCATCTCGATGGATGCGATACGGACAGAACGCTTCGAGGAAGGAAAAACATCCGATGCTGACCCAGTTGATCAGGACCGTGAGCGACATGCTCGGACGCCCTGCGAAAGGGCCCTCCGCTCCGCAGCGCCTCGATCGCATGTCCGTCACGACCACCCCCGTGACCAGGAATCTCGGTGGTGCCACGCCAATGCACTATCGCGCGTTCACCCTCCTGCAGGCACGCCTCAAGGCGACGGCCGGCTACTCGGCGGCGCATCCGGACATCGTCACGTTCCGCGAGCGGACGAAGAAGGTCAAGGAGCAGGCCGATCATGCCGTCCTCGCGGGCGCGCACCGGCTGCTCGACAACTTCGTCCAGCTGGTCGACGCCTTCGTCCCCGTCTGGAACGCAGCCGACGATGACGGCACGCTCGAACTCAACGAGACCGGACAGGGCGACCGGGCACGCCTGTCCGAGGACATGCTGCGCACGGTCCGCCTGCTCGATGCCGAGCTGGCGGTCATCCTCGCATCCAATCCCGTCACGAGCGACCGATTCGACGTGATGCAGCGCTATTTCGAGGCGCGCTATCAGCGCGCCGACGAGACCCCGCTCTCGCCCGTCGGGCGCGTCGGATGACTTCACGAGAAGGAAAAGGCACCATGAACGGCTCGTCCACATCCTCGGCGGATGCGATCGCAGATCGCGCGTCGTTCAGCGTCGCGCGCTTCAACGCCGCCTCGGACATCATCGACACCGCTCCTCCGTACGCCGATCTCGATGATGCGCAGCTCTCCTCCTGCATGGCGGAGATGGAAAGCGTCATCGACGGCATGGCGCGGATGGGCATGGGCACATCCCACGAATCCCGCCTCCTCGCGACAATGAAGGAGGAACAGGACCGCCGGGTGGCCTGAGGCAATCCCTCGAACAGGGACGACGATCTTCGAAATCGAAATCGAGAAGGGAAAAAACCATGTCGTTCGACAAGTTCCGCGCATCGCTCGTCCGTCTCGCCCAGGCCGAGAACGACGGAGAGGACATCTCCGGCGACATCGGCCACCTCGCCGCCGTCGCACGGGTGAACCGCAGCGACGTACGCATGCAGATCACCGAGATCCAGCAGGACGCCTGAGCGTTCCTCGACCGAAACCTGAACCAAGGAGGGCCCAATGGCCGACACCAAGATCATCGAACGGGCGCTCGTGCTCAACGCCTTCGCCGCCCTCTATCCAAACACCATCCGCATGGCCGACATGCCGAGCCTCATCCGCGAGATCGAGGCCCTGCACGAGACCGGCCTCGATCGCTTCGGCATGCTGCTCGGCCTCCTCCAGGTCCGCGGCCTCGAGACCGAGACGCGCAGGACCTGGAGCTACATGGCCACGTTCCAGCGCCGCCACGCCCAGGCCCGCGCACGGGTCGACGCGCTCGCGCCGCGCACCGACGAGAACGCCATCCGCTTCGACCAGGCGAAGACCGAGGAGATCGCCCTCAACAACGCCATCCAGGCCGCTTTCGAGGACGCCGAACAGGATCTCGTGTCGGTCCTCAACATGGCAGGCCTCGATCGTCCCCAAGCCGAGGCGCTGCTCTCCCTCGAGCCGGGCGAACGGCTGCGCTACGACAAGAACGACGATCGCGCCGAAGCGTTCGGCGAACTCATCGGGCTCGATCTGGCCCTCAACATCTCGAGCCACTATCCGGCCGGTGCACTGGGCATCGCCCTCTCCGCGGCGGGCGACCTCGTCTGGCGCCTCGTCATGGGCCAGCGCAAGCCCGTACGATGATCGGCGGACTGGCGCGAACGATCGGCGGACTCTTCCTCCCTCCTCGCAAGCCGGCACGCAAGGTCCGTGAGGACGGGACGAGCGTCCCGTCCTCGGATTTCTCCATCGGCCCGCTCGAGCGCACGCTCATCCTGCGGGCGCTCGGGAGCGAACCGTTCATAGCCAAACGCATCGTCCAGGCCGTCCAGCTCGGCATACGCGACCCCCTGAAGATCGCGATGCCCGCCACGCTCCCGGCCGACTTCCGGCGGGAGAAGTGGTACGTCGAGATCGACTACACGAGCGATGTCCATCGTCTCGTGGTCTCCTTCACGGGGCCGCGCGACCTCTTTTCCTACTGCCAGGCCTTCGTGACCCTGGGTGACATCCCCGAGGCCGCCCGACTCAGCGTCCTCGCCGACGGTCCCGCGATCACCCGGGGAGAGAGACGCCTGTCGCACTACGTCGACATGACCGCGCTCGGGCATGATCCACGGGTGATCGCGGTGCATGCGGATGCCATGGGCCGTCTCGTCCTGATACTCGAACGACACGAGGATCTGGTGCCCTGGCCCGAATTCGAGGCGGAGATGCTCCGCAGAGACCGGACCATCCGCGAGGAGCAGAATACCGCTTGAGACCGGACGCGGCGAAAACCTGATCTCAACACCTTCTCGGGGAGAGTGTCCGTGAAACCGGACAGGGAAGGGAAAAGAGATGTTGAACAGGATCCTCGGCGTCGCAGCCCTCGCGCTCTCGGCGTTCACCGCGACACCGACCAGCGCGCAGGTCGCAGAAGCCCCGCTGAAGGTCGCCGTCATCGACACGGGCATCGCCCGGACCGACCAGCTCGCTCCGCTCATGGGCCCCTCGTGGGACATGCGCGCGAGCAACCGCAAGGGCGACAAGACGATCGGCTCCGATCACGGAACCTTCGTCGCCGGCATCATCGCCGACCGCGTCACGCGGCCCCTCCAGATCACCTCGTTCCGGGTGGACGTGCGCTGCCGTCGCAACGATCCGTGCCAGCTGGATTCCAGTGCGGTCGCCGCCGCCATCCGCACCTCGGTCCGCATGGACATGGACCTCATCCAGATCTCGATCGACGGACGCCTCGGCGACACGGCGATCGAGGCGCTCCGCCAGGCGGCCGACGCCGGCGTCCAGGTCGTCATGTCCGCCGGGAACGACGGAATGCGTTCGGAGACCGCCGATGCGGCCTCGGGCCTCGGCCCCAACGTCCACGTCGTGGGTGCTCTCGATGCGAACGGCAATCGTGCCGACTTCACCTCCTACAGCCGCCGGGACGACGTCGTCCTCGTGATGCGTCAGGGCGTCGACGTCGAAGTCCGCGATTCGGCGGGTCGGTTGATCCGGGTCACCGGCACCTCCTTCGCGGCTCCGATCTACGCGGCCGAACTGCTCCAGGCCATGCCGGCCCGCGCGACGACGGTCGCGCTGCGGAACTAAGAGAGGCGGGCATCCCGAGAGGGATGCCCGCGACCCTTCGGTCGAAGGACGGGTCCGAAACCAGTTCGAGAAGGGAAAAACGAGATGGCCAGCAAGATCGAGACCGTCACCGGCAAGGCCCCCGCCCGTCGCAACGCCATGGCCGGCTCGCTCGCGAACGGCGCGTTCCGTCACCAGGTCGTCCGGGCCCGCAAGGGCAAGGGCTCCTACAGCCGCAAGCCGAAGCACGTGACGCGCGCCTACGCCTGAAGCCCAATTACCGAGAGGGCGCCCACAAAGACGGGCGTCCTCCCCTTTTTTTTGACCCCGCATCCGCCACGGCGACACGTCCAATCGAGAGGAAAACGCACATGCGTCCGACGATCACCGCCAGCACGGTCCCCTGCGGCAAGCTCGCCTTCGAGATCATGGCCGTCCGCCTGCCGCTCGAAGTCATGCAGAGCCCGCGCGGCTTCTACCTCGGCACGAGCAACGACGCCGGTCCGGTCAGCCGCGAATCCCACGAATACTGGCCCAGCCACGACGATGCCCAGCGCGCTCTCGAAACCGGTGAATGCGCCTGGACTCAGCGCGACGAGCCCTGAGGGGCGGCATCGTTCCGAATCATTCCAGCGAGAGGAAAACACGATGGACATGCAGAAGGCCCCGCGGGGCTGCAACACCCCGGACGCGAACATCAGCCGCTGCCTCCTCGAGGACGCCATGATGGCCAGCCTGCCCGGCGCCATCACGGACTGGCTGCGCTACGATGCGCCCTGCGACTTCGACGTCCGCAAGATCTACCACTCGTATCTCGACGGCGTTCCGGCGGAGCAGATCCTCGAGGACATGCGAGGCGAAGCACGCGTCCAGACCATGCGCAGCTACGGCGACCTGCATCCGCAACTGCCCTACGCCCAGCGCGAGTTCGCCATGGGCCGCAATCCCTACGCGAACGAGAACACCCCCAAGCGGCGCGCCGCCTGAACAACCGAAGGACATCGCAATGCCCATCCGACCAAACAGGGACATCCTCACTCCGGCCTAACCGGCACGTGGACGTCCCATACCCATACGATCCGCGTGCCTTGAATATCAGGCGAGCATCCCTCGCCAATCCAAGGATACACGCATCATGAAACACATCGACAACGACACCCGCTTTACCGGAACCTGCGGCAGCCTCCTTGGCGGCGGGATCCTGTTCGAGAACCAGGACGAGTTCGACGCGCACATCGAAGAGAAGCGTGTCCAGCCCGGACGCAAGTACAAGCTGTGGGACGAGATTCCCCTCAGCTTCCCGTGCATCATGTTCGACATCGGCCAGATGTACAATCCGGACGGCGCCGACTGGACGCTCAACGCCTTCATCTATGATGCGGTCATCCACGAGGATGACGAGGACGGGAGCGAAGGATGATCCCGGAGCCGGTGCTGCATGACGCGGCACCGGCTTTCCGCTCTCCTTGGTCCCATGGAGGTCCGATGGCGGATCAGGCATCCCAAGCGAAGGGAAAACGAAATGCGCTTCATCGGTGACACACACGCCAAGTTCGACCGCTACCAAGCGATCGCGAACGAAGTCTCCGAATCCATCCAGGTCGGCGATTTCGGCGCGGGCTTCGACCCCCTGCCGGCCATGGGACTCGGCCACCGCTTCATCCGCGGCAACCACGACGATCCGGCCCGCTGCGCCCAGAGCCTGAACTGGATCTCGGACGGTACCTCGATCCACTCCCCGGATCACGGCAGCATGTTCTTCATGGGCGGCGCCACCTCGGTGGACAAGCATACCCGCTCCGAGGGCATCGATTACTGGAGCGACGAGGAAGTGACCATCGTCCAGGGCAATTCGATCCTCGACTACTACGAGGAAGACCTCACCAGTTGGGGAAGGTTCGACTTCGTGGTCACCCACGAATGCCCGGAAAGCGTCGCGCGGACCATCTTCAACCGTCGCCGCGACAAGCTCGAGGACCATTCGCGGACCCGCCAGATCCTCGATGCCATGCTGGAGATCGGCGCACCACGCTGCTGGATCTTCGGACACTGGCACACGAACGTCGACGTCGTGATCGGCGACACGCGCTTCATCTGCCTGGCGGAGCTGGCGCACATCGACCTCACCGCGGAACAGATCTCCGGCTGAGCCGGAGAGAACCATTCGAAGACAAGTGAAGCGTTCCCCGGACGGGGATGGAAAAAATCAACTCACGAGAAGGAATTCACCATCATGGCACGCAAGACCAAATCCGACGCCCAGAAGGCCCACGAAGCTCGTAATGCCGAACTCAAGAAGGCCGGCAACGCGAAGCGCCGCGCCAAGAAGACCGCAGGCCGCCAGGCCCTGAAGGCCAACGTCGCTGCGATGAAGAAGCTGGGCCTCAAAGTCCGCACCGCGCGCGCCGAAGCCCATGAAGCCCGCAACGCCGAAGCCGCTGCTGCCGCCGCCGCCCGCAAGGCCGAGCGCATGGCCGCTCACCAGGCCGCGAACGAGAATCGCAAGGCCGCTGCGGCAGCCTGATCGGAACCACATCGCAAGAGGGGTCAGTCCATCCGGGCTGGCCCCTCTTCTCGTGTCCAGCACACCATTTACAGCAAGGAAATCACGATGACCCTCATGGTACTCACCGAACCCACCGGTATGGACCTCGCCGATATCCAGGAGGCCTTCTGCGGCACCAGTACGCTGGCCACGAAGCCCACACCCGGCCTCGTCGTCACGCGCGCCTCGCTCGGCAGCATGCCGTGCAGCGTCGACACGTCCATGGATGACGACGTCATGGACGAGGTCATCGCACTCATCGATGCCGGGAAGTCCGACGAGGCACGCGCTCTCGAAGAGAAGGCCGACGAGGAATTCGGCCCTGTCACCGAGGCGGACGGATCCCTGACCTGGACGGGTTGCACGATCAACGAGGGTGATGTCGAATCCAAGCCGCTCAAGTTCTCCGCATCCCTCGCGGCCATCATGGGCGATCCGGTGGACCGCCTCTACGAGGATTCGACCTTCGAGATGCTCGACAAGGGCGATCACTACGAAGTCATCGGCTTCACCCAGCACTGCCTGATGTATTTCGCCGATGGAACATGCGTCGACATGTTCGAATTCTACGGCACCTGATACCCATGGAGGGGCCGATCCGCACGGGTCGGCCCCTCTTCGCGTGACCTCATGGTTCCAACCGAGGAGAAGACGAATGCTCAGCGACCAACTGCCGTTCTGGCTGCTCTTCCCCCTGCAGACCGGCCTCCTCTACTGGCTCGGCTGCAAGGCCTTCGGCCAGACGATCGGTGCGGACTACGATTCCGCCATCCACGTGTGGCTCCCGACCGTTGGCGTCGTAGTCATCGCCCTCCTCATGAGCTCACCGCTCTGGCGGGACCAGCCCTTCGGCGATGCCTACGACTTAGGCGCTGCCACCTTCCTGATGACAGCCCTCAGCGGACGTCTCGCCATGGCGCACCGGATGGAGACGCTGATCTACTGGCGGAACCGGCACGTCGACTGATGGCGCACGCAGGATGATCCCTCGGGTCGAAGACCATCGAAATCAATCGATGAAGGGAAAAAAGATCATGGCACTCAGCAAGGCAGCCGTCCGCGCCATCGCGATCCGTCGCAAGACCCAGCGCGCGCAGGAGCGGACCGCTTCGAACGACAACCAGCCCGCTCCCAAGAGCGCCTACGTCGACACGACGATGACGCCGGGCATGCTGGCAGCCTGCGTCGCGGCTGCCGGCTTCGAAGGCTGATGTCCGACAAGCCCAATCGCGGCAAGGGCGAGAAGACGCTCGGCCAGATGAGCCTTGCCGTCTCCAACGCCGAGCGCTGCGAGAATCGCGAGACCCTGCGGACCGCCAAGAAGGACCGCATCGCGCGTAATCGTGCGATCAAGAAATCGAAGGAAAAATAACGATGCGCTTCATCAAGCAGGACCCGTACGCCCAGGTCATCAGGCCCGCCACGGTCCAGGCCATGGCCGCCGGCATCAGCAACACCGAGGACGTCGCCTGCACGGGCAAGTACGTCATGCTCGTCAACGCCGTGAACGGCGGCAACGACCTGCGCTACCAGATCGTCTCCGACCTCGGAGCGGACGTCGTCGATGCACTGCGCGAAGACAGCTTCGCCTTCAAGGTCGTCGAGCCCTCGCGCTTCGAGGAGCTGATGGGTATCCTCGCATACAATCTCGACGGCGAGGGCCTGCTCGAGATCAATGTCCAGGCCTTCCACTTCGGGAACCTGGTCGCCTGCTACGAAACCATCGTCTGAAAGGAAGACACATGACACGCACGACCGCACTCAAGGAGGGCTTCTACCCCCTGAAGGACACCTCCACGCGCGGAAGCGTCATCGCGTTCTACGACGGTGCCAGCTTCCACCTGCCCGGTTCGACCCAGATCTTCCCGGAATCGTCGGTGCACCGCGACGGATACGAGAACGCCGGGCGCTTCAACCTCGACGACGAGGAGCCCATCGCGCTCGCCACCGGCTGGTCGATCGAGAACAGCCAGTTCATCTGATACGGGATCCCGGGGGCGGCGAACCGATTCGCGGAAGGAAAAGAGACATGACCGACATCCAGGCCACCAAGGACCGCATCCTGCGCGTCATCTCGGCGATCTGCACCGAGGGCTTCTCCGCCGGCTGGCGGCCGTCGCGCCGCGGCTACGAGACCCGCGAGCGGTTCTACTTCGACACCTCGCGCCGGATACAGGTACTCACCGACAGCCCGGAGACCTTCGCGATCCACATCGAGACGCGCCGTGTCGACGGCGAAAGCGGCCCCATGACACTGTCGGACGCATGCGACTGGTCGCTCAACGACATCGTCGAGTTCATCCAGCAGCTCGATGACGAGGAAGTCGCGGACCTCCCCGCACCACAGCCGCGTCGCAGGGCGGTCAAGACGATGAGCCACATCCTCGACATCATCGACAGCGGCGCATGGACCACGGTCGCCGGCACGCGCTACCGCGCGGTGACCAATGTCAGCAACGACCCGGAGCACGAGGCGATCATCATCCTCACCGGAGGCGATGATCACATGGACGACAAGTGGGGCGCGGAACGCTTCCTCGAGCAGGGCCGGGAATCGTGAGTTCACCTTCCCGGAGGGATGCCGCAAGCATCCTCGGACTGATCGGCCTCGTGATGCTCGTGCTGAGCGGCACGGTGCTCATCGTGACATCACCTCTCCAGACGCAGCGCGGACAGGACACCCTCATTGCATTCGTCCTCCTGTCCACGCTCGCGACTGTCGCTTCCGGCTGGGTGCTGTGGAGAGAGCAGATACTCGAGACCATCGAAAGTCTGAGGACGCCGCTGAAGGTATCGCCTGAGGCGGTCGACATCATCATCGCCCGCGCGATCGCCGAGCCGCATGTCGCGCGGACGATGATCCAGTCGATCAGGAACGCGGTCCGATCCCATTCGTCACGCAACCACGCCGCATTCGTCGCCCTCGACTGGTTCATCCCCGGAACGGGCACGCGCAGCTACTGGTGCCTGCGCGACCGGACCCTCTCGGTCGAGGTCACGCACCCGGACTTCCGCATAGCTCACGGACGTCTCTACCTGCGCCGCGAACTGCTGCCCGACACGATCGTCACGGGCATCGACCGGATGCGCCTCGCCGATCTCATCGAAATACCGTTCCTGCGAGCGGAAAACCACATCGACGCGGCGGGCATCCGCCTCAAGAAGGACGCGGTGGTCTTCAACGTCTTCCGCGACGGACGCGACCTCGACGAAGTGTACGAGGCCCTCCGCGCTCTCCACGACAAGAGCCTTGAGGGGCAGGTCATCAACGATCCGAAGGAACGACCCCTCGGAGGCTGGACTAGGTAGGGACAGATGAACACCGACACCATCATCATGATCTCCGCCGGGATCATATGCCTCTTCCTCGGCATCTACATCCTCTGCTTCCATCACGACCCCCTCACCATGCCGATGAAGCTCTGGAGGAAGAACGCCACGCCATCGCGTCTCGACCGGTTTTTCCTGCGGCTCGCCTGGATACGGAAGCCATGGACGATGAGCGCGACCGCCAGCGAGATCGTCATCTGGCGCGGCGTCGCTGAGCCCCGCCTCGCCCGCACGATCGAGGCGGCCCTCGTGCTTGCGCTCCGCTACAAGCACAAACGCACCACCAGGGGGTGGACGGACGCATGGGACGCGATGAAGCAGCTGCCATCGAAGCGCGGCCCGAACGAACTCGTCTCTCTCGACTGGATCGTCCCGGGCAGGCCAGTCGACGTGTTCTGGTGCATCGACGGAAAACGCCTCGACGTCTGCGCGAAGTGGGACAACGGCGTCGAGGTCGGCAGCCAGGGCATCTCGATCCCGAACGAGCTCGTCCCCGGCAGCATCCGCACCTCGCTCGCCGGACGGCGCTTCGGAGACCTGTTCGATCTCCCGTTCGTGTCGCCCGACCGGATCATCGCACAGGAGGAGATCCGCCTCACCGGCAAGTCGATCATCCTCGACATCCTCGGCGGGCAGCGGACCTTCGACGACGTCCGCGACAGCCTGGACCTGATCGTCAAGACCCGCGGCATCCCGGGTATGACGATAGAGAAGAGATAGAAGACCCAAGACCCAAGAAGAAGACGCATCGGAACCAGCACGATCGCGGGAAGACGGCCTGATCTCCTTACGGAGGCCGTCCTCCCGCGATCGCGTCGTTCCTCGCTCGATTCCTGAGCACCCCGTCCGTGGACGGTAGGTGTGACCCCCTGGGAGGGGGAGGAAAAAGAGAAGGAACGAGACATGGGCAAGATCCAGTCTTTCGACGTCACCAACGGTGCCCGGATCCGCTTCGCGGACTACGCGATCATCATCGTGGCCGCGGTGGCCTACCTCATCTTCTGCTGAGCACACCATCCGGTGCCGCGACGCGAAGAAGGAGCAGGCCCGCGATCGCCCGAAAACGGTTCACGACCGCGCCATCCCATGCGCCGCGCACCGGGAAAATCATCACGCATGACGAAAAACGCACTTGGGTCCGGCATCGGCCCCATCCTATAAGGAGGGCACAACCCAACGGGCCGGCCCTCTCCCCCAACATCGCCGCCCTTAAGGGTCGCGAGGTCGTCCGCCCGCCATCCATCCCTCCCCCGGCGGAGGCGGAGCGGACGGCCTCCAACATCCGGCAGGACCGGACACCCCAGATCACCTCAGGGCGCCAGGACGCTCCCATTCGCACGCGCGCACGCGGCGAGGCCCGGGCATCCTCTTCGAGGAGCGACAGGTCGAATCAGATCCCTGAAAGGAAAAAACGATGATGAAGACCCAGGACATCACCATCGACACCCGCTGCGCGCTCGACGAGCTCGGTGTCCCCCAGAACATCCTCGATCGCATCACCGCGACGAAGGACCTCGAGGCCGACGGTCGCGGGGACATCCGCTGCGCCATCAGCCTCGGCTACGAGGTCCGCAAGGGCGCCTTCACCCGCCTGAAGGACGTCGCCGTGACGAACACGACCGAAGCGGGTCTCGCCGACATGCTCGACGACCGCGTGAAGGTCGCGACGTTCCTCCACATGGGCATGAACGCGACGCCCGCCGCCAACCGCCTCGAACTCCCGGCATGGGTCCTCGAACTGTCGCAGGCGGCGAAGAAGGAAGCCGACATGGGCCGGGCCGGAAGCCTGGCCCGCGGCGCCATCGAGGACTGAGATCCCTTCGGGAGGGACGATCGGTCCGAACAGACCGAATGAAGGGAAAAGAGCCATGGAAACGATCGAACGGATCCTCGCCGACGCGATGCCGCTGATCCGCCTCGCGGCCATCGTCCTCGTCGTCCTCGTCATCTGGCGCTGGCGGGCCGGCTCCGGCTGGACCGGCGTGCCCGCCTCGTCGATCCACGTGATCGATGGCGACACCTTCTCCGTGCTCCTCAACAGCGGACAGCGGATCAAGGTGCGCCCCACCGGCTACGACGCGCCTGAACTGTCCCAGAAGGGCGGCAGGATGGCGTCGTCCGAGATGCGTCGGATGGCCAGGCGCGGCCTGCTCCTCAAGGAGCGGCACTACGACGTCTACGGACGCGTGGTCGCCGATGTGCGCATCGGCATCGACGGCAAGGGCGGCAGCCTGGCGGGTCACATGCTGCGCTCCGGCCTCGCGCACTCGCTCTCGCAGAGCGGGTTCGTGCGCTTCGTCTCGACGCTCGGCCCGCGTCTCGCCGGTCGCGGCATCTGGAAGAACAGCTGGCTGGGCCTGCGGGTCACGAACCCGCGCGTCCACCGCGCCGCCAAGGCGTGGATGCAGCGCCACCACGGAGCCTGACGCACATGGCGAGCACGAGAACCGACGGGCAGGACGGTCCCCCTTCCGACCTGCCCGTCGTCCTGCCGATCGACGACATCGGTCTCGACAGGATGCACGTCGGCGAGATCGCGCGCGGCATCCTGCTGCGCCTCGCCCTCACCGACCCGGTCCGCGCGATCGGCGCCGTCAACGGCGTCTCCGCGCTCTTCCGTCAGCGCCATCACGGCAAGGGACAGATGTCCCCGCACGTCGTCCTCGCCGATCCCGGCGGACTCGATGTCTCCGACAACCAGATCCGCTTCTACGCACACTGGTTCCACCCGCAGGTCACGGTCCAGATCGGTCGCGAGCCCTTCTGGGACCTGCGCGAGGAACGCGCCTACGTCTCCGGCGAAGGCATGCCGGACGCGACGTGGCAATCGCTCGTCTCCAGGCTGCCCACGATCGAAAGGCTCGGAGACGTGATGGATCTCACCTTCACCTCCGGTGCGCCGAGGCGCCCCCTGACCATCAAGAAGGAGGGGACCAGGGACACCATCCAGTCCGGTCCCGGGTTCGTCACGAGGACGATCCGGCAGATCATGTTCGAATGGAATCCCCGCTTCGTCGAATGGCGGCGCACGCATCCAGCCCTGACCCGCATCATCGAACGATCCCTCCGGGACAAGGATCTCGCACCATGAGCAGAGAAACCATCCCGGCAAGCGTGCTGAAGGCAGCCCTGGAAGGGGCATTCAGGGGCAGGCGGCAGATGCAGGGCCATATCGACCAGCTCAATCCGACCCCGGACGGACGCCCCGTCACCGATCACCTCACCCTCGCGCTGCTCGTCTCGTGCTTCGGCAGGA
>Ga0100391_1002943_pt1 | contig 17705 bp, 12 predicted proteins | sample CryGeymeta201515_FD_81541 | JGI IMG/M metagenome (GOLD analysis project Ga0100391, IMG submission 81541) | Groundwater microbial communities from Crystal Geyser aquifers in Utah, USA - Crystal Geyser metaG 2015-15 | ecosystem: Environmental > Aquatic > Deep subsurface > Groundwater | place: USA...
TAAATGCTATATTAGAGAAAATAAAAGATTTGTGTTATGTAAAATATCCCGGGCATGGCAGATATCTCTGTAACCCTTACAGAGAAATTCTGCCATACGTAGGGTGCTCTTCTCTGATGTACAGTACCTACTAGTACTGTTTTACATTTGAGAATGGTGTTGTCGCTTGCTTCGCTACTACTGCTACTACTACGTTACCACTACTTAGTACGATATTAGACTAGTACTCCTACTGGTCATCAAATCCAATCTTGTTTTGTTGAGTTCATAATTACTCTATTAAATAGAAAGTCTGCTCCCGAAAATCTATTTCGCACTAGAAGTAATAAGCAGTAGTGTATGAAGCTTCGCTCGGCTCGTTGGCGGTATTCGATTTGTCCCGGCATAGCTGAATGTCTTAAATCTTCACTGGTCCTTTTATGTTCGTCAATCCTGTCTCTCTGGCATGACAAAACTCAAGGTCACTTTTTCACTATAAACAAAACCAACTACTCGGAGTACTTTCTTGGTTGAGCAATCTCATGCGACGTGCATGCAACATGCAACACTACTCTCTTCTCATAATTCACAAAAACTACCGAACAAAGTTTTTAATTTTTATTTTTCTTAGATATTCTTCCAGAAAACTCAAGAATAATTTACTGGTCTTCGACATCATTATTTGAACCAAAATCCTCATCATTCAAAATTCAAAGAAACAAAAAGAAACAATGAATAGACCTCCATCACCGTTCTCAGCAACATGCATCTCTCCGTCTGCCCCAAGCATGGACACGCGATCTTCTACAACGATTACAACGATCGACATTTCCTCGCAGCCGACCAAGAGACAAAAGCAAGAAGCTGCCACAGAGAATCAAAGAGCTGTTACTTCTACTTCTACCACGATCATCACTTCTACCCCAACCCCAAATACTAGTTTAGAGTCGTATTTAAACTTTCTCAAGTCTGCATCCCGGCTCCCTTATGCCAAGTCGAATTCTGAGCAAGCCCGACAGATCCTAGAAATGGCCATTGAAATCGAAGAAAGAAGCCTTTCTGAAGTACAAGAGCAAAGTTCTCCAGAAGCTACGCACAGAAAGATCAGACTCATGATTCTGCACAACAAAATGGCTCACGTTTTCCGAGAAATGGGAGATTGGAAAGCTGCCATTGAGCATCACAATAGAGCAGTCGCTTTTTACAGAAAGGACCCTCGCACTTACCATGTCTTTCCCGTATTGGCCATTAACAACCTTCGTGACCTCGCCTCTATTCATTTGACTCTCAACTCTTCGAAAAAGGCTCTTAAATGCTATCAAACTATTTACACGATCCAGGAACAGCAATCAGCAGGCTCTGGTGAACTTGCTGAAACGGTTTCAAATATGGGATATTTGAACTACTTACTAGAGCGTTACCCGGAAGCTATGCGCTGTTACCAAGAAGAACTACAGCTCCGATTAGCCACGGGCAACAGATCCACCGCAGCAATAGCTATGAATACCATCGGCATGCTTTACTACAAAATGGAACAATTGGAGGAAGCAGAGCGTGCCTTTCAATGTTGCGTTCGACTTCGACAATCGGCAACCAGTGATGATAATGATTTTTCTATTGATCAAGGCAATATTGACAATAATAACTACACTGAGGAGGAGGAGGAATGCAAAGGCCAGTCTATCGATCATATTTCACTTATGACAGAGCATGTTCACTGACTGATGCACGGAGGGCACTGATGCACTGATCCTTCCGCAAGTCGATGGAATGTCAATTTCGCACTTCTGGAGGCCATATTTACTTCCCTTTCCGATCATATATGAAACAATCTTGAAAATGTTGCTGCGCTTATCGACAGAACGAGGAAGAACCATTCTCTCTGAAAGAAGACAGAATAGTGAGCAAGTACTCGAGTAGTGGATATTTATAGTACCTTGGCTTGGTTTACTATCATCATGATGATTCATTTTAGCGACATTTTTATTCCATACTCTAGTATTTACAGGACTAGTACACATTAAAGCTCTTCCTCCATTATTGGCGCCACAACAACAATAGATTGTTTCGTTCCTGCCTGCCGGGAAAGCTCATGCCGCAAAATCACGTCGGAATCATCCGCCTCGTTCGTTCGACGAAAAATGAAGGCGTGCCCGTGGTACGAGTTGAGGGTAAGATCATTTTCAGGTTCAATATCACCCAACGGTACTTCATCTTGGGTATCAGGATTGATCCACAAGGCTCGAATTGTGATAGTATCGCTAGGATTACTAAAGGTGACAGATATTTCATTTGGATTGGGTTGTTTGTTGTTGTTGTTGTTGAGGTTCGGAGCGGTACCATCCATGGCATCTATCTCTTGTAAATCCATCTCGGACAGAGTAAAATCAAAGGTAGCAAACAAATTTTGTGCTTGTCGTTGGGGACTGGTCGAAGCTGGTAAAACCGAAATTCCGCGGCGAGTTGCCCATTGCAGGGCCACAGCAGCCGGTCCAGGAGCCTGGTGTTTTTGTGTTAGTTCCTTTAATTTGGGGCTGTTCAAAACAGGATTCTCCGCCAGTCCCTTAAAATGCTTCCACTGTGTTCCCAGAGAGGAGTATCCCTGATACAATATACCGTGTTGTTGAATTTGTGTACGCATGTTGGCATCCTGATGGAATGGGTCAAACCAATTTTGAATAATGTGAGGTTGAATGTTCTGTGCCAATAATTCCTCCAACAAATGTTGGTCGTTGACGTCACAAATTCCAATGGCTCTAACTTTTCCTTGTGCATAAAATTCCTCCAGCGCCTTCCAAGAATCTTGCCATGTTCCTTCCGGTCGTCGATTACCACAGGCACCCTCCCAACAGCGCGGCTTATGAATCAGAACAGCATCCAAGTATCCTTGAAACCCTTTCAGGGCGAGCGATGATTGAACGGCCCGTACAGTCGACGCATAACCCAAATTTTCGGGATGGATCTTGGTAACAACGAAAATTTCTTGACGGGTCACCACAGCATCATCGTCGTGAGTTGATTCTTCAATGGCCTCCGCCACATCAGCCTCGTTGTATCCCCACTGGTAGGCTTGTGCCGTATCCAAATACCGGTATCCTGTCCGTAAAGCAGTCACCACGTGCTGCTTCTTGACTCCAGAGGCACATCCTAAGCCAATCAAAGGAACAACAATCCCGTTGGATAATGTAGTTGTTGGTACTGGATGACTTCTGATCGTACTGGAATACGTGCCATTCATGTTGTTCTCATTACTACTACTGGCAGTGGCTGATCCTAAGGATATTATTACTAATAGCAATAGAAATTGTATCTTTGCTACAACAAGATAACGGAGATGGCAGTACGGACGTGATAATTTCCGATTATTATTTAATGTCGTCATGGTCTAGAGTATTATCTATGTCGTTGTTGGAATATTATTTTAAATTTAATATTAGCAGGTACCAGGTATCGTATCTTGCCGTAGGCACGTCGGCGCCCTATCCGTTTTGCAGAGTCATTGCGACTGTGTTATCTATGGTAGACTACTAGCTAGACCCTACTAGCTACTACTCCTGTAGTAGACTACCACTTGTAGTAGTAAACCCCGCTACTATTAACTAGCTACCGTAGAACTCGTAGCTACGACTAGAGAGCCCCATCCTTAATTTATGAGTATTTTCTCATCACCTATGCAATATTCGACCCAAACACGCACATTGTGCGATAAAAAATATATACGGAACGAGAAAACTGCATGGCTGGCTACAAACAGAAGTTACAATAGTCGTGTGAGTTCTTTGACTTTGACCACCAAACTCTGCCTCTGCACCAAACACCACCGCCGCCTACCACCATTATTATCCGAACAATCATTCGATGCCCGAAGCACAAGAACAGCTTACACGGATCACAAAAAAAAAAAAAAAAAAAAAAAAAAAAAAAAAAAAAAAAAAACAAAAAAAAAAAAAAAAAAAAAAAAAAAAAAAAAAAACGAAGCAAAAAGCGATCCTTGAGTAAGAAAATCGTCAAATCGTCACCATACACATCATGAGTTTTGGTAACAATAATAAGAAACCAGTACGAAAGAGATCCAAAAATTCCACGAATGGATCTCTTCAAAGTTTTGACTTGAACAGAAACCAAGTGGTGCATCTGATTCATGCCCTTGTTGACTGTTGCGACAACAAACGTCTGATTGCTTCGTACGTGGATGTATTCGATAGAATGCAAGTAACAGATCGTCATCATAAAGAAGCTTCTTCCAATAGGAACAAGGAATGGCAGCAACCTTTCGAGCTGACTGAGCTTCTAGGAATCCTACACTCGTTGGTGCAACAAACGAGAACTGATACTCCACCGCTCCTAATCGCAGAAGCACATTATACGATGGGCGTCATCTACCGACGATTAAATCAGAACAATCGTGCTAGTCATTCGTTTCTGCAAGCTCTTTGGATTCAAGCATCCTGTCATTGCAGTCATGACGATGACGATGGTCATAATAATAACAATAACAACAATAATAATAATAATAATACGGTTTCATCGGCGATTGATTTGGGTCTAACGCGAACGCGATTAGCCCTGTGCTACGCTTCCAATGGTCGATACGGAGATGCATTGCACTTGCTGGAAATGGCCGTTCAAGATTTTCGTGCGAAAGGTGGTCTTCCAGAAACTCACGAATTGGTCGTGCGCGCTAACAAAGCTATCGAGGAATGTCAGTATTACTCGACGTTAGCGACTGAATCAGTCACCGCTTTGTTGGAAACAGAAGAAGGCAAACACCGAACAAGAGACAGTAGTGTCACCAAACGCCTATCACCAGGAGCTGCCTAGTAGCACTGCAGGTATAAACTAGAGAGGACAGACACGACACACTGCAAAGCTTGTACTCATATAGAAACAATATTTAGAAGTTAGAATCATGGAGAAAAGAGAATCGACGCCTGGTGTCAACAGTTAGTAGTTTTTCTCTTTGGGTTAGTAGAAGTAGTGCTAATCAAGGCCGAGCGCACCCATGTGCTTTTTCTCTTTAAGCCTGTATTCCGTTGCGATTCAATAATTTATGCTGTGCAGTGTCGTGTCGTTCATACCTTACCCTGCCACACTGCTGCTGACGCCGTTGCTGATGCTGGTCGTCTTTGAAGTTTGAAGCTTCCGTTTGCCAATTCCACCATATTTCTGGGCGAAATAAATGATGATTCGCACTTCCGTATCCGTTGGACACATCCATTCACAGCAGTATTTCTTTCCGAGTGTATTATTACACAGTAATTATTATTGTTATTGGTTCCATGGCCAAGTGGAATTGACTACTAGACTACTACTAGCTACTACTAGTAGTACTACTCGTACTTGACATTAACTGTGTGCCCAGGTGTCTCGTAATTCTCCCTGATACCGATACCAAGAAACAAGATCTATTTTTCAACAGCTTCCGGCAAAGTTCAATTTTCGCGGAACCTCATCATCATCACATTTCTCACGGTACGACTGTGAACCGACGCAACGGACAACACAAGACTTTCTTTTCTCGAAAAAATAAGGGCTCCTCCTCGTCCTCTCAGAGAAGGACTGTGACAACTACAGTAGTCTAGTACCTGGTATTCAATGCTACTGGCAATACCTACTACTATTAGCTACTAGTAATACCGGTACCTGTTAAAAACAACAAATAAATAATGACAGCAACTCTCGCTTTTTTACTGCTAGCTAGTACTAGTAGACAACTACTAGTAGCTACTGGTAGTAGAAGTTACTCGGGTATTTTTTATACGTAAGTCAAAAATAATTGAAAGCGAAGTGACAATAACAATCAACAAAAAAAGAAGGCCACTCCATCAATCACAAATTCAAAAATAATAAAATAATAATAGGTATGGGTAGACACCAACGCAGTCTTTCGTTTGCCGATGTTGACGAACATCAAGCCAGTGGTATACTGGGTGATATTATTAAAGAATCGGATGTCTTTTTAGGTGGTTCCAGCATTGGAAAGGGACTCAAGAAGGCGGCTAATTATTACATGAAAACGAATCTGGCGGCACAAGCCAAAGCAGAGCATTTGCAACTTGCGGGTGCATCGGATCTGGAACATGGGGCCGATGTGAATCCATTGGAATCGTCCTTTTACGTGGTAGATATTGGTATCGTTGTTTCTCAAGTGTACCAATGGCGTCGCTTCTTTCCACGCGTGGAACCCTTCATGGCGGTCAAGTGCAATCCCGATCCCGTCATTATCAAGACGTTGGCTATTTTGGGCTGCAACTTTGACTGTGCCTCTTCCAACGAAATTCGATTGGTTCATGAATGTACGGCCGATCTGCCCCGCAAACCGGACATTATTTTTGCCAATCCCTGCAAACCCCGTTCGCATATTGTGGAAGCCGTGTGCAAGGGCATTCGTCTCATGACTTTTGATAATACGGCCGAAATTGAAAAGTGTGCCAGTATCAGCAAAAAAATTGAACTGGTTCTGCGCATCGTCACCGACGATCGGGGCAGTCAATGTCGTTTGAGCAGTAAATTTGGTGCTCCTCCCATCAAGGTAACGTAAACCCTGTTTCGTTTTGATTTCGCCAAGATTTCCATTTCAAACACACACAGCATGGAGTTTTGTTCGTTACTACGTTTTGTCTCATTACTGGATCCACTATTTTTTTTTAAGTGGCGACCCTTGTTGGCCACGGCCAAAAAACACGGAATGCAAGTGGTCGGTGTCTCGTTCCACGTAGGTTCGGGATGTCGTGACGCATCTCGTTACGAAGATGCCTTGAAGGATGCTCGCAGCATCTTTGACATGGCCGAAAAAGAATTTGACATGAAGATGCGCCTTTTGGATATTGGTGGAGGGTAAGTATGAATAATCATTGTGCTTTTATTTGCGTGAGTTGGCAGATCAGGATGATGCTGGGTAGAGTAATTTGTTTGCACCTCTACTATTTTTAATCGAATATTCCTCTATTCCGTATGTCAATGCAATTGCTCACACTATACATGCTGCTCTTCTATCCTTGCAACCAACAGCTTCCCTGGTGAGACCCACAGTATCTGGAATCCTGCCGTTGAGTTAGACGATGAAGACGAGAGTCCCGTCGAAGGCAAAAAGGCCGATGATCCCGAAGACGAAAAATTCATGTTTTTCACCGAGATTGCAGAACAAGTTGCTCCTGCCATTGACAAGCTTTTTCCTCCTTCTTCGGACGTTCACATTATTGGAGAACCTGGTCGCTATTTTGTCGCCGCAGCGTCGACTCTCTGTTGCTCTGTGACTTCTTGTCGCAATAACCAGGTCGATTCGTCCTTTGAACCTGAAGAAGTCAATGACAAGGAATGGGCGACGCATCTTAACGAAATGTCTCGAGAAGAAGAACGTGAACTCGTTCATGGTCTTTCCATGGGTCAGACGGAAACCGGTGATGTCCTCAATGCTATCCAAGAAGAACTGGCAGACTACTCCAAGCTCTACGCCAGTCAACAATTGGCTGGCCAAGAGGCTTCGGTTTACAATGACGGCGTCGATCTCTACAAGGAAGGATTTAATTCTTCTGTTGACATGTTGGGACCCCCGGATGAAACCCAGCGGGAGAATCAACGCCACACTGTCGAAGGTATGACGTATTCGCTTGTCTCGGGCGAGGAACAGGGTGACCCTGCATGCTTCCTCACATTGGCAGCAGCTGGAGAAGCTGCCGTCAATGGTATTGTCATGCAAGCAGTGGCCGATTCGGCGCCCCTTCAGGATGATTATTCCTACTACCTCAACGATGGAGTATACGGTGCTTTTAACAATATCATGTTTGATCATGCTGTCTGCCGACCACGCGTTCTCAACAAGAGCTCCAAAGTAATCCATGACTTGGACGAATCTGGTTTCCGTACTTTGGATTACGAAAACAGTAGCTCTTCGGACGACGAAGCTTCCGTGCGGGATCTTTATGCATCCACCGTCTTTGGTCCCACTTGTGACTCGATTGATGTGATTGCCCGATCCGTTCTTCTCCCTAAGTTGAAGATTGGAGATTGGCTCTTCTTTGAGAACATGGGAGCCTATACCAGTGCAGCCGCCAGCACTTTTAACGGATTTAATCCCAGCCCCAAATTCTACGTTTGCAGCGTGCAGCCCGAATTCTTTGAGTCCATGATTGCGGGTCCTGATGCCATGACATCCGTCCGCGAAGAAAAGAAGGATGATGTGTAAACGGTTTGAACGAATACTGTTTGTTACAAGAGCCAGCTCTCAATTGTATGGTGAAGTCGGTATGTGATTGTCCACGTCATAGAGCGCGTCTTTCGGTGTCTTCTCTTGGTCCATTCAAAAATCGCAGAAACTCAGCTCGCTTCGAGCACATAATACTATGCCGCGATATAAAAAATACTATGTTACGCCTATGAATTAAGGTTTGACATGACAGGTTGATGAATAGCTTTCGTTTTCGAGATAATGTTGCATATGAGTTTTTCAAAGTACACGTTTTTTTTCATCGTTATTACCGTGGTGCTAGTATCAAGAAATGAGATTCCGAACGCTCTTTCACTACAGCTTGACATGAGCGAAATTCCTTCTCGAAGATTGTCGCTGGTTCTCATCTAAGGTGATGTACGTGAGCAGAAGAATAATGCATACTGTACCTGGTATGATACTAGAAGAAAAGAAGTGCAAATTTACAACAGTTATTGCCAATTGTTCTTTGAACAGAAATTTACGTTGCACCCTTAAATCTTAATGTCGTTTATGAACAGTGATACACTATCTGGCATCTTCGAACTCTTGCTATCTTTTTTCTTCAATATCCAATCATGCGGGAGGACAACACGTCCACTGTTTTGCTGCCGGTGCCTACAGTAGCTACCTGGTTTTTAGAGGCGTCCGCAGTAAACGAAATAAGACCGAAGCTGATTTTCGATCTTCAGATTGAAAGTAATTTCAAATTAATTTTGGTACGACGAGAATCGAACAATACAATTTCCGGGCGGCGACACTAGATGCTAGACCCAAACGTGTGACAAAGCGTTGATTTTGATGTGAGGGTAGGGTAAGCAAAAGGAGCGAACCAATGCAAGCGAGCCGGAAAAACTAAACAAGAACTACCTCCTACGACGTACTGGAGTACTCGTCAAAAATATAATCTGGTTAGCAGTCTATGTATGTCATTGCATCGCAGAGGTTAAAGACACAAAAATGGACCGTCCAACCGAACCGCGAGCATCACCAGGCAAAGTCCAAGCATCAGCCACTGCTACTGGCTTGACATTTCATCCAGCACGTGACGACCCGAAAAGACTGCGTGCGTTTTTAAGGAACATCTGTGAAGAATACGCAAAAAATAGTATCCATGCTAGAGCTTGGCAACGATGCATTCCAGCAGCGAGCAGCGCACCACGGGTGTCATCGTCTTTCTCCAGTGGACTTTCGTCGGGTGTTCCGTTGTTTGCTCCTGGAGCTATTACAAACGCATTGCATCGTTCTTCAGCCAAAGTAGCTTCGAAAGCAGACCCTGAGAATTCTGTCGCAGCAACAATGAGGAGAAAGACAGTTCGTCAAAGTCTATTGCGTGTTCGGGAGCTCGACATGCATGCCCCTGATCCCGAAGAGGAGTCTCCTTCCAGTGAGACGGAAGAAGACCGCCGGCGTCGAAGGGAACGAATCAATGGAAGACGCAAGAGGGTAAAAAAGATGATTGAAATTGACGCCTTAACGGAACAGTATCACAAACTGAAAGGAGAGAACCAAGAATTGCGATCCGAAAATGATAGTTTGCGAGATCGAATATCGGTGCTCAGGGAACTTCTCCGTTCTGTAACGCATTCTGCCGTGCGGCAACATGCATCGGTGCACTTTGGTCGAGGATAGAGACGGACCTGGCATTGGGAAGCGGCAGCAGAAAAGAGAGAGAGAAAATGCAGTCTACACGGAACGACGGCTCATTCGGCATGTAAATAATGGCAAGAACCTTATCGTGGCGTCAACTTGAAGCGAAAGAGGTTGTGCAGCTCGTCTATCTGCAGAATCTATTGCACGCGTTTCCACATTGCTGGAATCGTTTTCACCAATGCAGATTACAGAGGTATCAGTGTTCGCGTTTTATCTGGTCAAAACATAACAACGCAAAGCTTTCTTACGAGCACTTATCGCTATCTTATTCTGCTTTTTATTATCTGCAACCATACCAGTACTGCAAGCGCCAAAACTATAGCTGCACCACGGCAACTGTCATATACTTGACATATTTTTAGCTCAATTTCAATAACTTACAAATAACTTACCCTACTACGGCAGTAGAAGTCGTCACACAGACAAACGCAATGGGACTCTTTCATCTTTTTTTTTTAATGTGCATCGACCACTTGCGCTGCTGCTATAGCGTAAAAAGCTAGTGTGGAGACTGATAGATATTAGAGTAAATATTGAATATTATGGTAATAGTAGGAGCAAACTAGTGGTCCTGTGTGTATAAAGCAGGCATAGGCACACGACCTAATAGAGTATGACCTAACTCCTGAATCCCATGATAGTCCACCTGGGCTTAATTTGATAGAGCTAATAGTAGACCCTAACGCTGTACCCTTACACTACTAAAAATGAAAAATATGAGTTGGCACGGCATGACAATTTTGGTGGCTGTTCTTTTCACTCTAAACTTTTTCTTTTTTGAGAAGCTCGTGACGAATACATCGTGCTGCTAATTACTAAGTAGCTTAGTTACCGGTAATTTAATGAGATGTTGGATAAAAAGAGTTACACCAAAGCCATGGCCGTGGATAAACTATTCATCAGGCGTGATAGCAACGGGAACTTTCAAAACCTGTCCTTGACGGATATAGTCGGGTTTTGACAGGGATCACAACCATGGCACTCCCTTTGTTCCTTTGATATCCGATGACGGGCATGGTGTTTGACTTTCCAATTTTTTTAATAGCTTAATTGAACTGGCAATAGTCTGCTGACCTCTGTTACTGCTACCGCTTTTTAGTGTCTTCCTGTTGTTGTTGGTCTCGGCGCTCCTTTTCAAGAGTCCAATGTAATAGATCCGGTGATAGTTGATTTTGATTCGCCATATTGGAACCGACAAGCGAACCCAAGGTACCGCTATTGTATGCAGCAGCAGCAACTGTGGGTAGCCCAGGCGGATTCCTTAAAGTGTTGGAGAGTGCCAAGGATGCCTTTCCACCACCGCTATGCTGCTCTCTGCCCGTCAAGAATGACGTAGCATACTCCAAGTTTTGTCCAAGCTGACTCCGGCTCAACAACGCAGAAGACGAGAGATTCATATTTTGTGGTAGCTGTGCCCTCGTCACTTGTTGCAGTTGCCGATCATGTTGCTGCTGTCGCAGTTGTGAAAGTAGATATGTCCCCGTCAACGCTGTTGTACTGGAATTATCGGAAGTTTCTGTGTTGGCTTTTAGTGTCGTCGATGTTGGAGGGAGCTTCCTAAATGTTTGAGGAATATATTTGTGCTTGATCTTTTTACTCTCTCCTGAAGCTTGCCTTTTAGCTTTACGGGGTTGCTCGCCTTGAGATGCGGGTGATGCGGGTGATGCCGGTGGTTGCGAAGGTTGCTCCAAGCATGCCGTAGCTTCAGCCACGGCGTTTGCCAGGTTCCTACGCTCCCCGATCTTCAGCTGATATTTCAGTCGACAACGCGCTTCACGAAGCGCCATGTTTTGTTGGCCTAAATAATGGTTGCGCTTCGACAAATCCAACATCTGTTGGTGAAGTTCATCCATTTCGATAAGCTTTTTAATGCGCTTTCGGCGACCATTGATTCTCTCCAACCGTTTGCGTCGTTCGTCTTCTGTCTCATTCGACGGAGGAACCGATTCCGGATCTGGTGCGCTCGTATCAATCTGTCGCGCACGCTTCAAGCTTGATCGCGTCGCGGCACTTAGTTGCAAAACAAAACTCTCGGAAGAGCTTTTTCTGGCAGCTGTAGTATCCTTGCAAGTTCTGGGGGACTTGTTGCTCTTCTTTGTGTGCCTTTTTAGCGGTGCTTGTGACGTATTTGTCGAAGAAGCGCAAGCAGCAGTTACCGACGCCTCTGTTATGATGGGTGATCTGACCATTGTCACCGGCTCTCGTGATCTTGCACGCTTTCTAGCACATGAAGGAACTAGCGCGTCCATTCGTCGTCTTTTCCAGCCTTCATATTCCTGACAAACTCTGCTCAAAAATACCTTGAGCTTATCAGAATCATCTCTCGAGGGATGAAAGGTGAGCTCTTGCTCCATTCTTTTTCCTTATTAGTCGAATTTGTAAAATAATTGCCGAAGTAGGTCGATTTTCCCCTTTGATGGGGTCAGTTAGGTTTCCTCTAAAATTTTGGGTTTTAATCTGCTTGGGCGAGGCTACATAACGAGTAAGAAGAAGAAAAGAAATACTTATGTCGTAAATAGCCTCTCGTATATATTAGGGGGTTCTTCTCAAATACGGTACCAGGGTAACAGTTGAAAAAAATGTACAAAGCTAATTTGGACGAACAGTCTGATGTTCTTTCAAGCCTACAAATGAAAATGAGAAGAGACTTTGGAGGACTTACAGAATATCACATTTTTGTGGATAGGCTAAAGAAGATCTGCGCAATGAGAAGTACCGGCAGAAGATGGGAAGTACGTAAATGCACATAGGCCTGCTGGTGGCATCAACAAATACTACCAGTCCTAGCAACTGTAGTGATAGTAGTACCAGGTACCGGTACCTGGTACCATACGAGTGGTACCCTGGTAGTACGAACTACGGTACCAGGCACTACAAGTAGTAGACTCTAGTAGTACCAGTTACTGGTAGCTAGTACGGTAACCCCAGTATTACTGGTACCAGGTACCTGGTAATACTTACCATACTATGGTACACCTGCGACAGTACTCACAGCCACGAACAACACAGCCAAAGAAGAACAGTCTCAGACAAGAATGTCTTTTTGCGCGTGCGAAGAAGAAGCAGGCCTAACAAAAACGCGAACGGGCAGTTTGCCTTGCTACCAGGTAGCTACTGTAGCTTCCATTAAATACGTGAAGTCTACCAGCGAAGATGATCTTACTAATGGCGCTTGAGATAGAGCACTGAATCTCGATGACCGCTGTCAGTATCCTCGCTTACGACGGGGATCCATTGATTTCTGTTGGCGTGAAAACCGTGGTGGCGGTGGCGGAGGCGGCGGTGGAGGTATAGTCCTCGGAGGTGGTGGAGGAGGTATGGCTCGCGGCGGAGGTGGTGGTGGCACGCCATTTATGAAAGTAGGCGTAGAATGTTGAGGCGGCGGCGGTGGCGGTGGTAGAGGCGGAGGGGGCGGAATTATATTTGTAGCTGAAGGTAGCTGGACGGAATCTAGCCATAATTCCTGCATAGTCCCATTTGCAACAGTTCTGGACGATGCCATGGAATTGCCATGCTTGTTTTGTTTGTTGACGACTGTGCTGCCATTGTTTTTAGACTTGCGAGGATCTACTAGTTTCTTTTTCGCGGCATTTTTCTTTGACTTATGAGGTTCAGGTGGTTTGTTACTTTTCCTGGCAATGTTGTCAGATTTTTCAATTCCTTTCTCCGTTGAACTGCGCTTTCGAGGATCTGTCGGTCTAATCGTCGGATTCCCAGCCGCCAGATTGGCAAGATCCGCAAGCGCGGACTCGATACCATCACCCTCTTCTGGAAAGTCTCGACCTGCATACGGCCTATCAGATTCTTCGAGTTGCCAGTCCGGCGCGTTTCCAAAGATTGGAGATTTGTTTCGACTACCCTGATGACGAATGGGAACTCGCAAAACAGCTTGATTTTCACGAGCATGTTGCACAAGATCCCCCCAGTAAGGGTTCACCACGATGGACTGACATCTAGCGATAACAAGTAGGAAATGCTTCGCTCGCGTCAATGCTACATTCATGCGTCGTACATCGCTCAAAAATCCGATTCCGTGACTTCCAGCGGCCCTCACTGCGGAGAAGATGACCACATTAGCCTCTCGACCTTGGTAGGCATCCACAGTATTGACTTCCACGAGATCACCGTAGCGAGGTCCGAGCGCGTTCTCAAACGAGCGATGAAGCAACCGAGTTTGCTGGGCGTAGGGTGTTATGATGGCTACTTTAGATTTTCGCAGCAATCCACCACTCATTTCACCCAATGAATTGTACAAATGCACTGCCAAATGCGCTTCCAATGAGTTTGCTAGACTCGTCCCGCCACGCTCCTCTTTCGAATCCAGGTCAAAAATCGAAAAGGGTTGGAGTAAGGGCATTTTCTGCGTCAGAAGTTGACGCAGTGGATTGCCGTAGTCTGGTTTGAGCACATTCGGACCATCTCTAAGGTAGCCTTCGTAGAAAATATGGCGAGGAAAGTAACTGATTTTTGGATGCATGCGATATTGCTCTTCAAGCATGTGGACTGGTTGCTTGGCCTCTTCCAATCGCTGGAAGAGACTCCGATCATACTTGGTGGTTTTACCACTCACGTTGAAGATGGTTGCCGGCAGCTGTTGTGGGTCACCAACGAGAACGCAATGGCGAGATCCCAAATGGAGCGCAGCTAATGTTGCGGGCTCTACACTCTGAGCAGCCTCATCGACGACGACGACCTCGAATTTGTCGACTCCTTCCAAAGCTCGACCACCCGCAGTACCAAGCGTCGTCATGGTAATATGAACATCGTTGAGACAGTGAAGTTCCAAAGACTGGCGAACTTGCATATGATGAGACCCGCTATCCAAGGATCCTTTGACAATCGTGCAACGTTCCAGCTGTTTTTTTATGGAGAATGATTGTTCGACCAGCTTGACAATAGAGCTCATGAGAGCTCTGTACTCGGGCATGGCAGTTGCAGGAAATTGTTGCTCATCCGGTTCTGGTGGTGGCGGCACTTCGAAAGTTGTGGATTTGTCGCGATGGTTTACGAAATAAACCTTTCCACCTCCCACTTCCTGATCGAAATTGGTTTCGTCAATCCGAATCTCCCAATCCTTTGCCAAGGGCCAATCCGATGCTCCTTCAATGGCGTGTACGCGTCGACGACACTTGGCAATTTCCGTATGCAAGTGCTGTAGCTCCATTTTGTGTTTGTTAATGGTACCGTCCAGAGCTCCAACATCTTGGTATTCAGTGAATATAGCGTCTACCTTCTGTTCCAGACTAACGGCTCGTCGGATGCTATCCGATTGTCCGACTCCAAGTCGAAGCATGCTTGGATTGTACCGTTTCCCTTGTCCGTCGACAAATCCATCTTCCATAATTTTCATAATGATATTATCAACGGCGGCATTGGAAGGTGCACAAACCAGCAAACGTGGTTTGGATTTACGTGCCTCTTCCAAAGCATATTTTCGATTTCCCTTACCCTTGGCAATATCGCGTACCAGGTCGTAATATTTGTTGTACTGTCGAATATGAAGTGAGTTGAGCACCGCACAGAGCGTTGTGGTTTTTCCAGTTCCAGGCGGTCCTTTAATTAGGGTAAAGCCACCTTCTCCGTATTCATGAGCCGATGCGGCAATGGCCAGTAATTGCGATGAATTGAATTTTTGCTGGACATACGACACAAATCCCTTGCCCAAGGCCTGAGATCCACCCATTTTTGCAAATAAAGAGTCCGACGTTTTGTGATTGCTGTTGTTGTTGACCACACTTGTAGCTGTTGTTGATGATGACTTGGTATTGTTACCATGATGTTGTTGTTCTAAATGTTGTCCCAATATGTATCGTTTTAAAGGCAATTTGTCCATGTTACAAAGTGCGGTAAATTCTCGCAAGGCCGTAACATTAGCTCCTAATTTCCACAACCACAGCTCTGTCATTTTACCTTGCTTCGATTGTTGGTTTTTGTTGTTACTGCTGGTGGTTGTGGTTGGTACCATGGCCCATTTCCGTTTGCTGACTTCAACGATAAGGTCGTGCGGTGTCTTGCGTGTACACTTGGAGTGTCCTACCAATATTCCCCATTTTTTAAAAGGGTTCAGACTCTCCACATCTTGATCCGGAGGTGGTTTATACTTGCCGTTCAAGACACTAATAAATAAATCTTTCGATTGCGAGGGAACAAGTAGGACCATATCGTTGGACATAAACGACAGGTCGCTGCTATTGTTGTTGCTGTTGTTTTGAAGTTGCCGACACGACAATTTGAGACAAACGGAAACTTCTGGTTGCATCATTGTCGCCAGACTCGTGTTGTAGTCCTTGTTGTTCGAATTGTTACGTCTCGAAAATCCCCTTTGTTCCGTAACAGAAGCTTCCACTAAAACTCCAGCTTTTTGAATTTTACCAGTTCCCAAATCGTTCAAAAATTCGCTCAGCACTTGTGCTCGTGTTTCGGCCAAACACAGTGGTGCCCAAATGGCGACATAGTGTCGTGCATTCAAAAATAAATTAGGAACTTGTTTTTGCTGCTGCTGCTGCTGCTGCTGCTGCTGTTGCTGCTGTTGTTGTTCATGGTTGGAAGCGGTTGCATTTGGATTCGTTTCCACATTTAACTGTTGGTATAGTTGCGAACAAAAATCCCATTCTCGAATGTGCTTCCAAAAATCATCCGGTATTATATTGGGCAATGTTGTGTCTTCCAACTGATAATTGGCAGCCTGAGTACCAGTAGCGACCGTTTTTTGAACCAAGGATGAAAAGGCCGACGTGGTGTTTTTCTTCTTTTTGGAAATGGCAGGACTCTTAGTTGGAAGTTGACGAGTTGCATTGTTATTGCGATTGCGATTGGTAGCAGAAGAGTCTGTCAAATCGACGATCTCAGGACTGTTGGTTTTGTTGACTATTTTTTTCCCGGTAGAAGGTCGTTTGTGATGATCACCAGTACTATTGCTGGTTGTAGAAATCGACGCAGCCTTGCTTCTGGCAGCTGCCAAGACGGCGGACGCCGAAGCAGGTCGCTTGGATGCTGGTGCTGCTGCTGCTTCACCAGAAGACGATGACGGTCGCTTGTATTGAAGCGTGGGTTTGCTGATGCTGGTTGTGTTAGAAGATGTAGTAAACGAAGAAGAAGAAAGATTGCTGTTGGGTCGTTTCAACGATGGTCGTTGCTTGGTGGCCGTGGCGGCGGCTGATGCTGATGCTCGTTGCTGTTGGCGTTCTTTTTGTTGTTTCAAAGTCGCCGCTAAACGTCGTTGGCGCTCCAATACTTCCTCTGCTTTACTATTTGGTTTTGGCATCTTATTATTTTTATGGCAGAGCTGGACTGAAGAATAATGAATACTGTAGTACTGAATAGAAGGCTATCTTTTACTAGTACGTGTGATATAATAATTATTAGTAAAGGAGTACAGTCACACAGTCACGACCTCTTTTCTAGAATAAAATTGATTGGCAAGCCTATACAACTAGGACGAAGAATGGGTTGACTGTAAGATATATTACGAGGATGAGATTGAAATTAATGAACGGCTTTGGATCATTGCCGTCTTCTGCGCTTGTTGTAGGTACGAATTGTGTTTCTTTTTGCTGTTGTTGTTGTTACCTCCTATTACTCGAGTAGACTACTTCTTACTTGTAGTATTTTGATTGATCGATGAAATGAATACAAACTGTGATTTTTTTTGCGGGCACCGTTGGTGGCCAGACTGACACGGATCGCACATTAGCTTACTACTGTACCTGGTTCACTTTCATCACTCTTTTGAAAAATAATAACAATGTGTTATCACCATTCCCGGGATATGGAAAAATCCCGGGGCTGTGTATCCAATTTTCCGGGATATCCATATCCCGGGCTTGTTTGACGATTTAGTGATCACCAATTCAGGGATATTGAAAAA